>Ga0265797_10007831_pt1 | contig 14440 bp, 24 predicted proteins | sample P2T30metagenome_FD_192433 | JGI IMG/M metagenome (GOLD analysis project Ga0265797, IMG submission 192433) | Plant litter microbial communities from East Loma Ridge, Irvine, California - P2 T30 | ecosystem: Environmental > Terrestrial > Plant litter > Unclassified | place: USA: California... | reverse complement strand
CGCCAACTTACCCAACGCCAAGATCGTGGTGCTGCCCATCGTCTGGCCGGCCGATGCGCAGAAGTACGCGCCCACCGCATCCTTCCCCTACGACCAGAAGTGGAACGCATCCGCGATGACCGCGGGCCAGGCGCAGGCCGATGCGCTCTCGGCCTTCAGTAACGCCCGCTACCTGGATGAGTCCTGGACCTGGCTGACCGGGCACGACGAGTGGATGCTGGCCCTGAACGACGTTCACCCCAACCCCGACGGCCATACGGTCATTGCCAACCTGGTGGACCGCGCGCTGGATGGGGAGGACGTGGTGCCGACGACGGGCTGGCAGGAGGTCACCCCGCTGGCCTCCGGCTGGGGCTTTGCCTCCACGCCGCAGTGGGGCCGCCGCCTGTCGGTGCGTCGCCGCGGCTGGAGCGTCGACATTGAGGGGGCCATCAAGTCTGGCGCAGCCTGGGGCGGCTCCTACATCGACTTCGCCGCAGTGCCCTACGGCTTCAGGCCCACCTGGCTCACGCCCGTCTACTCACTCTGGCAGGGGACGCGCGCGCCCGTGCCGGTGGAAATCTACCCCGGCAACGGGATCATGCGACTGGCGGCCAGCTCGGCCAGCGCGAACGGCCCGCACATCGTCGCCTCGTACCGGATGGGCTGACCCATGCCCGCCGATAGGATGAGCCGCGTGCCAGGAGGTGCCGCGTGATTCTCACCCCGTACTCAGACATGAGCCCGGTGCCCCGCATCCACATGCGGCTGGACGGGCTGAACGCCACCGCCGACCGCGTAACCGTCGCCGAGGTCGGCCCTGGCGGCGAGCGCGTCGTGCGCGGCGGCTACCGCGTGCCGGCAACCTCGGTCATCGTCCTGGACGACTTCCTGGCCCCGCTCAACCGGCCCGTGCGCTACCGCGTGCAGCAGCTCGACGCGGCAGGCGGGGTGCTCGCGGAGGACGAGTACACCTCGGCGCAGATCATCTACCACGGCACCGTCGTGCAGCACATCATCGACCCCTACAGGTCGACCGAGGCGCGGCTGCTCGTCGGCTCCGAGGACAAGCTGGAGTGGGAGCACGACGGCTCCATGGTGCGCCCCGGCAACGCGCGGATGCCCACCTGGGTGGGCTCGGGCCGGTGGCCCCTCCAGGGCATCCCGCTGAAGCTCGGCACTGACACCGCCGAGCAGGAGGCGGCCATGCGCATGGTGCTGGGCATCGACCTGGTGGGCGACGAGGACAGCCTGCCCATCATCGCGCTGCGCACCTCCCACCCGGTGCGCTTCCCGCAGCCGCTCCAGGCCGTCGTGAAGGCCCCGAGCGCGCGCGGGCTGGACTGGATCAGCGGCGGTTCACTGACTCACTGGACCATGACGGCCGACGAGGTGCGCCCGCCCGGCGCTGCGCTCGTGCGCGCCGCCATCACCTGGGCCGACCTCATGGCATCCGCCCCCACCTGGGCGTCGGTCGCCAGCTCCTACCCCACCTGGGCTGACGTGATGACGGATTACAGCCTGGCGGGCCTGTCCAATGCCGCGTGAGGTGAGCGAGCGCCTGGCGGCCATGCTCGACGGCTCCCGGCAGGTCACCTACGAGGCCAACGTGGTGCGCGGCGACGAGTCGATGGACGGCCTGCCGGTCGAGCTCGGCGGCGGCCTCTCGTGGGATGCCGGCCAGCAGGTCGAGTTCTCGGGCACGGTCAATGCGGTGCTCGTGGATGAGGCCGGCCGCTCGTATGCCCCCACCTCGGTGGGCGACCTCTTCGCGCCCTTCGGCTCCGAGGTCATGCTGTCGGCGCGCGTCGCGGTCGCCGACATGGTGGAGCGCGTGCAGCTCGCGCGCGCTCGCATCACCGCGGTGCCCAAGGTGCTGGGCGACCGCGTGAACATCGGCGGCGAGTGGGTGACCCTCAGCGAGACCATCACCCTGGAGCTGCGCGACCGCATGGACGTGCTGAAGGCCGACAAGTTCGACACCGACACGCGCGTGCGCTATGCCACCTCGGCCTGGCGCGAGCTGGAGCACCTGTGCCCCTTCCCCGTGCTCCGCTCGGGTGCAGACGCGGCGCTGCCCAAGTCACTCTCCTACCCCAAGGACAAGACGCGCGCCGACGCCGTGCAGACCATCGCCGGCCGGCTCGGCGGGGTCGCGGCGTTCGACAGCCTCGGCAACCTCATCGTGCGCCGGGCGTCGAGCGCGAGCGTGCTGGACCTGCGGCTGGGTCGGGACGGCACCGTGGCGAGCGTCGGCAGCGCGATGGACACCGACGGCATCTACAACCGGGTGGTGGTGCGCGGCAAGCAGCCCAACGGCGCGCCCATCCAGGTCGAGCGCACGGCAACCGGCGAGCTCTCGCCGGCCGTCTGGGGTCGCCGCACCTACGTCGCAGATCAGGGCGACTTCCTGGGCACGCGCGCGCAGGCCGCGCTCTACGCCGAGCGCCTGCTGGCGTCGGTCTCGACGCTGCCCAAGGCCGAGCTCCAGGTGCAGTGCCTCATGGACCCCCGGCTGGAGGTCGGCGACGTGGCATCTGTCACGCGCGAGGGCAAGAGCGAGCGCCTGCGGGTGTCGCGCATCAACTACGGAGACCCCATGATGACCGTGCTGGGCAGGCTGCTGTGACCGTCGGGCGCGAGGTCGCGCAGCTCGCCAGCACCATGCTGGCCACAGAGGCCATCGTGGCCACCTTCCTGGGCGTGGAGGACGAGCGCGCCCGGCTCGACACCGACCTGGGCGAGATCATCTTGGCATCCAAGGGGACCGCCGACTGGCCCGCTCCCGGCACTCAGGTGTGGTGCATCACCGTCGGCGGCCAGCGCATCATGCTGGGCTCGCCCGGTGGGAGCGTCTGGGGCGTCGTGGTCTCGGCCACAGCCACGAGCGCCGTGGTGGAGACCCCCGAGGGGTCCGGCCTCTCCGAGACCTACCGCCTGCCGCGCGGCGTCGCCGCCAGCGTGGGCGACCTCGTGAAGCTCGACCACGCCAGGATGCTCGTGCTGACCGCCTGGCCCGCGACCGCGCCGCCCGCGCCGCTCCCGGACCCGGTGCGACCGAACGCGCCGACACGCCAACGCGAGGCTGAGGTGAATGCGACCTGGGATGGCACCGGCCAGCCCAATGGCTACTGGCTCGACGGCCGCCTGCTCTACACCCGCAACCGCAACGGCGGGCCCAACTACGCGACCATGGGCTACGGCAACGCGGTCACGGCGCTGGGCATCGCCCCGGAGTCCATCACCGAGGCGGCGGTGTACCTCTCGCTCGACAAGACCGGCAGCGCGCACCAGGGAGGCACCCACGCCCTGAGCGGGCCAGGCGGCACCCCTGCGCCGGGCAACGCTTTCAGCGTGCAGCCGACCAACGGCTGGCTGGCCCTCCCGCTGGACGTGGCGCAGGCCCTCGCGGCCGGCGACGCGCGCGGCCTCATGTTCTACGGCGGGGCCGGCACGGTGCTGCGCGGCATCCTGTCCAACCCCGGCAACGGCCGCCTGCGGCTACGCTATGGAGTGGAGGCATAACACATGGGACTTGGCACAGACCGCGACCACGGCATCCGCAAGGTGCTCAACAGCACGGCACCCAACCCCGAGGCAGAATCGGGCGGCATCCGCACCGATATCGCCGCGGCGGTCTGGGGCTCGGGCACGGTGTTCCCGACCGGCGCGACCAACCTCTGGCCCGGTCGCCTCTTCCTGCGCACCGACCTGGACGTGCTCTACGTCTACGACGGCGCAGAATGGCTGTCGACCCGGCCGCGCTGGGAGCACGTCACCTCGGGTGCTGACTCGACCCCGTTTACCGCGGCGGCTGGCGCGCAGCTCCAATTCCGCACCGGCTACGTCAAGAGCTTCACCGACGCCAACCAGCGCATCGTGGTGGGTTTCGGTACGGCCTTCCCCACCCGCTGCCTCGGCGTGCTCGCCACGACCATCGAAGGCACGGCGGTCGCGCCGGTCATCGAGTCGCGCGCCATCACCGCCGCGCAGGCCACGCTGAAGTGGCCGGGCCACGCCAACGCGAGCCTGGCCGCCACCTGGCTGGCTTGGGGGTACTGAGCATGTACGCCTCCCCGGTCCCCTCCATTGACCTCATCCGCACGGGTCGCTACGGCAAGCGCGCCGCGGGCGCAGGCGGCACCAAGGCGAGCACCAACCACGAGGCCGTCGACATGCGCGCGGCCGTCGGCACGCCGGTCGCCGCGGCCATCGGCGGCACCGTCGTGCAGACCATCACGGGCTGGCGGTCGAGCAAGGCCCCCGGCACAAGCCGAGGCCGCGCCATCTTCGCGCGCGGCATGGGCGGCAACCAGGTGGTGGTGCGCGGCGACGACGGCCTGGACCACAACTACGCCCACCTGTCGAGCGTCGGCGTGGAGGTCGGCGACCGCGTGGAGACTGGCCAGGTCATCGCCAAGAGCGGGCGCAGCGGCATCATCGAGCCGCATCTGCACTACGGCACCTGGCGCGAGGTCTCGCCCAACAAGTGGGTGTCTGTCGACCCGACGATGAAGCTGCCGTGGGTCGGCGACAAGCTGAACGAGTACAGCAAGATCAAGCCCAAGGCCCCGGCGACGCCGGCCGAGCCGACCAAGCCCGCGGCACCTGCCGCTCCCATCCCGGAGGATGACATGGACAAGACCCGCCTCTACCGCAACAGCCGCGGTGACGTGGCCCTCATCAACCCCGAGCGCGGCCTGCTCTGGCATGTCCCCAACCGGGGCATCCTGGGCTACGTCACGGGCCCGCTCGCCGAGGCTCTGGGCCTGGAGAACACCGACCAGGTGAGCCTGCCGGATGACCACTACCGGCTGCTCTGCCAGATCACGGCGCAGGGTCACGACGCCGGGATGCGCTCCGCCTACGTCGCTCGCGCCTACGGCACCCAGCCAGCGACGACCGACCAGGCCTAGGCCCCGATGAAGCGCCTAGCGCAGTGGGTCGGTGCGCCGGGCCGGGTGACCTCCGCGGCGGAGCGCCTGAAGCGGCGCACCGTCTGGCACCCCATCAACACCGACCCCGCCGATGACGACCGATGGACCGTGAGGGTGTGGCTCCCGCTGTACGACCTGCTCGCGGTGCTCGCCGGCATCATCGCCTTCAGCATCGGCTCGCCCTTCCTGAATCGGCTATTCGAGCACTGGCTGGTCGACACCGTGGCTGTGGCCTTCATGGTGGCCGGGCTCGTCACGCTCGTGGGCGTGGTGTTCCCGCGCCTCTGGCGGGCCGAGGTGGTGGGCAAGATCACCATGAGCTTCCTGCTCACGAGCTACGCCCTGCTGGTGCTGGCCTTCCCATCCAGCGGCAGCGTCAATAACGCCTTCGTTACCGTCATCCTCATCATGGCCACCTGGGGCATCTACCCCCGGCTCACGCGCCTCTTCATCCGGGGATACCGGGAGGGCCTGGCAGAGAGTCGCCATGCAGCCGGTTGAGGTGGTCGCACTCAGCGGCCTGATGACGCTGGCCGGCGTGGTCATCTCCAACCTGCTGGCCTGGTGGAGCAAGCGCGGGGAGCTGCGGCACTCCTCCTCTGCGCCCGGTGCCCCGACGGTCCAGGAAATCTGGCAGCGCCAGGACAAGATGGAGGGCGCACTGCGCGCATCCCTCGTCCTGCTCGGTGAGATTGGCGAGCAGTGGGACGGCCCACACCCGCCCAAGCTGTCCCCTCGCGCCATCGCGGTCTTGCGGGATACTGGCTACCTGCCCCCCGAGCTCGACAACCTGCTGCCCCACCCAAGCTAGGAGCCCATCATGTCCCCTCTGCTCGCTCTCGTCGTCGTGGCTGCCGCGGCCGGCGCGCCCGGCATCGCCTTCACGCTCGACCCCATCACCGTCGTGCAGCTCGTCGCCGCCACGGTGCTCCCTCTGCTCGTCGGCCTCGTCACCAAGGTGGTCACGCACTCGGGCATCCGCGCCGTGCTGCTGCTCACCTTCGCGCTCGTCGGCTCGCTGCTCGCCGAGCTCGTGCGGGCCTGGCAGCAGGGCGAGGTGTACGACCTCGGCATGGGCCTGCTGCTCGCGCTCCCCACCTTCATCATCGGCGTGGCGACGCACTACGGCATCTGGAAGCCCACCGGCACCGCGCACGCCGCGCAGGCCGCGCTGGGCGGCGAGCGCCCCACCGTCTGACCCTGGCGCGCAAGAGGCCCCAGCACGCTCGTGCTGGGGCCTCTGCCGTGCGTTCAGGGCCTGGGTGGCAGGTAGACCCGCGCGACGCCGCAGCCGTCGCAGCCGGGCACCTCCTCGTCCCCGAGCAGCACGGTGGTGGTGGGGTAGTCATGGTCGCAGGCCCGGCCGGCGTTGGGGTAGCGCCCGCGCAGGTAGTCCAGGTCGCGGTCATCATCCAGCGCCGCCTGGTCCATGCGCGCGGTGTGCTCCACGCTCGGCTCCAGGTCCATGTCGTCGTAGCCCTCGGGCCACGGGTCATCATCACGCATCGGGCAGCACCTCCCGCAGCCGGTCGGCCATGCGCTCGGCGGCGTCGGCCACCATGGCGTCCATCTCCTGGCGGTCGCTCGGGGTGAGCACGCCGCCGAGGCGCTGGAGCTCGCGGTGCGTGGCGCTCAGGTGCCTGCTCTGCTCCTGCGCCGTGCGCTCGATGGTGAGCGCGTCGGCGATGGCCTGGCGGTACTGCGCCCGCGTGGGCTCGCTCACGCCGGGGCCCCCTCGCGGTCCATGCGCTCGTGCGCTGCGGCCGGGTCCAGGTAGGCCGCCAGCACGGCGTCGGCGTAGGCCTCGTCGCCCCACTCCCAGCGCCCGAGGCGGCGCGCGGCGGCCAGGCCGCGCTCGTGCTTGGTCTCGCCGCGCCGGCCCCGGCTCGACGGCGCGGGCGGCTCCTCGTCGTCGCGCACGGCCCGCCAGACCACCCCCGGCATCCCGCCCTTGGCGACGAGCGACCGGCTCGGGCGGCGGCGCACCACCACGTCGTCGTGCGTCACCGGGGTGACCCAGCCCGCCATCTCCAGCTCGTGCCGGCGCGTGCGCACCGACGACGCCGGGATGCCCTCCAGGAAGGCGACCAGCTCGGCGTCGGTCATGTCGCCGAACGAGCGCAGCGCGCCCATCACGGCGGCCTGCACCTCGGCCACCTTGCCCGCGGTCTGCGCTGCGGCGGCATCCCAGGAGGTCTGCCTGTCGTTCTCGCGCACCCTCGTGCGCATCGTGCTCTCGGTCATCGGTTCGCCTTCCTTGCTCGTCGCTGCGCCTTGCGCTTCGCCTTGGCGCGTGCCTTCACCGCGGCGGAGACCTCCTGCACCTGCTCAGGTGTCCCGGTCACCTCCACGGGGTGGAGCACGCCAGCCGCGCGCGCGGCGTCGGGGCTCTCGTAGAGCCTTCCAGTCATGGGGTCCATCTCTCGGTGTCCTCTCGGTCAGGGCTTGCGGGGTCGGCGGAGCTTGCGCCGGGCGGCGCGGTTCAGGTAGCCAGGGCGCTCGCTGGAGATGCGCGCTTGGGCGGCCTTGGGATCATCGGCGACGACCAGGAAGCCGCCCTCCAGCATGGCCTCCAGGGCTCGGGCCTCGTGCTCGTCGGCGTACACCTGCGCCTCATCGAGCACGGGCTGGGTGCAGATGACGGGGTTGCCGTGCAGGCGCTTGTCGGCTCCCGAGCGCGTCGCCTCGGGCAGCTCCAGCCATGCGCCAGCGAGACCCAGGAGCGCGTTGCCCTGCTCGCCAGCGGCGTCGGCGCGGGTCACGCTGCCGCCTCGCTGACGTACTCGACGGGCATGGCCAGGCGGCTCTGCACCTCGGCGACGACGGCCCCCTGGACACCGGGGCCCCAGCCCTTCACACTCGGGCACACCTTGTAGAACGCCCGGAGCTGGACGTGGCGGGGGATGACCCCGAGGCCGCTCGCCTCGGTGTGCTCCACCAGGTCGGTCACGGCCTGCTCGTAGGCGGCGGCCATCTCGCGCAGGGCTCGCTCGGCGTCCTCGGGCACGGGCAGGGTGCGGGTGGGGTGCTCCCAGCGCCAGACGCTGTTGACGTGCTTGCCGGTCACCTCCGCCACCAGCTCGGCCGGTGCGCCGATGGAGTCGCGCAGGGTGCGGTACTCGGCGGCGGTCATCATCGTGCACGCTCCTCTCGGGCCGGCTGGCCCTTGTCGGTCACGCCGTAGATGGCGATGCGCTCACGCTCCCGGAGCACCGCGATGATGACGGGCTGGACGACGAGCAGCCCCAGCAGGAGCAGCACGATGACGAGCGCCGCACCTCCCGCGAGGATGAGCAGGAATAGGTCTAGTGGGGTCATGGGTAACCTCCCTTTCGATGGAGAGCCTACACCCCCACGGTTTGCACGCAAACCGCCCCGCCTGGTAGGTTCACTACATACAACCGAGAGGAGCGCCATGCGCGCGCTAGACCTATTCGCAGGAGCCGGGGGCTGGGACGTGGCGTGCCACTGGCTCGGCATCGAGTCGCACGGCGTGGAGTTCATGCCTGCCGCCCTGGAGACCCGCGTGGCCAACGGCCTCAGCACCGCCTACACCGACGTGTGGGATGGCCTGCTGCCCGAGAGTCGGCCGCGCCTCCTGACGCCACGCGAGCGCGAGGAGCGCGAGCGGGCCATGGCCATCATCGGCCAGCCCGACGCGCCCGTGGGGGAGTGGGAGCACGCGCTCCAGATTGCCAGCCCGCCCTGCCAGACCTTCAGCATGGCCGGCAAGGGCTCGGGGCGCGCGGCGCTGGATGACGTGCTGGGCCACATCATGGCCGACGACTACCGCGACCCGGTGGCGCTCTTCCAGGCGACCCAGCGGCAGGACTCGCGCACCGCGCTCGTGCTCACCCCGCTGGCCCACGCCTGGCGCGACCGCCCCATGTTCATCGCCTGGGAGCAGGTGCCGACCGTCCAGCCCGTCTGGGATGCCTGCGCGCATGTCCTGCGCTCCATCGGCTACAGCGTGTGGACCGGCAAGCTGAATGCCGAGCAGTACGGGGTGCCGCAGACCCGCATTCGCTCGGTGCTCATCGCGCGCCGTGACGGCCGCGAGGCCAAGCCCCCGGTGCCGACGCACTCGCGCTACTACTCGCGCGACCCCAAGCGCCTGGACCCCGGCGTGCTGCCCTGGGTGTCGATGGCGCAGGCGCTCGGCTGGGGCATGACCGACCGCCCCGGCGTGACCGCTGGCAATGCTGTGGGGCGCGGCCTCATCGGCGGCTCGGGTGCCAAGGCCACTGTGGTGGGCGCGATGGATGCCGGCGACTGGATCGACAGCCCCCACGGCGATGGCGCGAACTACGGCGAGCGCACGCGCATCACAGAGGCGGATGCCGGCGCGCTCCAGACCTTCCCGACCGACACCCTGCGGAGCAACTACGGCACGAGCGGTGACCCCGCCAACCGGGGCGAGCGCACGAGCGACCAGCCCGCGGCGACCATTACGAGCAAGGCGAACCGCAACCGCTGGCAGGACGCCGACCGGGGGATGACCGAAGGGGAGGCCGCGGCGCTCCAGTCCTTCCCTGTCGACCGCGAGCTGCTGGCGGAGCAGGTGCGCGCCGTCGTGAACGATCAGAGCGGCACCGCCTACGATCCCACCTGGCCGGCCCAGCGCCCCGCGCTCACCATGGCTGGGCGCGACCTCGTGCCCCACCCTGGCGCGACCCGCAACGCCACCAACGGCAGCACCAAGAGCCGCAACGACGGCATCGTGGTCACCGAGGATCAGGCCGCCTGCATCCAGTCATTCCCGCGGGCTTACGAGTTCAGGGGCACCAAGTCTGACCGATTCCTACAGATCGGCAACGCGGTGCCCCCGCTCCTGGCTTACGCCATCCTGGGCACCTTCATGGACTAGCGCGACACGCCCGGCACCCCCACGGTTTGCATCTAAACCGTGGGGGTGTAGTCTTTCCACATACCCCCACCGAGGGGCACCGACCAGGAGGACACCGTGAACGCCAGCACCAGCACCCAGCCCATCTTCCACGCCGAGGCCGCCACCATCATCGCCGAGGGCCAGCCGATTGCCGGGGCCATCGCTGCCGCCGTCGAGCCGGGCACGCTCGTGCTCATCACCGAGGCCGGCAAGCACCAGGGCAAGGTCGGCACGGTCATCGGAGCGCGCCGCGTGGAGATTCACCCCGACGCCGCCGCGACCCTCCGGGCCACGGGCCGCCCCGTGCGCCCCGAGCACTACCTGGTGGTGCTGGAAGGTGCGCTGACCATGCGCGGCATCTCCATCTCGCTGGATGGTTTGGTGGCCGCATGAGCGAGCGCCGCACGCTCCGCCTCATGGCCACCACGCTCGTGGTGCTCGGCCTCGCCGGCACCGCCTGGGCCATGGCCGCGCCCTTCGACCACTCGGCGCTCTTCCCGCTGTTGGCGCTCGCTGGCATCGTGGCCCTGGTCATCTTCCGGCCAACGCCAGAGCGCCCCGACCGCTGAGGGTCAGGGCGCTCTGTCACCGAGAGGCACCGAGGAATGCCCGGCCTACAGTAAACCACAACACCACCGAGGAGACCCCATGCAAGACCTCATCACGCTAGACCCCGGCACGCACCGTGAGACCTGGCTGGACGCCCGCGTGCCCGTCATCACCGCCACCCAGGCCGCGGCCATCGTCGGCAGCCACCCCTACGCCACCATGCGCGACGTGTGGGACGAGAAGATGGACCCCGACTACGAGCGCGACGCCGACCGCAACCCCTGGCTGATGGAGCGCGCCGAGCTGGGTGTGAGCCGAGAGGCCGCCATCATCGAGTGGGCGAGCGGTGAGACCGGCCTGCGCTTCCACGCCAACACCGCGCTGGTCACGCGCGCCGGCATCGAGCAGTACGCCGCGACGCCCGACGGCTGGGCCAAGGTGGGCATGCGGTCCACTGGCTCGCTGAACGGCTTTGTGCAACTGCTCGCCAGCGAGGGCCTGGCCTTCGCCGACGTGAAGGGCCGCGAGGTGGTGCTGGAGGCCAAGACCACCAGCCAGGATTGGGCGACCAAGGGCCTGCCCCAGCACATCGTGGATCAGGTGCTGTGGCAGCTCTACGTCACCGGCTACCCCCTCGGCATCGTCGCGCAGGAGCGGTACGCCTGGAAGGGCCGCGGCGACCAGCGCACCGCCACCGAGGTGGGGCGGCACCTCTTCATCGTCGTGGCATCCGAGCACCGCGCGCGCCTGGACTTCATCCTGGAGTCGGTGCGCAAGTTCCAGCACTGGCTCGCCGAGGGCATCGCGCCCGAGACCGAGCTGGACGTGACCGAGCCGCCGCTGCCCGAGTGGGACGACGACGAGCAGACGGCCGCCGACAAGGCCGTGGTGGTCGCAGACCTGGAGGCAGCCGCCGAGCACCTGGACTCCATCGCCAACCTGGAGGCCCAGGCCACCGAGCTGGCCGACAAGATGAAGGCCCACAAGGAAGCCGTGCGCGCCCTCCTGAAGCCCTACGAGGGCCGCCGTGTGACCATCCGCGGCGAGCGGTTTGCCGCTACACTGCTGAGGTACAACAAGGCCAAGGTGGACACCACTCTGCTGAAGCCCGCCGACCTCCGCAGGATCACCACCTGGGGAGAGATTGAGCGCCTGACGTTCGACCCCATCACCACCACCGAGAACACCGAGGAGACCCCGTGACCACCGACAACACCGCGCTGGAGCAGTACCGCTCTGGCGACCTGGACACCCGCCACCGATTCGCCGTCGCGCTGGCGACGGCGGGTGACCTCATCCCCACCGCCCTGCACACCTTCCCCACCGGAGCCAACGGGCAGCGCGTGCCCGGCGCGAGCACGCCGAGCCCCGGCAAGGTGCTGCTCGTGCTGGAGACCGGCGCGATGCTCGGCCTGCCGCCCGTCGCGGCACTCCAGGGCATCCAGGTCATTGAGGGCAAGGCGACCCTCTCGGCCGGCATGATGAGCGCCGTGGTGCGTCGAGCCGGCCACCGCCTGCACGTCGCCGAGACCGGCACGGTGGAGGGCGGAGACCTGAAGGTCACCGCCACGCTGACCCGCACCGACGACGAAGAGCACCCCTTCACGAGCGTGTGGACCCCGCACAAGGCCGCGCGCGCCGGGCTCTGCAAGTACGAGGAGACCGCGACCGGCTGGCGCGTCGTCGCCCAGAGCCAGCAGGGCAAGCCGCTCCCCTGGCAGGCGTTCACCGAGGCCATGTGCCGCTCGCGCGCCATCTCCGAGGTCTGCCGCATGGGCGCGGAGGATGCGCTGTATGGCGTGCACTACACCCCGGACGAGGTGCGCGAGGTCGACGCCGAGCTGGGCCCGCAGGTCGACGCCGAGCCCGAGGTGAAGGCGGAGACCAAGCCGCGCCGCCGCGCTGCCGTCGGCAAGCAGGGCACCAAGCGCGCCGCCGAGCCGACCCAGGAGGAGCCCAAGCCCGACGAGCCGGTGGAGGCCGAGGTGGTGGAGGAGTCGACGCCCGAGCCCGAGCAGGCACCCGAGCCGACCGAGCCCGACGCCGAGCCCGAGGTGCCCATGTACGCCGAGGTGGTCGCCGACGTGCCGCTGGCCGACGGCCCGACCGACGACAGCGACGTGCCCCCGGAGGAGGAGGTCTACGAGCTCCAGAGCCCCGAGGTGGTCGACTCGCGCACCGGCACGGTCTACTCCAGCCAGGAGCAGATGGATGCCGCGCTGAAGGCCGAGCGCCAGCAGCGCGAGGCGGAGCGCACGCCCTCGGCTCCCGCGCCGACCGGGGAGCCCGCCGACTGGACCCAGGAGCTGGAGCGGGCCACGACGGTCGCCCAGGTCAAGGCGGTCTGGGATGCGACGAGCGGCACCCCCGCGCTGACCACCGACCTGCGCATGGCCATCATCCAGCGCAAGGCTGAGGTGGAGGCCGAGGAGGCCAAGCGCGCGCAGGCGGCGCAGGCGTGACGATGGAGCACCTGACCCCGCCCCCCGGTATGCCTCGGCTGCCGGGGGGTGGGGTCTTTGCCGTCAGCGAGGTGCTGCCCATCATGGCCGCAGCGTCGCGCGAGCTGGAGCAGCGCCGGCAGGAGCGCAAGCGCCTGCGCGACGAGGCGGCCGAGGCCAAGGCGCTCGCCCGCAAGACGCGCGCCAACCTCATCGTGCATCTCCGGGTCTGGGGCAACGAGGGCACCGGGGGCATCCCTATCAAGACGAGCGCCGAACGGCAGGAGTGGGCAGACGCCGACCCCGAGGTGCAGCGCACCGAGCTCGCCGCCGACCTCGCGCAGACCGCAGCCATCAACGCGGGCGACGCACTGGAGGATGCCCAGGCCTACTTCAGCAGCCTCTCCACGATGCTCGCCACCGAGCGCGACAGCATGAAGGCGGAGCGTGCCGGCCGCTGACCGATGGCCCCCGCTGACGCTCGCCCGCCTCGCCCAGCGCGATGGCGGGCGTTGCGTTCACTGCGGGGCCACCGAGGGCCTGGGAGTGCAGCACCGCGCCGGCAAGGGCATGGGGGGCCGCAACAGCGCCGAGCGCCCGAGCAACGGGGTGGTGCTCTGCAACCTGCTCAACAGCGCGCTGGAGCAGAGCGCCGAGCTGGCCGCATGGGCGGAGCAGTGCGGCTGGAAGCTGCCCCGCACCGTCGACCCCGCGGCGCGCCCGTTCTGGGATGCGCCGGCCGGCCAGTGGGTGCAGCCGCATGATGACTGGACGCGCACCCCTGGGGTAGTTATCCACTGAACCGTCCACACCTGTGGATGAAAGGACCGAGCCCCCCGGCTTGCCAGATAGGCGACCGGGGGGCTACGGTGAAGGCGCTCAAACCTCAACAGTCAGCCTACCGACACAGAGCGTAGGCCGCAATTGGCAGCGACAGCCCCCGGCGAGCTCACCGGGTCAACAACACTCGCCACGGCTGACCACCGGGCGCAACCGGCCGTTAGAGGGTGTCGGACCCACCGACCCCTCAGCCGGCACGATCAAGGCAGGCCCGGCGTGCGCGAGCATCGACTGAGGGGACGCCGCACAGGATGCGGCAGCCCGGCCCTGTGGCATCTCGCCAGCGTTCCATTCAGACGCCTCTCTGCTCTTCACCGAGCATGGGGGGGCGGAGCCTTGCCAACGTGGACATGATGACCGGCTGGCGCTGCCGCGCACCGCTCCGCGGCGCTTGCCGAGAGGGTGCACATGAGAGGTCATCTACATGCTACGGTTGTCCTGGTTCAGTAGTGAACCGCAAGCACCGAGGAGAGAGAGGATGACCCCATGGCAGCGACGATAGGGACAGTGGAGGTGGAGGCCGAGGTGGAGGTGAAGCTGACGGGAGCCGCAGCGCGACTGAGGGCGCTGGAGCTGGCCGCGCAGGTGATGACCAACCCGACCATGCGAGCGAGCGACGCCACGAGCGCCACGGTGAACATGGCCAAGGAGTTCGAGCAGTACCTGACCGGCGAGACCCCGGCGACATGACCACCGAGCAGAGGCAGGAGCTGGGGCAGGTACCTCAGTGGCTGCTCGATGCAGAGCACCAGCGGCGCATGGCGGAGGAGGCCTGACCGTGGCCCGCATCCCGAGGCTGTTCCTGG
>Ga0265797_10007830_pt1 | contig 14441 bp, 4 predicted proteins | sample P2T30metagenome_FD_192433 | JGI IMG/M metagenome (GOLD analysis project Ga0265797, IMG submission 192433) | Plant litter microbial communities from East Loma Ridge, Irvine, California - P2 T30 | ecosystem: Environmental > Terrestrial > Plant litter > Unclassified | place: USA: California... | reverse complement strand
AAGCTTTTGGCCATGAGCGTGGATGCTGACGAGTCCGACGCGGTATACGAGAAGGCGAAGAAGGCCACGTGGGGGATGTTGACGCAGAGTGTGATGCAGAAGATCACACATGGCAAAGGGCTGGGCGAAACGATTCATATTGGCACGTTGCTGGACCTTCCGGAGAATGAGGGTATCGATGCTGCGCCTGGTACGTTGGCAGGACTACTGCGATATGGCAGCGTGCATCTGGAGCAGACAAGAGACTTGCCGTATATCAAGGCCCCTGCGGTGGATCCCGAGTTCATTCTTCACAAGGGATTACTGGAGGCGTGAAATGGACATCCGCCGGGACAGTGCTTTGAGATCCGGGCGGTCGGAAACCAAAACTCTTTGTCGTATAATCTGGAGGTCTTTTGTTGAAGTTGCAGCCTTGACAAGGCGAGATGGGCGCAGTGCGAAGCATAGCCGTGCAGGCTTCCGCAATCAAACTTGAAATCAGGCATCCGGGAGGACGAGCTTCCAGCTGCCGGGTCGCAAGCGGCAAATACCTAGGTAGTCTGTGCACCCACGTATGACATCATCTCTCTCTCCTTTGATGACACGCCCCAACCTCCTTGGGTGCATCCTTGCGTCTCCTTACTACTTCGCCTCCGACCATCTAGATTGACAATTTCCTCGCCAAAAGCAGTCGCCGGATCCCAATGAGTCGAACCTCGGCAGCCCCGTGTTCAATTATCATGCGCCACAGCGACTGCGCCACAAGTTCAGCCATAATGCTCTTCTAGCTTCGATGACGGTCACCCTGATGCGCACGCCCAGAACACGCTTCTCATCGTCGCTGTCATTCTTGCCCCGCTGAGATTACTGAGCGGAGGGTGTGACGAGATGCGCACGACATAAGACCGAACAGGCGCTTTCCAAGACAAGGCAGAATCTGATGAGTGCAGTTGGTCAATTGTGATTGGACGCCATGTCAAGTTAGCCTGAGGCGGCAAAGCATGTCTCGACGGAGACATGGAACTTGTATCGGGCATATGCCCACGGATGGGACCTTCCAAAGCATGTTCAAGAGATTCAGACGGCGATGTGCGATGCAGAGTTCTATCGGCCTAAGCGATCATGCTTTCGGGGGTCTTGTCCAAGGTGCCCATGGGTGGCGAGTCTCTACAAGGGCTATCGACAAGGTCCTATACGTCTACGTTCCTGTTACCTCGAAGCGACACGAGCAGAACGCTGAATACCTGAACTCTTGATGACAGCCCCAGGCAGAGATGTTATATAGGTAGGCTGGAGCAGCCGACAGTCGAGTAAGCTAAACCGAAGATGGCTAAGCGACGAGCAAAGCCTCAGTGGCGCTACCGTGGCGCAGGTTAAGCCCTGCTAGCCTCTCTCTGATCTGCAAGTTGGACATCGAAGCGACACTCAATCGTGACTTCAGACTATCGCTTGTTCATTCTTCTCACCTTGTTTCTGTTTCAACAGTCTTTGTGCAGTCGTCCATAGCGATGCGATGGAAGCGGACGCTGAGGGCCTCCGCGCTTCATTGCGCTCGGATGGGGTTTGCACTGCCCCCTTCCAAGACCACCGGACTTCTTGACAGCCGCTCATCTCGCTATGAACGCCGTTAGTGGCCAAAAGCATCAAATCTCGCCTCCTTGGCGACAAGTCTACAGCTCAACCATCGATGCGACGTAGGCGGAGGGCTGAGTTCTCGGTCATTCTACCAAGTGTTCGATGTGTAGATGTCACCTGGGCCGCGAAGGCAAAAAAACGCCGCGGAATGATCGTTCCTCAGGAGGCTACTAGGTGCCAAGCGAGGCTCTGGCGGAGTACGTATCACATCAGGTAGACCAATATCGCGCACCAAGCGCCTGGCAGTCTTGGGGGTGGCCCACACTTACACAGCCCGCTTCAACCTTGAAAGAGTATATGGCAGCTTGAGAGGCTTCCGTCCTCCGCCTTGTTACAATCCAGCTCTTATACTGTTATCACATAGTCTCTATTTCCTTGAAGTACGATCATCAACTGCATCTTTCCAGCGGTCCATTTGCATTTACACTATCATACGTCAAATATGGAGTCCGGCAAACTTGCCCCTCCGACACTCCAAATCAACACGCGACAGCGTGCTCTGAGTCAGGCAGACACGGTCACATCACAAACATCAGACCCCTTCCGGACACCAATATCACCAAGCAATGCGTCCACAAGTGGTGCATCGACGGTAGTAGGAGACTACGATGCAGCGTTGCAAAATGAGTTGCGCGCTGAAGCTAAAGCCGACACGAACAACCCCTTCGCCTTCACACCATCACAGCTCAGCAAACTGTTGAACCCCAAATCGCTTCCTGTATATCAAGCATTGGGAGGCATCCACGGTATCGCAGCCGGACTACAATCAGACACTCATTCCGGTCTGAGTGCCGACGAATCGACAGTTGCGAGACACATTTCCTTCGACGAAGCAACAAATCCACAAACACCTACAAAGGAGAAAGAATCAAGTCGGCCGCCAAGTGACGGAAAGCCCTTCGAGGATCGCATACGCATACACGGACGGAACGTACTACCACCAAAGAAGGTCACCCCTCTATGGAGACTTGTCTGGAACGCCTACAATGACACTGTACTTATTGTTCTTACTGTTGCAGCGGCCATCTCGCTCGCACTTGGACTCTACGAAACATTTGGTGCGGAACATCCACCGGGATCTCCTACACCTGTGGACTGGGTCGAGGGTTGCGCAATTGTTGTAGCTATCGTCATCGTGGTACTCGTCACCGCCGTAAATGACTGGCAAAAGGAAGCAGCATTCGCAAAGCTCAACGCGAAGAAGGAACAACGCGATATCAAAGTCACACGATCGGGAAAAACCGCTATGATCAGCATCTACGACGTCCTAGCCGGCGACATCATACACCTGGAGCCTGGCGATGTCATTCCAGTCGACGGAATCTTTGTGGATGGCTCCGACGTCAAGTGCGACGAGTCTTCTGCTACGGGAGAATCAGACGCCATGCGCAAGACACCAGGTGCCGCTGTCATGAAGGCACTTGAGTCCGGTCAGTCCACCAAGGGCCTTGACCCCTTCGTCATCTCCGGTGCAAAGGTTCTCGAGGGCGTTGGTACCTTCATGGCGACATCTGTCGGAGAGAACAGCAGTTTTGGCCGTATCATGATGTCTGTCCGCGTCGAGATCGAGGAGACACCACTACAGGCGAAGCTCGCTAAGCTTGCCATGGCTATCGCTTACCTCGGAACTGCGGCTGCTGGTCTCCTCTTCTTTGTCCTTCTCTTCCGTTTTGTTGGTGGGCTATCTGGTGATACCCGATCTGCATCTCAGAAGGGTTCAGCGTTTATGGATATCCTTATCGTTGCTGTAACCATTATCGTGGTAGCAGTCCCAGAAGGTCTTCCACTAGCGGTCACGTTGGCATTGGCTTTCGCGACAACCAAGATGCTGAAGGAGAACAACCTTGTCAGGATCTTGCGCGCGTGTGAGACTATGGGCAATGCTACAGCCATTTGCTCAGACAAGACCGGTACTTTGGTAAGTACTATTTCTCGATTGGACATGAACATATGCTAATACCTCACAGACAACCAACCGAATGACAGTCGTTGCCGGCACTTTCGGCACCACCAGCTTCGTTCACGCGGACACCGCCTCGGAGAAGGACCAAACCATCTCGGCATGGGCATCTAAGGTCTCGGCTGCTGCGAAGCAGCTTCTCATCCAATCCATCGCAATCAACTCTACAGCTTTCGAAGGCCAAGAGGACGGCAAGTCTGTCTTCGTCGGATCCAAGACTGAGACTGCGCTACTTGAGCTCGCCAAGGAACATCTCGGACTCGTCTCGCTGTCAGAGACCCGTGACGGCGAGCAGGTGGTACACATGTTCCCCTTCGACTCGGCCAAGAAGTGCATGGGTGCCGTTGTAAAGCTCCCGAACGGACACTACCGCCTCGTCGTCAAGGGTGCATCTGAGATCCTCCTCAGCTTTTCTTCTGCATTTGCGCACTTCGAGTCACTCGAGACAGAGCCGCTGTCGCAAGAGCACCGCCAGGTACTGACCGAGGCGATCAACGCATACGCGAACCGATCTCTCAGGACTATTGGACTAGTGTACCGCGACTTTGAGCAATGGCCACCGGTCAACGCCACGCTCACTGAGGGTGGCAGTGTCGACTTCGCCTCCCTGCTGCGCGATCTTACATTCTTCGGGCTAGTTGGTATTCAGGACCCCGTTCGCCCTGGTGTGCCCGAGGCTGTTCGCAAGGCACAGAAGGCTGGTGTCACGGTCAGGATGGTTACCGGTGACAACATGCAAACTGCGCGAGCGATCGCGACTGAGTGCCTGATCTATACCGAGGGCGGGTTGGTAATGGAGGGACCAGACTTCCGCCGCCTTACTGAAGAGCAGCTCGATGAGGTACTGCCGCGGCTACAGGTGCTGGCCCGCTCATCGCCTGAAGACAAGCGCATCCTCGTTCAGCGTCTCAAGACCCTTGGCGAGATTGTCGCTGTGACTGGTGACGGTACCAACGATGCCCCAGCACTGAAAGCAGCCAACGTTGGCTTCTCCATGGTCTCTGGCACTGAGGTTGCCAAGGAAGCCTCTTCGATCATTCTCATGGACGACAACTTTGCCTCCATCATCACCGCGTTGATGTGGGGTAGGGCTGTTAACGACGCCGTCCAGAAGTTCCTCCAGGTAAGCCATACACCATCTTCCAGTTCATTCCAGCCAGCTAACATGCGTAGTTCCAAATTACTGTCAACATCACCGCCGTGGTTCTCGCATTCGTGACCGCGGTCTACGATGACGAGATGAAGCCAGCCCTCAGAGCCGTACAGCTTCTTTGGGTCAACCTCATCATGGACACCTTTGCCGCCCTCGCCCTCGCTACCGACCCACCGACCGAGAAGATCCTCGACCGCCCACCGCAGGGCAAAGGCCCTCTCATCACAACAACAATGTGGAAGCAAATCATGGGCCAGAACATCTACAAGATCACTGTCATCTTCGTGCTATACTTCGCTGGCGGCGACATCCTTGGCTACGATCTTTCCGACCCCAACAAGCAACTCGAGCTCGACACCGTCATCTTCAACGCTTTCGTCTGGATGCAAATCTTCAACATTTTCAACAACAGGCGTCTGGACAACAAGCTCAACGTTCTTGAGGGTGTATTCAGGAATTGGTTCTTCATTGGCATCGTTGTCATGATCATCGGCCTCCAGGTTCTCATCGTCTTTGTCGGTGGACGCGCATTCCAGATCAAGCCCGGAGGTATCGATGGTACACAATGGGCTATCAGCATCGTTGTGGGTTTCGTCTGCATTCCTTGGGCAGTGCTGATCAGGTACTTCCCCGACGAGTGGTTCGCTGCCATCGCGCGTGTTGTCGGCAAGCCTGTCGTCATCGTGTACCGATGGTGCTGCACGGGTATGAGCAAGATCAAGGCCTTGTTCACCTTCAGGAAGAAGAAGAGTGAGGAGAGCGAGGCTGAGGCTGGCGCCGCGCCGGCAATCGTCGTGGTCGGTGATGACGCGAGCGTAGCTGAGAACAGGAAATGAACGTAATGATTCGATGGAGGCATTAGACTGCGCACTTGTACAACACTTAGTTTAGATGAGACACGATACCCTAGAATTTCACGCTTTTCATTTGAATCCCCGGGATCACGCTATTTTCGCGCTGTTTGGAAGTGACTGTAGGAAGTGGGACACAATCAAGAGTGGGTGTAACAATCTGCATCGTTCATCGCATACCCAAGCAACATGAAAGGGGAAGCGTTTTCCACTAACGCTGCACAACCCAACGTTGTCTAGACGCGCTGCTCATTTTGCGCATGATAAAAGAGTCGTCCTGATGAATGAGGCTGAAGCAGCGTCTTGATCAGATCGATCTTGGCCATGTCGTCCTCCTCAATCGTTTTGCTAGACCGTTGGGAATAGCTGTCGTCTCCTTCGCAAGCTAACGCATACACAGCTTATTCTTTCCCGCTTTTCTGTGATTGACGAACTTCTTCAGAAAGGAGACCTCAGCCAGCTCTAATATATCCAGTCCATCCTTCGTCTTGACTTGGCGCTTGGCGCCACTTCGAAGAAGATGTAAGACTAAGCCAGCATTGTCATTGCTAACGGCGGTGTGCAAGCATGTGTTACTCTTTGCTTTGAACTGGACTCGTCCAGGCTGGGTTGCGGATAGAAACCGTGCAATCTTGATCTAATCCGCTGCGACCACTTAATAGAGCAATATCGGGCGATCACGGTTGAGCGCCGTAACATCGACGCCTTCATCAAGAAAACGACTGAAAATTTCTTTTGTGTAGACAGATCAGGCGAAAGCCAAATGTGTGAACCCGCCATCGTCGAGCTGGCCCACTGGGAATCCTCTTCCCCAAAACTTCGGTACCAAAGAACTCACTCCAATAGCCATGTCGGCGTGGAGGGCAGGCTTGTGGTCAAGCAGATCTTCGTTTGCTAACCCGCCGATGAACGTATCACCCACGCTAATAGTATCGCTTGATAGCGAGATGGAACAAGATAAGTGGGTAGAAATTTACTTGGCGGGTGGCACCGATGCGGGCGATAACCAAGCGAGCGATGCGTCACAATCGTTCTGCTGCATATAGCAATTTTACTAGGCGCGTATCGCTGCTGCCTAAAACGCGTGATACTACGTCACATGACGAAGTTGGCCCGGCGCCGCAATATGCGATTGGCCTACTTGACGTTACACAGCAGCCCATTCGAACTTTGAGCAAAACGACGCTGGATCCCGAACTTGAACCCCGCCTTACCACCTCCTCTCAACGATGGCGAACAAAATATGCCACTTCTTCGTCGCTGGACGTTGCGTCAACGGGTCGACGTGTCGCTTCCAACATCCCGATACGGTCCCCACCTCTCCCTCCTCCGAACGCAAAGCGGAACCTGTTGCCCACTCGCAGTCGGGCGGCTCCGTTCCAAGAGCGAAGATAACTTGCAAATTCTATCTCCAAGGCACATGTACTAAGGGACATCTCTGTAATTTCGAGCATTCAAATCCGACTACAGTCACATCTACAGACTTCCGTTCTGCATCAAGGGACACTAGGCCAAGTGTACCGTGTAGGTACTTTCAGAGGGGCATCTGTAATATGGGGGAGCAATGTCCCTTCAGTCATGAGATTAGAGAGAATCTAGTCATGCCGAAGACGCTGTCAGATCACACGCCCATCAAGGACGTCGGCCTCACTACACCCACTTCGGCGCGCGCCAATCCTGCCTTCAAAGAGCGTAATGAATCCGAACTACCAAGCACAATCGGAGGGGCCACCGTGGAGTTCGCTAACGGTGCATCTGTTTCTAAGATCTCTTTGATGTCGGACTTCTCCGCCGTGTTCACATCCGACCTATCTCCACATACATCTGTGCAAGAGCTAGTCGACTTCTTGATCGGCAGAGGCTTTCCCCAGGTGACGCACGATTGTGTTCGCCTCAAACACATCCCTGAGAAGGTTCATAAGACAGGTCTGATCAAAGTCCGTGATCCAGACTTCGCCAACAAGCTTCTCCAGTGTCTTCAAGATACTCCGGTTCGTCTTCGGGATATGGAAGTCCGAGTGTCGAAAATGCAAATTGCAGGAGAGACAGTATCCGGAATGAATCGACTACAGCTCACCAGCGTAACATGTTCATGGTTCAATCCTTCCAAGGTGGCTTATCTCGAATATGACGCGGACTGGAAAGCGAAGCGGGCGCTCGAACGCATCGGGCGCCCGGATTCAAATGAGTTCCAGGGCCGGAAGCTCGATGTCACGTATCAACCAGCTCGGTCCTTGCAAGTAGGCAATCTAGACCTGGATACGAACGAAGCGGGACTTCGACGCTTTCTTCCATATCCACCGCCCACTAAGGTGACTTGGGGACCTCAATCTCACAATCTCACTGCGAAACAGCTAGAAGAAAGAGCTATCACGCAACTTCGATCGCACGGTACTCTCATCGAAGAGTGTACTCCTTATCCCCAGAAGGGAGGAAGTAGAACGAAGATCATCGCCAAGTTTAGCGAAGCAGAGGCAGCACGAAATGCGGTCAAGAAGATGCACCAAACTTGTCTCGATCCTAGCTCCAATGATAAGATGCAGGTCACTCCTCTGGTTTCCATCAAATTGTCGGTCTCCTCTCGAATCCTAGCAGCCATTCGATCACAGCTTGACCCTCTAGTCGATCAAACATGGCGAACACATTACGTTCAGATCAAGAGCTACAAAACTCTGGGCAAACAATACACCCAAGTCCGCATCTTCGGGCAGTCCAGAGAACCAGTTGCCAAGGCCAAGTCGGCCGTGGAGAAGCTCCTTACCGGTCAGATCGCCACCGACGGCCATGGCCCGATCACAGACCCGTTCTACTTCAGGCCTTCAACGAAGACCTTTCTGGACGATCTAGGAGGCTCACATGGGGTTTTCATACACCAGGATTTGCGTCGATCAGTTCTTCGACTATACGGAGATCACGAGGGTATCGCACGAGTCGAAAGCGCTCTGGTGGCTAAGTGTGCAGAATTGAGGGAGCATTCTCACACCGTCATTCTTGATCCCGAAGCTTTAGATTTTGCCCTCAAAGGTGGATTTCGAAAAGTCGTCGCAGCTTTCGGGAAGAACAAAGTAAAGCTAGACATCATCAACACCCCAAAGCGAATCATCGTCGAAGGCTCCACGGAAGATGCGGTCCGGGTACAAGAGATTCTCGCATCGTGTGCATCGTCTTCATTGGGAACACACATAACCGGGATCTCCAATAGCGAGGACGAATCCGAGCTACTCTGCCCGGTCTGCTTCACCCCACCGGAAGACCCTATCAAGACGTCGTGCGGCCACGTCTATTGCAACTCCTGCCTCCTTTCGCAATGCACGTTTGCCGACTCATTTCCGCTCAGATGTCTCGGAGAGGACGCAGCTTGTGGCTCTCCATTGGGTCTTTCCGACGTCAAGAAAGTTCTTTCTGGAACTGGATACGATGATCTTCTCCAGAATTCCCTGACGTCATACCTTCGTAGTCGACCAACGAAATTCCACTACTGCTCTACACCTGATTGCGATCGTTTCTACAGAATCTCGGACGCTGAAAACCCTCGAATGTTTGACTGCGACGGCTGCCTCACCTCCATCTGCACTAGCTGCCACCAAGGACCCCATGACGGGCACACTTGTGAGACCAACAAAGCTCTGATGAGAGCTGCCATGGAGGAAGACGAGAAGCTCACGAAATGGAAGAAAGACCATGATGTACGAGACTGCCCAAAGTGCGGGGTGCCGATCGAGAAAACGGATGGTTGCAATCACATGACATGCACCTCGTGTCAGGTACACATCTGCTGGTTCTGCATGAAGACGCTTAGCAGCGGAGGCGAGACGTACAAACACATGCAGAGCGTACATAGCGGTGTTTGAATACCTCTTCTAGCACTTCTTCTACACCTTGTACTACTGTTCTTCTATTACTAAGTAGAAAAATAAAGTATAGAAATCGCAATCGAAAGATCAGAATCTTAAAAGCCTCTAATATAAGAAGTAAATAAAAAATATAACTTTTTTTTCAGTAAAAGCTTTTTAAAACAATTAATACTATTAACAAAATTATTTTTAAAAAAAGGTTAACGAAATTCTATAGTAAATTAAGATAAGTTTTAATTAAAATAAATAATTCTTATATTCTTATTAGAGTAGTAAGTAGTTATTACTATTTTTATTTCTTAGATAAGTATTAAAGCTTATACTATATATTAGTAGTATAATTAATCTTCTATTAGTAGATTAATAATGTTGTATAGTATAAAGATAGTCTTTAAACTATAAGGTCTATTACTATATTCTAAATTATATATAAAACTAAAATCTTTGTTATATTTAATAATATAGTACTAATAAATTTAAAATTTAAAGCTTATATACTATTACTTTTTAAAAGGTTATAGCTTTAATATTTAAGCTAGCTATAGAGCTATTTAAATACTAAAACTAAAAAAATCTAACTCTAAGAGTAAATACTAGAGAATATAAAATAAACTTAATAGTCTAGAAGAAGAGAGCTTTCTAAGTAGTAATATACTTTAGAAGAGTTTTTTAAGCTTAGCTAAACTAAGACTAAATTTCTAAAGCTCTTAGCTAAAGACTTCTCTAGATATAGTTTATTATTATAGCCTTTTTTTTTTAGATTTAAGCTATTACTATATCTAGTTATAAAGTTTATTATAGTATAACTTCTTAAGTATAACTACTATAAAATCTTCTATCTTAGCGCTAGATACTAGTATCTTATCTAGAATATTTAAGTAAGCTGAACTAAAATAATAATTTATTAATTATAATTACTTTTTTTAGTTTTAATATATAATAATTTAAAACATTAAATTATATTATATACTTTATTAACTTTATACATTATACTTTTTTTTTATTACTAACTTGACTTATACTTTACTACTTAGAAACTTAACTTTTAATACTATCTCTTTTGGTAGTAGAACTTATAGCAGTAGTAAAATAAGTTAAATTATTTTAGCTTATTAGTAAGTCTATTTACTTTCTTTTTTTAGCTTTACTTACTATACTAACTTATATTATAGTTTACTAGAGTACTAAAGTACTTATATATTAGGTTTTTGTTAATAAGCTTAAGCTACTTAACTTTAAAAGTAACTTTAATAATAATAATAAAAAGCTTATAAAGCTTCGAAATTGCTTATACTATGTTCTACTAATTAAGAAAAAGATTAAAAAAAAATTATATATTTTTAAGAAAAATAACTATAAAACCTATAACTAGTATAAGAAGTAGTATATTTAATATAGAGTAGCAAGTTTTTTCTCTTTTCTTACTTTTCTTAACTATTACTAAATTTTTAAAGTACTTTCTAATCTTACAAACACTATTAGTTAGTAATATTAACTTACTTATAATAATTCTCTTTTTTTATATATTATAGTTTGTTTATTAATTATTAAATTTTTTTCTTTCTATACTAAGACTTAGTAAAACTTACTTAAGAGATCTAAGCTTAGTTATATTTATAAGCTAGCTTTAGTTACTACTAACGTTTTTTTATTTAGCTTATTTTAGTTATAAAGTTTATCTTTACTTTATAAAATCTTAATTAAATCTATTAAATTAATTTAGCTACTCTGTATCTAGCTAACGCTAGAGATAGTATCTTAAATTTTTAAGGTATAAGGCTACGCAGGCCTTAGAGCCTATACTAGCCTACACTTTTAGCTTACTTACGTAAGCGCTACTTCTATGTAGAGTTTTTTACTTCTGTCTAAACTATTGATATATTATACCTTATAAGGTGCGCATATAATTGTCTAAAATTTTAATATTTCTTACTATAACTTAGAGCGTAGTAATCTAACGTAAGTGTTATATTAAGTTACTACTATAGGGCCCAAACGCTAATACTCTATGCTTATAGTAATTATTCTATAGCTAATAGAATAGAAGCTTTAACTAGCTAATTAGATATTCTACTTTTAATAAATATTTAAATTCTAAATCTTTGCAAGTAGAGTAATAGTAAGAATATCTAGCTAGATTTTTTTTATAAGTTTTGTATCTTTCTTTAAGTTTTTTTTAACTAACTTTTATATAGCTTTTAACTATTAATTCTGTATTTGATAATTTTAGTACTAAAGTTTATACTATTACTTCTACTACTATTCTTAATACTAGTACTTTCTAAAATATTGCTTACGGCTTTAAATATATTACTTTAATAACTTCAATAGTAATGTTTATAAGATTAAAGACCTAGTTAATAAGAATTATAATTATATTTAAGTACAAGTTAAATTTAGTTTCGTTTAAGCTCTTTATAGCTTTTTTTTTATATTCTACTACTAAGAAAGATATTAAGAATTATAAAGCTTAGAGGTTCTATACTTTCTATAATTAGTATAAGAGTTTTATTGATTCTAAGTAGAAGTTTAATACTAAGCTTAGTTAAAGTTATTATACTAATAGTATCTTTAAGTTAGTTTGTTAGTTAATTTATTTCTATTATACTATGACTAGTTTATTTCTTCTAAGTATTGTCTTTTTTTAAAGTCCTTTTTTACTTTTAAGTATTAAATAAGATTTTACTTTTCTTCTTCTTCTTTACTTTCATAATAACTTTTCTTTCTTTTATTACTTAATTCCTTTTACCCAAAAATTAGAACTTTACTATCTTTACTTATGTTAATTTTAGTTTTATTACCTTTAGTAGCACTTCTTTTTATATTTTCTCTTTCAAAACTCTATTAAAAGAAGTTTATTAGCTTTTTTAGTATGTACTAATAAGGTTTTTAAATCTATTAAAGTAACTTTTAAATTGATTACTATAGCTAATGTTTATTATAGTTTACTAGATTCTATTTACTTTATAAAGTATTATAGCTTTATTCTAGATTTAACACTTTTGTATTTTCTACTACTTATTTAAATAGTAAGTTATAGAACTTAAGTTTTAATTAGTTAATATAAGAAATAAAGTATACTTTAAGTAGTATTTTAAGCTTTATATTAAATAGTAAAATTATTTTTTATCTCTTTATACTAGCTATTCTTCTAATCTAGCTTTATACAAAAATATTAATTTTTAAAGTTAAGTCTAAATTAGAACTATGCTTTATCTTCTATATATAGCTTTAGCGCTTCTTATTAGTAGTATTTAGCTTATTTTTTCTATCTCTACTACGCTTTAGCTTTCTAAGCCTAAACATATTTTAACACTATCTTAAACTTATTAGTTTTAGTAACTATAAAAGCTTTAGAAGCTAGTATACTATAAGCTAGCTTAGAGAATTATTTTTTAAGATAAATTATATTTGATGTTTATACTATAAAAAGAAGAAGCTTATCTTTATAAGAGCTATAATTTTTTCTTTCATTACTATTTTGATACATAGATGTAGTTTTACTTATTTATCTTAGTTCTAATTAATATATATTGTAAGATAAGTTTTAATAGTACTATTTATTTATTTTAGTAAGCTACTAGCTTATAGATAGTAAGCTATTAAGATTCTTTACTTAATCTCTAGTTTTATATATATTATTATCTAGAATCTACTAATAAAGTAGCTCTCTTAATTAGAGACTATCAAACTTAAATACTAATATTCTTTAACTACTTTCTTAAAATACACGTAGAAAATAGTTTCTATACTAGTATTTTTAAGTAGAATAAATATTACATTTTTACTTAAATACTTAGTAATTACTATATAATTACTATAGCTATTACTTATAAGTAGATTTATAATAAGACTTTAAGAGACTTTTTTTCTAAATCTTATTAGATACTAGTAGTAAGTAAAGAAAGCTATCTTTTCTCTTTCTCTAAAGCTTTATATATAAAGATTATAATAACTTAGTTATTATTATCTTTTTATTATTAAGCTTTGTTAAGATTACACTTATTATTATTTCTTAATAAATTAGAATAATTCCTAGTAAATCTAATTGCTTACGTAATTAAGATTTTAGTAGCTAGTTTTAATCTGCTACACTAGGAAATTCTAAAACCCCTCTATTCTTTACATTATATAGCTATGTTATGTATAATTCTAGATGTATATTTGTATACTAGAAAATATATTGTTAGCTAGAATTAGTTCTATATAAGTATAAAGTATATAATCTTTATACTAAAATAACTACTTGTTAAATACTTATAAAGTTTTATAATAAGCCTTATATAAAGAAGAAAGTCTTTTAGTACTGTTTTTTTTTTAATATTAGAGTAGCCTTTTCCTACTTATTATATATACTAATAGAGATATTCTTAAGTTTAAATCTAAAAAGAACTAATATTAGCTACTTATAATAACTTTATATAAAATATAGTAGGCAAGATTTTTCTATATAGGTACTATCTATTAATACTCTTAAAAAGCTTTTTTTTTATTTTCTTAGCTACTATAATTTTTCTTTCTTTACTACTTCTAGTAAAGACTAAATAATTCATAACTAGCTAAAGAAGCTAATAAGTTTTTAGTAGCTTTCTCTTAGTATCTATAAGATTATTTATCTAGAGAGAGAAGCTTACTTTTCTATTACTGTGTTTGTAATTTTAGTATTACCTTTAGCTAAACCTATAATATTTAAGTTATTATAGTAGTAATATTTTTAGAAAAGAGCTACTACTAACTACTTATATACTTTAAAACTACTTATATAAATCTAAAGTCTTTACTTTTAGTAGTAGTAAACTATATAAGCTACTATTAATTACTTATATACTTGTTAAGGACTTATTTACATTCAAGTTATTTTATCTTAGTAGTAGCTAACTTTGATAACTTTTCTTAGATTTAGAGATAGTAGTGGATTTTCTTCTTATTATTATAGTTAAATCTTATTTTAAGAAAAGGGGTTATCTTTTAAATATTAAGGTATTATAATATTTTTACTTTTACTTCTT
>Ga0265797_10007827_pt1 | contig 14447 bp, 5 predicted proteins | sample P2T30metagenome_FD_192433 | JGI IMG/M metagenome (GOLD analysis project Ga0265797, IMG submission 192433) | Plant litter microbial communities from East Loma Ridge, Irvine, California - P2 T30 | ecosystem: Environmental > Terrestrial > Plant litter > Unclassified | place: USA: California... | reverse complement strand
TGGTAGACGCCGTAGAGGGCGTCTGTTCACAAACAGTCACTGTGTTGCGGCAAACGTACACGGAGAAATTGAAGCCACTCCTCGTCATCAACAAGATGGATCGATTGATCACTGAGCTCAAGCTGTCGCCTGCGGAAGCCTACACTCACCTCACAAAACTCTTAGAACAAGTAAATGCGGTCATGGGTAGTTTCGCACTCGGAGAACGCATGGAAGACGATCTGCGGTGGCGAGAACGCATTGAAGAAAAGGTCAACTCAAAGGCCGAGGGTCAATCCAAAGGAATCGAAGAAGACGACGAGGGTGTCGTGACCAGTGATACGCCAACCCAATACGAGGAGAAGGAAGATGACGATATCTACTTCGAGCCCGAGAGGAACAACGTCATCTTCAGCTCTGCGATCGACGGTTGGGCATTCACGCCTAGGCAGTTCGCTGCCTTGTATGAGAAAAAGCTCGGCATCAAACGTCAAGTTTTGGAGAAAGTACTCTGGGGCGACTACTACCTGGATCCGAAAACCAAGCGCGTACTCGGTTCCAAGCACCTGAAAGGTCGTAACTTGAAGCCCATGTTCGTACAGCTTGTCCTCGAAAACATCTGGGCTGTGTACGAGGCTACTTCCGGCGGCCCTAACAACAAGGGCGACCCAGCACTTCTTGAGAAGATCACCAAGGGTCTCAACCTCAACATCCCTGTCCACATCTTGCGTTCTCGGGACCCAAAGGCTCTTCTAAGCGCCGTGTTCACAGCATGGCTTCCACTGAGTACAGCAGTGCTGGTGTCGGTCACTCAGACGCTCCCGTCGCCAAAGGAAGCTCAAGCAACGAGAGCTCCTGATCTCTTGGATGCATCACCTGGACATGAACACATCGATGCTCAGGTACGCACTGCAATGATCGAGTCCAACGCGAATATCAGTGAACCAACAGTGGCATATGTCAGCAAAATGGTTTCGATCCCTCAGAGCGAGCTACCAACAAACAAACGCAAAGGCGGTGCTTTGACGGCCGAAGAAGCTCAGGAGCTTGGTCGCAAGAAGCGTGCAGAGATCGCAAAGGCACAAGCACTCGCAGACGGCGACAATGGCGTTCAATCGGTGACCGAAGCTCTCAGCACTGTTGCAATCGGCGAAGATGAGGAGATTGACAAAGACAACAATACTGGAGATGAAGAGCCAGAAGACCCCGAGCATCTTATTGGATTCGCAAGACTGTTCTCCGGCACACTTACAGTCGGCGACGAAGTCTACGTCCTGCCTCCGAAGTTCACACCAGCAAGACCTCATGCCGCGCCGCAGCCGAAAAAAGTCACCATCACCGCACTCTACCTGCTCATGGGCAGGGGTCTCGAATCACTCAACTCAGTACCTGCCGGTAACATTGTCGGCATCGCTGGTCTGGACGGCGCCATCCTAAAGTCAGGCACAATCTGCTCCAAGGTCGAAGGCGCACCCAACCTTTCCTCCACCTCGGCAATCTCCACAAACGCACCCATTGTCCGAGTGGCTCTCGAGCCTACATTCCCGGGCGACCTCAACAAGATGATCCGCGGGCTGCAACTTCTCGAACACGCTGACCCAGCCATGATGTACGAACAACTCGAGAGCGGAGAGCACGTGATCCTCACCGCCGGCGAACTCCACCTCGAGCGCTGTCTGAAAGACCTACGCGAGCGGTTCGCGCGCTGTGAAATCCAAGCTGGCGAGGCGATAGTGCCGTACAGGGAGAGCATCGTACGAGCGGAAGAGATGAACCCTCCGAGAGACCCCGCGCTAGGAAGAGGTCGCGTCGAGGGCTTGACGTCCAGCAAGCAGGTCTCGGTGCGTCTCAGGGTTGTACCCCTGCCTGCACCGGTGACGGAGTTCCTTGTCAAGCACACCGGCGCCGTGAAGCGACTCTACTCCGAGCGCATCGCCCAGGAGCAAGAGCGCACCACAAGTGGCGCAGGCGATGAAAGCGACCCTGCTGCCGATGGCGAAGCGGTTGGCCAACAAGACGTCGAAGCCGAAGACACATCCGCCGAAGCCGGCCAAGTGCTGACCACCGAAGAGTTCAAAGCCGGTCTGGCGAAAGCCTTTGAGGAGGAGAAGCACGACAAGGAGATCTGGAAGGATGTCGTCGACAAGATCACAGCCTTCGGCCCGCGCAGAGTCGGCCCCAACCTCCTCATCGATGCCACGGAAGACAGTATCTGCCACAAATTGTGAGTATCAGCATGAAATCATTTTTTCTTTGATTTTTTCAAGAAACGAAGCTCTATTACGCAGCCCGCTCAAAACACAAACTAACATTCTCCCAGCCTTCTCGACCCCCAAGACCTCTCCGCTTCCCCAACCCCTCCAACAGACACCACAAGACACATGACCCTCTTCGCCGACAAAATCGCCTACGCCTTCCAGCTCTCCACCCACCAAGGCCCCCTCTGCAACGAACCCCTCCAAGGAACCGCCGTCTTCCTCGAGACCGTCACCTGCACCCTCCCCGAAACCGAAGCCTCGCAAAGCATCGGCCGCCTAACAGGCGAGATAATCCGCACAGTCCGCGAAGCCGTCCACACAGCCTTCCTAGACTGGAGCCCGCGCATCCTACTAGCCATGTACTCGTGCGAAATCCAAGCCAGCGCCGACGTGCTCGGCCGCGTCTACTCGGTCATCACGCGGCGGCGCGGCCACATCGTGTCCGAATTCCTGCTGGAGCCGAGCCCGAATTTCACCATCCTGGCTCTGCTGCCTGTTGCGGAGAGTTTTGGTTTCAGCGATGAGATTCGGAAGAGGACTTCCGGGGCGGCGGCTCCGCAGCTTGTTTTTGAGGGGTGGGAGATGTTGGATGAGGATCCGTTTTGGGTGCCTTTTACGGAGGTGGAGTTGGAGGATTTGGGCGAGAAGGCGGATAGGGAGAATGTGGCGAGGAGGTATGTGGATCGGGTTAGGGAGAGGAAGGGGTTGGCGGTTAGGCGGAAGGTGGTGGAGAGTGCGGAGAAGCAGAAGACGTTGAAGCGTTGATAAGGGATGGTGGGAGGGTGGGAGATATGTATGTATCTGGGTTTGGTTAGGGGTTTTTCCTTCTAAACCTTACCTACCTTACTATTTACCTTATCCAATACAACCAAAATCCGACGAAAGGTTTTTTCTCTACTTTTGACAACGATGGCAATCCACTACCTCCCAAGTTAGACCCACCTACGAGGATTGTGGTGTAGTAGGGTAGCTAGATTCCTCTCCGGAGGGTCTGTACCAAAAGGCGTAAAGTGGTCAACTTGAGAACCGAAGTTTTGGCCAGATTGCCCTCTGCTCCTAGGCTAGTATTCGAGCAACTTCTATTATAGAACAATTCTAGTAGTAGGAGATCCGATTGCGAAGTAAGGACAAGAATCTCCTACTTTTAGATACATGATAATATGAGATTTAATAGAATACTAGCCGAAGAGCGGAAGATAGATTTAACTATTCTAGTATGTATTAAAATGACCTCTCTAAAATCGAATAGGGGGCTTACAGTATAGGCTTGATAGGCTTTGAGATATTTGATTCTATTTATTGGTTTACTTTATATAATGATCTCTTTTCTATAGGATAGGCTATATAGCTAGTATCTATCTATTCTAGTTATTTTATGATCGAGGTTTGGAAAAATAATTCGCGATGTTAAATCGACCCCTTTCCGCCTTTTTGTTTTAGGCGCTTCGCAGAGGCTTTCAGTAGGAGGTAGGCAATCCACAGAAATCACCTCAACGACAGCGTGCTATCCGTCCTGCGATCATACCCCGCCGCCGTCAAAGTAACACTCGAACTCATAGCCGATGGCCGTCCGCCCACACTCCCCTGTGAACTCTCCCCATCATCACCACCACCACCACCATACCCATCCTCCAAAACCCCCAATCCCCCTCCCCCTCCTCCTCCTCCTCCTCGATCCCGATAAAGCCCCTCCGCCATCCCAGCCGTAAGCCAAATCCGATTCCTCTCCCCCACAGCCCTCCTCCCCGCCCCCCCAAGCCTAAACCGCAAAACCCGTGCAAACCCCGATTGCCGCCTCTTCTCCTCCGCCTGCTGCAATAGAAACGCCACCCGCGCCTTGGCATCCTCCGAAAACCCATGCGCAGCAGCACCACCATCATCAGCACCAGCAGCAACAAGTCCCCCCTCGCGAAACCCCAGCCCTCGCGGCGTATTCCCATCCAGCGTCGTAGCATGCGGCGAGCAGCCCCTGCCAAGCAAAACCTCAACAACATCCGGCTCGCAGCCGAAAGCGGCGTAGTGCAGCGGAGTCCAGCGCTGGGAGTCCGGAGCATCGTGTCTGGCGCCGGCGGCGAGCAGGAGGCGCGCCATGTCTGCGTGGCCGAACTCGATCGCGAGGTGCAGCGGCCGGGCGCCCTCGTGGGGCCAGCGAAGTTCGGCCCAGTAGGCGCGCTGGGCGGCTGTGTGGGTTTTGTTTTTCCCTTTGAAGGAGGGGGCGGAGAGGGGGGCTTCGAGGTTTGCGCTGTGGGTTATGAAGAGTGCCGTGAGGGATTGGTGGTTGTAGGCTGCGGCGATGTGGAGCGGTTTCCAGCCGTAGGAGTTTGAGGGGTTGAGGTTGGCGCCGGCTGCGAGGAGGGCGGTGACGGTGGGGAGGCAGCCGGTGCGGGTTGCGTAGTGGAGGGGTTCTTGGTTGTCTGAGTCGGCGATGGTGACTTTGGCGTCTTTGTGGTGGATTAGGGTGAGGGCTGCGAGGGGCTGGTTGGCGGCTATGGCTAGGTGGAGGGCGGTTTCTTTGCGTTTCTTCGTTTGCGCTTTCCAGGGGGCGCCTTTGGCTAGGAGGTGTTCAATCATGGCTGGGTGGCCCTCCTGAGCGGCGTGGTGGAGCACTGTGAAGCCGTCGGGGCTGGTTGCTTTGAGACTTCCTTTTTGGACGAGCACGAGGTTGAGCATCTGGATGCTGCCGCTTTGCGCGGCGCATGCAGCTAGCTTGGATGTGTCTTTGATGGCTTTCAGGTTGATGTGCTTGAGGATGAACTCTTGGGCAGTGGCGATGTCGCCGAGTTTGACACCTTCCAAGAATGATCCGACGAGTTCGGGGTCGTTGATCGTGGCTTTCGAGACGGGTGTTGCCTCTAGAAGACACGCTACAGCTTCATGACTACCCGCCTGTACTGCGAGTCGTAAAGGTGTGTATCCCTGACGATCACCAACGCTGACTTGTGCACCGGCGTCCAGCAACATACGGCAGACGATCGCGTCGTTTCTCATTGCGGCCACGTGCAGTGTGGTGCGGCCTTCCACGTCCTTTTGACTCAATCGGCTGCCGCTTTGGAGAAGCAAGCGACACATTTCCCGGCGGGAAAGACGAGCAGCCTCCATCAGGGCCGTACAAGCGGTGTCTTGATCCTGAGCAAGTGTATCGGTACCCTGTTCAAGCAATAATCTCAAAAGATCTTCATCGTTCGTCCGCACTGCTTGTATCAGCGGGGGGCAAGTCGGCGAGCTGTCGTCTTTAGTATTTGCCACCGCAGGTTGAGATCTGTGTGTTTCGTCACTCATGGTTATTGGTATGGGTGCTTGCTCGGGGGCAATCGAGTCGCTTCTGCTCAAAAGAGTGAGTTGGCTCATGGTGGGCGACAGATATGGAGGAGGGCTACTCGACCTTGAGTCAATGGTGCATAGTTCTTTCTCTGAGTCATCCAATGAAAGTGCCCGTGGTGTGTCCTCTTCGTCTGTCGGGTTTGCTGGCCGTACGCTGTGGCACTCGGTGTCTATCGACGCTTGGTTAGGTTGGGGCTGTCTTGCCGCAGGTGTGATCCTTGCTAGTGAACGGCTGATGCTCCTGTCGCTCTCTGTGAAGTTGCCGGAAATGTTGGTGGACATCGGTGGTGCCGGTTCGCGTGTGAATGCTTGTTGAAGCGTCGGAAGAGTGACGACTCCTGGTAAGGTTGAAGCGCTGAGATCTGGAATCGATCTCGCTCTACTGTTCGCTTCTTGTGTCGAATCTGCAAGTATCTTCGGCGTCTGCACAGTGCGAAAGCGGCTCAGGTTCTCCACACTCGAGTCATTCCTGGAGGGTAGAGGCTTTCTTAGAATGCTCTTGGAGACCTTGGGCGGGATGTTAGGTCTGCGCTCTGACACAGCCGCGGGACCACCAAGGAAGAGCTCGTCCCTCCTAGCCTGCGAAGCCGTGTGTTGCGAATTCAAGAACTCAATGCAACGCTCAGAGGCTTGCTGATGTTCTTGTGATTGCTGTCTAATTGCCGGGTTGTGCTGAGCAGTGGGATCGCCCATGTCGTCTTCACCTGAAAGAGCATCCTCGGCTGCCAAAACACCCTCCATCAATACTTTCAAGTCAGGAGATTGATCCTGGGCAGTGGCAGTCTTCGCCTCCGCAAGCACCACCCGTCGCCCGCTGCGTGTACTTCTGTGTGCTCGACTGAGAGTCCGGGCAACATTGCCCAACTCCTCAATCGCATGCTCTGCCGGCCGACCTGTGGGCAGCTGACATACCGTGAGAGTGAAAGCCAAGAGAAGAGCACATTCCCGCATGTCGGCAAGATGCCTATTGAGAGTTTTCTCATTCCAGGCGTACTTGGTCTGAGTCCATCTATCGCTTCCCTGGCGGCCTAGGATTTTCGTGGCTTTGGGGCCAGAGGGGAGGATCGAGTCCAGACTTTCCTTAAGGCTTCTCACGGAGGAGTCGACGGTTGCTATGGCTTCTTGCAGGCTTCCTTGGACCTCTGCTCTGCTCCTGGGTTCCGTAAAGTGCAGCCATTCTTGCACGCGTCTGACGCCGGTCTCGACGACTTTGACCTGGGCTCTGATAGATAAGAGCAATGCTGGAGCATCCTCGTAAGATTCGGCGAACTGTTGCAAGGCCACCACAATCGCCGCGATGCTCCAGAGAGTCCCGACCGGGTCCATTGCTCGCGGCGAAGATAGAGCTGCTGCCCTGGTGCTGTCTTGAGTGATGTACTTGGCCGTGTAGTGAAGATTAGCTTCTCAGAGTCCTTACAGCCCTGAAGATAGATAGAGCAGATGTCACGTCTATTCTGGTACACATGACCCAATGATAGGATTCGAGGTGACATGGGGACGTGCAGTCCCAATGATACAGTATCCATCATGATCGAGGATGTAATTAGCCGAATCAGCTTTCAGATTGAAGCGGGAGGATCTGAAAGGGCTCGCTTGTGGGATGTTCAAACGGCGATCTGTGCAGAAATAGATGCAACTTGGTCCCCTTCGTTTGGCAAACACGGCAAGGAACGAAACATGATGGACGATATTTACCAGTTTTCCTTCTCTTACTGGAAACACCGTCGCTTTCTTCTCTGGCAATTCCTACCAAATCGTGAAGAAGAGGCTGTCTCATGCTTGCAGCTGATAGGTGTTGCAACGACGCGTCGACGCCACACCGGTAAGCGATACGTGTCGGTCGGAGACGCGGCTGGCCATCAACTACCAGATACCAGTGTATCTCAATCTGTGGCTTGCCAGACAGCTGCAGAACCGCTAAGAACTTGCTGTTGACGAACGGACTGCGGACATGGAGTCTGGCCTCGTTGAATGGCGTCTTGATCTACATCTCTGCAGCCTGCATTCTCAGTAAAAAGATGCCGTCTGGCCAACGATGGTCGGCCAAAAAGATAAAGATGAAAACATGCAGCAGCCGGAATCTCCAGACGGTCTCCCTCTCTAGTCCTAGTCGCCCGGTCCTGTGACTACCTAAGCAAATTGGACGATTGGACGAGACGGTATGATTTCATTGACGATCTGACTGTCTGCTCGATGAGGAGGGTCTGAGGCAACGAGGCTGAGGCGCGGTGAAGCAGTCAATTGCGGCGCAGCTATCGGCTATGCAGTATTCTCAAAAGCGCATACATGTGAGTGCGCCATGGCGTTCTGTCGGAAGAGACCTGGCCGTCCCACGCTTTTCCGTATAGGCATACCTTTCTTATCGAATGCTTGTGACTTTGGACACCTTGTAGGCTCGAGATGACTGGTCTCCTTCCCACCACCCTGCGGTTCGATTTAGCCATACAAGCCACTGCCCGAGCATGCTGAGAACGACATGTGCTGTGCATGATCAGGCTTCGAGATGCATTTCGACTTCCCGAAATCTGGGCATGAGATAGAACGAGGCTGAGGCTAGAGGCTGAGCCGCCACCTGGTTGTGTAACCAAGGCGAAGCCCAGTTTTCATTCTCCAGGCTTACTTTGAATAGAAGCCCCATTCATTCCATCTGCGCTATTGACCATAGGCTTCCTTTCCATCTCAGACACAAGTCTCCGCACGTACGGACTCACAACCAACGGCCATTCGCATCAGCACCACTATCATCACCCCTCGTTCCGCTCGAACCGTCTGCTATCCGATCAAGATAGCCATGCAGCACTCAGCGCCTATGACCGCGCCTACGACAAAGACACGACTCAGCTTTCTGCCAGATTTTCCAGGGCGAGATCGCCTATATCAACCACTGAACTCAGAGAAGGGTGAGATTCGGGTCATCAACATCTTGCCTTCTAGCGAGCGCTCGGAGCCAATATCTTGCTCACTGGAGACAATATCGATAACAAATGGCCGAGGTGCAAACTACTACCACGCGCTGTCGTACTACTGGGGCTCAACAGCTGAAGGCGACAGAGAAGACATCACGGTCTACACTGGGAGTCCTGAGAATCGGCACGAGGATGGCTTCCATGTGCCTGTCACCAAACAGCTTACGGGCGCACTCCGGCAGTTTCGGTCTAGGATGGAATCCATGGATCATCCGCTTGTCCTCTGGACTGATGCGGTCTGCATCAATCAGCTTGATGCAGATGAGAGAGCGTACCAGGTCACTATCATGAGGCATGTCTACGCATCCGCTATCAGCACATGGATCTGGTTGGGCGAGGATGATCCGCTTGCTGAGCAGGGTCTTGCCAGCATCTTCGGTCTGTCTCTCCTACAGCTTGAAGAGAACGAAGCCGAAGTCAACGAAGCCGAAGACAACGAACAGTGGGTTGCGGCAGGTGCAATCTTTGATAATACCGATTTCGACGTCAGCGTGGACTTGTCATGTTTGGAAGAAGCAAACGATTTCATCATGCGATGGCGACGGCATGAGCATCTCGACGCTATTCGGGAGCTAAGGAAACAGGGTGTCTCCATTGAAGACATCCGAAATCTCCCAGCCCCGCACATCCCCGACGAACTGATTGATCTCTTTCACACTCTTGGTGCGTTCTGCAATGTACCCTACTGGTCTCGAGGCTGGGTATTGCAGGAGTCGTGCGCTAATGAGCATGTTGTGCTGCATTGTGGTCAGACTCGCTGCCGGGTGATTCGCTGGACTGAACTTTTGGAGCTCTCTGAGGCTAAGTTCCAGATCACTGATGAGCCATTGTTCAAACTCATGTATCCATCGATTCCCAAATTAGCCGTAGCCAATTCGGCAATAGGTTATTTCGTGGGATGGCTAACCCTTGTGCAGAGGACCTTGTCCAAGTTTCGGCGATCTGAACTCTTCGGCAGTAAGTTGGAATCCATACTCGTGGACTCCAGTACGCCGCTTTGGGCTCAAGTGGCAGAAGACCTCAGCAGCCTGTCCAATTGGGGTCGTTGGCAGACCACGGATCCACGTGATACCGTTTACGCAATGCTAGGCTTCATGCCGGGTTTCATGGCGCTCCGTCTCAAACCCAACTACCACATAGACACCGAACGACTCTTCATACGCACGACTTTGGATATTTTGCAGGCGGTCCGAGCGTGGTCGGTACCTCAATTCATCTATCCTTCCGCATCTCCATTCTTGCCATCCTGGACTATCGACTTCACGCTACGAATGGCTGATACCCAAAACCGGCGTTTTTTAACCCGCAATGACGCCAAGCTCCGCTTCAAGACAGCTCTTGGTGTATGGTCTAAGACGGAAGAGTTGACACCAGGGGTTCTTCTTTCCGCTGGTTTCGCCTGTGACGAAATTGTTGCTGTCACTCCTGTGTACTCTCCTCTCGATCTCCTGATATCTCCGGCAAATACCGTCCGGGCTGTGGACAGGCTCGACATGGAGCGCTTCGGTACTCGATCAATGTTCTGGAAGTGGTGGAACACTCTGATAAACGAACAGAACAAACAATACATCTCTTACCCCGAGCTTGAACTATGGGAGTTATATTGCCGGACCCTGTTCTTGGGGTCTAAGGACTTTTCTTCCACCGATGCTGCATCCTGTCGCCAGTGGAAGCTCGACAGCAACCCGGTCGAAGTGGAGCTAACGCTGCCCCCGAAACTTGATTATGAACTGGACAGCAACATCTTCAGCTCCGCCAGGCTCGTGATTACGCGCAAAGGTCGCATCGGACTCGCGCCCCTCGCTGTTGAGCCCGGCGACCACATTGCAGTTCTTGCGGGAGGGGACGTACCTTTTGCTCTTCGAAGAGGCCGCCACGAGAGTACGCGACTCAATGCTTACAGATTACTTGGCGGTTGTTACATTGACGGTCCAGTTCCCCGACCCCACCTTCTTCACATTTTGCTGACATGCGCAGGTATTATGTACGGAGGTGCAGTCTTCCCGAGAGCCTTCAAGAAATACAAAGCGTTAGATTCTGGTATTGGATCGTTGAAGAGGCGCCGGTTGGTCGACGAGCATGCCGAGGTGAAGCTTTCGGTGAAGTTAGCGTTTCTTGACTATCTTTGCTTGGTCTGAGCGAGCTACGCCTTTGAGCAAGCGTGTAACTCCAGATTTTTTCTCTTCGGCGACTCCCCTCAACCACATCCAATCCAACTTCCGATCAGACGCTACAGCGTGGTTTCAACTTTCCTCGTCAGTCCAGAAGGAAATGCTTGCTCCCTTCTATCCACGCCGGACCCGTCGGGGCACGTTTGGAAACAACGGAGAGTCAGCCGGACAATCGAGATCTAGCACTACTGGAGAGCAAACGAGACGAGGTGAGAAAGGGAGCAAAAAGAACTTCCAAAAACATACAACAGGCGGGATTCCCAGATGGTCACCCACTCTAGTACTAGTCGCCCGGTTCAGTGCTTATGTATGGCAGAGCGGACGGGATGCCCAGTTTTCACTGACCTATGGTCGTATGTGCTGATAGAAGCCAAATCAATATTGATGTTGAGTTGTTGATAGACTGCTCTGGTATTTGACTAACTACATGTTCAACACTAACCCTAATCCTTTCGCTAGCCTTGTGGTAGAGAGTCACAAAAGTGTAGAGATAGAAATAGTGTAAAAGGGGGATCATGCTAGGATCACGATACGTTGGTGAAGGGTGTACTCTCTGCTAATATGAATCGTTACAAATCGTCATGACTGTGGTAGGAAGAAGCTTGCCCGTCCTTCTCTGATCAAACTTCGGTTTTTGGCTGAGACTTCCTCGACGACTTCAATCGACTTCTGGGTACAATCTGCAGACAAACAGAAGGTGAAACAGCTACTAGCACGTCCATTGATCGTCACTCATCATTCATTAAACTAGAACTCGCCGGTTCTATCATCCAGCCCCGACATTGCCAGCCTACCATCAGCTACCCCCCCATAACACGAAGCCCTGTCGAGCATGTTATCAATCTTCCATTTCCCACCCATCAAGGAGAATACCCCTCTTCATCCATCCGGTCTCCCTCCTTCCAGCACACGTCAATCCACTCAGGCGTAACGATCCGCGGCATCTTACGACGCCTCGCACACAACGTCCTAATCTCATCAACTCTCTCGCTCTCCTTCGCCATGACAACATGCGTCACATCAGAGTCATCGAGTCTGCCGGCGACTTTGCCACCGGAGAATTCGAAAAAGCGTCGCGAAGCATGCTCAACCTGGTCTCCGCCGTCAAAGTAAGCCGTGAGGCCACTGAAGATCAAGCCCCGGCCTAGCTTTTCCTGTCCATCTCCGACCATCTCGTCGAGAAGCTTTTTAGCCTGCGACTCTTTACCCGCATTATTAGGCATACTCGCGAGTAGCGCCTCGAGTTCAGCCGTCTCCAGATCACGAGAAAAGCTGTCACCAAACTTGTCGAGGTTCCCAGCCCACTCCCGCTCATCACTCTCCGTCGCGAAGAAAGCATGACGGTCCATCTCGACCGGGAGGCGCAGTGCGTCATCACCCGGTAGCGCGTGTCCGGCCGCGAGATCCTTCTCGCTCTGCGCAACCTGATCCCACAACCATCTAGGCCGCAGGATACTCTTCTCGCCTCGCTTGACCGCGCTGGCGACTTTCACCAGCTTCCTGTCCGCGATGCAGATCGTGTTTGCGCCCGCGTCCGAAGCGACAACTTTACCGCCATTGACTTTAACAAAAGCTTCGATCTCGGCTTTGGATTTCTTCAGGGGCTTGAGCGAGTCGGTCATGATGTTGAAAGTGATGTTCTCAAACACTTTGGTAGGCGCAGCAGCGAAAGGCGTGATGGTCGTGTTGGCTTCTTCTTGCCCCTGAATGATAAGAGAGCGTTTCTTCCTGCGAATTAGGCGCTGCTTTCGGGCGTCTTCGACTTTGAATTGCTTTTCCTTGCGTTCGCCCTCGACATTTTCTCTCAGCGCTCCGAACTCCAGCATTGACAACGCTTCCTTCCACGTCTTGTCATTGCGAATCCGCTTGAAGCGTGGGAACCGGAGCGTCTTGCCGTACCCGAATTGATCGGTGGTGTGGACGCTCGCTGCTTTGACTTCCAAGACGACAGAGTCTTCAGGGAGGATCCATCGATCGGGCCTTTCATATTGCAGCGGACCGCCGCCCAAAACGATGAAGTCGGTCCGTGGATTGTTCCTGTCCCAGTCAACCCATTTACCGTCCGTGCGGTGTCGGATCTCCGCGTAGTCATTCGCAGTGAAACCACCACCAACCTTGAAGAATGAAAAGCATCTTTGAGGATTTTGGCCTTGATCGATTTGGGCTTGGTCCACTCGCAGACCGCAGAGGAAAGAGCTGAGCTGGCCGCGGCCACGATTACCAGAGCCATAGTAGCCACCGATAACTACGCAGTCGAGTGCTTCGCCGAACTCGGTCATGTACTCTGGCTTCACCTTGATCCAGTCGTCGTTGCGGTCGTTGAGCCGGTATGCCGATCGCGGGTTCTTCAAGACGAGGCCCTCGCTCTTCTCAGCTACGACTTCGCGGAGCATGGGTTCGATTTCCGAGGCGTCTGTGGCTTCGGAGTAAGCATGGATCTCGAACCGACGATGCACTGGCTGGACTGCCTTTTCTAAGGCTTCGCGTCGCACGCGGAGGGTATGGTTGGTCAAGTCTTTGCCATTCAGATACAGGCAGTCAAAAACGCGGTAGAGAGGGCGATTGCCGTCTGAGTCGGCGTACTGGGTTAGCTGTTCGAATTTGGCTGCAGTCTTGAGGTGACCAAAGGGATAGATCTTGTCTTGAACCATGTCCCATGTAATCATCTCGCCATCGAGGATAATATTCTGCACACCCGGTCGGAAAGCGTCTCCCATGTGTTTGGTCAAGGATCCAGTGGTGTCCTTGAGGCCATTACCATATAGCTCGGTGTAGTCTTTGGCTTTTCGGGACCAGAATCTGAAGCGAAACCCACCAGGCATGTCGTCGTCACGTTGCATGTGGAGCTGCATACGCTCGCCGTCCAGCTTCTCTTCGATCCAAAAAGTGTCATCATTTTCAACAGGCTTCATTTTCTTCACAGACTGTTCCAGTGTTCGCATTTGGAAAGCCGCAAGCTGAGGCTGGAAGCATTGCATGAGATTGATGCCCCTTTCGTCACCCTCAAGTCTCACTTGAGGATCATAGAGCTCCCAACAGACTCTCTTCAGGCTGCTGGAGATGTTGAAGAGGTTCTCTGCGTCAGGGTGCCAGAGGTCCAGAAGTGTTTTCTCCGTGGCACCAATTTTCATCTGGCGCAGGATGATACGAATAAGCCACATCAGCTCTTCCGCATTCATGTTGTTGTAGAAGTGTTGGAAGATGGGCAGTTGCTCTTCTTCTTTTTTCGCGCGGCTCAGATCGTCCAGCTTCTCATTGACCTCAGCTATAGTCATACTGCCAGGCTTTGTGAGCATGGGTCGCTTGCTGATGACCTCGAAGCAACGTCCTGCAAAGTCACCAGCCATAGCGGCGGACGACTTCATGCCGGGCAGTTTCCAGTGCAAGATGTTGTGGCCATCGTCGCTGTTCTTGTCGATTTTCATAAGCTTGACCAGTAGCTTGCCAATCATCATCTCCTTGAGCCCATACATGGGGCGGTCGCGGTCTTTCTCGGGCACGATGAGTCTGATGGCTGGGAAGATGTCATTGCCGACATTGTTGCGCCAGCGAGCGATGAAGCGTTCGATGATTGATATTTTGATTTCATTGGGAGTTTTTGCGTCGGGGCCGGTTTTGCGTTTGCTGGCAGCAGTGACGCCGGGCTTCTTCTTATTGTCTCGCAGCGGATTGAAAAGTGTGAGGTAAAGGTCGGAGAAGGGCAAAGTCTTGGAATGGTTATGTGGTCGATTAGGGAACTTCTCGTTCAGTTC
>Ga0265797_10007826_pt1 | contig 14448 bp, 10 predicted proteins | sample P2T30metagenome_FD_192433 | JGI IMG/M metagenome (GOLD analysis project Ga0265797, IMG submission 192433) | Plant litter microbial communities from East Loma Ridge, Irvine, California - P2 T30 | ecosystem: Environmental > Terrestrial > Plant litter > Unclassified | place: USA: California... | reverse complement strand
GCGCTGGGGTCCCCGACGATCGGCATCGTCGCCGCCGTCGTGCTCTCGCTGCTGCTGCGCTGGGGTGCCGTGCGTTGGGGCTGGGGCCTGCCGAACGGCCGTGACTGGCAGCCGCAGTCGACCCTGGCGTCGCTGCTCCGGCGGGGACGCGGACTGCGACCGGACGCCGTGCGGTTGCTGCGTCGCCCCGGGCGGCGGAACGGCACCGGCCGGGCGCGCACGGACGAGGACACGCCGACACCCGAACACTGAAGGCTTGTCACGTACCGCCCGGTCGGCGTACCATCGATACCGCCGGGGATCGAGTTCTCCGGCGCACCTCGCCCCGGCCACGCAGCCGTGGTCGAGTACCGGCACGACCCGAACGTGGCGGTACCGACCTCCGACTCGTCGTCCGGGGTGTGCAGCCAACGGGGGCTCCACCGCGCCGCGCGCGATCAGACGCGCGGTGCGGGAGGTCCCCGAGGCCGCACCGCTCACGCCATGATGGACGTGTTCCACCAGCAGATCGGCCCGGCCGGATCTCCGGGCTCCGTCGAACCAGGACCAGATGAGCGACGAAGACGGCCCCTCCACCACCAGGACCCCGCGCGCCGAGGTCCGTGCGCGGTTGCTCGCAGCCGGGGCGGACGCGATCGCTGAGCACGGCGTGCACGAGGCCCGGCTCGACGACGTCGCCGCCCGTGCCGGGTTCAGCAAGGGCGCGGTCTACTCGAACTTCTCCTCGAAGGAGGACCTCGTCGCGCAGGTCATGCAGCGCGCGACGAACCTGGTGCTCGGCGCCCTGGAGGACCTGGTCGACGCCGACATCCCGGCGGCGGACATCGGGGACGTCGTCCGTGCCGCGTTCGGCCGACACGACCAGAGCGCCCAGTTCGCGCTGCTGTCGGAGTTCCGCGGGTACGCCCTGCGGCACCCGGAGTCCATGCCCGAGTTCGTCCGTCAGCGCCGGGTGCTGCAGGACGGCGTGGCACGGCTGGTGCGGCTGTGGTTCGGCGCGCACCCGGAGATCGACCCGGGGATGCCGCTCGACACCTTCACGACGCTGCTCATCGCGGCGAACGTCGGCACCGTGTTCGACGCCCCGGCGCTCGACGACGTGAACCCGGGCGAGGTCGTCGCCACCCTCGTCGAGGCGGTCATCCGGCGCCGTTGAGCCCGCCGGCTGCCGGCTGCCTGGCGGCCGGCTGCCGGCTGCCTGGCGGCCGGCTGCCTGCCGTCTGCCGCCTGCCGGCTGCCGCCTGCGTGCGCGGTTGTCCGCCGCGCCAGCCCCATGCCGCTCGAGCTCGCACCGTGCGCGCTCCCCGGCCCGTGGGAGGTCGACCACGTCGTGCGGGCCGACATCGGCGCACCGGGTGGCCGACCTCGCACCAGGCTCGAGTGCCCCGTGTGGCACCGCCTGCGGCGACGGTTTCCACTTAGCTCGGTGACGGATCCGGTTCGCGACACCGGTGTTCTGCGAACCGGATTCGTCATCGTCGCGAACGGGAACCGGTGTCCGACGCTGGTCAGCGCTCCGGCCCGGCGGCACCCCGCGGCGGGACGGCCGAGCACCGTGCGCGCTCCCCCGCCCGGTGCGAGGTCGATCACCCCGTGCGGGCCGGCAGCCGCGCACCGGGTGGTCAACCTCGCACCGGGCGCCTCCGTCCGACGGCGCTGAGCCGGGCGGCGGCGCTACGCGGTGCGGCGGCGGCGCCCCTCGTGCGCCCAGGTCGACGCGGGCATCAGGCTCGGCGGGAGCAGCCGTGACCGGACCCGCTGCGGGAGCCGGACCGACGCGTCGAGGGCGACCCGGGCCTCCCGGAGGGTGGCGACGAGCGCTGCCCCGTCGACCGCACCCGACGGCGCGTAGCGCTCCTGGTCGACCGCGTCGACGACCCGCTCGAGGAGCGGCAGCACCGCCCCGGGCACGCTGGACCGCAGGCGACCGAGGACGGCCCGCGCCGTCCGTGCCGCAGCCGAGGCGTCGCCGGCGTCAGCGACCCCGGGCGCGTAGCCGTGGTCGGCGACGTCGTCCAGCAGTTCGCGCCACGCGGTGACCGCCGGCGCACGGCCCGCGGCGACGGCACCGAGGCGGGAGCGTCGGCGCGCCGCCCGGACGAACCCGGGAGCGAGCAGGACGGCCGCGGCGATGAGGATGCCGAGCACGATGCCCCACGGGCCGTTCCCCCCGGAGCCCGGACCGCCGGAGGCGCCGGCTTCGGCCGAGGCACTCGGGGTGGGGCTCGCCGATGCCGTCGGCGTGGCCTGGTCACTCGGCGCGGGCAGCGGGGTCTCGGGGTTCGCTGCAGTCGGGCTGGCAGAGGGCTGCGGGGCGGAGGTGGCGGCCTCGTCCGAGTCCGGCGTCGGCTCGAAGGCCACCCAGCCGGCGCCCTTGATGTACAGCTCCGGCCAGGAGTGCAGCTGCCGGTTCGACACCGTGTACTCGCCGTCGACCGCGGTGCCGCCGGCCCGGTACCCGACCGCGATGCGTGAGGGGATGCCGAGCGTGCGGGCCATCACGGCCATGGCGGAGGAGAAGTGCACGCAGTACCCCTGGCGGACCTGCAGGAACTTCGCGACGACGTCCATGCTGTCGCCGTCGTAGCCCTGCTCGACCGGGGCCGTCTCGGAGTACGTGAACAGGTCGCTGCGGAACCACTGCTCGAGCGACCGGGCCTTGTCGTAGTCCGTCGCCCCGCTGCCGGCCACCCGGTCGGCGGTGGTCCTGATGCTCTTCGGCAGGTCCTTCGGCAGCGTCCGGTCCGCGCGGAGCTCACCGCCGGACGGGGTGGGCCACCCGCGGCCGTCGAACGCTGCGAGCCGACCGGAGGCGTTCACCGCGTCGAGGTACGCGTTCGCGAAGGTCGAGGCGCCGTACACCTCGTACGTGGCACCGCGGCGGGTGGAGGGGCCGGTCGAGCGCACCGTGTTCGAGCCGTTCATCCACCGCCACTGGTCGAGCTCGAGGTTCGTCGACTTCGACTCGATCGACACCGCACCGGACGGCACCGGCAGGTAGTTGCTCGACAGGCCGGTGATCTGCACGGTGACGTCACCGCGGCTGGCGAGTCGGGGGTTCACCCCGACGGCCCACTGCTGCTGGTCGGCGGTCGGTGCGTTGCTGACGTCGGTCGCCGACGGCACCCAGTCGCCCGTCCCGAACTCGTCGAGGTCGGCCAGCTTCAGGTACTCGGGCTGTCCGTCGGAGGTGCGGTACCGGAAGACCTCGAGCTCGTTCGGCCGGCGGAGGTCCTGGCCGAGGTTGAGCAGCGTGCCGGGACGCCCCGGCAGGATCGGCGACTGGATCGCCCCCGTGACGTTGGACAGCCAGCTCGCGTTCAGCGGCACGACGGACGGCAGGCCGACGGCGATGACGAGGGCGACCGCGCCGACCACCGTCGCCGGGAGCGCCCGCTGCACCGGACGGACCGACAGCCAGAGCAGGGCGAGGAACGCCAGCCCGACGGCCACCACCAGGCCGGTGCTCGCCGGGGTACCGGTGACGACGCCCGGCACGATGAGGATCACGAGCGCGGGGGCAGCGGCGAGGGCGGCCGCGGGGGCGATCGTCGCCAGGAACAGCGACGTCGCCGCGACCCAGGCGATCGCCACGGTCACGACCAGGCGGATCGGGTCGGTCTGCGGCAGCGGCGCGGGGTTCAGCCGGATCGCGGCGATGGTCTGCCCGAGGGCGCCGTCGCCGTCCAGCCACCCGAGCGGTTGGATGTCGTTGACCAGGGCGGCCACGCACGAGGTCGCGACGAGCGTCGTGACGAGGGCGATGAACCGGACGCCCGCGGGTCGTCGCCGCACCGAGAGCATGACGCCGACGAGCACGACGACGATGACCAGGGCGGAGGTCCACCAGGCGACGCCCTGCACGAGCGGTCGGAACGCCAGCGCGGCGATCATCACCGGCACGGGTGCCAGTGCGACGACCGCGGCAGCGGGGGCGGGGCGGTCGTCGGCGCGGTCGAGGATCGCGCGCACGTCGGCCCGTCGGTCCGAGCCCCTGGCGTCGGGGCGACCGCCCGGTCGGACGTCCTGCGCGGTCATCGGGTCGCCCCGGTCCGAGCAACAGGCACGACGATGGTGCGCCACCCGCCGCGGTCGAGGATCCCGCGGACCACCGGGTCCGGCGGCACGATCGTGGCGAGGATGCCGCGGCTGGAGCCGTTCGTCGAGGCGACGAGGGCCGATGCCTGTTCCGCCGTGCAGTGCCCGGTCACGACGGCCGTCATGCCGTGGACGTCACGGCCGCGGACGTCGGGCAGCACGTCGGTGAGCGCGCGGGCGTCGCTGCGGACCCGGACGTCGGCGAGTCCGACGAGCACGTCGGTGAGCCCGCCGGCGTCCCCGGTGTGCCGGGTGACGGTGTCGTCGGTGACGAGCACGACACGGGAGGTCCTGGCGGCGAGCGCCCGTGCGACGCTCGCCGCGACGACGACAGCGTGCTCGAAGGCGGCGTCCCCGCCCAGGTCCGACAACTCCGCGAGGTCGTCGCGGCCGAGGTCCTGGTACGACGAACGGCGGAGGTCGAGGGCGATGACGGCCTCGGGCGGCTGCGCCTGGGCGGTCTGGCGGACGTGCAGCTCACCACGGCGGGCACTCTGCGCCCAGTGCACGCGGCGGATCGGGTCGCCCGGGCGGTACGGACGGAGTTCGCTGTCGTCCGCCGACCCGCCCTGGCCGACGCGGCCCTCGTCCGCGGACACGGCACCGGCGAGCGCGCCCGTGTCCAGCGCCGAGAGCGCGGTCGACGCCGGGACGACCACCACTTCTTCCGCGGGGACGACCGGGCGGTCGATGCGGAGCAGGCCGAACGGGTCCTCGACGCGGATCGTCACCGGGCCGACCAGGCTGCGACCGCGGTGCATCGCCAGGGCCTCGACGTCGAACACGGCTGGCGGCACGGACGGGCCGACCTGCACGTAGGCCTCGGCCTCGGACACGCTCGCGAACGAGTCCTCGAGCTGTTCCCGCACCAGGAGCGTCGACCGTGGGCCGATCGGGACCGAGGTACCGCGCAGGGTGATCCGCTCGCGGTACACCTCGCCGACCTGCACCATCGCCCGCGGCGCGGTCCGGCTCCCCCGGAGCGGTGCCGCCACCAGGAACGCCATCGCGACGCCGAGCACCACGAGGACGAGCAGCAGCAGCCCCGCGGACACCGCGACGCTCGTGGTCGCGACGAGTCCGCCGCCGATCAGCCCGATGCCGACGGCGATGACCGTCCAGCCACGGGCGGTCGGCCGCGGGAACGGGGTGCGCCGGAGCATCGACGCACCGCGCCGTGTCCACCGGGTGAGCACCGACTGTGCGGCACCCGCACGGCGAGCGAGCGGTGAGGACGCCTGGGACATCAGGACCGGACGGGCGCCGCGGTGAAGGGCACGGACGTCTCGGAGACGATGCGCACGACGATCTCGCGGGCGGTGTCCTCGGTCGAGCCGCCGAGGCCGCGGGCGACGGGGACGAGCCGGTGGGCCAGCACGACCGGTGCGAGTTCCGCGACGTCGTCCGGCGTGACGAACGGCCGGCCGAGCAGCGCCGCGTGTGCGCGGGCTGCCTGGGCGAGGTGGAGCGTGGCCCGCGGGCTCGCGCCGAGCACCAGGTCCGGGTGGGTGCGCGTCGCCCGGGTGATCTCGATGATGTAGGCCTCGACGTCCGGGGAGATGTGGACCGCGTGCACCGCGGCCGTCATCGCGCGGAGGGTGTCGACGTCGACGATGGGACGCACGGACTCGAGGGGGTCGCTGCCACCGCGGTTCGAGAGCATGCGCCGTTCGGCGTCGACGCTCGGGTACCCCATCGCGATGCGCGCCATGAAGCGGTCGCGCTGGGCCTCGGGCAGCGGGTAGGTGCCCTCCATGTCCACGGGGTTCTGCGTCGCGACGATCATGAACGGCGAGTCGAGTTGCCGGGTGACGCCGTCGACCGTGACCTGGGACTCGGCCATGGCCTCGAGCAGGGCGGACTGGGTCTTCGGGCTCGTGCGGTTGATCTCGTCACCGATGACGACGTTCGCGAAGACGGGGCCGGGCGAGAACCGGAAGGTGCCGGACGACTGGTCGAAGATGTTCACCCCGGTGACGTCGGACGGCAGCATGTCCGAGGTGAACTGGATGCGGTTCACGGACCCACCCACCGAGGCGCCGAGGGCCTTGGCCAGGACGGTCTTGCCGACGCCGGGGACGTCCTCGACCAGCAGGTGCCCCTGCGCGAGCATCACCGTCAGTGCCGTGCGGATCGCGTCCGTCTTGCCGTCGACGACGGTGGCGACGGCCGACATGATCGCGGCGCCGGCGTCACGCACCCGGTCGACAGGGAAGGCGAGGTCGGGGGAATCCGGCACGCAGGTCTCCTCGGAGTTGGGATGTCCGCGCATGCTACATCGGCCCGGTGACAGGGACCGGGGGATGTGTCACCGACTCGCGGATCGCGGATGGGTGCCGGACTGGAGGCCCGGATCACCCGCGCGGACCGGCTGCGGTGACCCGCGCCTCCCGTCCGGAGAGCGCGGTCCGCGCGCCCTCAGCGGGGCAGCGCCATCGTGTTCAGCGACCACATCGCGACGCCGTGCAGCCGGAGCTGCCGGGCCAGTGCCGTCCGCGCGTGGAAGGACCGGGCGTCCGACCAGTGCAGGACGCGCCCGTCGTCGAGTCGTGCCGACCACTCGCCGTCGCGGTCGGACCACCGCGCGCGCTCCCCCGCCGCCCGCGCGGCCGCGGCGGGTGTGAGCTGCGCGTCCGCGACACCGCCGCCCCAGCCGTAGCCGTACCCGGCGATGCCGAGGTCGATCGTCGACGACCGCACCCCCTGGCGCTCCGCCGCCCGCACCACGGCTGTCGTCCACGGGAGCGCGCCGACCGTGCCCGCGCTGCTCCACGGGCCGTGCTGGTCGTAGGTCATGAGCACGAAACGGTCGACGTGCCGCGTCAGCCCGCGGAGGTCGTAGCCGGTGTCGCGGAACCCGGCGGCGTCGGTCGAGGCCATCACGGCCATCGACACCGACGCCTCCGCCCCGAGCCGTTCACGCGCCGCGGACCGCACCGCCGCGGCGAACGCCACGAGCCCCGCCCGGTCGCGGGCCCGCAGCGACTCGAGGTCGATCTGCACGCCGTCCATCCCGGTGCGTGCCGCCAGGCGTGCGACGTCGTCCGCGACCCGCTCCCGGTTGTCCGCCGAGCCGAGCAGCGCCGTCCCGATGCGCGGCGAGAAGTCCCCGATCGCCGAGGAGTAGTTGCTCACCAGGAGCTCCGTGGTGGCCCCGCGGCCGGACGCCGTCCTCGCCAGTGCCGCGGTGCCCTCCGGCGGTGGGTTCAGCCCCCGACCGTCCTCGGCGATCGTGACGCCGTCGATGCCGATCGTCGTGACGTGCGGCGCCGCGGCCGACACCCGCGAGGTCGCAGCTCCGCCGGGTTCGGCGTAGGCCTCGACCGCGAGCGCGTGACCGGTCCGGGCATGGGCGACCAGGGTGCCGCCGAGCACGACGGCGACGAGGACGACGGCGACGGACACCAGGACAGCGCGGCGGGACACGTCGTCACGGTAGCGGTGTCGGTCGTCCCTGTGTCGGTCGGCAGGCGCGGTGTCGGTCGGCAGGCGCGGTGTCGGTCGGCAGGCGCGGTGTCGGTCGCCTGGCGCGATGGCTGCCGCCTGTGTGTCGTGGATGTGCGGCGACTACCGTCAGTCCCAGGTGACCCAGGACCTCGGCCGCCGGAACGATGTCATCGTCCGCAGCCCGACCGGAAGCCCCTCATGCAGTCACCGTGCACACGCACTCGCAGTCACGTCGTCCCCGTCGGGACCATGACGGCACCGATGTGCTGCGGTCGCTCCTCGTGGTCCTCGCCGAGGTGCACCCGATGAGCCTCCGCGACGGCATCCTGTGGACCGAGACCGACGACGGCCGCTGGGAGGGTTCCTCGGGGCCGGACCTGGTCGGCGTGGTGTCGTGGTCGGACCGGTACTCGGTGCACTCCACGGGTGGCGAGGTCAACGGCCAGCACAGCACGCTCGACAGTGCGAAGGCGCAGCTCGAGGGCTGGATGCGCTGGATCGACTCGACCGCGGGCTGAACTGCCCCTCGGACACGGAAACGCCCCCGTCATCGTGACGGGGGCGTTTCGTTGTGTGGGTCTTGCTCAAGTGCGGAGACGGAGGGATTTGAACCCTCGGTCCCCTAAGGGGGACTCCACCTTAGCAGGGTGGTGCACTCGGCCGAACTATGCGACGTCTCCATGCGCCCTCGCGGACGCACACACCACCATACAGGAGGACGCGGGCCCGCTCGACCCCACGTGCTGAGCCGGAATCCGCACCGCAACCGCCGGTCCCCCGAAGTGGGGACGCACTGGGCTTGTCGGGCCGTACCCCGGTGGTTAGTCTCGACCCGACGCGGCATCACATTCCGGGGCTCGTCCCCGTCGTCGCGACACAGCACGCAGCATCACCCCTCGACCCGGCACGGCTCGCCCGTGTCCGGCACCCGTCGGGGCGTGACCGGAGCGGGGACGTGGCCCAGGCCGTGTCCCCGCTTCCGCGTTCCGGGGCGGGTACGCGCTACGAGCCGAAGGCCTTCGAGCAGGTCTGCTGCGCGGCGGACTGCCCCTGTAGGCCGTCGAGGGTGTCGGTCGTGGCGGGAGCTGACGGCGTGGCGGAGGCCACCGGGGACCCCGGTGTTGCTGGAGTCGAGGCCGCTGGCGTCTGCGCGGCCGGGGGCTGCACGGTCGGGGTCGGAGTGGCGGGGGCCGGGGCGGCCGAGCTCGGGGCGGCCGGGGCCGACTCGGAACCGATCCCCGTGCTGCCCGCGCCCAGGGAGAACGACTCGTCCGCCTTGATCCGGGCGAAGAGCTCGTCGGCCAGCTCGGTCGTCGGCTGCACCTTGCCCTCGTAGACACCCGTGCCGCCGGTCGTCCCCGGGTACTGCACGAAGTTGACCCGGTCGAGCGGCAGGTCCTGCAGCGCCCGACCCATGCCGACCAGGGTGCGCGGGTCGTTCAGGCTCTCCGAGAGCTGCATGTTCGACGCCGCGGCGCGGGCGAGCTTGTAGAGCGTCGTCGGCGAGGTCAGGGTGCTGTTCGCCTTCACGGTGCGGAGCAGCGAGGACAGGAAGACCTGCTGGCTCGAGATGCGCCCGAGGTCCGACCCGTCGCCGACGCCGTGACGGGTGCGCAGGAACTCGAGCGCCTGCGACCCCTGCAGCGTCGTCGTCCCCGCCGGCAGGTCGAGGCCGGTGTAGCGGTCGTGGATCGGCGATGCGACACAGACCGGCACGCCCCCGATGGCGTTCGACATCTCGATGACGCCGTTGAACGACACGGCCGCCGAGTACTGCACATCGAGGCCGGTGAGCCCCTGCACGGTCTGCACCACGCAGTTCAGGCCGCCCTCGCCCCATGCCTCGTTGACGGGCTCCGCCGCCGTGGCCGGCGTCGAACCGGACCCGTCGGGCTTCGCGCAGGCCGGGATCGGCGTGACCAGGTCCCGCGGGATGCTGACGGCGGTGGCGTTCGTGTGGTCCGCGGACACGTGCAGCAGGATGTTGACGTCGTTGAGGGTCGCGTCACGCTCCCCGTACTGGGTGCCCTGCTCGGGGTCGTTGTCGGTGCCGACGACGAGCATCGTGAACCCGCCGTCGAAGGTACTGAGCGTCGGACCGTCCTGCTGCTGCGGCCGGGGTGCCGCGGACTGCCCCTGGATGCGCACACCCTCACCGAAGTCGTCGGTGACCTGCTTCGCCGCGATCGCCGCGACGGACGCCGTGCTGACGAGCGCGACGGCCACGACTCCGGCGAGCACCTTGACGGCGGTGCCGATCGGCTGGTGGCGACGGAGGCGTCCGTGTCGGGCGATCCCGGCCACTCGGTTGAGGCGGTGGGATCGGTCGCGGACGTCGTTCACGGGCACTCCTGTCGTCGGCGGACTCGGCAACCGGGACAGCCTGGCACAGGCCAGCCTTGCGGTTCCGTGAGCGTCGACCTCGTCCGCGACGGTGCTCCGTCCTGCCGGGTCACCCGCCGGCGGCCACCGCGCAGGTCTTCTGGGCCGCGGTCTGTCCGGTGACGCCGGACATCTCGTGCGGCGTCGCCGAGGGGGTCGATGCGGCGCGGGGAGCCGTCGCGGTGCGCTCCGACGGCGCCGGCGCAGAAGCCTTGGCGTCCGTCTCGGCGGCAGGGGTCTCCTCGGTCGCACCCCGTCCCGTGGCACCGGCGTCAAGGCTGAACGGACGGTCAGCACGCACCGCGCGGATCAGCCGGTCGGCGGTCGCCCGGTCGGGGACGACCTTGCCGGGGAAGGCGGGGTCGTCCACGCTGCCCGGGTACTGGACGAAGGTGATGTCACCGAGGTCGATGCCCTCGAAGGCGCGGGCGATGTCGACCATCGTCGAGGGCTTCGCGAGCGAGGTCGACAGGGTGATGTTCTGCGACGCGGCCTTCGCCAGGCCGTAGAGCTTCGCCGGGTCGCCGAGCGTGCCCTCGTGCTTGACCTTGCGGAGCAACGAGGACAGGAACTGCTGCAGGCTCGAGATCCGCGAGAGGTCACTGCCGTCGCCGACCCCGTGTCGGTCCCGGAGGAACGCGAGGGCGGTCGTCCCGGAGACGGTGTGCTCCCCCGCAGCGAGCTGCAGCCCGGTGTACGGGTCGTCGACCGCGTCGGTGACGCAGACCGGCACGCCGCCGACGGCGTCCGACATCCGGATCACCCCGGCGAAGCTGACCTGGGCCGCGTAGGGCACGTCCATGCCGGTCGCGTGCTCGATCGTCGAGACGACGCAGTCCGTCCCGCCGCGGCCGTACGCCTGGTTGAGCGGGGTGTCCTGCACCGCTGGCGCACCGCTGCACGCCGGCTGGTCGAGGACCAGGTCGCGCGGGAAGCTGATCGCGACCGCGTGGGTGTGGTCGGCGGAGACGTGCAGCAGCACGTTCGAGTCGTTGAGCGTGGCACCGCGGTCGCCGTACGCGGTTCCCTGGGTCGGGTCGTTGTCCGCGCCGATCGCCAGCACGTTGAAGGCGCCCTCGGTCGACGCCGCACCGCTGCCGACGTCAACCGCACGCTGCTGGAACCCGTGGCCCACGTCGTAGGCCGCGTAGGCGGACAGGGACGTGGCGCTCATCACGGCGACCGCTGCCGCGATGCCGACGCCGCTGACCAGCCGACTGACGCCGAGGTCACGTCGACCCCGGCCGTGGCGGGCTCCGCTGACGCGGAAACCGGGGCCGGAGACGACGGACGGGCGGCGTCTCGGATCGAGGACGTCGTCGAAGGCGGACTGTGGACCGTCGGGATCGGTCACGGGTGGGCTCCCTCCGAGCGGCCCCGGGCACGGCCACTCGCCGGGGGACGATACCCGAGCGGGTGCTCGCGGCCAGGGACCCGGGTCGGCTCGGCGTGCCTCGTTCGGGGGCCACGGCGGACGCCCGCCGGTCGGGACCTGCGGCGACCCCACCAGGGCCTTCCGCCGGGGATCACGGCGTCATGCGGACTCCGCTGCTCGGAACCGGTCCGGGAGGGCGATCAGGCACTCCCCGAGCGCTCGGACCGCCTTGGCGCAGTCGTCGAGGTCGTCCCGCACGGCCGCCGCCCGCGCACGCTCGACCAGGTCGAGGCGGTGGCGTCGGTCGACCACGGCGTCGATGCCGTTCGCCGCGGCGACGTCGTCCGTGTAGAACATGTCGAGCACCGGACGCTGCGTCGCCAGCCAGTCGGCACTGACCGTGGCGCCGGACCGCCGGAGCAGCCAGGACCCGAGCTCGACGAAGGCCCCTGCCTCGGTCATGCAGTCGCGGATCCAGAACGGGTCGAAGCGTTCGGCGGACCGCGAGCCGGGCATCGGCGGAGCGGCGAGCATCGTGCACCCGAGCCGGATGCGCTCCTGCATCTGGTCGAGCGACCAGTGCGCGATCACCACCCCGACGTACCGCTGCACCGACACGAGCCGGAGCGACTCGAGCGGGACCAGGGCTTCCCGCACGGGCGTCCGGGAGACCCGCATGTCGTCCGCGATGGCGTCGAGGCGGAGGCGCTGCCCCCGCCGGTACTCCCCCCGGAGGATCCGGTCGAGCAGCCAGGTGAAGACCGCGTCCCGCAGCAGACTGCGCCGCACCCCGAGCGGATCGGGGCCGCCCAGCCCCGACATCGCTGCGCGGTCCGTCTGCGGCCCCCGCGGGTGCGGTCTCGGGGAGGGCGCAGTCACCGTGTCGTCGTACCCCATGGAGCCACCATCACGCACGGCGGCCACCGCCGGGGGTGGTCCGTCGTGACCGGTGGACGAGTCCGCCGATCGTCGCCCTGTGGAGGGCACGGTGTCCGTCCTGCATCACTGCACTCCCGCCGTCGTGGACCCCCGTCGGGGGTCGATGAGGAGAGCGTTGCAGGATCGATCGTCAGTCGCTAAACATTCCGGATATCGCCGGTCAGCGCTTCGCGTCCTCCTTCTTCACGATGACCGAGAGCGGCTGCGTGACGTCCTCGAGGCCCTTGCGGGCGGCGTCCACGCCGAAGATCAACGCGACGACGCCGCCGATGATCATGATCCCCGCGCCGAGCAGGTAGCCCCAGAAGAGCGGCTCGCGGGACGACCCGTCACCGATGAGTGCGCCGTAGATGAGCGGTGCGATCGCGCCGAAGACCTGGGCCAGCGCGAAGAAGTACGAGATCGCCTGCGACCGGAGCTCGAGCGGGAAGATCTCGCTGACGGTCAGGTACGCGCTCGACGCACCCGCCGAGGCGAAGAAGAACGAGATGCACCAGAAGACGACCTGCACGGTTGCGGTGATGGCGTCAGCCTGGAACAGGAACGCCGACACGGCGAGCACCAGACCGGAGATCAGGTACGTGCTGAAGATCATCTGCCGACGACCCCACGTGTCGAACAGCCGCCCGAGCAGGATCGGTCCGAGCAGGTTGCCGATCGCGAAGGGGAAGAAGTACACGGCCGTCTCCGACGTCTTCAGCCCGAAGAAGTTCGTCAGCACCAGTGCGTACGTGAAGAAGATCGCGTTGTAGAGGAACGCCTGCGTGATCATCATCGTGGCGCCGACCAGCGTGCGCGTCGGGTACTGCTGGAACAGCACCTTGACGATCGTCGTGAAGCTGACCTTGTCCATCGGCGTGACGGTCATGGCCTTGGAGTCGTCCACCTTCTCCAGCGGCTTGCCGGACTCCCGCTCGACCTCGGCCTCGATCCGGGAGACCGTCGCGTCGGCCTCCTCCTCGCGACCGTGGGTCATCAGCCACCGTGGACTCTCGGGGATGTGCCGGCGCAGGAAGATGATCGCGATGCCGAGCACCGGGCCGAGGAAGAACCCGATCCGCCACCCGATGTTCTCCGCGAAGTGCGCGGTGTCGAGCAGGTAGATGTTCGCGAACGCGCCCAGTGCGGCGCCGCCCCAGTAGGTGCCGTTGATCGCGATGTCGACGTGCCCGCGGTACTTCGCGGGGATCAGCTCGTCGATCGCCGAGTTGATCGCCGCGTACTCGCCACCGATGCCGAGGCCCGCGACGAAGCGGAAGACGGCGAGGAACCACCAGTCCTGCGCGAAGCCGGCGATGCCCGAGCCGATCAGGTAGATGGCGAGCGTCAGGATGAAGAGCTTGCGACGACCGAGCCGGTCCGACAACCGCCCGAAGACGACCGCGCCGACGACCTGCCCGATCAGGTACACGGTGCCGAGCGACGTCACCTGCTGGGTGGAGAGGTTCAGGTCCGCCTGGAACCCGGCGTTCGAGACGATCTGGATCTCCAGGCCGTCGAGGATCCAGGAGATGCCGAGTCCCACCACGACGCTCCAGTGGAACCGTGTCCACGGCAGTCGGTCCATCCGTGCCGGGACCAGGCTCCTGACCTGGCCGTCCTGCAGTCCGCTCGCGCTCGTCATCGCGGTTGCTCCTCACCCGCCGGGCCCCCACGGTCCGGCACAGATGGAGAACGTACGCCCGGATCGCCGAACTCGTTCGGGTCCGGAACGGCACGGAGCACCCAGCGGACAACAGCGGCCGCTCCGGTCCACCCGCAAGTAGCGTTGCACCGTGCCGCTCCAGAACTCGACCGACCGCATCCTGACCACCCACACCGGGTCGCTCCCCCGGACGCCGGAACTCAGCTCCCTGCTGGTGGCCCGCGACCAGGGCAAGCCCTACGACGAGGCCGCGCTCCGCGAGGAGACGGCCGCCGTCCTCGCCCGCACCGTCGACGCCCAGCTCGACGCCGGGCTCGACGTGGTGAACGACGGCGAGGTCCCCCGCGTGGGCTTCTCGACCTACATCCGCGAGCGCCTCACGGGCTTCGGTGGGACCGGGCACCGCAAGCCGACGCTCGACTCGGTCAAGTTCCCGGGCTACGCCGCGTTCCAGGCGAAGCAGATCGACGAGGGCGCCGAGTTCGCCCGGGTCTGGGACACGCCCCTCGCGCAGGGCCTGCTGCAGTACGACGAGGAACGCGCCGGCATCCGCGAGGACCTC
>Ga0265797_10007825_pt1 | contig 14449 bp, 13 predicted proteins | sample P2T30metagenome_FD_192433 | JGI IMG/M metagenome (GOLD analysis project Ga0265797, IMG submission 192433) | Plant litter microbial communities from East Loma Ridge, Irvine, California - P2 T30 | ecosystem: Environmental > Terrestrial > Plant litter > Unclassified | place: USA: California... | reverse complement strand
GACCTCGAAGGACATGGAAGACATCAAGACCGCGATGAGCTTCCAGGCCGACTACCTGGCGATCTCCTTCCCGAAGAACGCCACCGACATGGAAATGGCGCGCCAGCTGGCCAACATCGCCGGCGAGCCCTTCAACCACAAGCCGATGATGATCGCCAAGATCGAGCGCGCCGAGGCGATTCCGGTGCTGCAGGAAATCCTGGACGCCTCCGACGGCATCATGGTGGCCCGCGGCGACCTGGCCGTGGAAGTCGGCAACGCCGCCGTGCCGGCGCTGCAGAAGCGCATGATCCGCATGGCGCGGGAATCGCGCAAGCTGGCGATCACCGCGACCCAGATGATGGAATCGATGATCGTCAACGCCGTGCCGACCCGCGCCGAAGTCTCGGACGTGGCCAACGCCGTGCTGGACGGCACCGACGCCGTGATGACCTCGGCCGAGACCGCATCGGGCAAGTACCCGATCGAGACCGTCGAGATGATGTCGGCGATCTGCGTCGAAGCCGAGCGTTCGGAATACAACAAGCTGCTCGAAGCCGACTTCTTGAACGTCGAATTCACCCGCATCGACCAGTCGATCGCCTACGGCACCCTGTTCACCGCCCATCACCTGCGCGTAAAGGCGATCGTGGCGCTGACCGAATCGGGCTCGACCGCGCTGTGGATGAGCCGTCACTCGATCGACACCCCGATCTACGCGCTGACCCCGTCGCAGACGACGCAGCGCAAGGCGTCGCTGTACCGTAACGTGCAAGCATTCCACCTGCTGCAGGAAGGCGGCAGCCACGCGGTGCTGAGCAAGGCCGAGGAACTGCTGATGCGCGAAGGTGTCGTACGCAAGGGCGACCTGATCGTTGTGACCTGGGGCTCGCCGATGGGCCAGGCCGGCGGCACCAATGCGCTCAAGATCGTGCGCGTGGGCGATGCGGAGAATTTTTTGAAGGAAACCTCTTAAAACCTGATCGTCATTCCCGCCTTCGCGGGGATGACGTTTACGCGCTAACAAGAAGAAGAGCGTAGTGGTTAATCGAGGTTCCATACCAGTTTCTTTATTTGTATTGGAGCTACATCATGGCACTCGTATCAATGCGTCAACTGCTGGACCACGCCGCCGAACACGGCTACGCGCTCCCGGCATTCAACGTCAACAACCTGGAACAGGTGCAGGCCATCATGGCCGCCGCCGACCAGACCGGCAGCCCGGTCATCATGCAGGCGTCGGCCGGCGCCCGCAAATATGCCGGCGAAGCCTTCCTGCGCCACCTGATCGACGCCGCCGTCGAAGCCTATCCGCACATCCCGGTCGTCATGCACCAGGACCACGGCCAGTCGCCGGCGGTCTGCATGGCCGCGATCCGTTCGGGCTTCTCGTCGGTCATGATGGACGGTTCGCTGGAAGCCGACGGCAAGTCGGTGGCTTCCTACGAGTACAACGTCGAAGTGTCGAAGGAAGTCGTGAAGTTCGCGCACTCGATCGGCGTGACCGTCGAAGCCGAACTGGGCGTGCTCGGTTCGCTGGAAACCATGAAGGGCGACAAGGAAGACGGCCACGGCGCGGACCGCACCATGACCCGCGAAGAGCTGCTGACCGACGTGGCGCAAGCCGCCGACTTCGTGGCCCGCACCCAGTGCGACGCGCTGGCGATCGCCATCGGCACCTCGCACGGCGCCTACAAGTTCACCCGCAAGCCGACCGGCGACATCCTGGCCATCGACCGCATCAAGGAAATCCACGCGCGCATTCCGAACACCCACCTGGTGATGCACGGTTCGTCGTCGGTGCCGCAGGAATTGCTGGCGATCATCCGCGAATTCGGCGGCGACATGAAAGAGACCTACGGCGTGCCGGTCGAGGAGATCCAGGAAGGCATCAAGCACGGCGTGCGCAAGGTCAACATCGACACCGACATCCGCCTGGCCATGACCGCCGCGATCCGCAAGTACCTGTTCGAAAATCCGTCGAAGTTCGACCCGCGCGATTACCTGAAGCCGGCACGCGAAGCGGCAACGCTGATCTGCAAGGCGCGCTTCATCTCGTTCGGCTGCGAAGGCATGGCGGCGAAGATCAAGCCGATTCCGCTGGATAAGATGGCGGAGCGTTACAAGGCTGGTGAGCTGGCGCAGATTGTTCAGTAATCGTCGCCCTGTGATGCGGTAACCCTTGGCCCGCATCACCCGAACGTCGTCCCCGCGAAGGCGGGGACCCATACTGATGCGCCAACGTCCGTATGCTGGAAAAGTGCATTGATTCCGACATACAGAATCCGGTTCTTCAGCATGGGCCCCCGCCTTCGCGGGGGCGACGATGGTGGTTACGCCGGAATGACGTAAAATATCGCTTTGGCACAGGTTCACCAGAACCTGCCCCCTCCACCGGCGGCCATCCGCCGGTTTCGCTTTATCAAGACACTCCCTCTATGAAAAGCCTTTACCAGTCCACGATTTCCTCCCTGCCATTGCTCGGCCACGGCAAGGTCCGCGACAACTACGCCGTCGGCGACGACAAGATCCTGATCGTCACCACCGACCGCCTGTCGGCCTTCGACGTCGTCATGAACGAACCGATCCCGGGCAAGGGCATGGTGCTGAACCAGATGAGCGACTTCTGGTTCGAGAAACTCGGCCACATCGTGCCGAACCACCTGACCGGCGTAGCGCCGGAATCGGTGGTCGCACCTGACGAAGTGGACCAGGTCAAAGGCCGCGCCGTGGTCGCCAAGCGCCTCAAGCCGATCCTGGTGGAAGCCGTCGTGCGCGGTTACATCATCGGTTCCGGCTGGAAGGATTACCAGGCCACCGGCAGCGTCTGCGGCATCGAATTGCCGGCCGGTCTGCGCCAGGCCGACAAGCTGCCCGAGCCGCTGTTCACGCCGGCCGCCAAGGCCGATCTCGGCGAGCACGATGAAAACATCAGCTTTGCCGACATGGAACAACGCATCGGCGCCGAACTCGCCGCCAAGATGCGCGACATCAGCATCCAGCTGTACAAGACCGCGGCCGAGTACGCCGCCACGCGCGGCATCATCATCGCCGACACCAAGTTCGAATTCGGTCTCGACGAGCATGGCGTGATGCATTTGATGGATGAAGTGCTGACCGCGGATTCGTCGCGCTTCTGGCCGGCCGATTCCTACGCGCCGGACATGTCGCCGCCGTCCTTCGACAAACAGTTCGTGCGCGATTACCTGGAAACCCTGACCGAGTGGAAGAAAACCCCGCCGGCGCCGGCGCTGCCGCAGGACGTCATCGACAAGACCCAGGCCAAGTACTTCGAAGCCATCGAACGCCTGACCGGCGACAAGCTGAAGGCGTGAGCATGACCGAGCAGACTCAACAACCGATGGTCGGCGTGATCATGGGTTCCAGCTCGGACTGGGACGTGATGCAGCACGCAGTCAACATGCTCAAGCAGTTCGGCGTGCCCTACGAAGCGCAGGTGATTTCGGCGCACCGCATGCCGGACGAGATGTTTGCGTATGCCGAAAGCGCACGTAGCCGCGGCTTGCGCGCCATCATCGCCGGTGCCGGTGGCGCTGCCCACCTGCCGGGCATGGTGGCCGCCAAGACCATCGTGCCGGTGCTGGGCGTGCCGGTGCCGTCCAAGTATCTGCGCGGCGAGGATTCGCTGCTGTCGATCGTGCAGATGCCGAAGGGCGTGCCGGTCTCGACCTTCGCTATCGGCGAGGCCGGTGCCGCGAATGCCGCGCTGACGGCAATCGCCATCATCGCCACCGTCGACGATGCCCTTGCGGCCAAGCTGGACGAATTCCGTACCCAGCAGACCGCGGCCGCCAAGGCCATGACTTTGCCTGCTTGATATTAGATGAGTGATTCCTCGTTCCTGCCCACCGCCAACCCGCCGACCTGGCTGGGCGTGATGGGCGGCGGCCAGCTCGGCCGCATGTTCGCCCAGGCCGCGCAAGCCATGGGTTACCGCGTCGCCGTGCTGGAGCCGTCTGCCGATTGTCCGGCCGGGCAGGTGGCCGAGCGCCTGGTCGAAGCCGGCTACGACGATGCGGCCGGCCTCGATGCGCTGGCGGCGCAATGTCTGGCCGTCACCACCGAATTCGAAAACGTGCCGGCCGACAGCCTGGCCCGCCTGGCGCAGCAAGTGTTCGTGGCGCCGAACGCCCATGGCGTGTCGGTGGCCCAGGACCGTATCGCGGAAAAGAAGTTTTTCGTCGATTGCGCGCCGAAATCCAAGGTGATGCCGGCACCGCACAAGGTGATCGCATCGCAACAAGACATCGACGCCATTCCCGACGACCTGCTGCCCGGTATCCTGAAAACCGTGCGCATGGGTTACGACGGCAAGGGCCAGGTGCGCGTGCGCTCGCGCGACGACGTGCGCGCGGCCTTCGAATCGATGGGCCAGGTGACTTGCCTGCTCGAAAAGATGCTGCCGCTGGCCTATGAAGTGTCGGTACTGACCGCGCGCGGCGCCGATGGTGCATCGGTCGTGTACCCGATTGCCGAGAACGTGCACCGCGACGGCATCCTGTTCACCACCATCGTGCCGGGTCCGAACGTGTCCGCTGACTGCGCGCGCAAGGCGCAGGATGCGGCGCGTGCCATCGTGGCCGAGCTCGGTTACGTCGGCGTGCTGTGCATCGAATTCTTCGTGCTGGACGACGGTTCTCTGGTCGTCAACGAAATGGCGCCGCGTCCGCACAACAGCGGCCACTACACGATCGACGCCTGCGTCACCAGCCAGTTTGCGCAGCAGGTGAGGGCGATGGCGCGCTTGCCGCTGGGCGATTGCCGCCAGCACTCGCCGGCCGTGATGCTGAATATTTTGGGCGATGTCTGGTTTGACTCAACAGACACGGACACCGTGCGCGAGCCGGCCTGGGACCAGGTGCTGGCGCTGCCCGGCGCCAACCTGCACCTGTACGGCAAGGACGACCCGCGCCGCGGCCGCAAGATGGGCCACGTGACCTTCGTCGCGCCAACACTGGAACAGGCCGGGCGGCAGCTGCAGGCTGCCTGCGCCATCCTGGGCATCGCACCGTGAGCCTTGCCGTGAACGATATGCAAGACCCCGTCATCGCCCGGGCCGCGGCCGCCCTCGAAGCCGGCCAGCTGGTCGCCTTTCCAACCGAAACCGTGTACGGCCTGGGCGCCGATGCCGAGAATCCGGCCGCGGTCGCCTCGATCTACGCCGCCAAGGGCCGCCCGCAAGACCACCCGGTGATCGTGCACGTGGCGCCGGGCGCTTCGCTGGATTACTGGACCACCGAGATCCCGCCGCAAGCCCGGCAACTGGCCGATGCCTTCTGGCCCGGTCCGCTGACCATGATCCTGAAGCGGGCGCCGAACATCCCGGACGCGGTCTCGGGCGGCCAGGACACGGTCGGCATCCGCTGCCCGTCGCACCCGGTGGCGATCGCGCTGCTGCAGGCGTTCAAGCATGGCAAGGGTGGCGTCGCGGCGCCGTCGGCCAACAAATTCGGCCACGTCAGCCCGACCACGGCCCAGCATGTGCGCGACGAATTCGGCGACGATCCACGGCTGGCCAGCGTGCTGGACGGCGGCCAGAGCGACGTCGGCATCGAATCGACCATCGTCGACCTGTCGCGCCTGGCCACCCACGGCCCGGTGCTGCTGCGTCCCGGCCACATCAGCGCCGAGGCAATTGCCGCCGTGATCGACCAGGTGCCGGCACGCCCGGATGCGGCAGCACCGCGTGCTTCCGGCACGCTGGAATCGCATTACGCGCCGCACACGCCGGTGGCGATGCAGGACACCGCTACCCTGGCCAATACCCTGGCGCGCCTGGCCACCGCCGGACGCAAGGTTGCGCTGATCCATTATTCGGCGCTGCCGGCCGTGCACGCCGCCGTGCAGCTGCCGGCCACCCCGGCCGGCTTCGCCCACGCCCTGTACGCGGCGCTGCGTACGATGGACAGCACCGGTGCCGACCTGATCCTGGTCGAGGCGCCGCCGCAAGAGGGCGCCTGGCTCGGCGTCAACGACCGCCTGCGCCGCGCGGCGCACGGGTCGAGCGGGATCGTGCACGGGCTGATCAACGACACGCCGGCGTTTTAAGCAAGGGGCATGCTTGGCGGACTGCCAAGCATGCCGTCAGTGCGAGCACTCACTTTCCAAGCCGCACCAGCATATTTTCGGACCTGCCATCGGCACGACGTGAGGCTTGTGTGACGCGTTTCACACGGCTGAGCACCAATCGATGACGTACAGCAAGATTCGATATCCCAAGCTCAGCCGCATTGCTATAATCCCCAGCGCTGCCGGAGTCATCGCTATCTGCCGGCTATTGGTTGTTGTAACTCATGGACGGCCGGGAAACCATTTTTCTATACAACCGGTCTGAACACTGGCATAGTAATCAGAATACGAATAGCACGGGCGTTCGTTTTAAAAAAATTAACTTAGGAGACACAATGCGTAAGACCTCATTTGCGCTGGCGCTGTTGACCGCGGCCGTCCTGACCGCCTGCGGCGGCACCGATCCGCGCCCTGGCAACCAGACGCCGCAAACCAAATTCACCCAGCAAGTCGCATTTGGCGACAGCCTGTCCGACGTCGGCAGCTATGCCGTCGGCGGCGTCCTGGCACAGGGCGGCGGCCAGTACACCATCAATGGCGACATCACCTCGGTCAATGCCGAGCTGACCGGCAGGAACTTTACCGCGGTAATCGCGGCCCAGCTCGGCCTGCCCGCGCCGTGCGCGGCACAGACCGGCCTGAACGGCACGACGTCGACCAACCCGGCACTGAACTTCTCGGTGCCGGTCGTGATGAACGCCAATTGCTTCAACTATTCGCAGGGCGGCGCCCGCGTGACCAATCCGGTCGGTCCGGGCAACCGTTTGCTGGCCGCCGCCAACGCGTCGGTGGTGCTGGGTGCCACGACCGTGCCGGTCGTGACCCAGGTCGCCAACCACCTGGCCAAGGCCGGCGGCAAGTTCAGCGGCACCGAACTGGTGATCGTGACGGCCGGCGGTAACGATGTGCTGGAACAGCTGGGCGAACTGTCGGCGGGTGCAACCGCCGAAGGCGGCAAGGCCTTGATCACCAGCCTGGTCACCCAGCTGGCGCCGACCACCCCGTCGGCCACCGGCGCAGCGACTATCGCCGCCGCGGCACAAGCAGAAGCCGCAAGAAGCGGCAGCACTGCCCAGACCATCATCGCCGCCGCAATCGGTGCCGCTGCGCAACTGGGCAATCCGAGTGCCGTCGCCAACGCAGCCACCATCGGCGCCACCGCCGGTGCCGCCGCCACCGCCGCCGGCCTCAAGTACTCGAGCGATCACGGCCCGGACGTGGTCAAGGCCCTGGGCACCGCCGGCGCCGAACTGGCCGTGCTGGTGAAGAACCAGATCGTCGCCAAGGGCGCCAACTACGTGGTCGTGAACAACCTGCCGGACGTCTCGATCGCACCGTCGGTGCTGGCACAGTCGGCCGACACCCAGAAGCTGGTCGCCACCATGGTTGCCACCTTCAACACGCAGCTGAAGGCCGGCCTGGGCGACGATGCCAAGATCCTGTACGTCGACCTGGCCACCGTCAGCCACGACCAGTCGGTCAATCCGGGACCGTACGGCCTGACCAACACCAAGGACACGGCTTGCGTCGTGAACGACGTCACCAAGAATCCTCTGAGTTCTTCCTTGGTCTGCACCAAGAACAACCTGATCAGCGGCGACGTCAGCCACTACATGTTCGCCGACGGCGTGCACCCGACCCCGTTCGAGTACGCCTTGATCGCCCGCTACATCTTGCTGCAAATGAGCGGCAAGGGCTGGATCTGATTCACGACAGGCCCGTCCGCGTGGACGGGCCGTACCAATAAGAAACAGGAGATTTCATGAAAATTCGTATTAACGTCGTGAAACTGATGGTCGCAGCGGGCGCACTGGCACTGGCCGGTAGCGCCGCAGCGCAATCGAAGGGCCAACTGACCGTGTCGGTCGGCGCCAACCAGCTCAAGCCGGACGTCGAAAGCGGCGCCATTACCGCGCCGGCACTGCCGAATTCGATCGGTGACGTCGGCAAGGACACCCAGCCGATCGCCGTCATCACCTACGGCCTCACCGACAATATCTCGGTCGAGACCGCAGTCGGCACCCCGTACAAGCACAAGATCTTCGGCGCCGGCGCCATCGCCGCCGGCGGCGAACTCGGTTCGGTCAAGGCCCTGCCGGCGATCGCCCTGCTGCAATACCGCTTCTTCGAACCGAATGCGCGCTTCCGCCCGTACGTCGGCCTGGGTGTTACCTACGCCATGTTCCAGAAGGAAACCGGTTCCTTCCGCATGACCGCGCTGACCAACCCGGGCGCCGGCGTGGCGACCACCTTCAAGATCGACGACAAGTGGACCGTGTCGGGCCAGATCGGCGCCCAGTTCAACGTCAACGAAAAGTGGTTCCTGAACGCGTCGTACATCAAGACCAAGCTGCGTACCGACGTGCACTTCTCGACCAACCAGACCCAGCACATGAAGCTGGATCCGGACTCGTTCATCCTGTCGGTGGGCTACAAGTTCTGAGCCTGCCCGGCCGCGATGCATGACCAGGACCCGCTTCGGCGGGTTTTTTTGTGCCTGTTTCATCCCACCGGCCCAGGCATGGAAGGGGCAGCCCTGGAGCCATCCTGTATGGGGGCCAACAGGTATTTTATATTGCTAGTTAATGGCACACAATAATTCTTATTAATAGCAAAATATTTACTATTGAAGAATAGCTTCTGCCATACTGTCAGCCATTCCTTCAAGAGACGCGAGTGTACAAATGAAAACCTTCGCTTTGTTGATGGCCTTGCTGGCCACGCTCCCGCCGGCGCAGACAGCCTGCGCAGCCCCCGCGGCAGCCGCGCAGCCGGTTCTCTCACCGGAACGCCAGGTCGACACGCTGCTTGCCAAATGGAACCGCCCGGACACACCGGGCGCCATGGTCGAGGTGATCCGCGACGGCAAGATACTGCTGAGTAAGGGCTACGGCCAGGCCGACCTTGAGCGCAAGGTGCCGATCACGGCGGCGACGGCCTTCACGGTCGGTTCGAATTCCAAGCAGTTCACCGCATTTTCCATTTACCTGCTGGCCCAGGACGGCAAGCTGTCGCTCGACGACGATGTCCGCAAGTACGTCCCGGAATTGCCGGATTTCGGCAAGCCCATCACGATCCGCCACTTGCTGCACCACACCAGCGGCTTGCGGGATTACTTCAGCCTGCTGCTGATGACGGGCTGGCGTCCCGACGAGGTCGTCACGCAGGACGATGCCTTGTCTCTGGTCGAACGCCAGCGTGCGCTCAACTTCGCGCCCGGCGAGGAACACTTGTACAGCAACACCGGTTACATGCTGCTCGGGCTGATCGTCGACCGGGTGGCAGGCAAGCCGCTGGCCGACTTTGCGCGCGAGCGCATCTTCGCGCCGCTCGGGATGACGCACACGCAATTTCTGCATGGCTATGGCACCCTCGTGCCGGATCGGGCATTGTCGTACATAGCGATCGGCGATGGCGCTTACCAGTACACAGCGGTGGGCGATTCGGCGGATGGCGCGGGCGGGCTGGTGACGACGGCCGGCGACCTGGCCTTGTGGGATCGTAATTTCTACGATGGCCGGGTCGGCGGCAAGGCGCTCATCGCCCAGATGCAACTAACCGACATGCTGAACAACGGTACGCCGATCAATTACGCGTCGGGCCTGCTGGTGGAGAGCCACCGCGGCCGGCGAGTGGTCGAGCATGGGGGTGCGATCAACGGCTTCCAGACCCAGCTGTCGCGCTTTCCGGACCAGCATTTCTCGGTGGTGGTGCTGGCCAACACCTCCGACCTCGACCTCTACCAGACGGTGCGCAGGATTGCCGATATCTACCTGGACCCGCAACTGGTGCCGCCGCCCATTCCGCCTGTACCGCCAAGGAAGGTGTTCAAGGAAATCGGGATCGACCCGGCGCGCCTGGATGCGCTGGTCGGTTTTTATGCGCTGTCACCGCAAAATGGTATCGATTTCACCAGGGAGAACGGGCGCCTGATGGCAAAGGCGACGGGACTGGCCAAGATCCCCGTGTTTGCCTATGGAGAACGCGATTTTTTTGCCAAGACGCTGGTCGCCCAGTTCACCTTCGACGCGCCCGGCCCGGACGGCATCGTCGGCGGCGGTGTGCTGCACCAGAACGGGCAGGATATCCCGGCAAAACGTGTTTTGCGGCCGCTGCCTGCGCCTGAGACGCTCAAGAAATTCGAAGGCGATTTCTACAGCGACGAGTTGCGCGTGCTGTACTCGGTCGTTCGCAAGGATGGCGGCCTGGTGCTGCGCTATCCGCGCGGCGAGGTCACGCTCGAGGTCAAGGACAAGGGCGAATCTGCCACCGCCTTTCCGCTCGGCGCCATCCAGTACCAGTGTGGTGAACAGGGTGGCTGCACCGGGTTCACCGTGAGCCAGCCCAGGGCGCGCAACGTGCGGTTCACCCGGATCGCGCTGCCGGCGCCCGGCGCGGCAGCCGGTGCCGGCCCGGGCCGCTGAGCATCAGAAGGCGGCGATGCCGGTCTGCGCGCGTCCCAGGATCAGCGCGTGGATGTCGTGCGTGCCTTCGTAGGTATTCACGACCTCCAGGTTGACCATGTGGCGGATGATGCCGAACTCGTCCGAAATACCGTTACCGCCCAGCATGTCGCGCGCGGTGCGGGCGATGTCCAGCGCCTTGCCGCAGGAATTGCGCTTCATGATCGAGGTGATTTCGACCGCGGCCGTGCCTTCATCCTTCATGCGGCCCAGGCGCAGGCAGCCTTGCAGGCCGAGGGTGATCTCGGTCTGCATGTCGGCCAATTTCTTCTGTATCAATTGATTCGCGGCCAATGGTTTGCCGAACTGATTGCGGTCGATGACGTACTGGCGCGCCGTGTGCCAGCAGGCTTCCGCCGCGCCGAGCGCGCCCCAGGCGATGCCGTAGCGCGCCGAGTTCAGGCAGGTGAACGGACCTTTCAGGCCGCGCACTTCCGGGAAGGCGTTTTCTTCGGGGCAGAACACGTCGTCCATCACGATTTCGCCGGTGATCGACGCACGCAGGCCGAACTTGCCGTGGATCGCCGGCGCCGACAGACCTTTCCAGCCTTTTTCCAGCACGAAGCCGCGGATCGCGCCTTCGTCGTCCTTGGCCCAGACCACGAATACGTCGGCCACCGGGGAATTGGTGATCCACATCTTGGCACCGCTGAGCGAATAGCCGCCCTCGACCTTGCGCGCGCGCGTGACCATCGAGGCCGGGTCGGAACCGTGGTTCGGTTCGGTCAGGCCGAAGCAGCCGATCCATTCGCCGGTGGCCAGTTTCGGCAGGTATTTCTGCTTGGTCTCTTCATTGCCGAATTCGTAAATCGGCACCATCACCAGCGAGGATTGCACGCTCATCATCGAGCGGTAACCGGAATCGACGCGCTCGACTTCGCGCGCGATCAAACCGTAGCTGACGTAATCCAGGCCGGGGCCGCCGTATTGTTCGGGGATGGTCGGGCCCAGCAGGCCAAGGTCTCCCATCTCGCGGAAGATGGTGGTGTCCATGGCTTCGTGGCGGAAGGCTTCCAGCACGCGCGGCTGCAGCTTGTCCTGGCAATACGCGGCGGCGGCGTCGCGCACCATGCGTTCCTCGTCGTTCAGCTGTTGGTTGAGCAGCAGCGGGTCATCCCAGTGGAACTGGGCCTTGCGGGGCGAATCGGAACGGGTCATGGCTATCCTGTCTCAGGGAGTTTGTTTGCTGGCCATTATAGAAACGCCGTCGCCTCCCTGCTTTTCAAACTGCGACGGCCATTTTCATATTTGCACGAGGCTGAAACAGCATGTCGCTTCCGTTCTATATCTTCATCGAAAGGAATTGCATAATTAAAATCATAGCGGTGGTGCACCACGGTGGCGCCGATACCACGCAGTCGGCCACGCTGGCCGGCAAGCCCTCGGTCATCATCGCCCACATCGGCGAGCAGGAATATTGGGGCACGGAATTGCGCCGCCGCGGCATTGCCGGCAAAACCTTATGGCGGCGCCGGGTGACGGCGGCGGCGCTGGCGCGGCGGGCGCCGCGATGCGAAGGGAGGATGGGGTGGCCGAGGCGGTGCGCCTCATCACGGCGCTAGGCGGCTACGTACTGCCGAACTTACCGCCATGGAAGATCAGCGCCGGCTGCGCCTGCACCGCGCAATCCTCGACTTCGCCCACGAAGATCACGTGGTCGCCTTCCGGATAACGGCTGCGGTTGTGGCATTCGAACCAGGCGCTGACACCCTTCAGGATCGGCTGCCCGGTGCGCGACAGTTCGAACTCGGCATGGTCGAAGGGATTGGTGCCGCGCCGCGAAAACATGCGCGCCAGCTCTTCCTGGCCGGCCGACAGCACATTGATCACGTAATGCGAGTTGCCGCTGAAGATGGGCAGGCTGTTGGCGCCGTTGGACAGGCTCCACAGCACCAGCGGCGGCTCCAGCGACACCGAATTGAAGGAACTCGCGGTCAGGCCGCGGTAGCTGCCGTCGGCCAGGCGCGTGGTGATCACGGTGACGCCGGTGGCGAACTGGGACAGGGCCTGGCGAAACTGCGCGGAATCGAAGCCACGCTCGGTGGCGCGGGGGGAGCTGGTGTTCATCCGCGCATTATGCCATTAAGAACCTAAACACTCTGACACGTTTCTCTTGGGGCCGGCTTTCGATTAGAGTAAAGCCATGCCAAACAATTTATGTGTTGAGGAGTCCGTATGAGCCAGCAATCGGCCACGCAAGTGGCCATCCTGGGCGGCGGCTGTTTCTGGTGCCTCGAGGCGGTGTACCTGGAAGCGCGCGGCGTCACGCGTGTCGAGTCCGGCTACATGGGCGGCGATACCCCCGATCCCACTTATGAACAAGTGTGCGCCGGCACCACCGGCCATGCCGAAGTGATCCGCCTTGAGTTCGATCCAAACGTGATCGGCTACCGCGACATCCTGGAAATCTTTTTCACGATCCACGATCCGACCACGCGCAACCGCCAGGGCAACGATGTCGGCACCCAGTACCGCTCGGTCATCTTCACCACCTCGCCCGAGCAGGAAGCGACGGCGCGCCAGGTGATGGCCGAGATGGCATCGGTCTGGGATGCGCCGCTCGTGACCGAACTGCTGCCGCAGCAGCCCTGGTACAAGGCCGAGGATTACCACCAGAATTACTTTGCCCAGCATCCGCTGCAGGGCTATTGCGCGTTCGTGGTGGCGCCCAAGGTGGCCAAGTTCCGCACGATGTTCACGGAGCGCGTCAAGTAGGGTGGGCGGCTGTGCCGTCCACGCGTTCAACCGCCGCGTGATTGGCCACACCTTCGATCGCCTGTGCGACCAAGCGACCGTCAACAATCACCGCGTGGACGGGAAACCCGTCCACCCTACACGTACATATACCGCCGCGACCACGGCATCTGCGCCGGATCCTGTCCCGCCTTGCCGCACACGATCTGGTACAGGCTGATCCAGTCGTGGGTAAAGGCATAGGCGCAGCCGGCCAGGTAGACGTGCCAGATGCGGAAGGTCTTGGGCTCCGCGGTCCGGCGGATATGGTCGGCATTGCGCTCGAAATTCTCGGCCCACAACGCGCAGGTGCGGGCGTAGTGGCGGCGCAGGTTTTCCACGTCGCGCACTTCCAGGCCGCCTTCCTGCATGGTACGGATCACGGTGGACAAATGCGCCAGTTCGCCGTGCGGAAACACGTATTTGTCGATGAAGTCGCCGCCGCCGTAGGGGCTGGAGCGTTGCTCGATGTCGCTGGTCGTGATGCCGTGGTTCATCACCACGCCGCCTGGGGCCAGCAAGGTGTTGACCTGGCCAAAGTATTCCGCCAGGTGCTCGACGCCCACGTGCTCGAACATGCCGACGCTGGTAATGCGATCGAATTCGCCTTTGACATCGCGGTAATCCTGCAGGCGGATCTCGATGCGGTCCTGCAGCCCGGCCTGCGCCACGCGTTCGCGCGCCAGTTCGAACTGTTTTTCGGACAGCGTGACGCCGATGCAGCGGGCGCCGAACTTCTGCGCCGCGCGGATTACCAGCGCGCCCCAGCCGCAGCCGATGTCGAGCAGGGTGTGGCCCGGCTGCAGGCCGATCTTGATGAGGATGTGGTCGATCTTCTTGACCTGGGCCGTGGCCAGGTCTTCGTCGCCGTTTTCGAAGTAGGCGCAGGAATACACCATGGCCGGATCGAGGAACTGGCTGTAGAAGTCGTTGGAGACGTCGTAGTGGTAGCGGATCGCTTCCGCATCTTTTTCGCGGGTATGCGGGGATACCAGGCGCAGCGCGGCGCTGGCAACGCGGTTGGGCGCGCGCGCCGGCTTGCCGGTCGACTCGGCCAGCGCGTTGCCGACCTGGATCATGTCGGCGGCGCGGCCCTCGATTTCGAGCGCACCCTCGACGTAGGCTTCGCCCAGGCTGTCGAGCGACGGCGAGAGCAGGTAGCGCAGCCCGCCCGGACCGGGGAC
>Ga0265797_10007824_pt1 | contig 14449 bp, 13 predicted proteins | sample P2T30metagenome_FD_192433 | JGI IMG/M metagenome (GOLD analysis project Ga0265797, IMG submission 192433) | Plant litter microbial communities from East Loma Ridge, Irvine, California - P2 T30 | ecosystem: Environmental > Terrestrial > Plant litter > Unclassified | place: USA: California... | reverse complement strand
CCAGGAGCACCGGTACCTTCCCGATATCGACCGCATGCTTGAAGCCGTTGAACGCAGCTTCAGCTACCAAAGGGGTGCGTGAGCATGGCTGAGACTTTCAACCTTCCCGACGTCGGAGAAGGCCTGACCGAGGCCGAGATCGTCACCTGGCGCACCTCCGTGGGCGCAACGGTGGAGGTCAACGACGTCGTGGTCGAGATCGAGACCGCGAAGTCGCTTGTGGAGCTGCCGGTTCCCTTTGCCGGAGTGGTCACCGAACTTCTGGCACGCGAGGGCGAGACTCTTGAGGTGGGAGCCCCGCTGATTCGCATCGCGGCCGAAGGGGAGGACGTCCCCGAGGCGGGGCCGTCCACTGAGGTGCCTCAGGAGACCGAACCCGCACCGGAGCCTGCAGAGAAGTCCGGACGTAGGTCCGGTCGGGGCAAGAAGGCCGCCGCTGAGAAGGCCGCCGCTGAGAAGGCCGCCTCAGAGAAAGCTGCCGCCGAGAACGCAGCGAGCGCGGGAAGCTCCACCGAGAACAATGCACTTGTGGGCTCCGGGCCAAAGGCTGACCCGACCACTCGACGTCGTCGTACGCGTTCCACCGCACCTGACCTGATCGATACAGACGGCATGGACATCGCCGCGCCGGCGGCTCCTGCGGGGGCATACACCGATATCGCAGACATCGTTGCGCGCGCGAGCCCCCCAGTGCGTGCCCTGGCCAAGCGCCTAGGTGTCGCCGTCTGGGAACTCGTAGGGTCTGGTCGAAACGGACAGATCACCCGAGACGATGTGGAACGTCAGGCTCAGCAGAAGCGTGAGCAGCGCGCGTCGGGCCAGACCCCGGCTTCGGGAGCACCAGCTCCGTCGCGGCGCAAGACCACCCCGGCCGAAGAGGGACTGCTCTATGAGGGTCCGCGGGAGAACAACGTTCAGGTGCGTGGGGTGCGAAAGGCCACAGCACGCAATGTGACTGCCTCAGCCACCACGATCCCTCATGTCTCGGTCTTCAAAGAAGTCGACGTGACCCGCACGATGGAACTGCGGCTCGCGCTGAAGAATGACCCCTCATATGCCGGTCTGAGCGTGTCTCCCATGCTCTTTGCCGCCAAGGCGATCATCTGGGCCGCGCGACGCAATCCGCAGATCAATGCCACCTGGCATGACACCTATTACACGCTGAAGAACTATCTGAACCTCGGGATTGCGGCCGCGACTCCGCGAGGCCTGGTGGTGCCGGTGATCCATGAGGCGCATGCGTTCAACACCCGTGGTCTCGCGGCCGCCATCACCCAGCTGACCATCGACGCCCGAGAGGGCCGGACGACGCCGGGGGAGATGCAGGGCGGTACGGTGTCGATCACCAATATCGGCACACTGGGGCTCGACAGCGGCACTCCGATACTGCCTCCAGGTCAGGCCGCCATCGTGGCGCTTGGTGCCGTGCGCAAGAAGCCGTGGGTGGTCGAGGGTCAGATCGTTCCCCGTGACGTCATGGTCATCGGCGGATCCTTCGATCACCGGCTCATCGATGGAGACCTTGCGGGCCGGTTCATCTCGGATGTCGCTGCAGTGATGGAACAGCCAGGGCTGCTCATCGATTGATGCTCTGCGGTGGACCCGCTGCTAGAACGTGACTTCGCGAATCTCCAGCGGAGTCTCAACGGGAGCGAGTCCGAGCGTCTCCGCGAGCGGCTGACCGTCGAGGTTGACTTCGCTGAAGGTTGCGCCGGTGGCGACCCTCGCCGTGGTCTCGATCTGAGTCAGGATCTGCCAGGACTCACATTCGCTCGTGGTCGTGGGCTGGCCGCTCAATTCCACGGTCACAGTCTCATCTTCGAGCTCCACGGACTCCACACTGAGCTCGTCTGAGGCGGAGAGTGGGTTGGAGAAGGCCGGATCGCCATGGGAGTACAGCTCATCGCTGATGAGATATTCCAGTGCCGCAACGGCTGGTTCCTCGGTGAGCATCGGGACCGACTGGATGACGGAGATCGTATCTCCGCAGCCGAAGGTCTCAGTGCGAGCGACCTCGATCTCCTGTTCCTGGGTATTCTCCGGATCCTGCACCACGGGGCTGAGCATCGCCAGCGGGAGCCTGACCGTGTCATCACCGTCAACCTCTGGCTGCGGTATGGCATTGCTCGGCGCTTCGGCCTCTTCCGTCTCTGTGTCCGCCGGTCCACAACCGGCGAGCAGCACGGTGAGCGCGAGGCAGGCGGCAACTGCGCGGGTTCGGCGCAGGTCGGACCGAGTGGAAGTCATGGCAACAGGATAGAAGCTGCACCGGCGCATACCGAATCCACGGCTGAGTGCCGACGCTGCGAGGATCGGACCTATTCGCACCGCCGGGGGCCCTTGCGGGCGGAAGGCGTGAAACGGGGGTGGCCTTCCGCCCGCAGAATGGGAGGGAAACCGGGTGTCGACTGGGGCGATTGCCGATCACCGGGCCAGCAGATCCCTCCCACCGGGCAACGCCGGCCAGGAGTAAACGGGGGGCTCCTGAAACCGCGTCCGGGGAAAAGCTCCAAGCGATGTATTTCAAACTTGAAGTTCTACCGAAACCTATATTGGGTCCCGATCCTGGCAAAGTCAACACCCTTTCGGTGTGGAATCACGCCGAAATCTCCACATGACTGCGCGCATCAGTGTATGGCGGGCCGCGACTTCCGGCCCCAGACTGAGCCGACGCTTCCGGTAGGCTGGGGATCATGCCCATCCGGAACCGTCGCGCCGCTGCGCTTCCCGCAAAACTGTCCCGCTCCTGGCTGCTCATCAATGCAGCGAGGGAAGAGGATTTCGCCCCTGGGCTCGCAAGCGAAGCAGATTCGGTGATCTTTGATCTCGAGGCCTCTGTGCCCGATGAGGGCAAGGTCGCCGCTAGGGAAGCCGTGCTTCGAGCGCTCAACGGAGGCATGACCGCCTGGGTGCGGGTCAGCCCCAGCACCTCGGAGCACTGGGAGGATGACCTCACGGCACTCTCACGTGCGGAGGGGCTCCGCGGGGTGATGCTCGCGGAGACGGAACATCCCGAGCAGGTCACCTACACAGCGATGCGCCTGCGGGCCGGAACGCCGGTCATCGCGCTGGTCGAATCCGCCCTCGGCGTCGAGAATGCGACGCAGATCGCCTCCGCTCCGGGAACGTTCCGCCTCGCCTTCGGGACCAATGACTTCCGCAAAGACGTGGGCGTCTCAGCCGACCCCATGGCGTTGGCCTATGCGCGCTCCCGTCTGGTGATCGCCTCCCGCGTGGGTGGACTGCCGGGAGCCATCGACGGTCCGACGGCGGTGGATGCGGATCCGCAGCAGACCGCCGAGGCATGCATGGTCACCGCGAGCATGGGAATGACAGGCAAGCTCTCGCTCAACAGGGCGCAGGTCGAGCACATCAACACAGGCCTCGCTCCATCCGCGGACGAGCTGAACTGGGCCCGAGAGCTCATCGAAGCGCATGAGGCAGGCAGCTCCATCGGCGATGGCTCCTACCTCCCGCGGCTGGCCCGCGCGCAGAAGATCGCCTCGCTGGCTGACTCCTACGGACTCTGGAACGCATAGCCTTCTCCCTGCTACGCCCATGACACTGCTGTTTGGGCGCACCACCACTGCGGTGTAATCTCTGTCACATGGGCAGGGAGACGTATACCGGCGATGTGGCTTTTGAGCTGCGCGGACACCTCGGAATCATCACGCTGAACCGGCCTCATGCGGTCAATGCCCTCACGCAGCTGATGTGCGAGTGTCTGCTGGTGCAGCTCCAGGACTGGGCGGTCGACGACGCAGTCACCCAGGTGCTCATCCGTGGCGCCGGGGACCGAGGGCTGTGTGCCGGTGGTGACGTCGCCAGCCTCTACCAGGAGATGGTGGCGCTCCAGGACCGCGACGGCGGTGGCATCCTGCCAGAGTGCGCGCCTGGCTATGCGGCAGAGTTCTCCAGCGAGTCATTCCTTGCCACGGAGTATGCGCTCAACCTCACTATCGCCCAGTACCCCAAACCTTTTATCGCGCTCATGGATGGTCTGGTGCTTGGCGGGGGCATCGGAATCTCGGCACACGGCTCCCACCGGCTCGTCACACAACGCACCCGAGCGGGTATGCCGGAGACGACTATCGGGTTCTCCCCAGACGTGGGAGGAACGTGGCTGTTGGCAAATGCCCCGGGCAGGACGGGACTCCATGCTGGGCTGACCGGCACTCATCTCGATGCTGCTGACACCATCGCCCTGGGCCTAGCCGATAGCCAGGTGGAGAGCGAGGCACTGCTGGAACTGACTCAGGCACTCAGCCACGCCCCCGTGGACGAGGTTCTTCCAGCGTTCCGTGTCGAGTCACCGGGCTCTGCGCTGGAGCAGTCACGGGAGTGGATCGACTCAGCCTACGCCGCGCCCACGGTTGAGCAGCTTCTGACCCAGCTGGAGGAGTTAGGCCAGACCGAACCCGCGGCCGCCGAGACGGCGCGCGTGCTCCGGAGAAAGTCACCTCTCGCGCTGAAGGTGGCACATCGAGCGATTCTTGCCGCCGAGAAGCTCTCGCTCCCCGAAGCCCTGGACCAGGAGTTCACCATCGCGGTCCACATGCTGCGCTCCCGAGACTTCCGTGAGGGCATCCGTGCGCAGATCATCGACAAGGACCGCTCGCCGCAGTGGTCACCGGCGCGACTTGAGGATGTCAGTGAGGACCTCGTGGAGACCTACTTCACCCCGGTGCCGCACCGGCGACTTACAAGCATGCAGCCGAACTGACGTGACCAGTGCCGCCCGTATGGGTGGCTCCGCCTTCCCGGCCTAGGCGAGGACGTCTGCCGTCGCGCGGTGCTCAGCGCCAAGGGCAGCAGCCACCGGGGCATTGGTGATGAAACCCTCGTGGACATTGAGCCCATTCGCCAGATGCGGGTCCTCGCGCATCGCCTGCTTCCATCCCTTATCCGCCAGCGCGAAGATATAACGCAGGGTGGAGTTCGTCAGCGCAGCGGTGGCGGTATGGGGGACCGCGCCCGGCATATTCGCCACGCAGTAGTAGATCTGCTCACCGATGGTGAAGGTCGGATCGGCATGTGTGGTCGGACGGGAGCCCTCGAAGCAGCCACCCTGATCGATGGCGATATCCACGAGCACCGAACCTGGGCGCATCGCCGAAGCCATCTCCCGGGTCACCAGTTTCGGCGCCGTGGCTCCTGGTATGAGGACCGAGCCGATCACGAGGTCTGCCGCGGCGACCTCCTCGGTGAGTGTCAGCGTATTGGATGCCAGCGTGGTCAATCCACGGGCGGAGAGCGCGGAGAGTTCGCGCAGACGTTCGATGTTGAGATCAAGGATGGTCACGTCGGCACCCATGCCCAGCGCGGTCAATGCCGCCTGTTCCCCGGCCTTGCCGCCACCGATCACCACGACCTTGGCAGGCCGCGCACCGGGAACACCGCCGATGAGCAGGCCTGAACCTCCCTGGGAATGCATGAGGTGATACGCCCCGACCTGGGGGGCGAGCCGTCCCGCCACTTCGCTCATCGGGGCCAGGAGCGGAAGGCCGTGGGTGCCGGTCACCGTCTCATAGGCGATGGCGGTGACGCCGCGCTCTTGGAGTGCCTGGGCACATGCAGGTTCGGCGGCAAGGTGGAGATAGGTGAAGAGCACCTGTCCCGCGTGCATCCGCGGGAATTCCTCGGCCTGGGGCTCCTTGACCTTCAAGACGAGCTCGGCCTGGTCCCAGACCGAATCCACGGAGGAAAGAATCTCCGCCCCTGCCAGTTCATACTCCGCATCGCTGAACCCGGAGCCAGTTCCGGCGCCGCTCTGGATCAGGACGCGATGGCCACGAGCAGCCAGGTCGATAGCTCCCGCGGGCGTGAGAGCCACACGGTACTCATTGTTCTTGACTTCGGCGGGGACTCCGATGATCATCTGTTCTCCTCGAGAAAGGGCCGTTCAGGCTGGTCGGTGGGATGAACGTGGCGCCGACGTGGGGTGATATCGGTCACCTGGGCCAGTCTTTCACGGATCCCTGCGCACAGCGGAGACCTTCAGGGTCAAGTTGGTGTTGAGCCTGGGGCTTCACCCGAGGTCCACTTCTTGAGAGTCTGTATGCTGCGGGAACATCTGCCGCGTCCTGATCCGTAGGCCGGGAGATAGATCTTGGAGATTTTTCAATGGAGCGAGTAGACGGTGCTGGGCCGGAAGGTGAGCCTGCCGCGCCGTCGTCGTCTCCGGCACTCGGCGCAGATCTCCTGATCTCCTCGCCCGTGCTGATCCTCGGAGGGCCCTCACCTGCGGCTTCGGAGCTGAGCCAGAGGCTCCGCGGCCTCGACGTCAAGGTCCTGCAGGCCTCAAGCGCGGAGGCGGCGCGGCAGAGTCTGCGTGCAGACGCCCCAGATGTCTTTGTGGTGGATCTGCGTATGAGCCGTCGCGTTGCTGAGGTGGACCGGGTGGTGGAGGAGCTGCGCGCGAGTGTGGATCAGGCTGCGGTGCTGCTCTGGTTCGATGCCGAGGTCGAGCTTGGAGAGGTCCTGGCTGCGGTGCAGCCGCTGGATGACCATATGACCGGTGTGATCGGGGTGGAGGAGTCGTTGCGGCGCCTGCATCTGATGACCGCGAGACTGCCGGCCCGGGCCGAGGGGGAGCGGCTGGTCGTGGGGGATCTGGAGCTGAACACCGCGGCGCGGACCGTGCGAAGAGCGGATCGGGATATCGACCTTTCCGACACTGAGTTCCGCCTGCTGCGGCTGCTCATGCGCCATGCCCGCACGGTGCTGCCCAAGGCGGAGATACTGCAGCAGGTCTGGGAGTACGAGTTCGCCGGACAGGCGAATATCGTCGAGCTCTACATCTCCTATGTGCGCAAGAAGATCGAGGCCGATATGCCGCGGATGATCCACACTGTGCGAGGTGCCGGCTACGTGCTGCGCCCTGCGGATCGTGACCCGAGTGTCACGCAGGAACCGGCACAGTCCCGGTAGGGATATTCGCGCACTTATTACCGTCTGGTAGCTTGTGGCACACTGAGCCCATGCATGTGATATTCCGCACCCTGCTCATCCTCCTGCGCGCGCGCCGACGTCCACCCGTGACTCCCTGGGAGTCCTCGGTGGTGAGTCTGCGTGCCCTGCCCACCGACATCGACATCGCCTGGCATATCAATAATGGTCAGTACTTCTCGCTCTTCGATCTGGGGCGCTTTGACCTGATGGCGCGATCCGGGCTGTGGGGACAGATGCGCAAGCGTGGCTGGTCCCCGGTGGTGCAGTCGGAGCAGATCACCTTCCGCCGGTCGGTCACATTCATGACCCGGTTCGAGATCCATACCCGCATGATCGGCTTCGATGAGAAGTGCTTCTACTTCGAACAGCGCGCAGTGGTCGACGGCGAGGTCTACGTCCGCGCCCATATCGCTGGTCGGCTGCTCTCCTCAGGTGGACCGGTGCCAAACGACGAGATCCTCGCGGCGATCCGCGAGCTGGGCCACGAGGTGCCGGAGGACCTCAGCGTGAGCGAAGAGCTTCAGACCTGGCGGCGAAACTCAGCGTTGCCCTCCGCCCGGAAGCCCGCGCCTAATACCTGGTAAGCCGGTCCCTGCGGGAGGCCAGCGCCACGGCGAAGATCCCGACCAGGATGGACATCATGCCTAGGGCCGCGGCAGCCAGAGTCTGCAGGGAATCTAGCCCTGTAGCGGCGAGGGCAGACTCATCATCTGCCTCAGCGGCAGGGGTGGGACTCTGCTGGAAGCTCGGAAGGGTATAGCCGGGCATGCCTGGGACCGGGGGGCCGCTCGTGACCTCGGCGGGTGTCGACGGCGTGGAGACCTCCACGCTGGGGGATGGTGTGAGCGCAGGCTCCTCGGGCAATCCCTGGGTGCCGGTCACTGGGGGCGTGGGTGCGAGGGCGGATGATCCGCCGTCGAGGCTGCTCTGGAGGCCGATATAACAGCGAGCGGAGAGCGTCTCCCCGTCCGGGGTCTGTGCGCGTACAGCAAAGTCATCCTGAGATGATCCCGCTGGCAGCGGAGACGGTGCCTGATAGTAGAGCACGCCCGCCTCGATCCAGATGGCGGCTCCGGTGAGGCTGGATCCCGCCACGACCCCGGTGAGGTCTCGGCTCATGTCCAGTCGGAATGACTCCGTCTGTCCCGCCACGGCGAAGAGCGAGCCGCAGCGGAGATAGCTTTCTCCGGCTGCAGGGTTCTCTTCCGGAGCATCGTTCTCTGGAGCCCCGTCCTCGGGTGAATCTGAGGGCGCGCCCGGAGTTGACTCGTCGATGGGCTCGTCTGGGGTCTGTTCCGGCTCGTCTGGCTGATCCGGGGTCTGCTCCGGCTCTTCCGGGGAGAGCGTGGGTGGTGTGGACGGCACTGGCTCGGGAGTCGGTTCTGGTTCTGGGGTTGGCTCTGGCTCGGGGGTCGGCTCTGGAGTCGGCTCGGGTTCTGGGGTTGGCTCCGGTGTGGGAGTCGGTCCTGTAGTTTCGCCCGGGGAGTCCTCGGTGCCTTCCTCGGTGGCACCGTCTTCTCCTTCTGCCGGCGTGGCTTCGGCAGTGGTCTCCGCGGGGGAGTCGGTCTCGCTTGAGCTGGGTTCAGTGGCCGTTGCCGAGCTTGACTGCGTGGGCGCGGGAGCCGAGGCAGTGGCGGAGGCGGGACTCGCTCCGAGAAGCAGCGCTGTGATCAAGAGTCCAGCACCGGCCCAGGACGCGGCAAGATGTTGTCCCCGCTTCATGATGTCCCGCCCCTCATATGCCCCTGCCCGTCAGCGTTTCAGATGGCCGCCGAGTCCTTAGTCCAGCGGCTAGTCTACGACGCGGAACGCGATAGACATAACGATCCGGTAAAGACTCGACGGCGAAAGTAAAAGCAACACCGGCAACGTCAGCAACACCGTCAATAACGGCAGTGGCGGTAGTGAAGGCAGTGACGGCCGACCTGTGGATTAGACGATGCGGGTCTCTGGAGATTTCGTCAGCCGCGGGTCATGCTGTGCGAGATCCCCCAGTACAGAGTCGATGGAGTGCATCGTTGCCTCGTCGAGGGTCACGCCAGCGGCAGCGACATTGGAGGCGATCTGCTCCGGTCGGGAAGCACCGACAAGCGCTGAGGCCACATTGGGGTTCTGCAGGACCCAGGCGACTGCGAGCTGTGCGAGGTTCAACCCGTTCTCCTCCGCGACGGGCTTGAGCTTCTGCACTGCGGTGAGTGTTTCGTCATCCATATAGCGCTCGATGAACTTACCGGCCTCCTTGTCCGAGGCGCGGGAGCCCTGCGGCGCCGGTTCACCTGGGAGATACTTGCCGGTGAGCACGCCCTGAGCAATGGGCGACCAGACGATCTGGGAGATGCCGAGATCTTCGGATGCCGGAATGACCTCGGGCTCGATCACGCGCCAGAGCATGTTGTACTGCGGCTGGTTGCTGATCAGCTGTATGCCGAGTTCCTTGGCCAGGGCATGACCGGCACGAAGCTGGTCGGCGGTCCACTCGGACACTCCGATGTAGAGAGCCTTGCCGGAACGGACGACGTCGGCGAATGCCTGCATGGTCTCTTCCAGCGGCGTCTCGAAGTCGTAGCGGTGGGCTTGATACAGATCCACATAGTCCGTGCCGAGACGGGTCAGTGAGCCGTTGATGGACTCCATGATGTGTTTGCGGGAGAGTCCGGTGTCGTTATGTCCCTTGGGTCCGGTGGGGAAATAGACCTTCGTGAAGATCTCCAGGGACTCACGGCGCTGACCTGCAAGAGCATCGCCCAGAACCTGTTCGGCCACGGTATTGGCGTAGACGTCTGCTGTGTCGAAGGTGGTGATACCGGCGTCGAGCGCTGCATGGACACATGTGGTCGCCACGTCGTTCTCAATCTGCGAACCATGGGTGAGCCAGTTGCCGTAGGTGATCTCTGAGATCTTCAATCCGGAGTTACCGAGGTATCTAAATTCCATGGGCTGAGCCTAACCCGTGGTGCCGATGCGCGGCCATGGATGAGCGAGATGTTCACCTCGTCGCCGACTTATCACTGCGCCTTCGGCTGCGTTGGGTCGGCACGGATCAGCCGGTCTAGGGCCTCCTGCATATGCTCTTGGATCTCCTGCTGCAGGACTGCGTCATCTCCAGAGGCCACGGCATCGGCGATGCGGGTGTGCTCTGCGACCTGAGCCTCGGCGTCGAAATAGGTTCCCTGCAGCGCCGTCATGCACATACGGGTCTCCACCATGAGCGTCTCGTGGACGCGGTGGAGGCGCGGGCTCCCCGCGAGGCTCACCAGCTCCTCGTGAAAGGCGAAATCGGCGTCGGCCAGGGCCTTGAGGTCTCCGGACTTCGCCGCCGCGGCCATGACGCCGGCGCGTTCCCGGAGCTTCTGAGCAGCTGCTTCTGCTGAATCACTATGGGCCAATGCGCGTGCTGCGGCCGTCTCGATCGCTGTTCTGGTGAGGTAGATATCTCGGATCTCATCCTCATCGAGCTCCTTGACGAAGAGCCCGCGGTTGAGCTCGCTGCGGACCAGTCCTTCCTGGACCAGTCGCTGCATGGCCTCGCGCAGCGGGCCCCGACTCACGCCGAACTCGGCAGCCAGACCCGCCTCTGAGAGTTGGGCGCCCGCGGGAAGTCGGCCGTACATGATTCCCTCCCGTAGCTGGCGAGTGATCTGTGCGGACGTGGACTCACGCTGGACTGGTTGAAATCCTGTTGCGGAACTCATGGCATCTCCGGATTGTTGACAATCTTCACAGGTATTCATAGCATAGCCGCACCTCAGTGTGAAAGGTCGGCAGACCGCATCGAGCCCGAGACGACCGATTTCCGGAAGCGCAGGTGGGTATGACGCCAGCATCGCCAAGCAGCACCGACCAGCCGATCATCACTGTGCTGTGTCCTCGTGGGGACGCTCAGGAACTCGAGCGGCCACAGGGCCTGGGAAGCATTGAGAGTCGAGCTGAGGTTCGGTATACCAATGCTGCTGGTCTCGGTGCCGCGCTGGAAGGAGCTCGGGCGCTGTTCCTCTGGGACTTCTTCTCCCCGGCCGTGGAAGAGGCCTGGTCATCCAGTGCGGAGCTCGAATGGATCCACGTGGCCGCAGCAGGGGTGGACTCGCTCATGTTCGATGAGCTGCGCAGCTCCGAGGTGCTTGTCACGAATGCGCAGGGCACCTTTGACCGACCCATCGCCGAATATGTCTTGGCCGCGATATTCGCCCATGCCAAGGACTTCGCCACGAGTCTGCGGCACCAGCGCAATCGAGATTGGGTCCACCGGGAGACCATGCGGGTACAGGGAAGCTCAGCGCTGATCATCGGCACCGGCGCCATCGGCCGAGAGACGGCACGGCTGCTTCGCGCAGTGGGTATCGATGTCACGGGTGCAGGTCGCAGCGCCCGAGAACAGGACCCTGACTTTGGGGCGGTGCTCAAGAGCGCCGAGCTCCCCAGCTACATCGGCAACTTCGATCACGTCATCAACGCCGCACCGTTGACCGCGCAGACCACTGGACTGCTGGGCCCGGAATCCCTGGCAGCAGTGCGGACCGGAGCTCACCTGATCAACATCGGGCGGGGAGAGTCAGTGGATGAGCCCGCGCTGATTCAAGCGCTGGAGATGGGACGGCTGTCCAGGGCCACCCTGGATGTCTTCCACACCGAACCCCTGCCGCAGGACTCGCCGCTCTGGAGCATGGAGACCGTGACCATCTCCGCGCATATGTCGGGGGACGTAGTGGGTTGGCGAGAGGCGCTGGCGGAGCAGTTTGTAGATAACGCAACACGGTGGCTGGACGGTCAGCCACTGCGAAACCTCGTCGACACCGAAAAGGGATACGTCCCGCGACACTGAACACCCGAGTCACTGAACATCTGAGCGACTGAACATCTGAGCCACTGGAAACTCCAGCTGAGTGTTACCCGTTGAGTCTGCGGACTCCAAAGCATAAGGAGGGGCGCATGGCGCACCTTGCTGAACTGACCGCCGTCGAGCTTCTCGCGGGATACCGCAGCGGAGAATTCACCCCGGTGGACGCCACCGAGGCTGCGCTTGACCGGATCGAGCAGGACAACGGAGCGCTCAACGCGTTCGTGCTGGTCGACGCAGAGTCCGCGCTTGAGTCCGCCCGAGGCTCGGCGAAGCGCTGGGCAGACGGGGAGACCCAGGGACCCGCGGATGGGATTCCGACCTCCATCAAGGACATCTTCCCCACAGTGGGCTGGCCCACTCTGCGCGGAAGTCACCTGATCAACGAATCTGGACCCTGGGACTTCGACGCACCGTGTGTTGCGCGGCTGCGTGAAGCAGGCGCAGTCCTGCTGGGAAAGACTGCCACGCCGGAGTTCGCCTGGAAGGGCACCACCGATTCGCTGCGATTCGGAGCCACCACGAACCCTTGGGATGCCTCGGTCACTGCAGGCGGATCATCCGGTGGTGCAGCGGCGGCTGTGGGTGCGGGAATGGGCCCCTGGGCAGTAGGGACCGACGGTGGCGGTTCGGTCAGAATCCCGGCGGCCTTCACCGGCACCGTGGCCATCAAGGGGACCTACGGTACGGTGCCCATGTACCCCTCGAGCCCCTTCGGCACGCTCGCCCATGCAGGGCCTATGGCTCGTACGGTGACTGACACGGCCCTGCTGCTCGACGTGATCTCCGGATTCGACCCGCGCGACTGGTCTGCGCTGCCCTCACCAGCGCGCCCCTTCTCCGAAGACCTGGCGTTCCTGAATGTGGACTCAGCCTCCCTTGAAGGTGTGCGGATCGCGTATTCACCCACCCTTGGGTTCGGCACCAACGACCCCGAGGTGGAACAGCGGGTGCACGAGGCTGTGGAGGTGCTGGCCTCGCTGGGCGCCCAGGTGGACCAGGTGGATCCGGAGATCGAGGATCCGGTGGAGGCCTTCCATATCCTCTGGTTCACCGGTGCGGCCAAGGTGCTGGAGGCCTATGGGCCAGAGGCGCTGGGGCAGATCGACCCGGGGCTGCGAGCCGGAATCGAGAAGTACGCAGACTCAACGGCACTGGACTACCTCACTGCGACAGCTGTGCGGATGGATATGGGAGTCCGGATGGGGTCATTCCACCAGACCTACGATCTGCTGGTGACCCCCACAATGCCGATCCCTGCTTTCGATGCGACACGTCAGGCGCCCGGCGGGTGGCCATCCGATCTATGGACCAGCTGGACGCCGTATACCTATCCGTTCAATATGACCCAGCAGCCTGCGGTCTCAGTGCCCTGCGGACTGACGAGCTCGGGGCTGCCGGTGGGGCTGCAGATCATCGCGGCCAGGACCCAGGATCGGGCCGTGCTGCGAGCCGCCCGAGCCTATGAGATCGCCAGTGGCGAGAAGTTCAGTGCGCCGGTCTCACCGTCCGCGCGGGCCGGCGAAACTGGGCAATAGCCACACCGGTCAGCGTGATCGCCCCGCCGATGATTCCCAGCGGCGGGGGGATCTCGCCGAGGGTGAGTCCCGACATGATCACGACGACGGCGGGGACCGCCAGCGTGCTGGCGGCGACCTTGCCGGTGGGGAAGTGGTTCATCGCGTAGCCCCAGAACCAGAATCCCAGCGCTGTCGGTCCTATCCCCATATAGATCGCACCAAGGATGACCGGGGTGGCTGTGGTCTGCAGTTCCTCTATGGTGACCCCCAGGAAGGGAAGCAGCGCGATCGTGCCTGCGGCGCAGGCCAGCCAGGTGGCGGTCAGCGGATCTGTGTGCCGAAGCGCCACCTTCTGGATCAACATGCCCCCGGCGTAGAGGAAGGCCGCAATCAGCGCGATCCCGAGTCCGATGAGCGCCAGCTGACCAGTGGAGCCCGCCACGGTGATCAGACCGATCCCGCACAGGGACACGACCATGCCCAGGAAGAGTCTGGGAGAGAAGGACTCCTTGAAGAACACCACGGCACCCACCCCGACCATAAGTGGTGCGAGATTGACCACCATGGCAATCGTGCCAGCGTCGATATAGTGCCCGGCGAGGTTGAAGACCAGGGTGTAGAGCGCAAACCAGAGCACCCCGAAGAGCGCCGTCAGACCCAGCGCCGCCCGGGTAGGCAGGGTGATGCGTCCTCGCCGGACCCATAGCAGCAGAACGGTCAGCGTCGCCGCCCCCGCCAGCAGCCGGACCAGGGCCAACGGACCTGGGGAGAGTTCGCCGGCTGACCAGCGGATCAGCACGAATGACGAGGCCCACATGAGCACTGTGGCAATGATCGCGGCGATGGGAAGTGCCTTGCGGGTCAGTGGAGCAGTCTGGTTCACGCCATGACTGTACCGTCGCTTTGCTCAATCCCCGGGCCCGGGCTATCATTGACAGTCGCAAGCCGTGCTGCGCTGCGCTCATACGTGTCCTCTTGGAGAGAGGGCGTGATGGGTGTGGCGCCGGAAAGCAGCAAGGTTGTTGTGAAGCCTGGATTCCAGAGCACCACATTAAGCACCACCGTCCGTACAGCTTCGCGCTGCACGTATGAGAAGACACTTCGGTTGGATCTCACCCAGCCTGGTCCGTCCTCGCAAGTAACG
>Ga0265797_10007823_pt1 | contig 14454 bp, 11 predicted proteins | sample P2T30metagenome_FD_192433 | JGI IMG/M metagenome (GOLD analysis project Ga0265797, IMG submission 192433) | Plant litter microbial communities from East Loma Ridge, Irvine, California - P2 T30 | ecosystem: Environmental > Terrestrial > Plant litter > Unclassified | place: USA: California... | reverse complement strand
TATCAATGCTGCGAGAAACCCCCGCCCACCAAACCCCCCCACCATCTCCAGCAGAGGCAGCGGACTCAACGTCTCCCAAGACATCCTGGCAAGGATACAAGCAGTCCATCTTGGCCGCAAAGGCGCCCCGCCAACCGGCTTGCCTGGAAGAGGGCCTATACCCCAGAGCCCTGGCCCGTCGCCCAACAGCAATAATCCCATGTCGCCGCCGGGCGGGAACTTGGGAGGCGTACCCGGCAACTTTCGAATGCCTACCCGGCCGCCGACGACCAACTTCCAGTCGGCCCCAGCTGTCCCCGGCCGCGCAGGCGGTCCCAAGCCCTCCATGGCTGAGCGGCGGGGCATGAACCTGGGCGGCTTTCCGGGCGCGTCTCCCCCTGGTGCTCCTCCTGCTGGCAGGAAGAAGCCTGGGTTGACGCTGTCGCAAATGAACGGGGACAAGCCTGAAGACTCGGGAGAGCCGCGCAAGCAAGAAAACCACTTTGACAAGTTTTCCCAGTTCGTCGATACCAAGACCGGCAGCCTCAAGTTTGCGGGCAAGGCTATCCTCAACTCGGACGGTGTGCAATTCGCTAGCGGCTCCTCGTTCAACATCTCACTAGATGAAGTCGACACGCTGGACGAGCTTGGCAAGGGCAACTATGGCACAGTATACAAGGTCAGGCACAGCAGACCACGAATGCGAAAACCGGGACAGGGCCTCGCAGGAAACAAGGCCGCACCAGGATCGCCGTCGCGAAAGAACTTTGACGACGAACCGAGTCCCAACGGCGTGCCTGCTGTGGGAACCGGCATAATCATGGCAATGAAAGAAGTTAGGCTGGAATTGGACGACTCAAAGTTTGCTGCTATCATCATGGAGCTGGATGTCCTCCATCGCTGTATATCACCCTTCATCGTCGACTTCTACGGCGCCTTTTTCCAAGAAGGTGCTGTGTACATATGCATGGAGTTCATGGACGGTGGTTCGATAGACAAGCTTTATGCCGACGGTGTGCCCGAGGGCGTGCTGCGGAAAATAACCATGGCCACGACCATGGGCCTCAAGTCATTGAAGGATGAGCACAACATCATTCACCGGGACGTCAAGCCCACCAACATCTTGATGAACACTAAAGGTCAGATCAAGATTTGTGATTTCGGCGTGAGCGGCAACTTGGTGGCCAGTATTGCCAAGACCAACATCGGATGTCAAAGCTACATGGCGCCCGAGAGGATATCTTCTGGTGGCATTGCGCAAGCAGGCGCCAACCCCGGAGGCGGCACGTACAGTGTCCAAAGTGACATTTGGAGTCTTGGCCTGACAATCATCGAGTGCGCTCTGGGGCGATACCCCTATCCCCCGGAAACGTACAATAACATCTTTAGTCAGCTCAGCGTAAGTGTCCCTTTTGGAGATTTGTAAAAAAAAAATACAAAAAATCCCCCCAGTACTAATTACCAGCAGGCGATTGTCGATGGCGAACCGCCCGATCTACCTGCTGAAGGATACTCTGATGCAGCCCGGAACTTTGTACGCGGCTGCTTGAACAAGATCCCCAACCTCCGCCCCACATACGCCATGTTGCTTCAACATGCATGGCTTGCACCTCTCGCCAAGCCAGACACAATCACAGAAGAGGATGAGGAAGAAGTGGAAGCTGCAAACGAAGCAGCTGGTGGCGAGGCGGCTGGAGATCATGGCCCCGCCGAAGCAATTGAGGCAGTAGAGGACAAGGAAGTTGCCGACTGGGTGAAGGCCGCGATTGAGAAGAGAAGGAGTGGTAAGATGAAGGGCGCGGAAAAGCCTGCTCTGCATGCTGCACCTTTGGATGCGTCGGTCCAAAGCCCTTCGCCAAACGGTACAAATGGATTGGAGACGGCCGAAGTTGCTGCATAACATGTCGGCTTTCTCGTCATCTATGGCCGGACCTGAAGTGACGGTTATTCTTAAACTTTTCCCTAAGTAGCCCATGGCTCTTGCTGAATTTGAAGGCCACCGAGGCCGCGATGTACACATCCTCTCATATTTACGGCGTTGAACTGGCGTATTGTAAGGAATAGTTGGCATGAAGCATTGAAGTAGGGCATTGGACGCGGAAGACACGTGTACTTAGTATAGCATGCACCCCGGACATTCAATGTCCAGATGTAGTGATATTGACTCTGTGGCGAGAGCGAAGGCGCACTTCCTTTGTTCCTCTTCTTCTTCTTCTTTCTGGCCTTTGAGACATTGTTTGCTCAAGGGTAAAATCCATGGTGTTTTACGGTGTTGGTTGTGACGTAAATGCAAGCGCACTCACTCGCACGGGCAATTTAGGACCCCTGCAGGCCAAGATGACTCGCGGGTGGCCATCTGTCGTGGTGCGGGAAAGAACACAGTGGTCGGAACAACTTCAATAGGTGGCCACGACTTTCTTTCATAAGCCCCCACCTTCTTCGTAATGCCATCTGCTTAGGACAAATTCATCCTTTTCGACCTGGTAGCGATCTCGAGAACGCGCCACCGTTCCCTTCCGTCTCTTGCACGGCTCCACTTTGTTCACATATTCAAGATGTCCGGAACTGACTACAACTACGATGACCAGGTACGCCTCAGATGCGCATACACTACCAAGCAGTGCTAACACATGGCAGGGCCAGTTCTTCCCCTACTTCATCCTCACCGTCACCACACTCGTCACCGTCCCGACCACAATCTCTTTCCTAAGACCGAGCAAAGGTGCGCGAGGCCCCCGCCAACGCCACTTGTGCGTATACTGATGTGCTTCTAGAACTCGAAAATACCGGAACGCGCATAGAGTCCGACTTCACCCCCGAACATGCCGAGCTTATCCAGGGCCAGCGCAAGAAGCAGAAGCGCATGGAGAGGAGGATAAAGCGTGGCCTTTTAATGCTGGGCGGATGGGCACTCAACGCTGCTATGGTCTATCTCATAATCGTTACTGCACGAACTACGCCTGACATCTGGGATCCGTATGAGGTGCTGGGTGTTTCTAGGGTACGACGGCTACTTCCAGACCCATGGCGCCTTGAACAAAATTGCTAATTCACAAAATAGAATGCCGATGAGAAAGCGATCAAGAAGCATTACCGGAGACTTTCGCTTAGCCTTCATCCCGACAAAGCCCGCGAGGACCCCGCCAAAAACGTCACGATACAGTCCATCAACGATCATTGGGTAGACGTCACCAAGGCTTTCAAGGCTCTTACCGACGAGGAGATCCGTAATAACTTCCTCCAATATGGCCACCCGGACGGCAAGCAGAGCTTCAGCATCGGCATTGCCCTGCCTCAATGGCTAGTTACCGAAGGGGCCGGCAAATACGTTCTGCTTATTTACGCGCTTGCGCTGGGCGTCATTCTGCCCTACACGGTCGGAAAGTGGTGGTATGGAACACAGCGATTGACAAAGGAAAAAGTACTTGTCGCAAGCGCGGGCAACATCTTTCGCGATTACGACAACGACCAGGGCGAAGTAGGAGTCGTCCATGCGCTTAGCAGTGGAGAGGAGTTCAACGAAATATTTGCCGGACACAAAGCAGAAAATGGCTTGTCAAAACTTGAGCAGAAGGTGCTCTCTGATACCGCCGACTCTCTTATCCCACCAACTCTGACTAAGAAGGACCGCCAAAAGCTGGATGATCTGGAAGACAGTCGAAGACGCAAAGTCCTGACCTTGTTGTGGGCATACCTTGGCCGTGTCGAACTCGACGATGAGACTCTGAACGAGGAGAAATTCTCTGTTGCTCCTGTGGCGCTTCGTCTCAACGAAGCCTACACTGCCATTGCACTTGCATATGGCAACACCAAGGCTGTTCTCTCTGCATACAAGACCTCGCAAAACCTCATCCAAGCGCTACGTCCAGGCGCCTCAGCTCTGGAGCAGTTGCCACACTTCACGCCTGCGGTTGCTAGTGCGGCCGAAGCCGAGCGATCGAGAACGCACCTGACTATCCAAGAGTTCATGCATATTCCAGAGGCTGAGCGAAAAGCGCGTCTCGTCAAACCCGGCCTTCTCTCTCAAGAACAGTATAACACAGCCATGTCTGTAGCGTCACGGATCCCTCTGTTCCACCTCGACAAAGCCTTCTTCAAAGTTGTTGGTGAGCGTTTTGTCACACCGAGCAGCTTGGTCCAATTCGTACTTAAGGGTCGATTCATCCCATCAGCCGCCACCACCCTTCCTGAAGTTAACCCGAAAGATCTCCTCGATATTGACCCAGCTGAAGGCGACGTCGACGCAATTACCGGACGCAAGAATGACCGTTCTGGGGAGAAGCCTATCCAACCACCACTAGCATACGCGCCATATTACTCTCGGGATCACGCGCCAAGGTGGCACGTATTCCTTGCCGACAGCAAGCAAGGACGTATCGCTGTTCCTCCTTTCACCTTTTCGACCTTCGACAAGCCTATTCTTGACGAGAGCGGCAACCCCACCTACAACGTCCAGACATTGAAGATGCAGTTCGGCGCTCCACCACAGGCCGGCAGCTATACCTTCGTCATGCACATGATATGTGATAGCTACATTGGCATGGATACCAAGATCGAGGTCACACTTGTTGTGGAGGATGCTAGTAAAGCGGAGGAGGTTGAGGAGGAGGAAGAGATTAGCGAGCCAGATGAAGGTGAGTTTCCCACTTGTCTGAAACGTTACATAGTCAGACCGAGAGAACTAACAGTTTACAGATACTCTCGCAGGACAGATGCGCCAAATGAAGACCGGTGTTCCCGCGAAGAAGCGGAAACAGGCAAACGACGACTCCAGCGGCAGTGACACTGAAGGCGATGTCGAGTCTGAGAGCGAGACTGACACCGATACTGACTCAGATGACGAGTAAACTGCTTCACCTTCTCTTCTAGATTGAGATGCAGTTATTGCAATTTAAGATCAAGCGAAGATGGAAGCAAGTGCATGGAACAACGCAGACGCTTGGTATTGGTTTTTCGTTGAGCCACTTGAGCCTCAGCCGCTCGCATTTCCAGGCGTTCAGGGAACGGGGTGATTCGTGACTAGGGATTGCCACTTGATGCTTTTAGATGAAGAGAAACTTCTACTGGATAGGATATAAGGAGCATGTGTACATTTTTTCTTCTCCTCCAATAACATTGATCAATTCTTCAACCATGACCCTTGCCATCTCCTTACTCGATCAAATCAAATCGCGAACCCAGGTGAGTCCTGGTAAAGTGGTCAAACAAGGGGAATAAGATAGTTTTGCAACGCCGGCTGATGACTGTGGAAGCGATGCGGAATTATGAATGTTGTAGAACAGACAGCTGATAAAGACTGTACTAAGATGGGCGGATATCGCTCGATCAATAAACGATCTGACGGATGGTAGCCAGAGCAGATGGCGTCTTGAATAGCAGCCCGTCAAGAGGGCCTTCTAGGCAATAAAAGCTTTGCGATTACCCCAACATCACGTGTGTGCCTGAGGAACACGGAATATCCGAACAGGCGAGCTTGGGCTTAATGCATGGGCATATATGCTGCAACAGGCACTTGCCGCCTGGTCTGTGGTCGGGTGTTCGCCAGAGGTTCGGTTCCACACCTGCACGGTTTCATCGTTGTCTCGGCTCCTCCTCACCACTACCCTCTACTGCGAACTCTTCAGTCTCCGGCACATCAGCTCCACCGTTCCGACTGATCAATGATGCCCTGATAGGATAAAATGATCTGCGTTCCAAGGGCGCCAGTCCGACTCGTGCCACATCCATGTCACCGCTGAACGCCACTGTGACAAGCAGAGCCGCCACGCAAGATATCGTGATGGGGGTTTTCTTTAGCAGCAACAGCTCTACGAAAGAATTTGGATTGTGCCAAATGATGACCAAAAAGCACAGAGGATGGTGTAGGAGGAGCATAGTAACCCTAGATGGTAGGTGTGGGTACGAGATTGTCCCCCGTCGCGTATCTATGAAAAGCAGCCTCCGCACTGAGCACTGTCTCATAAGACTGCCCCTTCCTATATTGGGCGAACAAAAGAACAGCCGAAAATACTGCCTCAGTCACACAAGGCATGATCAGCCACCTCCAGATGGGCGTAATGTCTTGGCTTTGGTTCGGATACCATCGCTCCGCAACCCTGAGGCTCACAAACGCCTCAGACATCAAGGCAAAACTGTCAGGCAGCTCATGGAACGTGTTATTAGCGTGATCTTTTAGCTTGGCCGTTGCGGCTACGGTATTCGCCGGTAGCAAATGGCAGTCACTATGCATTTCGCAATCTGCTAAGACGGCATACAGGGGCAATTGCCGACATGTGGCATCGTTGAGCATAGCAAATGCCTGGAGGTGGAAATTGATAAAAGGTGACGGGAATGCGCCCTGAATATGCTTTCATCATCATCATCAACACACATTCCTTCCTTCCTTTCTAATCACCTTCCTTTCTTCAGCGACTTTGACAGTCAGCACTACACTCTCTTTGAACATTTAATACGTCTGTGACGTTTACACTATCTTTTACCTTTTTAATACATCGATTACTACTATCGACCTTTAACTACCTTTTACCTTTAACGTTTAACGTCCGTTCTTACATCATCCATCAACATGGGTTTCATGACTATCTTCACTCTTGCGCTCGCGGCTGGTCTCGCTGTAGCTAAGCCTGTCAATGATGTCCAGTCACTCCCCGGTCACTCAAAGCGCCAGTTCGATTTCAACTCAGTCATCAACGGCAACAGGGGTGGTGACAACGGCGGCTTCAACTTCATCGACGGCTTCCAGAGGTTCAACCAGCAACAGCAAATCATCAATGTCCAGGAGAAGAGCCTCACTGTCATCGACAACAACTTCCAACGACAGGTCGTTCAACAGGTGCAGCAAGTCATCGTCGTTGACCAGGTCAACAACGGCTTCAACAACGACATGAACAACCTCTTCCGCAAGAGCAACTTCAGGAACAGGTTTCGCGACATCACCACTGTCGTGATTGTCGTCCAGACCATCCAGGTCGCCATCGACAACGGCCGAGGCGACTTCTTTCGCCAGGATATTTTCGCACAGTCTGTCATTGTTGCCAACCGCGGTGCTCGCAGGACACAGGAAGTCATGATCTTCGACAGCCGCACGCTCGTCGCCCAAGACATCCTCCGCGGCAACGCCTTTGGCCGCATTGGCAACTTTGGCGGTGTTGCCGGCGCCACTGGTGTCATTGCCAACGCACTCCCCACAAAGACTGCCGAATACCAGCTCTTTGGTGCTAGGCCCACCTGGAGCGCTGTTGCTGAGGACCCTGCTGCGGATCTCGGCGGTATCTGGGCAGAGGCAGTCCAGGACATGCAGAACAACGCCAATGACGGGGCTGACATCCAGCTCAACGCGCAGATTGCAGAGCAAGCAAAGGCGGCTCTCGATGAGGCGGCCAAGGGCGCTCAGTGAAGCACATTTCATTTCGACAGAAGAGTAAACTGAAATACACAACGGCAGCAATGTCCTAAGCATCGATTGCGAGCATGGCACTACGGGCATATATACATGGGGACCTTTTTTACTTTGTTGTCCCTATATTTTCTTTTCTCTTAGTTTAGTTTGACCTGCTCAGTAACGGACTGGGAGGTAGGAGGGTGGAGATTGATGATGATGACCACGGCTGCGCTGGGGATTGACGAATCAGTTTTCCTTTACTGGGGTACAGGAGAAAGAAAAAAAGTATTATCTAGTTATGAATACGGAGAAACGAATCAAATTTACTTCTTCTTCCAAAATTATCATGTTTGATTTGGCACTGGCGTATGATTTGTGAGTGAGTGCAAAAGGTGAAATCACCGGATTCATAGAGCACAGGCTTACTTACTTTAAACCAATCACCTTCACCTTGCCTATTTGCCGCTTCTTCTGGTATCAAAGACCCTTTCTCGCTAGGAGACGACCCTTTCCCACCCCCGCTTAGCAAATACATCAACCCTCGCACAACGCAGCATGAGCCACATGTCCTTCCCTTGCAAAAAGCGCGATGCCACTCTCCCGCACAAGACGACTGCAATATCGCCAAACGATGCGAGTATTGATCTATTCAATCATTTCTGTAGCTGGGATTAGCATACTCTTTGCTGGTTATTCTGTTCTTTCGTACAGCCATCCCAGGTACCCTGTCGCTCCTTCTACCCACACTGTTCACAAGCCTGTACCGTGGGACCGGGAAAGACAGCAAAAAGACCTCCGCATTACGAAGGCTACAGTCCTGTATGATGGGGAAAGCAAATTGTATGGAAAAGTGGTCAACTTGCACGCCCGGCACGGTGGAAAAGGGTGGGGGTACCACATGCACGTGCTTCGCTCTAGGATAGTCAAAGGGGCATTGAACAAACCGTTGTGGTTGCAAGAGTTGATCACTTCAGAGTTACGGAAGCCCGTCGAGAAACGTGTCGAGTGGATACTGTAAGTTATCTGGTTACACACATGCAATATACGTCTAGAGAGAGAGGGAGGGAGGGAGAATGGCGAGTGCTAACGCCATGAGCAGATACTTTGACCCCTCAGTCTTGCTTCAAAACCTCAAAGTGCCACTACACGACTTTCTCCCGCCAATTACAAATGTCGAGCATTTCAAAACGCTCTCCATCATCGCCGCAAAGCCGGATGGTAACCACCTGAGCACCTCGGTCTTCTTTATCCGGGTCAGCGCTGTCTCTCTGCGCATTCTGACCGAAGCCATGGCTGCCATGTACGATGGGCCTCCAGACGACAACAATGCCAACGTCCTAGCCACAGCACTACAAGCCGTGCTCGAAAAAGACAAGAATAGAGAACACGCCCTCTTTCAACTTGCAAGCTGGTACAATGGGAGTACCTCCCTTTTCCAACAGCCTTATTTCCGTACACCTGCACACCGAATGCTCTTCCTTGAAGACGTATCATTGGCTTCCTTTCCTTCGACAAGAAAATACCAGAATACATTCCCGGATAAGGAGGCAGTAGATGCCTTCTGGCAGTCTGTTACCGAAGCGAGGAGAGTGCTGGATGAAGTCAAGGAGATAGGCCAGACGGCTGATCAGGGTGAATGGCGGGAGATGGTTAGAGATGTGAGGGACTGTGTTGAGTTGAGGGCTTGGGATACGGAGGAGGTGCTTAAGAGAGTAAATGTGTTGAAGGATAAGCTGCAAATTGAGTGAGTCGTAAGGGCGTACAGTTGTCATGAGCGATTACGGTCGGGAACAATCTGACATACCCCTTCAACAGCTCGTATAGAGGTATTCGAGAGCAGGACGGTAGTATTTTAACATGGCAATTCTTCTCAATCCTCCATGTTACATATCATTGCTACGAGGCAAAGGATTGTGATGACGTGCGACCTCCAAGGGGGGTCATAGCTGTAATTGTTCTTTAGCATTTAGGAGTGGAAGTTTTAGGTCGCTTCTGGGAGGGGTACCATAGCCCCGAGTGCGCACAATGAGAGTGAGTGAGATACCGGAGACTGCGAGAAAAAATGTTCGCTATGTAGAATGCACGTTTACACATTTTCCCGAGCTGGAAGCCTTTCTGAAGAGTCACATCTTGTCTCCGGGGAGGAGGAGTCGACTTGGCAAACCCCTCGAGGCAGAATTGTTGCTGCTTTGTTGTCTCTGACGTGTCGATTATGCCTCAAGCTGGCAGTTGGGCCGCAGTTTCTCCGGAGTCATAAGCTGAAACATAGCATGCGGACCCGTCTCAATATCCACAAATTTCATTGAGCCACGACGTTGTAGGCTGATGGTTGGGCTTCCATCTCGTGGTGTTCTGATGTGGGTTGATACGACTTGGCAAGACTATGCCGTTTTTGGCAAGGCGGCACAGATGTGACGTAACAACGATTGGTGGGGACTTTTGGCCTGACCGGAAACCTGTAGGGCGCCCAGAAGCTTCTACGACAGGGCAGAAGCTCCTACCAGCTTCGAGATATGACGAGAAATCACACGAGGTCAATGGCTGTTTCCTGACTCTTCGCGAAGAATTACTTCAACATTATATATATATATATACTGTGCGAGCCACTGTATCACCACCTCTTTTCCTCTCCAGTGATACCCAACGATTACAACGCGCACATCTACACGAAAACCTGATTGCAGGCTCACGATACACGATATTCTCTTCTGGCTTCGAGCCATACATAAGGCTATAGTCACGACACATAATGACTTCATTTGACGCCTACACTGACCGCGCAGCCAAGGCTCTGGCCGATAGCTTCGACCTAGCCAAGGGCTATGCGCACTCACAACTCACACCTCTCCACCTCGCTGTATCGCTCATTGATCCTCCCAAGGACCTGGCGAATACTGTTGACGTCCCACCACCACCGCTATTCAAGCAAGTCCTCGAACGCGCGAATGGCGACCCTCAACTCTTCGAGCGCAACCTCAAGAAGGCTATGGTACGGTTACCAAGCCAGGACCCTCCGCCAGAGCGTACCTCACCTTCACCCGCAATGGCCAAGGTCCTCCGCTCTGCTGAAGAGTTGAGCAAGACACAGAAGGACAGTTTCATCGCCGTCGATCATCTCATCCAGTCCCTGTGCCAGGATGCTCAGTTGCAGCGCATCCTTGCCGACTCAAATGTACCGAACACGAAGCAGATCGACAACGCTATCCAGGCACTTCGAGGCACAAAGCGGGTGGACTCAAAGACAGCAGATGCTGAGGAGGAGAACGAGAACTTGAAGAAGTTCACCATCGACATGACGGCAATGGCACGAGAGGGCAAGATCGACCCCGTCATTGGCCGAGAAGACGAGACACGAAGAGTCATCCGCATCCTGACTAGGCGAACCAAGAACAACACTGTCCTCATTGGAGAGCCCGGTGTTGGTAAGACTACAGTCGTCGAAGGTCTTGCCCGCCGAATCGTCGATGCCGATGTGCCCGCCAATCTTGCGGCCTGCAAATTGCTCTCTCTTGACGTTGGTGCTTTGGTTGCTGGCAGCAAGTACCGCGGAGAGTTCGAAGACCGCATGAAGGGTGTCTTGAAAGAGATTGAGGACTCCAAGGAGATGATAGTACTCTTCGTGGACGAAATCCATCTACTCATGGGCGCTGGTTCTTCAGGAGAAGGTGGTATGGATGCCGCCAACTTGCTGAAGCCCATGCTGGCTCGTGGACAGTTGCACTGCATTGGTGCCACCACCCTGGGAGAGTACCGAAAGTACATCGAGAAGGACGCCGCCTTCGAGCGTCGATTCCAGCAGGTACTCGTTAAGGAGCCTTCCATTCCTGAAACCATCTCCATTCTTCGTGGTCTCAAGGAACGGTACGAGACCCATCACGGTGTCACCATCATGGACGGTGCTATTGTCGCAGCTGCTACGCTCGCCGCACGCTACCTCACCCAAAGACGACTACCCGATTCAGCTGTCGATCTCATCGATGAGGCTGCAGCAGCTGTCCGCGTTACTCGAGAATCACAGCCAGAAGCGCTTGATAACCTCGAGCGACGTCACCGACAACTTCAGATTGAGATTCACGCCCTCTCGCGAGAAAAGGATGAAGCCTCACAAGTGCGTCTAAAAGATGCCCGCGCAGAGGCTGCCAATATCGAAGAGGAGCTCAAGCCGCTTCGCGAGATGTATGAGCGCGAAAAGGGTCGCAGCAAGGACATTCAGGAGCAGAAGCTCAAGCTCGAAGGCCTCAAGACCAAGCTCGCTGAAGCCGAGCGTATGCGCGACATCCAGACTGCGTCTGATCTCAAGTACTACGCCATTCCGGATGTTGAGCAACGAATTGCTGAACTAGAACGCGACAAGGCCCGCGCAGATGCAGAGATGTGGGCACACCAAGCTAGTGGCGGCGGTGAGGCTCTCATGAGCGACTCCGTCGGACCTGACCAGATCAACGAGATCGTCGCTCGCTGGACCGGTATTCCAGTCACGCGTCTCAAGACCACTGAGAAGGACAAGCTGCTCAACATGGAGCGTCATTTGCAGGAAGTCGTCGTTGGTCAGAGGGAGGCTGTAGTCTCAGTCTCCAATGCCATTCGTCTTCAACGCTCCGGTCTCGCCAACCCGAACCAACCGCCTAGTTTCCTTTTCTGCGGTCCTTCCGGTACTGGTAAGACGCTTCTTACCAAGGCGCTTGCTGAGTTCTTGTTCGACGATGCAAAGGCCATGATTCGATTTGACATGTCCGAGTATCAGGAGCGACACTCTCTCAGCAGGATGATCGGTGCACCACCCGGCTATGTCGGCCACGATGCAGGCGGTCAGCTCACTGAAGCCCTTCGTCGCAAGCCCTTCTCCATCTTGCTCTTCGATGAAGTTGAGAAGGCCGCCAAGGAAGTTCTCACCGTCCTCCTCCAACTCATGGACGACGGCCGCATCACCGATGGCCAAGGCAGAGTCGTTGACGCAAAGAACTGCATCGTCGTCATGACTTCCAACCTGGGTGCCGAGCATCTCTCTCGCCCTAACGCACCAGACGGCAAGATTGACCCTACTACGAAGGAGATGGTCATGGGTGCGTTGCGCAACTGGTTCCTCCCCGAATTCCTCAACCGTATCTCCTCCATTGTCATCTTCAACCGCCTCACCAAGCGCGAGATCCGCAAGATTGTTGATGTCAGGCTGGGCGAGATTCAGAAGCGTCTCAACGCAAACGGACGTAATGTACGGATTGAGATGACGCCTGAGGTTAGAGATTACCTGGGCTCAGCAGGTTATTCACCAGCGTACGGTGCCAGACCGCTTGCTAGGCTCATCGAGAAGGAGGTACTCAACCGTCTCGCTGTGCTCATCCTTCGCGGCTCCATCAAGGAGGGCGAGGTGGCGAGAGTGGTGCTAGAGGATGGTCACATCCTAGTGTTGCCCAACCACACTGACAGCGAAGATGATTCGGAGATGTACGATGAGTCTGATGCTGTAGCGGAGCTCGACGACGATGGTGGCGACATGGATCTTTACGACTAGGCGCTTGATGAGCATCGTTGAGATTGATTAGAGGCATTTCAGCATTGGCGTTGATGGTTTGATTGGGGGTTTTTCTTACACTGAAATGGCCTGGTAAAGCATATGAATAGGCTTATGAATAACGGATGATGATTAATAGCGCAAAGTAGAAGCGCTACGTTGGCGTTTGGGTCAGAATACTTGATGACACTGCTCTCCTGTATATAGTTAATGAAATGCATACTTCAAAGATATCAGTCATCTCAGTCATGCAAAGTGGCAGGTATCAATTAGCATTGGCGGGCTCGTTTAGCTCCAAGTGTCAGCACCACGCTTTAATCAAACTTGTCATGAAGGCTTCCAAGACATCATGCAGAATAGTGCCTCGTGGTATATCCGTAGTCATGAACTTTTGTCATTTCTTCGTCTAACATTGCCCTGATGGACTACCTAGCCAAACAGATGCGCCTGCCTCACTAAGTCCGGGGTATATTGCATCCCATGCCATCACCTAAATCGAACAAGCTAATAGAAGAAGCCCAGAACCTTGCCGGCAACGTGCTTCCTGCGGGCCTCCTCGTGGTCCATGATACCGGCGGAGGTGGTCAGGACAATGTAACCGAATTGACGCGAGGGAAGTAGCTTGACGACCCACTTCTCCATATCGCGGAGCTGGACGTTGTAGCGGGGCGAGATGACACCGGTCTTGTTGACACGGCCGTTGAGCTGGATGACGATCTTGCCGTTACGGTGGTCGTCGACCTCCTCGAACTCGCCAATGTAGCCTGAAGAGGAATTAGCATGTTGCGGCGAATTAAACATCAAACGTCATGAAAGGGATCCGAGGATGTGTAAGTCCCCCGCAGTTCAATATATCGGACACTTAAAGGTCAATGATCGTAGGGTTACGAGATCATTAACTAGTTATCAGCCCGAAGAGGTGGCGCGAGAACGCGCATGCGGTGTGGACGCGGTGCATAGGTGTGTGAAAGGCGTACAAGGAAGGACGACATACCGTGACGCTGCATGACAGTGAGGAACTTGACGATGACCTTGGAGGACGGGCGGATCAAGACCTGGCGCTTGCCAGCCTTCTCGGCTACAAGGAGTTAGCGGGAGCCATGGACCAGATTCGAGATCGAGTACCGTTGTTGATCGCATTGAGAGCGTCGTTGAGAACGGATGTCTTGACCATGTTGACGGTTTAATCGGGAGATTCTCGGTGGCTGAGGCGACTGAGGTATCTGCGCGCGCATGGTGGTTAGCCTCCAGATGCCAGAGCGTGGAGAGTGCCCTCAGACTGCAGCTTGAGGGTTCTTCAGCTCTTGTCGCAGAGGAAAAGCAGTGTCGCATTCATCCTTGCGGATAACTGCGATTGCCTCTCCTGGCTCTGAAGGGCACTCGGGTCGATAAAGACATACCTCGTTAGGTGCGGGTGGTAAGCTGTGGTGGAAGAAAGAGTCGAAAAGTCCGCGTTCGACCACGCAAATTGGATGTGGTGGTTCGTGCGCTCGCTAACGGAACTGGGAACTTGGCGCGGCGACCTTCTGGCTCCCTCAATTGCGGAGCACACAACAGAATGCAGCAATGAACACTGTCTTCT
>Ga0265797_10007822_pt1 | contig 14455 bp, 10 predicted proteins | sample P2T30metagenome_FD_192433 | JGI IMG/M metagenome (GOLD analysis project Ga0265797, IMG submission 192433) | Plant litter microbial communities from East Loma Ridge, Irvine, California - P2 T30 | ecosystem: Environmental > Terrestrial > Plant litter > Unclassified | place: USA: California... | reverse complement strand
GGTGGCGTCCATGTTCGAGCCGGTGGAGGGGACGTTTTGAGCTTGACTTTGCGCGCGGATGACTTCGGGGGCCATCCAGAAGACTGAGCCTTGCATGCTGTTTGTGATGTCGTTGATATAAGGGTCGGCCGAGCGTTTGGAGATACCGAAGTCAGAGATCTTGCATGTTCCGTCAAGATCGAGGAGGATGTTGTCGGCTTTCAGGTCGCGGTGCAAGATACCTTCGCGATGGAGGTATGCGAGGCCGCACAGAGTCTGGCGCGTGAGTGAAGAGACAACTGCTTCTTCGAACTTGCCGTGCTTGCGTAGACACGAGCCGACACTGCCACCGGAAATGTACTCGAGGAAAATGGAAATGCTGAACTCCTTCTTTTCGCAACCAAGGTATTGCACGATGTTGACATGGTCGAGATGCTGCATGGTGTCGATCTCGAGATCAAGAGCTTTGACCATCTCGCGGATCTTGGATGGATCGGTATTGGGTCCCTTGTGGTTCACTTCGACCTGCTTCACAGCAAGAAGTTCACCAGTCGTTGTGTTCATGCCAAGGTAGACACGGCCGAAAGTACCTTTGCCAATCAGTTGACCACGCATCCACTTGAAGGTTGGCTGACGCTCTGGCTGATGCTTCGAGTTGGACATCGGCAACGAGTCCTGTGGAATGGTCTCAAGGTTGATCAACCTGCTTCCGCGGTTCGGCTTAACCTGCTCGATGCGGGCGCCGAACATCTTGGTGCTCTTGCGTCGCTGCATGTCGCCTCCTGCGCGTAGAGTATTGACTCGGCTGACTAGTGGGTTCTGCATCTGACCTGCTCCACTTGCTCTGCTAGAACCGAAGGAAGAAGTGGGATGGTGTTGATAGCCGCCTTCAAGCTGGTATGCCCCCTTGACCACATCACGAATACTCTTTGTGCGGCCCAAACCACCGCTCTTGCGAATGCTTCGTTGAGCAACAGACGGATATTGGTCGTTTCTCTTGAGGGTGCTCTGGTTGCTTCCGAGGATGTCAGAATCCTCGTTATCTGATGCAAATCCGACATTTCTCGACGCAGTACGTAAGTCGTTAGTGGAATTCTTCTGTGGTAGCCCTCCCTTGTCGACCTGCTGGGGACTATCACTGGACGCTTCGTTCCCTTCATTCTCCATAGGCTGATCGAGATCCACGTTCGGGAAGAACTCGTCAAGGTGCTCCACAAGCGCCTCAGCAGGGGGACGGTTAGCCCAGATATCTGACGCAAAGCTTTCTCTTCTGCCAAGTCTCGCGAACTCCTCGTGAGAACCAGCTGACCATTGATCGCTTGCAGCCGATGCAGGGATGTGTCTCTCAGATTTGAAGTCATCGCGAGAAACGCCTTCATGGGCCGAGGGTCGAGAGCCTTGTGTCTGGGCATCGGTGCGCACGTTCGTTCTGCTTGTTTTGAGTTTGAGGTCAGGGCGAGGAGATCCTGTGTTAGCACTGGATGACATTCCAGAATCAATGTCAATCCCCAGTACTTGCGCAGCTTTCCTGCTGGTTGTCGGAGATACTGCTGTTGGCTTTGACTTGTTGGCCAGCGGAATAGCAAACAGTCCATCATCAGAGTCCTCGTCTGAATCTTCTTGCGTGGCGCCGATAGCGGGAGACGGGTGGAAGTCGACAGGCTTGTCAGGCAGATGGAAGCTGGGACCGTAGCTTCTTCTGCTCGAGTTGCGGCTGAGGCTGTTGCCTGTTGGGTGAGCAGTGCTTGGGCTTACGCTAGGGCTGTGATGATGAGAAGGACCTTCACCACGCAGCTGGTTGATTGCTGGATTTGACGGAGTGCGCAAGGTGAGATTAGGTCTTGCACGCAAAGTATCTTCGCTCTTCTCATCTTCACGGCCTTCGGTGTATTCAGGTATCTTAAAGTTCTGGCCACCTTTAGACATGGTAAATGGACTGCGCGGCGAACTCGGACTTACCCGACCATTGCGGTTGAAGTCAACAGTGGCCATAGATCTCTGGTTTTGTTGAGCTGCTTGCTCGCGAAGATCTGGCAGAGTCGACGCCTTCTGCAAGCCGGAAGGTACCGTAGGTGCAGAATGAGGTGCAGAGTTGGGTGCACCAACAAGGCCAGCGTAAGAACCGACATTGGCAACGAGAGCTGCAATACCTCGTCCCGCGGGTCGCTTCGGATCCTCCTCCGGGATGCTACCGTTGGAATTACGCTTCCATGGCTCCCTCGGCCAGCTCGATCGTCCAATCTGGCCCTGTTTCCTACCAGTCAAAGAGTTTGCTTTCGCAAGAGTGCTCGTGGGTTCTGGCACAGGCGGCGCAGGTCTCATTGGTTTCAGCTGCTGAGGCTTGATTTCCTGGTCAAGCTGTTCGTTGGATGGGGCGGGTGTTGCAGCCTCGTATGGTGAACGTGTCGCCTTGTCAAAGTCGTGGAAATGTCCGACTTGAGTGATCTGTGCTCTCCGCTGCGCGAGGTAGGCTTGCTGTTTGCGCTCAGTTTCAGCCTTATACTCTTCGGCCTTCTTGTCCAGGATGGCTAAGCGCTCATGCTCCGATATGTCAGATTGCCGCTTGGCCGACTGATCACCGTAACTTGAGCCTTCGGTATCGCCTTCCTTTAAGCGATTCCGTAGAGCCTGTATGTTGTCTGGAACGAGAGTGCTCTCGCCCGAACGAATTGTTGACGTGCTCGGTGAGTTTGTGCTGCCGTCGTTGACACCAGAGTATATGCCTCCATCCAGAGGCTGGTTCTTGAACGAGGAGAGTCCGAACGGACTGGCAGCCACCGCGGCATTCGAGCTAGAGTTCTCCTGTGAGCCAAGCCCGGGCACACGCACGTGCAATTTGAGACTCCCCTTGTGGTCAGCAATGCGCTTCCCAGCATTCATGAGGAGGTTGTCGTTCAACGCGTCGTCATGATCGATCTGACCAGGGCGAGTCATATGTATCGTGACTTCCTGATCGTCAGGTATGCCAAGATTGTGGCAAATCACCGTGCGCATATGGTCTGCAGATTCAACCTCAGTAATATCGATGAGTCTGTAGTTCCATCCATCTGGCGTGACGAACACGTATTTCCTGTCAGACTCTCTTGCAGAAGGGCGTCCTCTTGGTTGTACTGGTGGAATCATCTCGGCGCTCTCCACGCTAACGTTCCTTCTGCTAGTGATAGGTCGTTCTCCTAGACTTGTCTCAGAGGACGCGGGTCCGCCTCTGCCGTAGGGCATTTGCTTCGAGGCATAAGGTGACGCAGGAGAGTGTTCATCGTCTGGACTTGGGTGCGTTTCATGCGCTTTCTTGTCGCGCCTGAACTTAGACAAAAACCCTCTATGCTCCTTCTCCTTTGCTGAGACTGGAGTGTCCATATTAGGAGGTCGAGATGATTCCTGGGCATGTCTTCGGCTGTCTTGAGGAATTGGTTTCGCGAAGAGGCCATCACTGTCACGATTGCTCGGTGTCGACACAACTCTGTTGGGACCGGGCGAGATGCTGTTACCCTGGCCCGATATGTTTGTTTCTGAGCTGATGCCTCGGGAATGATTGTAATATCGGCTGGTCGCACTTGCAGCAGGCTTCGCACTTGATGGCCCAGGACTCTGTGCTGGAGAGCTGGGATGTCCTTTCGTGAGGTCGCCTGAGACGCCAGGAGAATGTCTTCGTACAATGTCACCTCCCTCCAATGAACTTAGCGCTTGTCTAGAATGTTCGCTCCGGCTGGTGTGATTTGTATAAGAGTCCAAAGTAACCGATCGCTGCCCATTGTGTCGGGGTCCGCTAAGTGGCGGAGGCATGGCGCGTCCTGGAGAATCATCTCCTGCGGCGGAAGGCGTGGAGCCCAGCAAGTTAATGTCTTGCCTTGATGTGATTGGACTGTTTTCAACGTTGCCTTCAGCACCAGCGCTGTTCCGTGGTCTACTTCCGCGTCGAGCGTTGACAGTATTGTTCAATGGCAAACTTGTGTTGCTGCCATTAGGACCTGCGGTGGCCGGAGTGGTAGAGGCGCCGCCTGTCTGGATCACCTCCTTGACAAGTTTTCGAAGACGTCTACTCTCGTCACGCTCTCTTACTGGGTTTGGCGTCAATCCTAGATATTCACATTCTCGCGTCACTTGTGGCAAGATCTTGTGCGCTAGGAATCCGATATCGCGATGGCCTCCAGTCCTGCCAAGGTCCAAGAATTGTGAGCCATGAACGTCCAGGTGCTCGAAAGCGAGTTGCCATTCATTCGAGAAAGCGTGTGCAGCAAGCCAGATTTGCACACGTTCCTTCGGCCAGTGTAAATCTTGTGGACTGCCTGGATGTTCGCCAGAGGATGAGTGATCGCGGTTGCTTGAAACATCGCTATGCGAAGACTGTTTCACGAGGCTACTGAACGGGCCACGCGATGTCTCGTGTGCGGGTGAGTAATGCTCCAGCTTCTCATTCGCTGGCTGGATGCTGAGATTGTGATTCCTTTGACGGGACGTTGGCGTTGGGGGTGCATGGTATGTGCTCTGCTGTGGAGGAGGTTGAGATTGCGACTGCGGTGGAGGCGTGGGCTGTAGATGATAGCTCGAGCCCGTGGGTTGATTTACAGCCGACCAGGCCGTGTTGTAATCTACCTGACCATTCTGAGTAGGATAATTTGATTGTGGTGCGTGCCCTTGCCTCTGATGTTGGTATATCGAAGGATCGCTGACTGCCGCGGAAAAATCCCCCGAAGCACCACGGTAGAAGCTTGGTGTATGTGGGATGGAAGGTCTCGCGCCCGGTGGGTGTAGGGAATCGCTGTTGCTGTACAGTGGCGGAATACCAACTCCCGGACCGAAACTCTCACCTCCAGGGACGTAGGTTGCAGAGGTCAGCGGCTGATTGTCTTGTAACGGCGCAAAAGACATATACTCGGAATATGCCATTGGATCGTACGCTCTGGGCTCGCGATTTGAGCTCCCGTTGTTTGGTTGCTGCTGCTGTTGCTGGTGTTGATATGGTTGCTGCCTCTGCCAGTTCTGAGCCTGTTGTTGGCTCGTAGAAGGTGGTCCCCAAGCTCCATGTTGTTGCACGCCGCTGGTTGGTGGTCTGCCTGGTGGAGGAGGCGGAGGCACGTACCCACCAGGACCTGGCGCTGTTTGCATGGTAGGCGGCGGAGGGGGAGGAACATATCCTTGAGCGGCACGCTGACCATAGTAGTGGTTGGGCGCCGCCATAGTCCCTGGTGTTCCCGGTGTTCCTCGTCTGTAGGTATCCTGGTATTGTGCTGCCTGTTGGTGTTGCATTACAGCGGGATCCGCATATGTTTGAGCGCGAGGTCTCAGATTCGGATAGGCGGAGTCGTTTGTCGCATACAGCAAATTATTGGTGTCGGCGTATCCAGCCGGTACAGTCAGGTTGTTTGAGCCAGCGAAAGAAGTAGGTGGAGTGTTGAGATATTCGCGCCGGTGATCGCCAGTGCTCCGATTACTTGCAGATCGTTGTCGCGAGCCCGCGCTCATATCTGAGCAGCACTTCTGCTCGGCGCCAGACTCTGCGACGTGGGACTATACGACCAGTCCTCACGTCATCTCACTACACGCGCCTGCGCCGAGTGTTTACTGCTTTGCAGGACCAGATGGCCAATTTCCCTCCTCTTTGTTGTTTCTTCCAGTACGGCTGCTGCGGTCCAGCGTCACTGGTGGCCAGATCCGAGCTGTTCCAGTAAGAAATGGGTGAGGAATGTTTCGAGGAAGCGCACGACGTTGATTGCGATGGCGCTTCTGAAGGCCGCGAGTCGCCGTGGATAGGCGGTAGTGGGACGAAAACAATGCACGATGCGCTCACATACGATAGACTGCAGGAACAAAGGGGTATCGTAGTGTATTGTGTAGTATGGTATCTGGTCTACAGAAACAAGTTCGCCGTCACCACCAAACACAGGCCATGTCGAGGGCGGCAGACGGGCAGTACGGGCATGCCAGCACGGGTACGACTTGGTCTAGCGAGCGAACCACGCGAGGATTCGGTGGATTGTCGTTTCCACCCGGCAGTACAGTAGCCCTACCCGCCATCGCTCCCACACTTCCCTCCCCGCACCCATCCTTGAAGCCAAGTTATGAGGCATCAATCATGAATGCCTCAGAAAGAGGGGGCACAAGTCTGCACCTCTCTTCACGCATGCATGCGGTGTCAACTACACTCTCCGTTGAGATACATATACCATCAACAATCATCGTTGATTACCGTATGTCCAGATGTCTTTCACTTGACTACAAGGCCGCCTCACTCCATGAATGGAACATACCACCAAAGTCTTGCTCCCAGACTTGTGACACCAGACCTCATCCAAGGCGTAATCCAGAGAGTACTTTATCTCGGCTTGACTATACACCGTCCACCATGTCACGAACAGTCGACGTGAAATATCGCAAACTACTGCCTATCCGGTAACACTCTGTTAATCCTGAGACGCGCTCCCACCGGCCTCGTCGTCATACCTCACATCTCACTGCCATGAAGCCGTGGCCGACGCCGGCGGCGGCTGTTATCAGGTGCCCTATCAGTGTATGCACCTAGCTACTGCCCGCCAAACAGGGGACCTCATTCGCGCGCGACATATCTCTCCAGGTATCATGCAAGCTCGACGATCGACCTTCCCAATCGGCTATGCATGCGGCCCTCACATCGGAGAAGTATGCCACGAGGTGACTGCGTTTCACATGGTCATCCTATCTGCTATCTTTACGGCAAGACTTTTAGGCTTTTGGCAACCATGTCGATCCGGCAGATATATATGCAGTAAATCGTCTCTCGATGTTGCTCAGGCAGCTTTGTGTCGTGTTACCTTTCGTTGCTATCACCTTTCAACTTTTGACCTTCTGCTCAAATCTTCAACAAGATGAGTAGTGTAATGCTCTCGTAAGTCGTGCAACGGCAAGATAATCCCGACTCTGGACAATGCTAACACTGAATAGGCAGGGCGTTGGCTATGGCGTGGTCATAGGTAATTCAACACGGAGCATCCACATGACGTCCACTATTGGCATTGCGCTGACCGAAGTGCTCCAGGTGTCGGATTCTTCTTCACACTCGTCATGATAGGTTTGACATGGATACAAAATCGCTATTCTCGCTTCGATACGAAAACTTCAGAAGAATTCAACACCGCTTCCAGGAGTGTCAAGCCAGGACTTATCGCTGCAGGCATCGTGTCAGCTTGGACGTGGGCAGCCACTTTATTGCAAAGTGCCACGGTCGGATACCGATATGGCGTCGCAGGTAACGACATTCCAATCACTAAATCTCAGGCTTCTTTGCTTACTCTCAATGGTCAGGGCCCTTCTGGTACGCTGCCGGAGCGACAGTACAAATCCTCATGTTCTCAATCCTGGCCTGCAAAACCAAAATGAACGCACCGCGCTGCCACACATACCTCGAGATCATCTATGTTCGCTACGGCAAAGCTGCTCATCTGGTCTTCCTGTTCTTCGCTCTGGTCACCAACATCCTCGTCGGCTCTCAGCTACTCCTCGGTGGAAGTGCCGTCGTTACTGCTCTGACAGGAATGAACGTCTACGCCGCGGTCTTCCTCATCCCCACCGGTGTCTGCGCATATGTGATCCTGGGTGGTCTTCGTGCTACATTCCTGTGCGATTATAGTCACGGACTCGTCTTGATGGTCATTATTATGTACTTCATGTTCAACGTGTACACCTCGAACGACACCATCGGAAGTCCCTCGAGGATGTACGATCTGCTGCACGAGGCGGCGATCAAGAGGCCAGTCCCCGGCAATCACGAAGGCTCATACCTTACTCTGAAAAGTAACTTTGCCTTGATCTTTGGTGTTATCCAACTCTGCTCAGGATCGGGCACTGTGTTTTTAGACCAGGTGAGACACCAGCTCTCCATCATTATAAACCGCCGCACTAACGTCAAGACCAGGCATACTGGCAAAGAGCGATTGCATCACGCCCAACGACCGCAGTCAAAGCATATGTCATGGGCGGCCTCGCATGGTTCGCCATTCCATTCGGCTTCGCCACCACTCTCGGGCTCGCAGCCGTTGCTCTAGCCGACCACCCTCAATTCCCAACCTACCCAAACTTGCCCTCCGAAAGCGACATCTCAGCGGGCCTGGCATCCGCACTCTCAGCCAGTGCGCTGCTAGGTACGTCGGGCGCGGTGGCTCTCCTGCTATCGCTTTTCCTCGCCGTCACATCGTGCGCCAGCGCCGAGCTGATCGCCGTATCATCGATCCTCACCTTCGACATCTACAAATCGTACTTCCACCCGCAAGCATCCCCAAATCGCTTGATTTTCGTCAGCAAAGTCTGCATCTGCATTTTCGGCCTAACCATGAGCCTGTTCGCCGTGATCTGGAATGCCATCGGCGTGGATCTCGGCTGGCTCTTCCTTGTCATGGGCTTGTTAATCGGCGGCGCAGTCTTCCCGGCTGCTTTTGCCATTACCTGGACCGGACAGTCTACGGCTGGAGCAATAGCAGGCCCGATTGCTGGACTTTGCGCCGGAATTATCGCGTGGCTGGTGACGGCTCAGCGGTACTTTGGCGAGCTGACGATTGCTAGCACTGGGCATGAGTACTCGACGCTGGCGGGAAACATGGCTGCGATATTCACGGGTCTTATCGTCACGGTTGTCGTCTCGTTGGTCAAACCTCAGAATTTCGACTGGACGATTACTAGGGGCATTAATTCACATCCGGTGACCGATTTGGCTTCAGCGCCCGTGCAAGAGTCGGAGCAAGTTTCGCTCGAAGCCAAAGGAGAGCAGGTCTCAGCCAACGCAAGTGGTGATGAGAAGGAAACGAAGGATATCAGCAAAGCCGACGCGCAATCGCCTCCGACAGTGCCCATGACCACTCTGTCCAAAGAGGAAGAAGAAGCCTCCGCCGATGCGGACATCGAAGAACACCCCATGAAATTACGCAGGGCTCTGATCGTCGCCTACATATCAGCTGTCAGCCTAACACTAATCATGGATTTCCTCGTAAGTCGCCCAATGTCTCGAGCGCTATTGTCGTCCTGAATTTACTGCTGACTTGTGTCTTTCAAAACAGATCCCCATACCGATGTTCTTCTCCCACTACATCTTCTCCCGAGGCTTCTTCACCGGCTGGATCGTGATTTCTTTCATCTGGGTGTTTGCTTCGACTTTCATTAGCTGCATCCTTCCGGTGATAGAGACTAGTGGGTTTTTGAAGAGATTCACGGTCAAGGTCTGGCAGGACATGCGTGGGAAATGAGCGTGGGCACAAGAGTTGGTTCAGCAAAACAACTGACTCTGTTAGCTGGGTGCTTTAAACCATACGCCCTAGCTCTCTCTCTCTGTACGTATGTATGAAACGCTCATTCATCTCATACCATTAGCTTTCTTATAATCCGCATGCAGCTTCTCGAGAACTTTCTTGCTTTCCTGAGTACCTTGCACAACATGCGCAAGAGCATACCAAATCCGCTCGCGGTTCTGCAAGCCCTTGATATTCTTAAACTCGCGTTTCAGCTGGTAATACACCCAGTGCCAATCCGTGCGCAATGGATCCAGGCGCTGCGCGGGTTGAGGCTTACGGTGCTTCTTGCGCGCGCGGCTGTTTCCCTTTCTGAGCAATCTCCTCTGCTCGTCTGAGAGACCGGGGTGAGATTGTTTGGAGGGTGTCATTAGGGGCTCGTCGTGGGCTTCGAGTTCGCGCATGGTGGTGCAGGACCAGAACGAGTAAGGCAGGTCGCACCAGGCTTCCCAGAGCCAGGGCATGGCTTCGCGGACGAGGCGGTGCCAGAGCGAGTTTTGCAGGCGGCTGAAGCTGCGGGTGGCGTGGCGGAGGGCGATGATGTCGTCGTGGGAGAGGTAGGATGCGATTTCGTCGAGGGTTTCTTGGGGGAGGGTGGAGAATACGTCGTTGTCTTTGCTTTTGCACGAGGTGTCATCGGTGCTGGTGATGCTGAGGTTGGAGAGGTTGTGCCTCGTGATGGAATCGTCATCTGTCTTCTGTGTGGCGCGTTGGAGGATGCCACGGAGAGCGGGTATGTGCACTGGGTTCGCAACAAGAAATTCGCTGCCAGGATGATGGAACCACCACTGGTCTTGTGCAGAGTTCACCGCTGGGTGCATTGGAGCATGCCACCGCTCTCTCCGGTCGACTTTCCCAGCGAGCTCCGTAATGCCGATGCTTCCTTGATGAAGCAAGGAGACACGCTTATAGACCTCGAGACAGTAAGGGTGGAAAGGGAGAGAACCACAGGAGAAATCGTCGTCGGACATGGCGGGATGTACTTCATCCGCTCCGTGGCGAACCGGATAGCACGACGAGACATCATCAATTGAACCCGGTCTGTCTCCGAGCCCAGACAGGCAGTAGTCGCTAGTGCGCTCGAAGTCCTCGTCGTCGGACGAACGTTTCCAGGTGTTATGGGGACCGAGCATGTATTCGCTATTCTTTGGTCCAAGGCATTGTATCGTAGTGCAAGCCTTCATTTCCTCGAATGACAGCTGGTAGCCACTGTACGCTTGAGAGACGTTGCTCGCCTGGCAAGTCGGTCCAGAAATGTGCTCTAGATATTCGAAAGATTCGAGGTCCTGATTAATGTGAAAATCCAGCTGGTCTTCTGCGGGGACTTCTTTCTTGTACCATTCTTCGTACTCTTCGAACAGCTGCATCGCGGTTCTCGGAAAGTCGCCTGTGATGTTGACTGGCCCAGTGCACCGTATGCAGGCCTCGAGATCCCTGGGGTCATAGGGGCAGTCCTCCGGCAGATGAGAAAGCAGAAAGGTCGCAAAGTTGACTTCGTTCCCCTGCGAGTCGTGGCCAGTTGGGATTATGTCCCACATGGGTTCATTAACTGGCGCGGTCTTCGAGTGTCCTACTGTTGGTTCTTCCCCAGGGTGCGGATCCCCAGGCCCCCGCCTGATCGCACTCTTACACCCGAGCTGCTTGCAACTGTTGTCGTGGTCTATGGGCGCACTGTCTCCGAAATAAGATCTGGCGGAGTTCCATGCCGCGCTCTGTGGCTCGTTCTTGGTCCGCATGCGTCCAATGTCGAAAGAAACACTGCAGAATGCACTTGTTTCGCGTTAGCGACCATCTGTGCAGTGATATTGATGATTCACAAATACCATGGAGTCTGCCAATCGTTAGTGATACTGGTGCTACGTCACAAACACGAGTTTAGATACTTCATGGTAGCCCATTGCGGCTCAGCGATGTATCAGGGAGCCTGCGGCGAAAGCGGTTTGAGGTTGCGCGAAATCGATTTGCGGAACTGTACTTGGTTGTAGTAGTAGCTGAATAAGTCTGCACCTCATGCTTTATATTATTCGAGCAAAAAATGGACCCCCTGTGGCGCGAATCAGGCAAACGCGACGATGGGTTTCGGGCACTTCCTTCGCGTGTGTAGCAAACTAGGGTTTCCTTACAATCGTGCCATCTCAGCGGGCATCAAGATGCTCCGTGGAATCGCAGGAAGCGTTCTCATTGCAATGCATCTCGCAATGACCGGTGAGAATCAAATGAGGTCAGTAAATGCGGACTAAAGAGGAATGCAAGTCTCTTCAAGTTGTGAGGCATCAAATGAGGTCTGACCCCAACCCTTTCACCAGTCAACTCATCAACATGTACATGTACATTAAGCACATGCATTTAGATACAGATCAGTCATCCGTGGAGATCCTGCCTTTCGTTGCCAGAAAATCATAAAGTCACTTTTTTTGTTACGGCCGACAACGCGCGATTGCCGAAGCACCACCTCGCTTTCGCTCCTTCCCTGGTGGGGACTTCCAAACGACGACAGCGCAGCTGAGACTACCATCCCCTCGACATCGGACCACAACAAAACCAACAAGATCACGTAACACCCAAAAGGCTGCCAACATGGGGCTTGGTATAAATCTCGTCAGTTTCCCTCAGCCAACACCGTCGCACAGTAGTACTAATTACATACAGTTGATCACCCTCGCACTCGTCACGGGTCCATATCTGTACCAGCGTGTGAGCTTGATCCAGTCTGTTCAGGATAATTCGCCTGGAAAACTCCAGAGCTATAGTGCTTTCTCGAGCTATGAGGTTAAGTTTCCTGATCGCGTCCATAATTGCGAGGATGTCATCCTGCTTGATGGTCTTGATGGAGTCGCACTGCTCAGCTGTGACGAAGCGAGAGATCGCTGGAACACTGTGATGGTAAGCAAGGTCTTCCATGAATCACACCCGAATCTTTCAGTACCTTATGAGTCTTCGAATCTTTTTGCGTCGTGCTACTTCAAGGGCGATATCGACCGCCCAAGTGTCACAATACTCCAGACCTCGCACAATCATCTGACATCTCGCTAGGGCATCTACCGGAACCCTGAGCACCAAGGACAGCTCTACCTCTACAACTATGCATCCACAGGCTCCGTCCCAAAGCCTCTCCAGCTACTCGACTTCCCAGCTGCCCAAACCGACTTCCACCCACTCGGCATCGAATATCACAGCGAAAGCAAAACCCTCTATGTCATCAACCACGCCCAGGCCGGCACCCGCCTCGAACTCTTCCGTCTGTGGCCCCAAGACCACGCCGCCACGCACCTCAGGACGATCATCCACCCTCAAATTCACAGCCCCAACTCTCTCGCCGTCATCGACGAACACAGTCTCTACATCACCAACGACCACTTCTTCCTCTCCCGCTACCACCCCTGGCTTGCCCAGCTCGAAACTTGGCTCGGACCTTCATCCGGAAACGTGATCCACTTCAACATAGAAACCAACTCCGCGACTATTCTGGACCGCATCGCATTTTCCAACGGCGTCGCCCTGATCAACAATAAAACCCTAGCAGTCGCCTCGAGCTCCAACCTTAAAGTATACATCTACCATACTCCCAACGATGACCCACCGAAACTGTACCTCAAGCATACGATCGCAGTGCCTTTCTTACCAGATAATCTGAGCGTGGACAGCAATGGCAAACTGCTCATTTCCGGCCACCCGCATCCGTTCAGCATGGTGGCATATGCGAAGAGTCGCGATGCGTGCCGTAGCGGTGCCGGAGCAGAGAAGGAAAAGGCTTGCGCTCTGAAAGCTGCTACGGGGGTGGCGGAGTGGACTGAAAGTGAGGGTTTGAAAGTATTGTGGATGAGTGAGGAGTTTGCGACCGGCTCGACTGCTGTGAGAGATGCTGGGAAGGGAGTTGGGATTGTGAGTGGACTTTATGATGAAGGCCTGCTTGTCTGGAAAGAGTGAGCACTGCAAGGACGACCATTCGTAACCTGGATTAAGGCACTTCCCAAAAAAGAGAACCTTCACTACCATTTTCTTCCACCCTGTCCCATCAAGACCAGATGATGAGATCTCATGCCAGCAGCAACCGGCTCACACGCCTCAAGGCACCCCCCTCCCCGCCCTACTAGCCTTCGCCATCTCGCTCTGCGCCGTATCATCCGCATACCTCTGATAAATCGGCAAATACCTATCCCTCTCACTAGTAGTATCTCTCACACTCGGCCTCTCCTCCACCGCCCTCTTCCACACCCTCAACCTCTCCCAAACCCCCTCATCCTCCCCACCCTGTCCCTCATCCGGAATCCCCACCCCACCCTTGAAATGGTCAAATACCCACAACCGCACCACCCAAGGCGCAACCACAAAATCAATCAGACTCGGCTCTTTCCCCAAAAAGAACGGCCCCTCGGGATGCATCTCCGCAGCAAATTCCTTCAGCTTCCCCAAAAACTCCTCCCTCACAGCCCTGAGCCCAGCCTCGTCGCTCGCAGGCTGAATCTGCAAGAACCGATGCCACGCCGGAATTATTCTGGACGTACAGAAATCCGTCCAGATCCTCGTCCTAGCCCTCTCATAAGGGTCTGAAGGCAGCAGGCGCGGACCGTGGTCGGGGAAAGCGTCTTCGAGGAATTCGCAGATCACTGTGCTTTCGTACAAAGGTTTGTTGTCGTATTGCAGGGTGGGGACGAGGCCGCGGGGGTTGAGGGAGAGGAGGGACTGGGGCTTGTTGTAGGGGTTGACTTCGATGTATTGGTAGGGGATTTTCTTCTCTTCGAGGACGGACCAGGCGCGTTGGACGAAGGGGCAGCTGGTGGGTGGATTTGGGGGTTAGATCGTTGGTTTGTGGGTGATGGTGGTGGCGGTCCCCGGTGGGGAGGGTTTTTTTTTTTTATCTCGCCTGGGAGTGGATGGGAAGACTTACAACCAGCCCGAGTAGAGCTTGAGGGGTTGTTCGTCCTGATGGGCGTCGACTATGGCTTTTGCTGGGCCGGTGGCGACTGGGTGGAGGTCGGCATCGGGATGGGCGCCCATGGTGATGGGTTGTTGGCTTTTGTGGGATTGCAATCAACGTTGTTGTAGACAGTGAAATTGCCTTGCCAGTGAGAGGAGAGGGTTGGTGCCTGCTAGATATATTCCAATATGCTTTGCTATTATTAATCAATCATGTCTATCAATGTTGCTTTGACGTGATCGTTACATGTACCTGGTGTGCAAGGCGCGCGGGGTATCATCGATCGTCATCATCTTGCGTGCCCATG
>Ga0265797_10007821_pt1 | contig 14456 bp, 13 predicted proteins | sample P2T30metagenome_FD_192433 | JGI IMG/M metagenome (GOLD analysis project Ga0265797, IMG submission 192433) | Plant litter microbial communities from East Loma Ridge, Irvine, California - P2 T30 | ecosystem: Environmental > Terrestrial > Plant litter > Unclassified | place: USA: California... | reverse complement strand
CATGGATAGAGAAAATGCGTTGTCGCAGAGCCGTGCAAGTGCAAAGTGGAAGTACCTGCTAGCGTGAACTCTGGGTAGGGAGCCCTAATAGGTAGGGACTGAGTGTAACCTGGAATTGATTCACTAGGTTCTGATCATATGATGCGTGCTACCGCAGCACAGCAAACAGCCGTGCCTGCCCACCACGCGATGGGAAGCTCATGTAACATGCTTCCACATCTTGGCATGGTGTAGCTTGAGTCTCTCGGCGAATGGGAACGCTTCGTGTGTGACAGAAGATGGCGGCATGGATCACTTCTACTAGAGACGACGGCTGGCGCATGGTAGAGTTCCACGCTTTTTCGAGTCTTTGTTGATGCCTACAGAGCTTTGCATAATCGGCTTGATTGTACAAACACATTCCAATTACTAACTAGTATTGCCCGTGTTGGTCGGCCGGAGAATGTAATCATGATGTCCTATTGGCTCAGCTGTATTTTCGAAAGAGTACAAACACAAAGCCGATTCTGCAAAACTCTGTATGAAACCCGCTAACGACTAGAAGCTAACATAATCCAACGATCAAGTTATGTACGCATTGATAAAGACAAATGACAGCCCTAATATGCTATTCCGTAATTTTATGCATTTAGTAACAGCTGACGACGAACTATGAGTAATGTGAGACTAGCCCCCTAGAATTACCAATGCTGCCAAATTTTCGATCAACTATGTATAAAATGTCATACGTAGTCTCTAACATGCTCTTCTCAGATCAACTTTACACTGATCCAAGTGAAAACCACTAAGTAAAATGAGGAGATACCGTGAAAACTACCTTCTAGGGCCTCGAGGACCTCCATCTCATCGACGGGATGAGTACGTATCTGGCATTCGCCGCTTGCCTTATGAATACGCTAGGTTTGCTCCGTATAAAGGTAGAGCACGCTGGTCGCCCCCGAAGCGATCTAACATCATGAGCTACGATGACGGGAAAGAGATCGAGAGCATGTCGAGAAGCGTCCATCTGCCTGAACTACCAACGAATGTCACCGTTGCGGAGATTACGGAATGGTGTGATCGGGCAGTTAACAGTCTTCGGAAGAGCACTGAAGAATCCGCGGATCCGGCCCTAGCGGTAACCAAAAGCGTCGTGGAACACGTGACGCTATTGACTGGAAGCCGCCGACGTTGGATGGCGAACATCACACTTTTGGACCAAGAGCAACGAAATATACTCAAGGAAGGAGCAAAGACAGTAGAGCTCCGCTCCGGTCTTACTACGTTGGAGGTAAGATTACTCTACTCCGCCGGAGATTTTACCGAGACTAATAGCTTTACAGGTTCAGGATTATATCCCAAGCATCTATAGAGAGCTAAACAGGTGGAAGAGTAAGAACAAAGTTCCAACGTAGTAAAGTTATAGTTGTTAAGCTAAAGCACCGGGCGCGATAGCTTGCTAGAGAGCTGAGCCTGTTTTCCTTAGGTCGCAATTGGCGTTCTGCGTTTTTGCGCGCGGTCAGCAATTCATGCGTTATCAAAGAGGAACCATCGTCCATACCTATAAAGTTCCTTAGCTACGTGCAGTGCAACCCATCAAGATAAACCTGCATTCGGGCGTCACGGAAACATAAGCGTTCCGAAAGCCGTCTGCTTGAGACTAGCTATGACTTCCCGCGCCTCGCTCTTCACCACACGTAACACTCCCAATAATTTAGGTGTTCACATAACAGTTGTTCCCAAGTCGCACGCTTGATTTGATATAATGAGGATAGGAATCTTTCTGACTGGGACGTTCGGTCTCACTACAACCATGTATATCAGCAATTCGTGCAAGCCGTAAAAGCATATAGGGTTGGCTCACGCCATGATGACCGTGGTAGCTCCTGTGGGAACGTCGGCTTTTTCCATTGCTTTCGCAAACTTCTCTTGCACATCTGTCGCAAGATTATAACGGTTCCAAGTGTCTGTCTTCGTTGCGTATCGAAGGGAGATCTGTCGACCGCCATTTGAGATCGTCTTGATGATGGAGCTGCTGATCACTTTGTTCGGCATCTTTGCGAAATCATTCACGTGTCGGCACGGAGCTGGCTTGTGTAAAGTAGACAGTCAATGGGTGGTCTTGTACAAAATCCACTTCCACGCTATCTTATACCTCTCTACAAGTACAGAGTCGTTGTCAAGTGCGCGTACTGACGAACGCGCGGTGACTATGCTCGCTTGCGCGCAAGTATGTTCTCTCTATTGGTTGTCAGACTGTTCACTCGACTTTCCATGTGGCGTTGGATATCGAGAATACAGAATGGAAAGAATGATGGTTATCTATGGTTATTTGCTTAAGCTAATCCTGTGTTATTAGACAGAGTGGTTCTCAGAAGTGTATACTATTCGGCTCGCTGAATCGGCAGGTCAACACGCTCTATATGGCTCGAAAAGATAGAGATAAGATCTCACCTTCGCCCGGGCGGGACTTTCGCGATGCGGGAATGCAGGTATATACACGGCAGTATCTACACTAGCCGTGCACGGCGAAGCGTTTGCGAGATGCGATATAACTGCACTAAGTTACTGTGATGGTTACTTTTACCTAGTCTTGTTTGATGCTACTGCACTACGACATCACTGTTTCGGAAGTTGATCTTGATTAGGGTGTTTATTCGTATCATAGGCCCCAGGTTTTAAAGCCGCCTTTTCGCGCATAGATCTCCGTATCTTCTTGACCGGGACACTGTCTATCGCACACTCCCCTCCAGTATCTAGATTAGTTTTAGAGTCCTCTAGTACCACAGTAGGAGGTTCGATGCTCTTTGCGAGATAACTTGGTCTTGGCGTAAACGCACTTTTCTCCATTGCCAACTTTTCTTGCTTTCTTTTTACCCTCTTGCCTTTGGTGAATTTTTGCTGTGGCTGCACTATATTGAAAAATATTTCAGACGCCTCGCCATTCCCACGGAGTGTGTCATATGCGTTGTTCCCAGTTGATTTGATTTGCTCCTCAATGTATTTGCAGATGCTAGCCAGCTCTTTCTTGCTAGACAAGTCGTTAACAACAGATTTTGCAGAGACCTGATATTTGAACAATACATCAGAAAGCAATAGCATTAGATATTTCACCTTTTTGGATATATCCTGGTCTTGTTGCCCCTCAAGAGTGACTTCTAAGAACAAGTTTATGCGATATTTCATAAGAGAGTCTATCCGTGAATAGTCGAAAGGACATTGTGGATCAGAACTGTCGATCAGACTAGCAATTTGGTCAAAAATGACCAATGCGCTTTTTGCGGAGAGCAGAACGTAGATCTGTTGACTTAGGCTACTGTCATTCAGTATTTCGTTGGTGATATCTGCTGTTGTTAGCGCCACCGGATATCCGCCTATCATCGTCTCAATTTCCATTGACGTATCTGACAAGAAATCGTAAGAAGTCCCTATTTCTTTGGTTAGTAGATCCTTAAACTTAGCAGTCGTCTTTACAAGCATAAAACACGGAGTGTCCATATCGTCAGCCAGCCAATCCAAATCTGCGGCCATGGCTTGCAGTTATGATGTTGAAAATTCGATCTCGTTATCGATGATACAGGATAATTTGGGTAGCTGCTTGATTTTATATGCAATAACGAAGTTGAGAAGCAGACGCGGACCCTGATCTGTATGTCATTATTTCGACGGCGCCTCAGTTTTTTGAACCAATCGCAGTGTTCTAGCTTTATTACATCGTGCGCTTATGTGTAATTTAAGAGATGTCATCTGCAGTTTGACTACCCAGAGCGAGTCTGATGGTCGATCGCGTCTGCAGTCTTATGTGTTCTCTCAATTACAATGCTCAATCGAGAAGCTGGAGTTGGGCGATGCTCCGGCCCCTGTAATCACAGTAAACAGCATGCCGCCTCTTCACGTCCATCGCCTTCTCCGCATCCGCGCTATCGTACTCCGCGAGCCTCAAATTGTACATGCCATTCCCTTTATTTTCAATTCTATTTTAAGAATGACCTGTTTGGACACGATGGCAGGCTGATGCCAGTTCAACAGGATAATGGTACAGAGCTTTGCAGAATCGGCTTCATCTTTCCACTCTTTCGAAGATACAGCTGAGCCAACAGGGCATCATGCTTACGTGCTCCGCTCGGCCAACACAGGGGATACTGACAACTGTAATATGTTTGTACAGTCAATCCGATTCTGCAAAGCACTGTACTCATAAAGACATCCGTTGCAGTAACGACAGAAAGCGGCTTCCTAAGGATGAGATGAATCTCAAGAGCGAGCTGCAGGAGTGCAGCGTCTACGTGCTGATGGCATACTGGACGTACGAGGAAGACACCACGTGACACTGGATATTTGTGTGCTAACATCCATCTATCTTTCCTCAGGGAGAAGCAATTGACAAAGAACAACTCCTTGCCATCCCTGGGGGTTTTTCCCATTGGACCGAAACTATACGATAAGTGTATTCATGACATTTGTGCGGTAGTCCCCGATCCGTTGCTACTGTCTATCTCCCCGTCATGGCTTTACCCGGGTGAGAGAACGATGGAATAGACTGATAAGGTCAAAAGTAGGTCCTTCAGGTTCCTCGTGGTCCGAGGCACACAATGCATATATTCCCGGGTTGTCGATCACGGTTGCTGAGCCGTGATGCACCTGTGTGAACGCTGAATAGGGGTTTGCAAGGAGTCCGCTCACGCCCTCGCTAGCTGATGCTCTGTGCTGCGCAGGCCAACATCACGCTACAGTAGGTTGCAATACAGTGTTTTGCAATATCGGCTTGACTGTACTGTACAAACACTTTCCGATTGTCAGTATCGCCCGTGATGTTCGGCCGGGAAATGTAACATGATGTCCTATTGGCTCGGCTGTGTATTCGAAAGAGTGCAGAAATGAAGCCGATTCTCCAAAGATCTGTGCTGTTCTCGTCTGATCTGTTCTTGCCGCGGCTCGAGACGACACGGACAGGACACGAGCCGCAGCCATGCAATCGCTACCTTGGTTTCTGGCAAAGAACACGACCAATGTCGTTGACAGATGTCCTGTGAGAGATGACTGCGGGATTCCACAGCTTTCTATGGTCATCCAACCTTTGTGACCATTTGCTTACACCCTGCCCCCCGCGCCCAGTATTCTCGCGTGGTGTAACTGACTTTACACCCGACTTCTGGTTCGGAATCCGCAGTCTGTTGCCCGGACACTTGCTCCTTTCAACACGACACACCGCATAAAGACGAGCCATGGCCACTGGTGCAAATGTCACTACTGCTGCCTTCAGCCGCCTGCCAAAAGAGCTCTTAGACGAGATATTCAGCTATTTTTTGCCTCATCAACTACTTTGTTTCGCCATGTCCTCCAAATTCGCGATGGAACTTACCAACGACATGATGAATCATGAGAACAAGCATTACATCGACTGGCTTTCACGTTCCGAGCGAAATATCACAAGTCCAGTACACTTGTGGACTAGCGCCTTCGAAACTCTTCCCAAGAAATTACAGCGAGCAATGGAGACGACCCGTGGCTTTCTTCCAGTTTTGAATGTGTTCCGTCCTATCAGCAGAGACATGGGAGACATTTATGAGGAGACTGCCAGGGCAGTGGACTTTTCATTCTCAATGTTTGGGTTGAGGAAACCCTGGCTAAGCATTGTTTCATTTTCATTGTTTTTGGCTACAGATGTGAAGGTAGTGAAGCTTTTTACCACTACTATGAGCATCGATCACGCCAATGAGCCGACGGTAGAGGAAGAAGGCGGCCCTACGCGGCTGTACCCCGGTGAAAGCATCATCCAAAGGATCTGGTGTGGGTTAGCTGACGTATGGGAGGAGCACGCTCGTCGATCTGCGCGTAGCGGATCGATGCGATGGACCGAGCTGTCCGTCGAGGGTTACTACAAGGCGTTCATGAGGGCAGGGTGTATGCGCTATCCGCCAAACATAAGCCACAAAGAAGGGTGTGGATGTGAACCGCCGGACATGAGAGATGTCATGCAGAAAGCTCACGACGTACAAATGGATTATGAAGGCAAAGGGGAATTAGAACATTCTCATTGCCACAAATCACCTTGGGAAGCGTTGGCTTATGGGTGGGCGCGGGATGCGTGGAGTTGTGCAAAAGAAGGAGACGAGTCTGGTGCTGAGGCGAACATCGAGCGTGCTGAATGGGCGGCCGCAAATCAAAGTTTCCCGCCGCCTCGCTCGAGCGAAATCATGCGATTGTGTTGGCACTCGTTCATTGATAAAAGTGAGGAGGGTGCGCGAAATTGTGCGACAAAAGGAAATGGGCTACGGACTGTGAAAATCATCGAGGAAGCCAACAAAGTAGCGAAGAAGGCAGGTTTTCCGCCACTGGACTGGAGCAAGACTTGGGGCTCGTTCTTTGATAAAAGTAAGGAAGAAGTGCGAAATTGTGCACGGAAAGGAAATTGGCTGCGGACTACGGAAATCATCGAGGAGGCCAACACAGTAGCGAACAAGGCAGGCTTTCCGCTACTGGAATGGAACATTATTGTGCATAAAAGACCGCGGCTGCAATAAGGGACCACTCTTTTTGGGCGGAGGCTTTTGCTAACATTGCATCATGATCTTGTTTTACAGTTCATCTGTAGCCCCCAAAGTAACGACAGTACAACGAGAGCACACCTTCGGGAGGGACAAGACGATCATATGTAGTACACGGCGTAGACTGCGCTCTAGGTACATGAACTTCTCAATTAGTCATTCCAAAAGCCAGGGAAGCGTGTCTCGCCACAAGGTTTGTCTCTCGTGCAGTAATGCCAGAAAGTTGCTTCTCGAAGATGAGATGTATTTCAAAAGCAAGCTGCAGGAATGCAGTCTTTGCGTACTGATGGCACAGTGAAAACAATGCAATGTTACGGAGGCCAGTTTGCGGCACCACTGTGGTCGACAGTGGTACAATACTTTGCACAATCAACACTCTGATGACTCAACATGTGCATGCATATCGAGAGAAAATGCTCGATGCGCCTCTGACGTATCTGCTCCAGTCTCTACCCTTTTTCCTTTTCAGACACTACGGGTCTGCAATTTCCATCAAGGAACCCATGGCAGATGTAAGAGCTAGCATGCCATGCTCGTCAGCCCATCTTTGAGCCCATTTCCTCGGACGTATGATAGCACATGATCGCGGCTCCCGCGAAGGTTGGAAAACTTGTTGTCATTCCACCGTTCGCTATTGTCTTCTTCTAAACACCCAAACCTCCCACACACTTAATTGGAATCAAAGTGGATGCCAGGCTGGATCTGGTGACCAAAGAGGTCGACCGGGAGGGCATTGGACTGTCGATCGAGCATTCAGACCATGTGGTGGTGAGATGCAGTGATATCTGGTCTAGCTTCGAGGACTATACCCTTGGCATACAGTGAACTATGCGGGAAGGACGTCTTAGACCTTTTCCTCTGCTAACGAACCAATGGTTATTGGCCATCATTGGTTAGTGCGGTATTTCATTTTTCGTTAGCGACCGGAATGAAAGTCCATGCAAGGGTAAGTTTTCTGGGCAGGACCGAGTGCTCTTATCTTTCGACATACTGTTGGTGACGTAGATCTTGAAGCTTTGCGGCTGCGAATGCGAAGGAGGAATGGAAGAAGGTGAGGGCTCGGGGTTCATCATGCCACAGTAAGCGCTACGCAGACGTCCGAGGAAGACTAAATACTGACTCCATGTAAGTTCCAACACCAATCTGTTTGATTATGAAGTGCCGAGTGATGCGGGTATTGCCTGAAAATTCATCGTTTGGTACGAACTCGATTTGGGACTGACTGTAGCGGGCGCTAGGTTCATCTCCTTCGAGAACATAACAGGAGGCAGGTAGGATAGGCATTGCAGACAAAGTTTACACCTCGAGTATCCTGGAGTTGTGCGGTAACGCATGCTATTTGTAGATAGTAATGTCATCGCCTTCGTGGCAACTCAATACCGTATTTCGCACATACCAGAGAGAGTAGCCCATCACGCCAGTGTGCATACACCTAAGAGTTGTTAGAAGCTGTACCAACCACCAAGACGAGCTAAGGCTCGTACTGACAATGAGGTTTTGGGAAGCAATGCGTAAGAGAAGACAAAGATTAGTAGTAGGGCTGGAAGCTTCTCGGGTAATTATGAGACTGACAAGGGCAGGTCTGTGAATTGCATCTAAAGATGAATTCGACGATATTCAAAAGTTGGCAATTTCATCCAACTACTTACGTAACTAGCTGAGGTAGCTGCAGGTCTGAGAAACATGCCGCTATAGCGCCTAACGATTGCTTCAAACAGACCTTCCGATCAGTTCGCATGGCCTTTGAAATCAATATGCCCGAGCCAATGATGCTCAATTCCTGGAACGGAGCGCCCAGTGAGTACTACAGGTGATAGTTCCTCAGTCAGCTCAGGCGCATAGCACTCCTCCAATTCATCTCCACCCGCGACTGGATCATCAAGTTCAGCCAGTCTTCTGACCACTGATTCACGATCGTCAAGAATCAGCCCAACCAGTCTCGACCGTGAGCGGCCACTTAGACCAAGATCCTTGTCTCCTTGCTCATGAGGCTCCTGGACTCGTACGCCTGTTTGCGTTTCGCGCCCTGGCACGCTGATCGACCACGGCTTGAACGCCTCGTTTGTCAATTTTTGGTATAAAACAGTGCATGCGAGGAGAGTACCTGCCAAGACTAGTGGACCACTGACTCTACGGCCGTCGACGGCATTTATGGTGAGCAAGCCGATCAGGAACAGTTCACCCATATAGACTCCGACCATGATGTGCTGTAGAGCTCTTAAATAGATCCTGCCACAAGTTTCTGCAACCAATTTTGATGTGAAGAGCAAATTGTAGCGGTACGCAAGGTAAAACATCACGAATGCCAGAGTTGCAAAACAAAGCATGAGCGGTGCTGCAGGCGCGTAGCACAAGGCTATGACAAGCAGGCTACTGCAGGTAGCTGAAACAGTGGCAGCGCTGATCTCGAAGCAGCCCTGCTGCCGGCGGAGTCTCTTTCGAGGTGTATCATCCAACAGTCGGGTCAGTATGCACCTACAGAACAGACCAAACACATTTAGCAGTACAAAAGCGCTTTCGCTCAACCCCTGTACGACCAGGTAAGAGAAGTAGAAATTGCTTGCGCCCGGAAGCCGTTTGGCCAGTATCGTGGTGGTACTGCTTGGATCGACGTATACTTGCATGAATACAGAGGAAGCGGTCGAACCGAGCGCAGCCACCAGGAAAACTTGGATTATGCGGAACCAAAAGTAATAGCTTTGCAAATGGGTTTCGACTTCAGCAAGTGTCGCGAGCCCGGCAAAGTGTCCAAGGTAATTATTTGGGGCGGTAGCGACATCAACAAGGACAGCAGCATGCTCGGAAGTAATCCGTCAAGAGCCTTCCGGATCAACATCGGCGCTCGTTCCCCCCAGCGGAGACCTGGGAAGATGGTGTCTATGTTGGTCATTGCTGTGACGAAAGCGACCGGGAATGACCAGAACACAATCATAGCGATGATGAAGATCTGGGATAGCAAGCGTTTTACCAGCGCTGACTTCCAGGAGACGCCCAAGTTCTTCCAGATGATCTCCCTCTTGGTTGTGTCTACGCACCGCGGGATCACTCTTGACAGTTTTATGTGGTGGCGGCTACGACAAGCAAGCTGAGCTTCTTGCACAGTACCGAACCGTACAAAAACACACGGTAGTAATGTTGGCAGGTTCCTCGCATCCGTGTAGGAACCCCCCCGGCTGACACGCTTGTGTCGATCCTGCTTCTCTTCGATTTCCAACCCCCTGAGCTCCAAGACGAGGCACTTCACAGCCTTGGTTCTTGACGCTGGCCTTTCAGATGATCCCATAATAGCCGCACTGTTCGACGGTGGCTCGCTCGATATGTTCGATAGCTGGTCAGGGTGTTTGGTCAAGATTGTGTCGAGCTTATCGAGTACAATAGTGCGCCGTTTTAAGTCTCGCTTGAGGGTCTCTGTTCTTGTCACAAACCATACCCGTAGACCGCCTGTGTCGCCGAACACGGCCTTCATTTTTCTTGTGTCTTGCAGATCTTTCGGCACGTTTGTGAAAAGAACAGTTCGAGCATTTGATCGCTGTGTTCTGACGTTCAATGAGAAGTATGCGTGTCTGAGCTCGATGTAGAACAACTTCTCTCGAGCTACCATGTACATCACCCATCCGAAATAGAAGATCGTACAACACGAGTGCGCGTATAGTCTTGCAGATCCCCCTTTTATGTTGGCAATAGTGAATACGTCAAGCTGGTCCATTCCGCCATCTCCGGTAGCATTGAGAGACAGCAACACAGGGCACAAAGTGACACAGCCTCCAAGGCACAATAACACACACAGCCTCAGGTACCGCAGGAGTAGATACGCATCCAGATTGTGATGCGTGAGCATATCAATGTCTCTTGCTTGCCAGAACTTTGTCATCCACAAGAAACGTTTCTCGACGCGGTTCTGGCTCACGCCATGGTCGCACGGGGAAATTTTTGGGGCGTAAACGGTTGAAAGTCGATCACGGCTGAGGGTAACAAAAACCAACACAACAAAGGTTACGCACAAGGATGGTAATATCGTTGTTTGGAGGACCACGGCCGAGTCTGATCTAGTAGATGCAGAGCCAACATTCGGGTTAGAGGATTGGTTCTAGACTCTCTGTATTAGCGTGTGAGAATGGTGCCAATCGCATACGTCTACCTACAACGCTCGTGATGCCATCAACTAGAATCTCCAAATCCGCCATCCCGTTGTGTCGCGCTTGCCCCCAGTGTGAGAGGATGTATCAGTTACGGGGCTTCTCAAGCGGGGCTAATGTCCAACATCTAATACTTATGGATTCTAGAGTGCTCCGAAACAAGGCAGATGGTGTTTTCGATGACGTGATGTCTGCGTATCTGCACAATGGCAGGTGAGCGACATAATCAACATGTGCATGAGTCCCGCGCTTTTAGGTCATTCGGCGGAATGGCGCTCTTACCATACTATCGCTCCTCCAGAAGGGTGTTGTCTTGTGTATAGAGCTTGATTCAGGCTTCTTAAGTACTTGCACTGAATGTTGAAATTATCATCTCTGTCGAGAAATGATCGCGAGACCCTTGCGTAACTTCGTATAAGACTGTCTGCACACATACGGTAGCTTCACAGATTCCGCCACCTCCCGCGTTAGCATTTGCAATTGCAGCCCTAGTCAGCAGTTTCTCTGTCGTCTCCGCACGACAATATTAAAGGTATTTGTAGCAGAAAGCTTACGAATGGAATGGCGAGACCTGAACGTCCCGACAATCCGTAATACAGACGGCGGCTCAGCGCCCAAAATTGTCTCGCCCCTCGCATTGCAGTAACGTTACAGTGTTTCGCAAAATCGGCTTGACTGTACAAACAGATTCCAGTTATCACTGTCGCCCGTGTTGGTCGGCGGGAGAATCTAATCGTGATGTCCTATTGGCTGCGCTGCAATTTCACAAGGATACAAGGATGAAGCCGATTCTGCAAAGCACTACACCTCGACAATGTATCGCTTTCACTGTACCGTCAGTGCGCGAAGGTTACACTTCTGCAACTCGCTTCTGAGAATCATCTCATCTTCGGGAAGCCACTTCCTGGCATTGCCGTACCTAGGTTTCCATCATTCTTGTGCACGCGTGACTCTTTCGTAAGCAAGGTCACCACGCTAGGTCGTCAGAAACTCCACAAATGGCACCTGGTATGTCCTTTTGGCAGTAAAAGTCTGAACGCATTGTACAGCATATCCCGCAAGACTCGATTTGACATGCGTTCCCCTGTTCCAACCGCTAGATCCAGAACTCCAGAACACATCAGGGAGTAGGCCGATGTCATCCGAATCAACATCAAGTTCCATTTTGACATGCTATTCGACGAGGAGTTCTACTTTGTGTGTAAATTTTACGAGTATGATAAGCTATGTAAGGTGCTGGGCCATCATATTCGACAGTATGAGATGGACCAGTATGAGATGGACCAGTATGAGATGGAACAGTATGATGACCTGGATAGCAACGGCCTGTCCCCGGCCGAACTCTTCTTTCATGGCATCACTTCCGCGAACTCAATATTCAAAAGAGATATATACACTCCACGCGAGTATCATGGGAGCATCACCATCACGATCAGCAGGGAGGCGAAAGACCACTCGTGGGTGTTCAATGTGAAAGACTTGGACGGCGAGAGCTAGAACCTTGTCAGAGGCAAGGGAGACAAGAAAGCCGAGGATCACTATTAGAGGCCAGGTTCTTACGAGTACTTTGAAGTCTTTCAAGCCATTGGCTGGAAGTGGGCGTTCCCCGATTGAGAGAAGTACAGAGCGATCAGGCAAGTCTGCAATCAACAATACAAGTGAACATCGACTGACCACAATTTGCCGTGGACTAGTTATGATCAGAAAACAGAGAGCTATATTTGATCCTCGAGTCATATTCATCCCTGTTGCCTAAAGTTTTGAGACGATTAGAGCATTTCGTTGAGCGGGATTACTGTAGCTCCGAGTAATGCTGTAGATAAAGGCTTTCCCAAAGACCACCGTCCATCAATCGCTCTTTGCACCTCGGCCGAAGCGGAAATTAGGCGCCGGGTGCGAAGCATGTATCGGCCACGCCATCCACTGGCTCGGCGTAACCCGGAGATGCACAGTAACTAACTTAACAGAACCGTGCGTTTGTAACGGAAGAACTTTTGAGGGAGCCGTGTTCCATATTATGATATGATATCTCCGTTGTCTGGATTGATCATAGGATAACGTTCAGCGGGCCACTCAAGAACGGGTCTTTCCGTACAAGTAGGACCTCCACAGAGGCTGCAATCAAGTCCCCAACTCATGTCTCGGTGACTGTATCTCTTTCCCGTCTAGTTCTGGGCTTAGAGGAAGGCTGGTTGGAGTCAGCATGCTGATTGTTTGCGAACTGCATATTAACTCACGTGCAATCCAGCAAGCCACCGGGATCTGTAAAGGGTCTCATGGCTTGCGAATACGATGCTGCACTAAAAGGTATCTTTTCCGGATCGCGTAGGGAGGGATGCAAGCTTGAGCTGGATGTGTAGTGGGACAGTGAAGAGCCTTTTCCCGTCGTTGTTGTTTCCGTCGTATATGGAGTAGGAGGCGGAGCGTGGTACTTCGAGCGCTTTCGAAAGCGGCCAAAGTAGTCTATCAAGGTGTTAGGAAGGGGCTTAGTGCTGCATGAGTAATTTCCATCATATTAGAGTCTTGCCGTAGCTTAGCTTCCCAGACTCTCAGACAGAACACAGTAGATCTCGACTCACTGCAAGAGGTTAGCGTCTGATTCTTTCCACCCATATGAAACATCTTGATCTTACCAAAATAAACCTATCAAAAGTACGATGGCGAAGAGGCTACCTAGGACTATGCCTACCACAGTAGCAACCGGAAGCCCGGATGAAGCGGCCTGATGGCTCACTCCTTCGTGACTATCACTCGTTGTCACGGATGCTTCCGTCTTTGCTTCGGTTCTGGAACCTGATGTAGGATATGCAGAAGCCATGATTGTACTGGCGGCCTCGGGTAGACTGTCCACGAATGTCTTCACATCCGCGGGGAGCGACTGACCCGGAGTCACCACAAAGCCTGCTTGCTGGGAAGAGTAAAATGAGGACGTCAGCAATCTATGAGGGGGCACGCGAGGGAGCCATTATCATTCCATACCCTGGCAAGTTTGATTTGCGTTGCGATGGGGTGCTCTGTATCGGCGTTGATCGCGCCTACCATGCCCCAGCCCACACAACTACCGGGAGCACCACAATAGAAAAACGCCGGAGACGTGGTGTTGATCGTGAGGTTCCATGTCGGGAGCTGCGAAGGCTTTTAGATTGAATTGCGGATTAGATGCAGTATCTGTACCTACGTTGTCTCTTTCAACGTCGACAACATCAGGTGCCTGCACACCACTGTAGAATCCAGCTCCATCATTATCTCTCAGTTCTTCGTACGGTACGCAGGGATAGCCAAACTCGGCTCGAATTACCGAGTGGTTGCCGGGCCAGAACTTAAAGGTGACTATATCCCCCGGTAAGGCGTTGATGCTGTTGGGCATGAAGAAATGCTGCTTTTCTCCGACCGTGACTGTATGGACAGTGATCTCGTTCTCGACTGTCGAGGGCGTAGTCGAATTGACAGCAGCTGTCGCACCTTTGATTTTATCTGCAAGTGCTGATGATCGGAAGAACATCACGCCAATGGCGTACAACCAGAGATACCGAACCACGTTGTACATATTGGCGACGTTAACAAGAATTACGAAGGGTTCTACGAGGCTAGTGGGAGGGATAGAAGGCCGCAGAACGAGTTTTCTGGACGAAAAGGCGACGTTCTAAGGCTTTGACACGCGGTGAACGAACTCAAAAATAATGGTGTCGTGGTTTACAGAGCTTTGCAGAATCGGCTTGATCTCTACACTCTTTCGAAAACACAACCGAGCCAATAGGATATTATGCTTACATTCTCCGGCCGACCAACACGG
>Ga0265797_10007820_pt1 | contig 14457 bp, 9 predicted proteins | sample P2T30metagenome_FD_192433 | JGI IMG/M metagenome (GOLD analysis project Ga0265797, IMG submission 192433) | Plant litter microbial communities from East Loma Ridge, Irvine, California - P2 T30 | ecosystem: Environmental > Terrestrial > Plant litter > Unclassified | place: USA: California... | reverse complement strand
TGCTTCCGGGCCACGAATGATGAAGATCGACATGGCGCAGCAACCACAAGCAAGCGCCCGAGGCGCGGTAGGCACACGATGCGCGCACCGCCCGTAAAGCCTCCATGGCGTGCGCCGCGACCGCACGTAAAATCTCCGTAGCGACCGTGAGGAACCGAACCGACCTTCCCATGGTCTTACTGCCCACACTTCCCGGAGCTTCGCCATGGATGCCATCGCCCGCCCTCCCGTTACCCAACGCGCGCTGCACTGGCTGAAGAAAGAAGCACTGCCGCTGCTGGTGATGCTCGGCCTGCTGGCCGCCGCACGCGACACCCTGGCCAACCACTACGTGGTACCCAGCGGGTCGATGCAACCCACCCTGGAACCGGGTGACCGCGTGGTAGTGGACATGCGCGCCTATGGCCTGCGCCTGCCGTTCACCCAGCACCCGCTGCTGGACGTGGGCGCGCCGCAGCGTGGCGAAGTGGCGGTGTTCGACTCCCCCGCCGATGGCACCCGGCTGATCAAGCGCGTGGTGGCCGTGGCCGGCGACCGCGTGGACGTGCGCAACGGCCACCTCAGCATCAACGGCCAGCCGCTGCAGCAGGCCGGCAACCCGGCCGCCGAACAGTTCGGCAGCCGCGTCGCGCAGCTCGGCCTGGACATGGGCGGCGGCCCGGACGTGGACGGCGTGGTGGTGCCGCACGGCAAACTGCTGGTGATGGGCGACCATCGCGGCAACAGCTTCGACGGCCGCTTCTTCGGCTTCGTCGATGCTGACAAGGTCTATGGCAAAGCCGTGGCCGTGTACTACCGCCGCGGCGAAGGCCTGGAGTGGCTGCACCTGTAAGCACTGGTGGGTGACGACCCGTTTGTTGGGTGACAACGCCTTTGGTAAGTGACGACCGTTGGTCGTCACGCTCTCACTCCAGACTAACCATACGCCAAACATATCAATCCGTACCCATCAGGTTATGGATCGACTCGATGCAGGGGGCTAGCCTGACCCCATCCCCACACCCCGGCCGCCTCCCCCGGCCCTCCCGACCCCATGAACGGCGATACCGCGGCCGCCCTCGAGCGCCGCATCCCCCCAAGCCCCCCGACCGCCACCCCAACCGCCGCAACCCACATCGAACAAGGCACGCCCGCGTTCCGGCGCACCGCGGTGGCGCTGTTCCTGGCGGGCTTCTCCACCTTCGGCCTGCTGTACACCGTGCAGCCGCTTCTGCCCGAGTTCAGCCGCCACTTCGGCGTGTCCGCCGCCAACAGCGCCCTGGCGCTTTCGCTCAGCACCGGCCTGCTGGCAGTGATGATGCTGATCGCCGGGCTGGTGTCCGACCGCGTCGGCCGCCGCAACGTGATGATCACCGCGCTGCTGGCCTCCACCGTGCTGTCCGCCGCCAGCGCGCTGGTGACCGACTGGACCACGATGCTGGTGCTGCGCGCGCTGCTGGGCGTGGCGCTGAGCGGCGTGCCGGCCGTGGCGATGACCTATCTGGTCGAAGAGATGGACACCCGGGCGATGGGCCTGGCGATGGGCCTGTACATCGGCGGCAACGCGGTGGGCGGCATGAGTGGGCGCTTGATCGCCGGCATCATCGCCGACCACTGGGGCTGGCGCTGGGGCATCGGCGTGGTGTCGCTGATCGCCGTCGCCAGCACCCTGCTGCTGTGGATGCAGCTGCCGCCCTCGCGGCACTTCCAGAGCCGTCGCGGCGGGTTGCGCCAACTGCCCTCGCGCTGGCGCCAGCTGTTCGCCGACCCCGGCCTGCCGTGGCTGTTCGCAACCGCGTTCCTGCTGATGGGCGTGTTCGTCACCACCTACAACTACCTGGGCTACCACCTGCTGGCGCCGCCCTATCGGCTCAGCCAGACCGTGGTCGGATTGATCTTCAGCGTGTACCTGGTGGGCACGTTCAGTTCGGCCTGGATGGGCCAGCAGGCGATCCGCCATGGCCGCGGCCGCGTGCTGTCGATCAGCTACGCCCTGATCATCGCCGGCATCGCGCTGCTGGTGATGCCGTGGCTGTGGACGATGGCGATCGGCATTGCGCTGGTCACCTTCGGCTTCTTCGGCGGCCATTCGGTGGCCAGCAGCTGGGTCGGCAGCCGTGCCGGCGCGATCCGCGCCGAAGCATCCGCGTTGTATCTGTTCTCGTACTACCTCGGTTCCAGCGTGCTGGGCGCGGTGGGCGGATTAGCCTACACCGCGTGGGACTGGGTCGGCGTCTGCGTGTTCACCGGCATGCTGACCGTGATCGGTGCCGGCATCGCCTGGAACCTGTGGCGCCGCTTACCAGCCGTCACTACCGACCGAACTCCGCCTGCAGCAGCGCAGTGAAGTTGCGGATCAACGGCGTCACCCCTTCCCGCCGCCACACCAGCTGCACTTCCGAATGGGCGCCCTGATCCCCCAGCGCCACGAAGCACGCGCCCTCGATCTGGATGTGGTCACATGACGAGGGCAGGATCGCCGCACCCAATCCCGCCGCCGCCAGGCTGATGAGCGTGGACGCCTCACCGGCCTCCTGCACGATGCGCGGCGTGAACCCTGCCGCCGCACACAGCGCGATCATCTGGTCGTGGATGCCGGCGCCCACGCTGCGGTGGAAGCCCACGAACGGTTCGTGCGCGAACTGCTGCAACGGCAGTACCGTGCTGGCCGGGTCACGCCCGCGCAGGGCAGGGTGGTCGCGGTGCAGCACCAGCGCCAGCGGATCCGTAAACAGGCTGTGCGCCACCAGTTCCGGCGGCAGCACGCGCTTGCGGATGATGCCCACGTCCAGCCGGTTTTCCAGCAGCGCATCGATCTGCTGCAGGGTGTTCATCTCGCGCAGCTGCAAGCGCACCTGCGGGAAGCGCTCGCGGTAACCAAAGATGGCGCGCGGAATCTGCGGCACCAGCGGCGTGGCGCGGGTCAGGCCGATGTGCAGCTCGCCCTGCTCGCCGCGCTGCACCCGCTGCACCTCGTCCACCGCTGCGTCCACCTGCTGCAGGATCGCGCGGGCCTTCGCCTGCAGCAGCGCACCGGCCTCGGTCAGCTGCACCCGCCGATGGCTGCGCACGAACAGCTGCGCGCCAAGCAGGTGTTCCAGCTGACGGATCTGCTGGCTCAGCGGAGGCTGTGACATGCCGAGCCGCTCGGCGGCCTGGCCGAAGTGCAGCGTGTCGGCCACGGCGAGGAAGTAGCGGAGATGGCGGAGTTCGATCGACATGGGGGGATTGTAGAGAGGTCGCGGGGCGCACTTTCGGTAGCGACGTGGGGGGCTTGACCAACGTGAACGGATAGTGAATATTCGCTTTGCTGACAACAGGGGAAGCAAGGATGCAGATCGAGTCAAAGGATCGCCGGAAGGCGGCCGCTGGCGGTGCGCGCGTGGCTGTCATCGCAGTGCTGCTGATACAGGCTATCGGCCTCGCGCATGGACAAACGATGCAGCCCTACCAGGAATACGACAAGCGCCTGCGCTCCGCCGAGCAGGTCGGTGCGCTCACGTCGGACCTGTTCGGGGATTCGGTCAATGTGTATGACCAGAGCGTCGCGTTCCAGCAGACAGATATCGACATCCCGGGCACGAATGCATTGCCGGTGAGGCTCACCCGCAAACTCGCCATACGGCCGCTACCGGCAACGATCGCAGCGCAGCCCTACGGTGGAGCAGGTGACTGGGATATCGACGTGCCGTACATCTCGGGCGTCTTTGATTCCGCCTATGGATGGAACACCGGAAGTGGCGGCCAAGCCCAAGCGCGCTGCAGTGAAACGTTCTATCCGCGGACTACGCCGCCACACCAGATCGAAGACATCTGGTCAGGCTACTCGGTGAACCTGCCAGGGGAAGGCGCGCGTTCGCTGATCGGCCTGCCACCTTCATCATTCAAGCCAGCCAATGGCCAGGGCAACGTCTGGACCACCAGCTCACTGGATGCAATCAGCTGCACGCCAATGCTCTCCGGTTATCCCGGCGAAGGCTTCGTCCTGCAAACCACGGATGGCATTACCTACACCTTCAACGTGGGCACGACGCGCAACGTCGGTGCGATGGGGCAGGACGGTGCTGTTGGAAAGTCGCGACCCCGTGTAGAGGTCTACCTGCTTGCCAGCCGCATCGAAGACCGCTTCGGTAATTTCGTTACCTTCAGCTATAACGCCGCGGGCCACCCGACCGCCATCACCGGGAGCGACGGACGATCCATCATATTGCAATACGCCAATGGACGCCTTGCAAGCGCTGCATCACATGGCCGCAGTTGGACCTACGCCTACACCCCCGCGGCGCTGCTGCAGCGGATTACCCAGCCTGACGCCGCCACGTGGGAGATCACTCACCTGACCGAGCGACGGATCTCCTATGAGATCTGGCGCGAAGATCCCGGCCCCGGCTGTGGCAATGTCGCGCCACTGCGCGAGCAGACATTTTCGCTGCAGATGAAGCACCCCTCATCGGCTGTGGCAACCTTCCGTTTTGACCACCAGCGCCGTTATCGAAACGGGGTGCCTGCCGTGCTGTGCGTGGCCGAGTCCAGCGGCGGAATGGGCGCAACGATTCTGCATCGCCTTGCCGTCCCCAATTACTTCGATGTGTATGGCCTGACGGAGAAGACGATCGAAGGTCCGGGGATCCCGGCGCCGTTGCGCTGGTTCTACGAAGACGTATCCGGCGGCGGTGAGCTGTGGTCGGGCAACGTCCCGCCCTGCACCACCTGCGTTGCCTCGAAGTCCGTGACGATCCACCAACCGGACGGAAGCCGCGTCACTGAAAGCTATGGCGTGGTCTATTCCCTCAACGAAGGCAAACTGCTGGCACGCAGCGTGGCGGAGGCCAGTGGCGCCGTCCTCGAAAGCCAGAACCTGACCTATGTCAGCACGGCGCAGGTCAGCGGCATGCCCTTCCCCGATCGATACGGGTCGCGCTGGGGCGGAAACGACGAGTCATCCGTGCTGGTTCGCCCCCTGCTGAAGAAAGAAGTTGTCCGGGACGGCGTAACGATGACGTGGTCGGTCAACACGTTCGACGCCAAGGGCAGGCCGCTGCAGGTCAGCCGAGGCAGCAGCCTGGGTGACAGCCGGACTGACACCACCGCCTACTACGACGACGCCTCACGCTGGGTGCTCGGGCAGACCGCCAGCACCACGAACAACAATACCGGCTTGGTGGAATCACAGACCTCGTTCAATGCACTGGCACTTCCAGAGCAGCAACGTCAGTTCGGCAAGGTGACGCAGACGCTCACCTACCACGCTGATGGAAGCCTGGCGAGCGCCGCGGATGGTCGCGGGAATCTGACCACACTCAATAACTGGAAGCGCGGCACCCCGCAGTCGATTGGCTTCCCGGACGGTACATCCATCAGTGCAACCGTCAATGACAGTGGCTGGATCACCGCCGTCGTCAACGAACTCGGGTACCAGACCAGTTACGGCTACGACGCGATGGGTCGCATGAGTACAACGACCTATCCAAGCGGTGACACGAACGAATGGAATGCCACGGTGCAGAAGTTCGAGCGCGTCACCGCAGTCGAACACGGCATAGCCGCTGGACACTGGCGCTTGACCACAACCTCTGGAAACCGCAGGAAGCTGACCTACTTCGACGCCATGTGGCGGCCGTTGGTGACGCGCGAGCATGACACCAGCAACATAACCGCAACTGATCGGTACCAGCGCTTCAGCTATGACCACGCGGGTCGCGCAGTATTCCAGTCCTATCCTGGATCCACCGCAACGCTAACTGCAGGCAATTGGAGTGAGTACGACGCGCTCGGCCGCCTGACGTCATCGTCGGGAGACAGCGAGTTGGGCCTTTTGACCACCATCACCGAGTATCTGCCCGGCATGGACGTGCGCATGACCAGTCCGCGCGGAGACCGTTCCATCACTCGTCACCAGGTCTTTGACACACCCAGCTACCAGAGCCCGATATCCATCGAGCAACCTGCAGCGGGCGAGCCGGGTATCCGTACGCGCGTAGTGCGGGATGTGTTGGGCAAGCCGACGCGCATCGTGCGCGAATCATTCTGAGACCGGGACGTCCATGAATCGCAACTACTTGAATGTGCCGCGCATGGCTCGGATTCTCTGTGCGCTTTCCCTGCTGTTGGCGGGCTGGTCGGCAACCGCCTGCGAAACCGAGGTGCCCCGTCGCGTGGCCGGACCGGTGACTACCCTGGCCATCCCGAATCCGTGCCCGACCGATCCTCCTGAGGAACCGCTCGAAGTTCTCTCCGCGCGATTTGTTGGCCAGTCCGTGCCGACACAGATGATCGTTGGGCAATCCTACGCGGTGAGCCTGACCTTCCGGAACAACGGCGCGACGCCCTGGCAGGCAGGCCAGAACTTCAACCTGGGATCCCAACTTCCGGGTGACACCATGCGCTGGGGGGTGGGTCGTGTCGCCGTGGCCGGATACGTCCAATATGGACAGGAAACGCAGTTCAATTTCACGGTCACCGCCCCCATCCAACCGGGCACCTACGACTTCCAGTGGAAAATGGTGCAGGACGGTGTGGCATGGTTCGGGCTGGCATCGCCAAACACCAGGATTACCGTCATCCCTTCGGTCATCAAAGGAAACGTCGACGGTGTAACGGGTACGCATGTAACGGGATGGGCATGCTCCCGGTATATCGAAGCACCGATCGACGTTCATCTATACGTTGGCGGTGCTGCAGGGCAGGGCATCGGCATCAACAGTACCCGCGCTGATCAGCCCGGGGAAGCCGCCATCGCAGCCGAGTGCGGCACGCAGGGCAGTGCGCACCGATTCCAGATACCGCTGCCGCCACACGTGGTGATCAACAACTCATATAGCCTGATCTACGTCCACGGCATATCACCCGTTGGTGCGGCCAACCTGCTCATCGGCAATTCCGGCACCTACCGCGTCCCATACAACAAGTTGCCGTCCGTCAGCATGGCCGCGCCCAACGAGGGCGCCGTTGTGGGGGAGGGCAATCCGATTGTGCTGAAAGCAACGGCGTCGGATCCCGATGACGGGGTCGCCCAAGTGACCTTCTGGGGCGATGGACAGCAGTTGGGATCCACCTCGCCGCCAGATCACACCTATAACTGGTACACCACGCCGGGTAACCATAGTGTCCGCGCGTATGTCAGTGATACCCGAGGCGAAGGTGTCTTCAGTGCAACCAGGAACGTCCACGTGTCACGCGTCATCGGCGCCATTACCAGTGTGACCAGTGGCGTAATACGTGGGTGGGCATGCTCAACGCGCGCTGCAACTCCGGTCAATGTCCATCTTTATGTTGGCGGACAAGCCGGCGTCGGAACGTACGTCGCAGAGGCCGCAGCCAATATAACCAGTAGTGATGAGGTCAATGCACGTTGCGGCGCCGGGACCAAGCACAATTTCAGCATGACGCCCTCATCCGCGGTACTGACCGAGCACGCTGGAAAGTCGATCCATATACATGGCATCTCGCGATTTGGAAGCGGAAACCACGTGCTGGAGGGATCAGGTAGCTTCAACCTGAAGTGGAACCAGCCGCCAACTGCCCGGATCACGTCCCCGAACGCTGGAGCGATCCTGCCCCAGCCCGGCAATGTACTGTTCACTGCTGATGCGGCCGATCCGGACGGTACCCTGTCCCAGGTCCAGCTGCTGCTGAATGGAGCCGTGGTCGCAACGCTGACGTCACCCCCGTATCAGTACCAGCTAACCGACCTCCCTGTCGGCACGCACACCCTGCGCGCAACCGCCAAAGATGGCCGCAGCTCGACCGGCAGCCACCAGATCACGATCAAGGTTGAACAGGGGCAGGCACCCAGCACTGTCGCGCGGCAGTACGTGTACGACCCGCAGCAACAGCTGTGCAAGGTCATCGAGCCGGAAACGGGGTCGACGGTCATGGACTACGATGCCGGCGGAAACCTCATCTGGTCTGCAGCAGGCTTGAACCTCCCCAGTGCGACCAGCTGCGACCGGGAAGCTGCGCGGACATCCGGACGTCGCGTGGATCGCACGTACGACGCCCGAAATCGTCTTTTAACGCTCACATTCCCCGACGGCAACGGCAACCAGCAGTGGCAGTACACGCCCGACGGCCTGCCCGCGCAGGTGACAACGTGGAACGAAGGGGGGGCCAACACGGTCGTCAATACCTACACGTACAACAAGCGCCGGTTGTTGATCGGCGAGACGGTGAGCGTCAACGGAGGCGCTCCCGTGGCCGTGGGCTACAGCTACGACGCCAACGGCAGCATGGCGGGCCAGGTGCGCCCTGGCGGGCTGTCGTTGCAGTACCAGCCCAATGCGTTGGGCCAGCCAACACAGGTGCGTGATACGAGCGGTCAGGTATATGCGCAGAACATTACCTGGCATCCAGGCGGCTCACTGGCGCGGCTGCAGTACGGCAATGGCGTGCAGCACCAGACGGTACTCAATGCGCGGCAGTTCCCTGCTCAATTGCGGGATAGCGGTGCGCTGGCACTGAACTATGCGTACGACGCGAACGGAAACGTCACTGCGATCCTTGACCAGCAGCAGGGTACGTCCAAGGACGTACGCATGCAGTACGACGGGCACAATCGGTTGGTCCAAGCCAGCTCTGCCGGCTTTGGCGGTGATGGACAGTTCCGTTACCGGTACGACGTACTGGACAATCTGGTCAGCAGCCACCTTGGTGGGGTCAAGGCACACAACTACTGGTATGACGCCAAGAACAGGCTGACCAACGTGCGCGACGACAGCGGGGCGACCACGATTGGCCTCACCTACGACGTGCAAGGCAACCTCGCCAACCGGAACGGCCAGTTGCATACGTTCGATTTTGGTAACCGGCTGCGCGAGGTGCCTGGTATCGAACGCTACCGCTATGACGCGCATGGAAGGCGGGTAACCGCCACCGATGCGAATGGACAACGATTGTTCTCGCTGTATGGGAACGATGGAACGCTGTTGCACGAGCAGCGACGCGATCGCGGCACTATGGATTACATCCACTTGGGCAAGCGGTTGCTGGCCACCCGCAGCAACGGCGTGGTGACCTGGCAGCACAACGATGCGCTGGGTAGCCCGGTAGTGACGACGAACGGCGCTGGCGCGGTGGTGGAGCGGAAGCAGTTCGAGCCGTATGGTGCGTCAGTGGGTGCGGCGACGGATGGCGTGGGGTATACCGGGCATGTGATGGATGCGGGTACCGGGCTGACTTACATGCAGCAGCGGTATATGGATCCGGTGCTTGGTGTTTTTTTGAGTGTGGATCCGGTTACGGCTTATGGTGATCCGGTGGGGCAGTTCAATCGTTATAGATACGGGAACGGAAATCCATTCACTCTCTCAGATCCAAATGGAATGCAGGCGGCCTGTGGCAAGGACACGGCCTGCCGGCTTGATCAGGGGGATAGAGGAGGTTCAACCGGCGATATTCGTGGTGCCTCGACGAGTGGTGCATTGCGCTTAAGGTCGCAGGCCGCGCGAAGTGATCACGAGTATAAAATTGGTCGGACGCAGCTGTGTGAAGTTGGCACTGACGGTTGCAACATGGAAAACGCCATGTCAGTAGTGGATAGAGTTTCCGTCCCATTTATTTATGGACCAGAATCCGGCCTACAGATTCTGCCCCCTTTCGACGACCCGATCTATCATACGGTTGACGCTACACAAAACAGGATAGTCAACTCAACGCTAAAAGGTCATACTTTCCATCCTGGAAACGTTGTTCACCAGCTTTCATACGGGACGGATCGAGTATTTGATTTGGGAAAATTATCCTTTATCGAAAGAAAATATATCTATCTGACGACTATCGGGTCCGGATCGGGTCGCTGGCCCGGATTGAATAATTTCGCAGGCTTTGTCCTATTTGGGGCTACTCACGCCCAAGCGCAGGCGGGCATGAAGAGGATCGCCAAGCAGCCATGAACATCACTTTCCGGTTGATATTTATTTTCTTAATCTTAATTTGCGTTGGATGTAAATCAATTCCTCCGACCCTGCAGGGTCGGTTATGCATGAATCCGGCTCTGTATGACCAGATGATAGCGTCGCTTGACGAAGCGCTGGCCGAGTTCGGAATGGAGAAGGGATTTTCGGATATGGAAGATCTATTGGAGCGCCCAGTTCTTCTCGTTTTTTATGCTCCTAAAGCGGACAGTTGGACCCCCTTGGTGCTTAGTGATGTCAAGGCCGCAGGTGCCGTAGATGTTTGGATATTTCATCAGAAGTTTAAATCTTCTGACGAATATAATAAGTTTGTTAACGTTGTTACAGATAGGCTGAGGCGCTTTGGATCTTTGGAGTTGACCACTTATCCCGTCGAAGCTCCCTGCCCTGCAAACTAGCTTGCAAGTCGTAAAGGTCTACTGAGCTAGGTGCGGTTTGAGTGACGCCATAGAGTCTTCATTGCTTCCGCCGTTGGCCGGCATATTTTACGTACTGGCCGTGTGTCTCTACTGCGGATGGGACCGTGCGGCCGGGGTATTACCTGCTCCATGCGCGCTTCAGTAGGGTCCCGCTGCTTGCGATTGGTGAGGGTGTGGTGGCGCCGGTTGTTGTTGCGGGGCGCTTGCAGGGGGTTACCCAGCTGACGGCCGCGCGCACGATTTCTAAGATCGGGAGGCTTGGTCGAAGACGCCGCGTTGCACGATGAAGTATGGCGAGGGAGTTTATCCGTTGCCTAAGCTCGATCTTGAGGTGGTTGGAGGGGCGCGGGCGACTGATGTCGTTGACGGCCAATGGCCGTCACTACCGCGCGGACGAACACATACTGCTTACATGCTGCCTGATGGATCTATCAATGTCGGAAGAATTACCATTCCAAAGCGGTGAGTTCGCGAGGTTGCTGACATCTAATGAGAAGTTGATTGTGTCTCACTTATTGGGCGGATCAACTCCAGTCGGGCTGGCTGAAGGATGGTTGGATTCTGCGACCGTAATTCCCATGGACGACGGTGGGATGGGGAGCTTACGTTTTGCCTCCACGGACTCCCCTCGGGGGATAACAGAAACCTCGGGCGAGTATTCTTTCCAAGATGATGATGGTGTCGAGGTCCTCGTGTCTCTGAATCTAAACGAAGACGGACTGCCTTTTGAGTTGGATGTATGGAAAACGGATTTTCAACCATTATTGGGTGAGCTGAAGCTACCGCGATGAATTGCCGAAGGTTGCGCTGAAGGCTTGAATTTGGATATTGGCGGTACACAGGTGTTGCTCCAACGCCGCTTCATCGTCATCGTTGCTCGCCGACGCTCACACCAAGCTCCACACCCAACGCCTGCATCGCGCCGATGACCGTGCTGAAGTTGAGCGGGCGCTTGCCGGACAGTTGCCGGTACAACACGTCTGCCGGTACGCCGCAGGCACGCGCCATGCTTCGCAGAGCATGGCGGTCGGCGAGGTAGCACAGGGCTTCGGCAAACACGTGCGGGTCACCGCCGCCTTCCACGATGCATGCATCCAGGTAGGCCGCAATGTCAGCGGGATCAAGCGGGCGTTGCGTCGGGTCGTCGGTCTGCGCGGACAGTACGCGCGTTGCGCTCCTCATCGTTTGTCTCTCAGGGGGCGCCAGCCACGCACACGCGGCTTGGGCCTGTGCCGGCATGCCACGTGGCCCGGCGTCGGGTCGGCGCTGGCCACCCGCACTGGAGGGTTGAAAAGAGCATGCAGGCACGACCTGCAGTGGTGAGTCGAATGCATGGCACAACCTCGCGTCGCGGTTGGCCACCCGAGCCAAGGCAGGGGTGGCGGACGACGCGGGTTGGGATACCGGTGCCTATTGCTGAATAACCGGCGGATACAGGGAATCCCATCGCATCGCCCGCCGTATGACCGGCAAGGCAGTGCATTCTCCGCCGGGCCCAAAGGGCAGCGACAGAGGTATCAGCAACAAGCAGTCAGGATGCCAATCCCGGCGAGCAGATATGGATGCCCGCGTCATCATCCTGCAGTTAGTCCGGCAGGCGTCCATGAGGAAATCTGTGTTTTGATGTGGATGGTTCGGATGCGCCACTTATGGGAAGTCATGCACCACGGGTATGCAGAGATTCCGGATGATGTGACCAGTCGATCATGGACGGGGGATGCGCCCTCACTCATGACCCTACGAGAGAGATAGCAGATGACGCTTTTCGATGCGATTGAGCTGGATCGCGCCGGTGACCTTCCAGCGGCTGCCTCCGCTTACGAGGCTTGTCTCATCGAAGGGCGTGATCTCCCGCAGGCGATGGCGAACTTGATGGCTTTGTATTTTCAGTCGACAGACTACGGCGTGTGGAACGGTTCGGGATTGGATCTGGCTTTCGTCCGTCACGCAGGCGAGCGGTTGGGGCAGCTGATCCAGCACGCGGAGCAGGATGAGCTGCGATGGAGCGAGGTCGGGTTCTGGGCCTGTTACATCAAATGGGCAGACTGGGGCGAGGTGTTTTCAATCGAGGAGTGCAGGGAGTTCATGAGGCGCGATCCCGCGAACATTGAGCCCGCGTTTCACCTCTATGCCCTGACAGGCGAGCGGGAGGCCGACGCCTTGAGGCTGTTGCATCCGGAGGGTGGGTTGCCTACCGTGCGTGCGTCCTATGTTTCTGCCGTCGTGCAAAGTGCGATGGACGTGCGGAAGGGGCGCGGAGTGCGTCCAGACGTCCCAGTGAAGGAACAGAAATGAAAGCAGGCTGGTCGTGGTTGGTGCTTGTCGTCTGCCTCGCAGGCCGTACAGACCGAGAACCCACCCCGAAGGCAGTGGCCAGGGATATATGTGCCGACAGGACGACGGTCGCGTCTTCGTTCTGCCACGTCTCGCCAACGCTGTTGCTGATGGACGATGGGAGCTGGAGCAGCGCGATATCGCGGTCACGCTGTACTACCCCGGTTTGGATCCAGCATCTTCTACGCCGGTCGGGAGGCCGCGGAGGCGCAGGACCTGGCTTCGGGTTTCCTGGTCGAATGGCCGCAGGTGGACGCGAAGCTGCGTCATGCGGATGGGAACGTGCGGCCGGGGTATTACCGGCTGCATGCGCGCTTCAGTCGGATTCCGCCGCTTGAGATTGGCGAGTGTGTGGGGCCGCCGGTGGTTGTTGTGGGGAGCTTGCGGGGGGGGTGCCCAGTTGACGCCGGTGCGCACGATTTCCGAGATCCGGGAGGATTGTTCGAAGACGCCGGGTTGCACGATGGAGTATGGCGAGGGGGTTTATCCGTTGCCCAGGTTGGATCTTGGGGGTGGTGGAGGGGTAGCCGGCGGCTGACGGGGTTGACGGCCAGTGGCCGTCAGTACCGGGTGCCAGTTAGAGCTGTGACGACCAACGGTCGTCACCCACCAGGAGCGCGGCCGTCACTACCGTCAGCGTTCGGAGTGGCCGCTCTGGTCGTATTCGCGGGGCGAGAACAGTTCGGGCTGGATCATTTCGACGAAGGCGCGGGCCTGCGGGGACAGGGCTTTGCCACGGCGTACGATCACCCCGTAGCTGCGCTCCGGGAACCATTCGCGCATGGAGCGCGCGACCAGCTTGCCGGGGTCGGCATCGTTGAGGCACAGCGCCGGCACGATGGAGATGCCCATGCCCATCGCCACGTACTGCTTGATCACTTCCCAGCCGCCCACTTCCAGCGCCACGGTGTAGGGCAGGCGGTGGCGCTGGAATACCTGGTCCACCAGCCGGTAGGTGATCTGGCGCTTCGGGGGCAGCACCAGCGGGTGCCTGGAGATCGCCTCCAGGCTCAGCGTGCCGCGCGCCAGCGGGTGGTCGTGCGGGGTGATCAGCATCTGCTCGAAGCGGTAGGCCGGGGCGTAGCTCAGGTCGGCCGGCACGTCGGTCATCGATCCCACCGCCAGGTCGGCGGCGTCATCGCGCAGCAGGTCGGTGCCGTCGGCGCTGATGGCGTTGTGCAGGGTCAGCCGCACGTCCGGGTGCAGCTGCCGGAAGCGCTCGATGATGCGCGGCAGCAGGTACAGGATGGTGGAACTGTTGGCCGCGATGTTCAGCTCGCCGGCGTCCATGCCGCTCACCTTGTCGCGGAAGCGTGCCTCCAGTCCGTCCAGGTCCTCCACCAGCGGCTGCGCCATCTCGAACAGCAACTGGCCCTCGCGGCTGGGGACCAGGCGCCGCCCGCTGCGTTCGAAAAGCACCACCCCCAGCTCCCGCTCCAGGGCCTGCAACTGCTGGCTGATGGCCGGCTGGCTGACAAAAAGTGCCTCCGCCGCACGTGAAACCGAGCCCAATCGCACCGTCTGGCAGAACGCGCGCAGCGGTTTCAACCGATCGGATTTGTAGGAAAAACGGGGACTTGGCGGCGGGCGTGTGGGCATGGTGTAACGAGTATAAGCGTAACTTATCCAATGCATTGCAATAACTGCTTTGTCAAATACATGGGCCGGGAAGCACGGTAGGGACGTCCCGCTGCTGGAGTGTCCCGATGTCCGCCGTTGCTTCCGCCATCCCGTCGCCGTCCGCCAAGCCCACCCCGGGGATCACCCTGACCACCCAGGTGGCCGGCCAGTCCGCGCTGCTGCCGGCTCCGCTG
>Ga0265797_10007817_pt1 | contig 14459 bp, 10 predicted proteins | sample P2T30metagenome_FD_192433 | JGI IMG/M metagenome (GOLD analysis project Ga0265797, IMG submission 192433) | Plant litter microbial communities from East Loma Ridge, Irvine, California - P2 T30 | ecosystem: Environmental > Terrestrial > Plant litter > Unclassified | place: USA: California... | reverse complement strand
CAACAAGACCGACGCCGATGACCTGGCCCTTAACCAGGAATATGCGACCAGCCCCACCGCCACCCCGCCCGCGGGGCGCGAAGGTGTGCGCAACAAGGATATCGACGGCCTGCTGCGCTGGGACTTGGACCCCCGGCAAACGCTGGAACTGGAGGCCGGTTACAGCCGCCAGGGCAACATTTACGCGGGCGACCGCGCGGTGAACAGCGGCGGCAGCGCACTACTGACGGAACTGGCCAACGCCGGCGCGGAAACCAACGTGATGTACCGTCAGAGCGGTTCGGTGACCCACCGTGGGGATTGGGATTTCGGCACCTCCCAAGTGGTGGCCTCGTTCGAGAACACCCGTAACCGCCGCCTCGACGAGGGGCTGGCCGGCGGCCCTGAGGGCAGCATCGGCAACGCCAGCAGCCGCTCCACCTCCGAGCTGAACAACTACCGCTTCGCGGGCGAACTCAACATCCCGCTGGAGTGGGGTTACAACCAGGTGCTGACCCTGGGCACCGAGGCCACCCGCGACAAGCTCGACGACCCCTATTCCAACTCTCAGGCGCTCAATGGCGGGGCTATTCCCGGCATCTCGGCGAGCCGCTCCGGCGAGAGCGACGCCCATAACTACGCGCTGTTCGTGGAAGACAATATCGAACTCAGTTCCCGCTGGACCCTCACCCCCGGGGTGCGCTTCGACCGCCAAAGCGACTTTGGCGGCAACTGGAGCCCGAGCCTGAACAGCGCCTACAAGCTCACCGACACGGTCACGCTGAAGGCGGGGATCGCGCGCGCCTTCAAGGCACCGAACCTGTACCAGAGCAACCCCAACTACCTCTACTACACCCGCGGTACGGGTTGCCCGATCACAGCGCCTAACCTGGGCAGTGGTTGCTACGTGCTGGGCAACGACCACTTGGATGCTGAAACGAGCGTGAACAAGGAAGTGGGCATTGCCTTCGCGGACAACGGCTGGGTGGCGGGGCTGACGTATTTCCATAACGACTACAAGAACAAGATCGTGGCCGGCATGGACGAGATCGCGCAAACCAGTATTCGCGGCCGCGTCTTCCAGTGGGAAAACGCGCCCAAGGCGGTGGTCGCCGGTTGGGAAGGCAACCTCACCGTGCCGCTGCTAGGTAACGCCGGTGACCTGCTGAGCTGGAATACCAACTTCACCTACATGATCGAGAATGACAACAAGGTTACCAACGAGCCGCTGTCGGTGATCCCTGAATACACGATCAACTCGATGCTGGACTGGGCGGCCACGGAATATCTGGACCTGTTCCTCAACATGACCCACTACGGCGAGCAGAAACCCCGCAGCCTGACCGGTACCGGCGCCAATGCCACCGGTGCCGCACTGGAAAAACGCGGGGCCTACACACTGTTCGGCACCACCGCGAACTACCGCCTGAGCAAAACCTGGAGCGTCACGGCGGGGGTGAACAATATCTTCGACAAGCGCCTGTTCCGCGAAGACAACTCCGGTAACGCCGGCGCGGCGACCTACAACGAGCCGGGCCGGGCGTATTTCGCCTCGGTTACCGCGCAGTTCTAACCAAAACGGCCCTTGACCTGCCGCCTCACTTCAAGCGGCAGGTTCAGCCACGCCCAGCAATTGAACCTCGCTGGCCGGCGCGGGCGCGAACACGAAGTTCTCCTCGGTCAGTAACTGGCTCTGATCGCCCGCCAAGGTGATCTGAAACCGCTGGCCGGCGGCATTGGTGTCATAGCTTTTGAGGTAGGTATCCACGCTCTGGGACAGGCTTGACTGGCCCACGCTGAGCGCCAGGGTGCCGTTGTGACCATCGCCCAACCCGGTGAACCCAAGCGCGGCGACGTCGATACGGTCCACGTACACCTCAAACTCAAGAATACGGTCGTTGTAGCTCTGGCCGGCATCGCGATAACTGTCCGTGAGCTCGGTGTACCGGAACGTGTCCGCGCCTGTTCGGCCATTGAGAACGTCGCGGCCCGCGCCGCCTTCCAGCGTATCGTTGCCAAACCCCCCTATCAGCTTATCGTTGCCGCCATAGCCGAACACCTCCGAAGCCAAGTGAGTGGCCGCGATCCTCTGCATGCCGTCATCGCCTTCCAGAATGGCAGGCACGAAACCTATATTCGCTTCGCTCAGTTGCCCGCTGAGGTCGCCCTCCAGTGCCACCTCGAAACGCTGGCCGTTGGCATCGGCCTCGAAGCTTTTCAAGTAACTGCGGGTGCCGCTGGCGTTTAGCGTTACGGCCAGGGTGTTATCGCGGCCATCGCCCAGCCCTGCAAAGCCCAACGCCGTGAGATCGAGCACGTCCTGAGTGGGGTCGAAATCTACAATGCCATCGCTGAAGCGTTCGCTGGCGGTGCGGTAACTGTCGCCGCGCTCGCTGAAACGGAACACGTCCTGGCCCTCGCCGCCTCTGAGCCGGTCACGGCCGGCCCCGCCGTCAAGCAGGTCCTCGCCGCCTTGGCCTGAAAGCAGCTCATCGCTCGCGGTACCCACCAGCAGGTTCTCCGAGTTACTACCGGTGAGACGGTGCAGGCCGTCGGCGGGATCGCCGAATGCCGTGTCCAGCGCGCCATCGGCGGTAAACTGCACGGCCGCGATGTCGGCATTACCCTCTGCATTTACAGCGCTGCCGGTCACCAGAATGTCGCCGTTTCTGCGCACCTCGACTGTTTGAGCGGCGTCACGCCCGCCTTCAAAATCAACGGTCACTTTGCCTGCGTTGCCAAAACTCGTGTCCAGGCTACCGTCGACATGGAGCCGGACCACGCTCAGGTCATAGTCACCGCCGCTGGTTTCACTGGTGCCCGCGATCAGGATCTTGCCATCATCCTGCACGGTGACGGCGCGGGCGAAATCATCGCCGGGCCCGACTGCGTAAGTAGCGGTACCGTTAACGCCAAAGCTGGTATCCGGTGTTCCGTCGGCACTGAACCGCACCACGCTCAAATCCGCGCTTGCACCGGCTTCGCTGTAACCGGCAACCACGATGTGGCCATCAGGCTCTAGCGCAAGCGGCGTTGCGCCGTCGAAGGCCAGGCCTTGTGGCAAGGTCAGCGTGACAACGGGCGAGTCTCCGAAGAAGGGGTAAAGTACCCCGACGCTGTCGAAATACGCCACGGTCAGGGCCGAGTCGCTACGTGCACTGGCCAGCACAGCGCTGTTCCCTTGCGTTTGCACGGTGCTGTAGAAAGGCGCAGAGGTGCCCATGGGCAGCGCTACGGCGCCAAACTCGACCGACGGCCCGCTGAGCCAGCTTCTGGCAGAGAGGATGCTCAAAGTGTAAGCGCCCCCCTCCTCGCTCACCCGGCTGGTGAGGATATCCCCATAGGGGCCGCCCGCCAGGCCACCGTTGTCATCGAAGCGGCCGGGCTGCGGCACACGCCCTACTCCGTCCTCGCTGTAGTCGTAATTGAGCTGGCCGTTCTCGTCCAGCAGGGCCAAGGCATAGTCATCCCTGCGGCCGTTGGATGTGAGGCCCACTATCCATGCACTTCGCAACCCCGAGAGGCTGGCGCTGTAGCTGAAATCCTCATTGCCTGAAAAATCGATCAGGGTTTTACCGGTGCGCAGCGTATCGGTGGCAGGCATGGCAGGCTCCAGGGTCGAACCGAAGGCGGTTCGCAGGATGCTTAAGTGTAGTTCGGGCCTGCCATCAGCCTTGGGTTTCGTCAGGAAAGGCTCACCCGCCTGCCCTCGCTGGCCGCGGTGCGGGCAGCCTCCACCAGCGCCAAGGTGCGCATGGCATCGGCGGCGTTGATTACAGGGCTGGCTTCACCCCGGATCACCTGTACGAAATGCGCCAGCTGGTTGCCCAGCGCGGTGCCTTCTGCCTTGGCTTCATGGGATTGCTGAAGCGGGTGATGCCAGCCTTTCTGTTCGCCGTAGGTCCATACCTGCAGCTGAGGGATGGACAACGCGCCCAGCGTGCCGGCGATCAGGTAGCAGGGTTGCTCGGGCTGTTGCGCGAAGGCGGGGTTTTCGCCGCTGCTTTGCTCCCAGCTCCAAGGCGCGGCGCAGGCATCCGAGCCGGTAAGGGTGCCTACCGCGCCATTGCTGAACTGCAGCAGCAAGGCAGCGGTGTCCTCTACCTCGTGCCCACGCGCGCCGCTGCTGGTGATCGCCTGCACCGTAGAAATTTCGCCGCACAGGTAGCGCATCAGGTCCAGGTCGTGCACCAGGTTAATCAACAGGATCCCTGCACCTTGGCGCCGATGCCACTCGACGTCGAAATAGGCATCGTCCTTCTGGGATTGCCACAGCGCCGTGAACGTAGTGATGCGCCCGAGCCTGCCGCTGTCGATGATCGCCTTTGCTTTGGCGGTGATCGGATTATGGCGACGGTGATGCCCCACCAGCACAGGCACGCCCGTGTCAGCCTCGGCGGCCACCAGCGCTCGCACTTCTTCGACATGGGTGCCCACCGGTTTCTCCAGCAGCACCGGGCGTTCCGCCTGCAGGCAGTCCAGGGCGGTGCTCACATGCAGATCATTGGGGTTGGCAATGATCACGCCGTCTATCGCCACTTGCTCCAGCATTTTTTGGTGGTCAGCGAAGGTGGGCACGCCCAGTTCTTCGGCCAGGCTTGTACTGAAGGGGTCGCTGATTGCAACCAGCTCGGTATCAGGATTTCGCGCAAGGTAAGTAGCGTGCTGGCGCCCCATCACACCGGCGCCGATGAGGGCAATTCGAACAGTCATGTCGTTGCTCCAGGCATTGTCTCCAATAACGAATCAGTTAAGTCTATTTTCGGCTAATTGTCCTTCCAACATCCTCTCCGTAAAGTGGCCTCCATACCGCAGCCACTCAAACAAACGGCTGCGGAACAGCTTCCCTTACCCGTTGATGACTCAAAAGGACTGATCCATGACTACTTACAAGCGCCTGGACAAGAACGACGCCGTACTGCTGCTGATCGACCACCAGACCGGGTTGATCTCCCTGGTGCAGGATTTCACCCCCAACGAATTCAAGAACAACGTGCTGGCCCTGGCCGACTGCGGCAAGTTCTTCGGCCTGCCAACCATCCTTACCACCAGCTTCGAGCAAGGCCCCAACGGCCCGCTGGTGCCGGAACTCAAAGCGCTGTTCCCCGACGCGCCCTACATTGCCCGCCCTGGCCAGATCAATGCCTGGGACAACGAAGACTTCGTCAAGGCGATCAAGGCCACCGGCCGCAAGCAGCTGATCATCGCCGGCGTGGTGACGGACGTGTGCGTGGCCTTCCCGACACTCTCGGCGCTGGCCGAAGGTTTTGATGTGTTCGTGGTGACCGACGCCTCCGGCACCTTCGACAAGACCGTGCAGCAAGCCGCCTGGAACCGCATGAGCGCCGCCGGCGCGCAACTGGTGAACTGGTTCTCCGTGGCCTGCGAGCTGCACCGCGACTGGCGCAACGACATAGAGGGCCTGGGCAATCTGCTGTCCCAGCGCATCCCCAACTACCGTAATTTGATGAACAGCTACACGGCGCTGACCGCCAAGTAATCCCCGCAACGCATTGCTCCCTGACGTTCAGCCCGCTTCGGCGGGCTTTTTTTATTGGCGCAAGCTCGATTGGGCAGCATGATCACTTACTCCTTAACAAAAAAGCCCGCGCAAGCGGGCTTTTTCGGGTGGGTGGGCAGTTACAGCTTGAATCGCCCGACCATTACGTTGAACGAGCTGGCCAGCCGAGACAGTTCCTGGCTCGAAGCGCTGGTCTGATTGGCGGCCGCGGCGGTCTGGGTAGACAGGTCCTGGATGTTGATCAGGTTACGGTCGACTTCGCGGGCAACATGAGCCTGTTCTTCCGCGGCGCTGGCGATCACCAGGTTACGCTCGTTGATCCCACCGACCGCGACGGTGATACGGTCCAGGGCCGCGTCGGCGGCCTGCGCCAGTTCCTGCGTGTTAGCGGCCAATTTCTGGCTGTTCCCCATGGCCGACACGGCCTGGTTGGTGGTGTTCTGAACCGCGCCGATCATGCTTTCGATCTCGCCGGTCGACACTTGGGTGCGGTGCGCCAAGGCACGCACTTCATCGGCCACCACGGCGAAACCGCGGCCTTGTTCACCGGCACGGGCCGCTTCGATCGCCGCGTTCAGGGCCAACAGGTTGGTCTGTTCAGCAATGGCGCGGATCACATCCACAACCTTGCCGATATCGCCCACTTGCCCGGCCAGGGTCTGTACGGTTTGCGAAGAAGTGTCCAGTTCACGGGCCATGCCTTCGATGGCGCCGACGGCTTTCTGCACCTGGCTACGGCCGGTCTGGGCTTGCTCGGACGTGGCACGCGACGCTTCGGACGTGGACACCGCGTTACGCGCGACTTCCTCGACGGCCGAGGTCATCTCTGTCACCGCGGTGGCGGCCTGCTGGATTTCGTCGTTCTGGCGGGTAAGGCCGTTGGAGCTTTCTTCGGTCACCGCGTTCAGCTCTTCAGCGGCGGAAGCGAGCTGGTCCGACGCGTTGGCGATTTCCAGGATGGTGGCTTTGAGGTTGCCCTGCATGCCCGCCAGCGCGGTCAGCAACTGGCCGGTCTCGTCGGTGCTGGTACTTACGATGGCGGTGGTAAGGTCGCCCTTGGCGATGCGTTGGGCACCGGCCACGGCAACGGCGATCGGCCGGGTGATCATGCGGGTTACCAGCAGGCCGAGCGCGATGGCGGCGATAAACGCGATCAACATGCCGCCGTACAGCATCATGGCCGCAGAGTGCGAGCTCTGCGCCGCTGCCTGAGCTGCTTCGTCAGCCTGGCGCTGGTTGGACTCGATGATCAGATCCTGGGAGGTCATGACGCGACGGTACCCATCGATCACTTCCGTGGCCAGCAGCTTGTGGGCGGTGTCGAAATCCCGGGCGGCGACGGCGGCGGCCACTTTATCCAGGCTTGCCTGATAGATCGGCAGGTCTCGCGCCATCTGTTCAGCAGCAGCGCGCTCATCATCGGCCATAGGCGCAGCCCGGTACGCCGCAAAGGCTTTTTCGCCTGCAGCGCGGTTGGCCTTCATCGACTCCAGCGTGGCGGTGAGCTCTTGCTGAGGGGCGTTGTTTTGCGCCAGCGCTATCAGCTTGTAGCCATCGCGGTGCTGAGCAACATTCTTGGCTTTCGCTTCGTACGCATTAGCGACCGAGGCCAGGTTATTGGAGAACACGCCATCCAGGCGATCGGACAGTTCGTTCATGGTCACGCAGCCCAGCACGCCGATCACCAACGTAATGCACGCACAAATGATAAATGACGCGAACAGCTTGCTCGACAGTTTCGCGTTGGTGAACCAGCCCATAATGGTTATGCCCTTCCAAAGGTAGCGACGAATGCCTGCGCTACCTTTCCGATACGTAGTGAAATTCCCCGGATGGCCTGGCGCGCCGGCCTACCTGGACAGGCAAGACGGGCGCGCCCCATGGCGAAACGCAATACAGCGGGGGCGCAAACCAAGTGCCCTGTGCTGACCGCGGTATCCGAGGCAGACTGATAATGGGGCAGCGCGGGGCTGCCATCAGGTTGCGTATCGGCAGGGGTCGGGAAAAACTTAGCGCCCTACTGATCCCTTGGTCGCCCGTGGCGGGCAGTGCTAATGCTGCTCATTGGTTGGCCTCCTGCAAAATGAGGTCCGCCGCCCGTTCGGCCACTGCCATGACCGCGCCCTGGATATTGCCGGACACCATGGTCGGGATGACCGAGGCGTCCACCACGCGCAAGCCCGCAAGGCCCTGCACGCGCAGGGCCGAGTCCACCACAGCCTGCGGGCCTTCGCCCATGCGGCAGGTGCCGATCGGGTGGTAGATCGTCTGGCCATTGGTGCGCGCAAATTCGAGCCACTGCTCATCGCTGTCCACACTTTCCCCCGGGCTCGTTTCGGCTTCCAGGTAGTGGCGCAGCGCAGGTTGGCCGACGATACGCCGGGCGATGCGCATGCCGTTGATCATGCTCAGGCGGTCCTCTTCTGCATCCAGGAAGTTCGGCTTGATGGCCGGCATCTGGCTGGCGTCGGCCGACTGGATGTGGATGCTGCCCACAGATTTCGGCCGTAGCTGGCTTACGCCCACGGTCATGCCAGGGTGGCGGTCGAGAATACGCTCCGCGGCGTTGGCGTAGCTGGCATGCACGAAGAAGTACTGCACGTCGGGGGTGGCGAGCTCTTTTTGCGTTCGCACGAAGCCATGAACAAGCCCCGTGCCCAGAGTAAGGATCCCGGTACGTCGGCGCGCGTATTCGGCAACCGCCAGGCCAAGGCGCCAACCCCGGGCCATTTCATTGAGCGTGAGCGTGTTTTTCAGACGCCAGTTCATGCGCGTGGCGAAGTGATCGATGTAGTTCTCGCCCACGCCGTCGAGCCGGTGCCGTCGCGCCACCCCGGCGCGGCGCAATACATCCTCCCGGCCAATGCCAGACAGCTCCAGGAGCTGTGGGGTTTGAATGGTGCCGGCGCAGAGGATGACTTCCCGGGCCGCTTGTACGCTTACCTCCCCCTCACCCGCGCGATAGCGCAGCCCCACGCAACGGCCTTGGGCCAAATCCAATCGAAGCACGTGCGCCCCTGTGACCACTTCCAGGTTGGCGCGCTGGCGTATGGGCTTGAGGTACGCGTCGTAGGCACTCCAGCGCCGGCCCTGCTTCTGGAATACCTGGTAGTAGCCAAAGCCCTCTTGCACGCTGGCGTTATAGTCCGGGTTGGCCGGCTGGCCGTCCTGTCGCGCCGCCTCCAGAAAGGCCTGCGCGATGGGATACACCTCGTTCACCTGATGCACGTGCATCGGGCCTTCGCGCCCGCGGCCGTCTCCCCCCTGCTGGTAGGCCTCCAGCTTGCGGAAATAAGGCGCCATGGTCTGGAAGTTCCAGCCCTTGGCGCCGGATTGCTCCCAGGCGTCGTAGTCCCCGGGCTGCCCGCGCACGTAGATCATGCCGTTGATCAAGCTCGAGCCGCCAAGCCCTTTGCCCCTTGGTACCGCGATCACCCGGCCTTTGGTGTTGGGTTCCGGCGCGGTCTGGAAGCGCCAGTTGTAGCGCGTGTTCACCAGCAGCTTGCTGAACCCGGCGGGAATGGGAATCCAGGGGCTCTTGGGTTCGCCACCAGCTTCCAGCATCAACACCTTGAACCGGCCGTTCGCGGTCAAACGGTTGGCCAGCACGCAGCCGGCAGTGCCTCCGCCCACAATCACGTAGTCATAGGTCGTCATGCCCCGCCCTCCGCCACCGAAGCGCCCATGGCGCGGGCCATCAGGCGCGCCTGGCAGAGCAACATGGGCAGCCCTTCCTGAATGCGGCACCCCCGGGCGGCGGCGGCCAGCAACAAGGGCGTGCGCGCCGGCTGCATGATGATCTCGGCCACCCATTGATCGGCACCGAGGCGGCTGACGTCGCAGGGCAGCGGGTCCCCCTCGCGCAGGCCGAGTGACGTGGCGTTCACCACCAAGGTATGGCCGGCAGGGTCCGCGTCGCCCAGTTGCAGCGGCAAACGGGGGAAGGCGGCGCTTAAACGCGCCAGCAGCGCCTGGGCTTTTTCCGCCGTGCGATTGGCCACCGTCAGGCGGGCAACCCCGGCTTCGGCCAAGGCAAAGGCGATGGCATTGGCCGCCCCGCCCGCGCCTGCCAGGTAAACACTGGCGCCGGCCGGCTCGAAGCCCGCCTGCCGCAGCCCTGTGACGAAGCCGATGCCGTCCAGGATATCGCCGAACAGCTCACCCGCAGGGCTGCGCCTTACCACGTTCACGGCGCCCACTTGCCGGGCATGCGCGGTGACCTGGTCGCACAATGAAAGCATGGCGGTCTTGTGGGGGACGGTGACGATAAAGCCCTCCAGGTTCGCCAGCGACCGTAGGCCTTCTATGGCCTTTGGCAACCCGCTGGCCGTGACGTGCAAAGGCACCATCACGCCATCATGACCGGCCTGGTCGAACAGGCCGTTGATGACTTGAGGTGTCTTTACCTGACTGATGGGGTCGGCAATGATTGCGTACAGGCGCGTAGCGCCGGAAATCTCGGTGATAGTTTTCATGTCGTTCACGCCAGAGTGAATGCGTCTCGAACTGAGGAACACGTGAGTGAAGGCGCCGGGCAAGCCGATCAGCGCATGAGCCAGCCGCCAGCCACGTCCAGTACCTGCCCGGTCACGAAGTCACTTTCCCGGCTGGTCAGGAAACACGCCGCATCGGCCACTTCCGACGGCTGCCCCAGGCGGCCCAGCGGGGTTTCGCTCACCACCGCCTGGTTCGCCTCGGCGGCAACGGTCTTGAGCAGCGGCGTTTCGATGCGGCCGGGAGCGAGGGCGTTGACGGTGATGCCATAGGCCCCAAGCTCGCCCGCCAGATGCCGGGTAAAGCCAATGATTGCCGCCTTGGTGGCGCTGTAATGGGCGGCCACCAAGGGCAGGTAAGCACTGCCGGCCACCGAGGACATGCTGACGATACGGCCGAACCGGCGCTCGACCATGCCAGGGGTCAATAGCCGGCTCAGGTTGAACGCCCCGGTGAGGTTGATGGCAACCACGCGATTCCACTCCGCTGGGTCCATCTGCCAGATGGGCGCTGGCTGGCCGTTGTGCTTGGGCGATACGCCGGCATTGTTGATCAAGGTATCAATGGGCCCAAGGCTTGATTCAAGCTGTGCGCAGGCCTGTTGGCACTGATCAAAATCGGCCACGTCCGCCTGTTGCCAGGCGACCCGGTATCCCTTTCCTCGCAGGCGCTCGGCCTGATCACTCGCCCGCTCCTCGTGTGCATCGACGATCGCCACCGCCGCGCCTTCTTCGCAGTAGCGTTGGGCGATGGCCGCGCCGATACCGCTGCCCGCCCCGGAAACCAGTACGGTGCGCCCTTGATGACGGCTCATGGGTTCACCTCCAGCATGAGCTTGCCGATATGGCGGCTGCTTTCCATCACTGAGTGCGCTTCTACTACGTCCGCCAGGGGGAAGGTTGCGTGAATCACCGGCCTGCATTGCCCCGCTTCAAGCAACGGCCATACCTGCTGCCGCAGCGCCGCGGCGATGCCAGCTTTCTGCTCGCGGCTGCGGGGCCGTAACGTGGAGCCGGTGAAGGTCAGGCGCCGAAGCATGATCGGCATGGCGTCGAGCACCTGCTTGCTGCCTTCGAGAAAGGCGATCTGCACCAAACGCCCCTCGATGGCCAAGGCTGACAAATTGCGCTGGATATAGTCACCACCGACCATGTCCAGGATCATTTCCACGCCGCGGCCCTCGGTCTCTTCGGCCACTACCCCGGTGAAATCTTCCTCGCGGTAGTTGATTGCCCGGGATGCCCCCGCCTTCACGCACGCCTGGGCTTTCTCGGCCGAACCTACGGTGGTCAGCACCCGCGCGCCAAAGTGGCTCGCCAGCTGGATGGCGGTCAGGCCGATGCCGCTGGAGCCACCGTGTACCAGCAGTGTCTCGCCCGCCTGCAGTCGGCCCCGCTCGAAGAGGTTGGTCCACACCGTGAAGTAGTTTTCCGGTAGCGCGGCGGCCTCGAGCAGCGACAGGCCCGCTGGCACAGGCAGACAGTGTTCGGCCGGCACCACGCAGTACTCGGCGTACCCCCCGCCCGGCGTAAGCGCGCACACCTTGTTCCCCAGCGACCATTGACTCACACCTTCGCCGAGGGCCACAACTTCACCGGACACTTCCAGCCCAAGCACAGGCGAGGCGCCGGGTGGCGGTGGATAACTGCCGGAGCGCTGGAGCACGTCCGGGCGATTCACCCCGGCGTACGCGACTTTCACCAGGACGTCACCTGGCCCCGGCTGGGGCACCGGGCCTTGGATAACGGCCATGCAACTTGCAGCGCCACCCTGGCCGTGTTCGATCTGACGCATCGTTTCAGTGCTCATGCAACCTCCGTCATGCTGTTCATAGGCCAAGGTAGGCACGCTTTATGTGAGGGTTTTCCAGCAGTTCGCGACCTGTGCCGGTCAAGGCGACCGCGCCGTTCTCCAGCACGTAGCCACGGTGGGCAATGCGCAAGGTATGCACGATGTTCTGTTCGACGATCAGCACCGTGGTGCCCAGGGAGAGGATCTTTTCGATGATGTCGAACACCTGAGCCACCAGCAGCGGCGACAGGCCGAGCGAAGGCTCGTCAAACATCAGCAGCCTGGGTTCGGCCATCAGGCCACGGGCGATGGCCACCATCTGTTGTTCGCCGCCCGATAAGGAACCCGCCAGCTGGTCAAGGCGCTCGCGTACCCTGGGGAATAATTCCAGCACCTGCTCCAGGCGCTGCTTGTAGCCGTTGCGGGCGCTGCGTTTGTAGGCGCCCATCAGCAGGTTGTCGCGCACGCTGATGAACGGGAACAGTTGGCGCCCTTCCGGAATGAGGGTAATACCCGCGGCCACCACTTCGTCCGGCCGGCGGCCGTCCAGGCGTTGCCCCTCGAATTCGATCGTCCCCTGAGTGGGCTTCACCAGGCCGCACAGGCTGCGCAAGGTTGTGGTTTTGCCCGCCCCGTTGGCGCCGACGATGGTCACGACCTCGCCCGCATTCACTTCGATGGAGACGCCACGCAGCACCTCGGTACGGTCATAGCCGGCATGCACGTTGTTAAGCCTGAGCATGGCTGTACTCCTTGCCCAGATAGGCCTCGATCACCTGTGGGTTGCTGACCACCTCCCCCGGGAGGCCTTCCATCAGCAGCGCGCCTGAACTGATCACCACGATCCGGTCGGACAAGGTCATGGTCGCCTGCATGATGTGCTCGATCATCAGCACGCTCACGCCGGCATCGCGCACCCGTCGAATGATCTCGATGGCCTTGGCCACGTCCGTGGGGTTAAGCCCGGCCATCACCTCGTCCAATAACAGTACCCGTGGCCGCGTAGCGAGGGCCCGGGCCATTTCCAGGCGTTTCATGCCGCCCACCGTGAGGTTGCGGGCCCGGGTTTCCAGCAGGCCGGTCAGGTCGGTGAGCTGCGCGACCTGGGCCGCGATCGCGCGTGCCTCGGCCGGGGCCCGCGTATGCATGAAGGCGCCCAACATGATGTTCTCGCTCACGGTAAGGTCGGCGAACGGCTGCACGATCTGGAACGTGCGGCCGATCCCCGCGAGCGCGAACTGCGCCGGGCTGCTCGGCGTAATCCACTGCCCCTCGCGGGTACGTACCTTCACTTGCCCTTCGGAGGGCGGCAAAAAGCCGGACAGTTGATTGAATACCGTGGTCTTGCCAGCGCCGTTCGGCCCGATCACCCCCACGATTTCCCCTTCGTTGAGGCTGATGGACACGTCATTCGTGGCATGCAACCCGCCGAAATACTTATGCAGGTGCTCGGCCACCAGAATAGGCTCCCCGCGAGTAGTGCTGGCCACCGCCGCTGCTTGCGCGGGTGCCTCGGGCAGGGGCCGTTCACGGCCACCGGGCAAGCGGTCGATCCATGCGCCTATGCGCCCGCCGAAGCGGCCAACGACTCCCTGGGGAATGGTCAGCACCACCGCCACCAATACCAGCCCATATACGAGGCCGTGCACCCCGCTGCCCATGTCGCCTAGCCAGCCACGGGCCAGCTCGGCCAGCGGCAGCACCAGTACAGTCCCGATCAACGGCCCGGATACCGTGCCTAGCCCGCCGATCAGCGCGAACATCGCGACCTGGATCGAGAGCTCCAGCGAGAACATCGCCCCCGGCTCGATGAACGTGAGGTACATGGCGTGGAAGCTGCCCACCAGGCTGGTGAGGCACGCGGAGATCATCACAGCAGCCAGCTTCACCTTCACCGCGCTTACCCCAACCGCCTGCGCAGCGTCTTCACGCTCGCGCACCGCGATCAGGTAATAACCCAGGCGAGACTGTTTGAGCGCCCAGGCCACCCAGAGCGTCAGCGCCAGGAAGCCAAAGGCAATGAGCAGGTACGGCCAGCGCTGGCGGAACAGCATCCATTCGGCGCCCATTTTCAACGGCACCGCCAGGCCGGTGGCGCCGCCGGTGATGTCCTGCTGGTTGATCACCACCAAGCGGACCACTTCGAGCACCGCGATCGTGGCTAGCGCGAAGAAAGGCCCCCGTAGCCGGAAACACGGCCAGCTGATCACCACCGCCAACACCGTGGAAAGCGCCGCGCCCGCGAACATGCCGACCCAGGGGGTCAGCTGGAAATGAATCACCAGCAGCGTGGCGACGTAGGCGCCTACGCCATAGAACACCGCATGGCCGAGCGACAATTGGCCGGCGAAACCGCCCACGATGTTCCAGGCCCCGGCGAGGGCAGCGTAGCTGCACACCAGAATGAACAGGTGGAACACAAAGGGCGAGCCGATCGCGAAAGGAATGATGAGCAGCAGGGACAATGCCAGCAGGCTCACGTAGACACGGGGGTGGGTCAGGTTCATGCGAGGCTCCTTATTCCGACCCACGCCCGGCACCGAACAGGCCGGTGGGGCGCAAGACCAGGATGCCGAGGAAGATGAGGAAGTACACGACCTCCTTGAGGTCTGGCGCGATGTAGAACCCTGCCAGGCTGTCGACCACGCCGATGAGTAGCGAGCCCACCAGGGCG
>Ga0265797_10007816_pt1 | contig 14459 bp, 13 predicted proteins | sample P2T30metagenome_FD_192433 | JGI IMG/M metagenome (GOLD analysis project Ga0265797, IMG submission 192433) | Plant litter microbial communities from East Loma Ridge, Irvine, California - P2 T30 | ecosystem: Environmental > Terrestrial > Plant litter > Unclassified | place: USA: California... | reverse complement strand
CACCCCCCCCCCCCCCCCCCCCCTTACGAGAAATTCATCTATTCCACCATCTAATCTTTCCCTTTGACATGTAACTAATAAACCTCCCATGAATAGCACCGTCATGGGCTTCACCTGACTTCGGCCTAAACCTCGTCTTTCTCCGCGAAGCGAAACCTATGCACCCCCAGATCCTGGTGGAAAAAAGGCGCTCCGCTCCCGCCGGCTGACGAATAAACTGGGCCATGCACACAAAACAAACAAGACGAAATCGAAATCGATTTTCGCGGGCTCACTCAACAAAAAAACCCCCAACTTTGCCCGCCCCGCTCCGCTCCGCATGCTTGTCATTGAACGCATCGTCCTACTTTGTACACAATCTACATGTCCTTCATCTACGGCATCCTCTACCTCTTCCTCACAGCCTAACCCCCTTCATCTTCCAGCGCGTGCACGGCATGAATACCGGCATGGGCGGACTCTCATGGCGGTCAAATAAAAAGGTCGAATAGAACTTGCAATAGGTAATAGACTGCTCCACACTCGTCGTGGTTTTGATCTGTGAGGGAAAGAAGAAGAAGTTAATCTTATAGTCGTAGAATAAGGGCAGCCAGCTTAATGTCCATGAAAACAAAAAAACACAATCCATCACTACTGTTACCTCACTTCTTAAACAGACTCGTCGCACTCCCCATGACGGGATTCGGCTGAAACTCAACACGACCGCCAGTCGCATACAAGGGCATCATGTCCCCCTTATCCTCGACTTCCTCATCAACCCTACTCTTTGGCTTCAACTCCTCGCCCCTCGCAATCTCAATCGTACTCACAACCGGCAGCACCAACAGCAGCAAAGGCAACAACTGGCCAAAGCTCCAGTTGCCTTCTGGCGAGCCCTGCAAGTTGAGTGCAGCAGGCGGGCTACCAAAAGCCTGGGACTCGAGCACCACGCGCACCGCGGCGCCGATGCCCATTGCCAGACAGGCAAACAGGCCGACGACCTGGACCGTCTTGAGCCATTTGGGATTGGATCGGTTGTGCAGATACCAGGTTGCAAAGCCAAACGTAACAACCTGACCGACGATGACGGCAATGGTGCCTGCAATGCTGAGCGCAGCACGCGGCGCAGCCGTGTCCTTGTTTTCCACTTGCCACACACACGCAATCGGCAGTCTAGGCTCCATGTTCTTCATCACCGTCTGCAGAATAAAAATACCGGACAGGATGCCCAGAAACATATTCACCAGCATCAGCACTTGGCGTAGCCAGCGCAGCACCCAGTCGCGGCGGAAGTCGTTTACGAGCGCGAGTAGGGTGGCGAGGTTGGTGGCGGTGGAGAGCAGGCTTAGCAGCCAGATGATGAAGAAGTGGTAGGGCACCATTGTCTTCATCTTTGCGAGTCCCACGGATTGGATGCCGATGCCGGTTAGGATCTGCTGGTCGGAGAAGGATTGGAGGAGTTTGCGCGAGATGGGCGCCGACGTGGATTTGCGGAGCCCGAGGAGGATGATGGTGCCCGAGAGGAGCAGGGAGAGTGCGTTTGTGATGATGAAGGAGAGGAGCGTCTAGATATTGGGCTTGTGTTAGTACAAGGGTTTGGAGAGGGGGTAGGGTTTGGTCGTACACCTGCGCCTGCGACTCCTGCATCAGTGCTTGTGAAATCGGGTACATGTGAGCAGTTGAACGCCATGGTTTTATCTGTCTCTTTGCTCGTTTCTCATGTGCTTGTTTTCTGTATAGTTCCGTCCTTGACTTGTCATGTGTCGCAAATAACACAGAGTTACTCGCAGCAACGCGCGTCAAAAAAAAAGCAGTAAAGAGCGATAAAGCAGTCTTCACTTTCACCCACAAAATAAAGACGGTAAAGAGAGTGAGTGAATGAACGAGTCCTCCTCCCTTACTGACAATGCCGCAGAAATGGAACACCCACAAGCACAGCCTCGCGCCAATGTCGTCATAAATCCAGGTTCCTTCAACAAACCAACCACCCACCACCCACCATGCCTAATTTAAGGCCCATTGGCGAGCAGCGCACCGCAGGACGAAGCCAGGGGTTAAGAAAAAAAAGAAGACCCCCCCGCAGCCAATAGGTCTTGTTTGCATCTTTGCGACGTGCGACATGGTGAAACACGTCCTGGCGGGTGCGCGAGGTATGGGTATTTAGGGAAACATGGATGGAGGCGTAAGTAGAGGAAGAGAGACAAGGGCGCTTGCGCAGGGGGGCGGGGACCGGGAAGGTGCGGGTCGGGCGCCAAAGGAGGGACGGCGGATCACGCCGGCAAAGGTACTGCGGCTGGGTTGTTGGGTTGGCTGCATTGATGAGTGGTTTTAGCGCAAATGTCTTGTAACTACTCCTCTCGTCTTTCTGTAGCCTGCCATGTCAAAACAGCGTGCAGGAAAAATGGTCCAGTGACAATACAGAATACAGACTAGTCATACTAGTTGAGTAACCCCGTTGCTCGTATCAACATATTACAGAATAGTCAATTATATTACTATCCCACCTATACTCATCGAACACCGTCGCTGATATATATATAAACATCTCCAATGCCCATTGCACCACGTTGCAGTGTATCCCATCTACCGGAAAATTGAAAGAGAAGTGGAGTATACATTGAGAAGTGTGAAAGCGGTAAAATAAATTTGAGCTGTTTGGGTTCGGTGACATCCGCGTACCTGTCCAATCCTTTATTGAGCTTCTTGTGCGAGTTCATCGGCAGGAGGTGCGTCTTCGGCTGGAGCCTTTCCGTTGGACAAGATCATGCCCTCGCGTTCCGGATCTTCCACACCGCCTAGTCCTGCCGCAATGTTCTCGTCCATGATTCTGTCGAGCCTGGTTTGTTCAAGCACTGCCTTCGACAGGCTCATCATGTCCCGCTCATGAAAGCCATTTGCTTGAACGCTGTTGGCATGTCCATTACCTAGCTTCACCTTTGGAAGCCCGATGCCCAGTTCTCTAACTGCTCTCTTCATACTCTCCAGCCTCGCCTTCTCAACAACGCACATTTTCCTCGCCAACTCCTTGAGTGCTGACCTCCCCGTCTCTACTCTATTCTCCTGCCAACTCGCAAGTTCTTGCGCGACAACCTGCTGTGTGTACCTCAGCTCCCTACCGAGGTCTTCAAGCTCGATTTTACTCTTGTCCATCTTCTCTTGCGCATCTCTCTGCACTCTAGATCGAGCGTCATCAAGAAGGCCGAGTGGCCATCGATCAGAACGGCGGACAGAGAGGTTGTGACGATCAATGGCTTTCTGTGCCGTCGACATGGAGGTTATGAGGGTCGAAGGGCGTGCCAGTGAGGTCAAGATGGCATTGATTGTGCTGGAGATGGCGTGCATCGAGTAGTAGAAGCCTGCCATCGGGCTTGCCTCACTTTGGCTCAGCGTCTTTGTGTAGCGTTCTAGCGCTTTCAGGTGCTTATCTGGTAGGAAAGTGACGGAATGCAGGGCGGTATTGGCGATTTTGGCTGCATCATTGAGATCCGACGCCGCTGAGCGAACCTTGTTCGCGCGCCGGAGGACAGACCTCGACGCATGATGCAGAGCACGAATATTCTCACGCATGTGCTGGACGAAGAGTTCTACTTCACGGACGTCATATATCGGAGCGTATTCTTCGCGGAGGCGCTCGACGCGCAATTCCGCCTTGCGTGCTGAGCGTTCTGCGAGCATGGACGAGTCAATGTCAGGAACGAGGAAGAACTCCCATACCAACTCGTGTGTCGAAAAGGTAGGATGCTTGAGCAGGATCTTGAGGAATGCGTCGAGTCTAAGTTGCATATCGCGCAGTATCGATCTTGACGGTCTTGACGGTATGAGGTAGGGTGAGGCTAAGTTGTGTATGACAGGTAACCATGACGCAGGATGCTCCTGGGCAAGCCACTTTGCAAGGTTTTCGAAATCCTGCGACGACCGCCGACATGTTGTGACTGTAATGGTGTTGTTGTCGTTTGGTGCTCCAGACTTCAGGACAAGGCGTACAGTGCCATCTTCCACAAAGAATGAGCGAACGACAGTCGTAGTTCGCCCGTCAGGCCCGGCTTCATTCGACAAAAGCACAAGGTCATCAATACGATTTCGAACCTCGTCGTCTTTGGCAAGCTCGACCGCCGTAAGGCCACGGGCGTCTCTATACGACAGGTCCACTCTCGGGTCTTGGAAGAATACCCGCACCATGTCCGTGCGCCCATATTTACTAGCTACCATGAGCGGCGTAAACTGCCGGTCGTTGGTCGCATTAGCATCCGAGTCGCAGCGGTAAAGCAGCTTTGCTGCCAGCTGAGGATCAGTGATGATGTGCAGTAGACTGTTGCCCTTGTTGTCGACGTGCTCATCGAGATGTAGCGGCTGCCCGTCATCTTGATCATGCGTCGCAGCTAGCAAGGCCTTGTCTACCATGTCGTGGTATTGCTCGTGATCGTAACATCTGCAGAGAGCAAAGACGGGCGTCTGGCCATTCTTGTCCTTTAACCGCCAAGGCAGGAGATGTCCAATGCGATCGATGAGACGAGGTTGATTGAAAAGATAATGCGCTACACACCTACCCTTTGCATCCGGCCTGGCTAGGTAGTCTCTTAGTACTTGAGGACTTGGGCTGTTCTCCAAGATGTAATTGAGGATCGTGTCTGTTGTCCTGGCATGACCGAGCTGGATTGCGGCGCTCAAAAGGTTGGTACCCTCATTGTTATAGTCTTCAAAGACGAGCGAAGGAGTATAGTACTCTGTAAGGCTGAGTAGGTACTGTAATGCCCTATCTTGCCTGTTCTCAATAGCCATCATGAGCAATGACTCACCATCAGGTCCTTGCGTCATGGTGAGCTTCTCTATCGAGACATCACCTTCAATAGCGCTGACACGCGAATCAAGCGTTGTGCGAGATCGGAATGAGCGTGCCGATCCGCTTGACATACTTCTCGTGTCCATTGACACCCGCTTCTTCATCTTTGGTCTATCGGGTAGCGGCGGTGTTTGGGCCCGCTGGAAGGGAAAGATGTGTGCTAGTGGGCCATCTTCAATGACGCCATTCGCCCGAGATGAACCTTGACGGCTTGATCGTGCCTCGTAGTCGCCATTCGTAATAGTCCCCCCCGGAGAGCGTAGCTCCAATAGGCTTGCTGCAAATCTGACTGGGCGATGTCTCGGTGGTGTGTCACTCTCATCTGAAGAAAAACTGTCCATGTCTGCATGAAAAGACCTATCAGGCTCTAGAATACCTTGCATGGTCGCAAGATCCCCCGTCTTGGTCGCTTGCCATAGCGCCCTGTTCCGTCGACTTGCTTTTCGTAAGCCTCCAGAGTCTGTTGTCAAATATGATAAGACAGCTTCAAATGTGCTGAGGGCATAGCCCATTTCGCCGCTTTCGACATCATCGATGAAGATGAAATGGCGCATGTAGGATAACCGTGCCTGCAGATGCCGCACAGGCGCTCGAATGACTACTATAAGCAAGAGGGAGACGAGTGTGTCTGCATTGATGGTGAGTAGGTGGTCTTGCTTCTCGGAGATTTGCTCTCCATTCGTCATGGTCTTTTCCTGTTGCTCATCCGGCATCGTGATGTGCTTCTGCACTGCGAGAAGTATTTCAAGCATCTCCTGTGGGCTGCCTGCGACACCCATCCTCTTAAACATGTCCACGGCTTTGGACAGCCGTATAGCCAGCTCTTGTTTGCCCTTGCGACCATGTCCAATGTCAATGCCAACCTGCGATATATCAATGTCCACCATTTGTCGTGTTCGACGCTCGAGTTCGGCATCCTCCAGCAATCGTATTTGTTGAATGCGTGGGAACAGGATAGTATTGTGTACTTGCTCGGCAATATATCGCTCAATCATCCGCTCGACAATGGGGCCAGTCAAGTCGGTAGTTGCACCCAAAAGTGACAGTTGCTGCTTGTCAACCATTTGGAACAGATCAATCGCTGCCGTGACAGCAGTCTCGAGCGATCTGCGCATCTGGTCTTCTTCGTCGCTGATTTCCAGATTTGATATGAAGCCATTCGGGCCTTGCGACATGCTGCTATGAATGGACAGCGGTGCCGTCTCCGCTGATGATGCCGAGCCTCGTCTCCGCTGGCTTGCTCGTGAGCTCATTGACGAACGTCGTGACCGTTGTGAAGGCGTAACTGGTAGCGGCTTTTCTAGCTCCTTGCCAAACTCGTTGAACAGCCTCTCCAGGCCTGGCTGCATCTGGCGGGCGATCATGGGAAAGTGGTTCAAGAGGTCGCTGAATGACTTGACGTCCTTCTTCCGCGGCATCGACGAGCTGGCAGCCATGGCCGAGCTCCCCGCCGCCGGTGGTGCTGGCGCAGCATCTGCTTTGACATGTAGAGTGGCGGGTATTATCGGGTTTGGGTCGAAGGTGCCTATGAGCGGGCGGGAGATGAAGTATACTAGCCAAGGCTGGGCATCGAAGGAGTCGGGGTAGAAGATGGTGTCGCTAAGGAGCTGGGCTTGATTAAGTGTCTTGAAGCCTTTATTGCTGTAAATGAAGGCGTCCTTGACTATCACCGTCCGGCCATTTGCTGTTGTAAACTGCTTAGCCTTGCCCCGCGTCTCCCTGAAAGTGCCCGCATCCTTGACATGGTTGTTTGGTCCCACCCCGCCCGGCACGCGCAGTACATGGCTTGCGAGGAAGTCTTCGGAGCCACTAAGGTCGACGTACGACGTGTTTGATTCCTTGTCGCGCGATGTAACGAGGACTTCGGTGGTCGGGACAAGAAGGACCTGTGGCGCATCGTGTCAGCAAATGCAACTGTAGCTGTACTCTCAAGGCTCGTAGAAGGCACCGTACGTGATGCTGCGCCGGTTGGCACTGGCTGGGGAGTGCGCTACGGAAGAAAGCCCGTAAGAAGGGATTCAGGACGGGAGGCATTCAATCGACATTAACGAGGCTCGGAGAGAGGTTCGGCATGCGCGTGGCATGTGTCTTGGGCGAGATGTGGGCTGCGCGATTGTGGTCAAGGTTTGAATCGAGTGTGTTGCTATCGTGAATAGGAGCCTGATGGGATTCTTCGGAATGCGCTGATTCTGCTGATCCTACAACGGTGATGGATTTGTATCGGTTGGTGTCGCGACGGGCCTGCGTATTGGAAACGTCAAAGTCGGCGTATAAACCGAGGATACACAGCTGAGGGGTCGCAAAGAATTGGGATGGTTGTTGATAGTTGGCATACATCGGCTTGTGAAGGTGAACTCGCGGCTAGGCCCGTTATTGATTAGGCGAGAAACGCGACTCTTTCGTCATCGCTCCCGGTCTTACTTTGCCTCCCTTCCCCGGCTGCCTAGCCTTTTGTCCAACTACTCCGGAGTTTCACCATTTCAACGTCTTCACTTTGATCTTGCATTGCCATGTTAATCTTGGGCACAGAACATGCGGGCGCGCCACCCTCACGCCACATTCACACACCCATGCACACCCATGCACACACATGCACGCGTATCAGTCGTCGCGTCATGCTGAGGCATTTACTTTGCATACCGGTACTCTTCAACAAGATGCGGTACGAACACTTCCCCGCCTACGCGCTAGTCTTCTTGCACAGCTTTGTACCGTAGTCAAGCACACTCCAGTTCTCCGTCCCTGGCGTAGTCTCGGTAAAGAAGACACCGTTAGGATCCCACTTCTGGCGAATCTTCAACAGCCTCGCGTAGTTGCTACCCCAGTACGCCTCTTGCCAGTTGGGCTCGTTGAGATCGCCCTCGTTGACGTAGCTAGCACCGTTGGGCGACACGTCCCTCAACCTCTTGCCCACCACGTTGGTATTGAAGTTCTCACGCTCCTTTTTGACCGCCCACGATTCAGTGCCTTCCATGACGACATTTGTGATGACAAAACTGCTGGCGTTGCGCCAGGCAGGATTGATAGCGTTGTCTACCTTGGGGTACGCATGCCCGGGGTTGACAATGTGGCCGACGTTGAAGCCGAGTTGGGTGGGCTCTGGCATTGATGCATAGATGAGGGCATCTGCAATTTCATCACCATGGTTGCTAATGTCAGACTGGGTGAAGAGACGACCTCCCACAATCGACTGGCGGTTTGCTGGCTCGTCCTCGAATAGGTCAATGTACATTTCAAAGAAGGTGGGGAAAGCCTTTGTGTGCGCATCGTAGGGTACCTTGGCTGCATTCAGCTGTTCGTATAGCGGTGCGAGAACCCCGGCGAGCTGGCTTTCGGTCATGTTGGGGCCAACGAATGGAGCAATGTGAAGAACCTGAGGACCTGGGCCGAGTTCGAAATATACAAACATTCCATGATCGGCGTAGTGATTTGCCAGATTATGGAAGATGTGAACACCCTTGGCGAACAGTTCCGTGTCGTTGGTGTGCGTCGAATTGATGTTGAGGATCGTGCCGGCTGTGGGAACCTCGGGGAACGTCTTCACTGTGATGGCGACGACAACGGCAAAAGAGCTAGGACCGCCGCCCTTGAGAGCCCAGAAGAGATCGGAATTCTCCTTTGCATTTGCAGTGACGTATTTCCCCTCGGCAGTGATGGCGTCAAAGGAAAGCACATTGTCAGCTCCCATCCCGTAGATACCAGAGAGCGGGCCATGCCCACCACCTTGGATATAGCCACCGCCCCAACCAACGGTCTTGAATTTGTCAGTGTTTTGTGCCATGTTATGAGGATAATGGGCATACCGGGCATTCTCCACCAACAATGACGACCTTGGGGTTCTGAGCAAAGCATTGCCTGAATAGCTCACGGCCCTGAACACCAGCGCCAACGATGGCCGCACTGCCAGTCCAGTCGCCAGGCCCAGTATACTTCTTGAAAAATTTGACGTCCTTGAAGTGGTGAGTATTGATAATGAGAGATCCATAACCAGTCGAGCGGCCCCTGTGCTGCATTAGTCTTTTCCTCGTATGAAGTGTTATGCACGTACAGTACTTACATGAAGTCGTGACCGGTATTGCGGATAATCAGGCGGAGGTTGCGTTCTCGTGCAAAGTTCACACCTGCTCTGACTTGGTCCTTCGTCGTCGCCACAATGACATAGCGGCCATAGAAGCCCCGTGAGCAGGGCTCAGATGGATCGCTGGTTGGCAGGCAGGTATTGTTCGTCTTGAATGGCCACAATCCAGCAATTGGGTCATCGACCCTAGCATAAAATTAGTATTGTCTTGAATGTTTATTGGTTTTCTCGGAATATGACACATACATGACTTGCTCAACCGCCCAGTTTGCTTGTAACTCTGCACACTTTGCCGCATCATACACGCTAGTAGAATTCTCGAAGTTCTTGTGACAAACAGCACCAGGTGGTATTGCAGCTTGCAGAGCGCCAGATACAGTTTGGTTGAGCTTATCCCAATCCTTGTTCGTAGGCCAGCACGCATTATCAGAGTAGCACTTGCCTTTGTTCCCATATCAGTTTGTTATACAGGTATTTTTTTACGATCAACCCACTTACACTGATAGTCAGCACCGTCTATTTTCTTGACTTCACCAAGCCACTTGGCACCCAAAACCCCATTGATTACCAAAAGCAACGAGGCGAGTAGTAGCAAATGTCCCATTGTGGCGGAGAGCACAAATGTTGAGTCGAAAAAAAAACTTGTCACGATGTGCTTCTGCGGCCCAATATATATATTTTAGACAGGTGGGCGCGCTCACAATAGTCTAGTCTACAAGTCTAGCCCATATCTACTGAGATGGCTCTGCCAGGAACGCAGTACGCCCTGCTACACACCCTTATGGCTTGAGATTGAACTAATGCAGCGTGAAATTGTTACCTGTGTTAGGTCTTCCCGGCCGCTAAGTAAGGTATAGGCCAAGGCTGTGTGTGTGGAGATATCTATGCCACAATTCGCAAGCAAAATCAGGGCCGAAGCAGATGAAAAAAAATCCCTCTATTGGGCTCATAGTCGAAAACAGGCCACTGGAGAGTGCCGCCAGGTCAGAGTGCCGGTAGATTCCCATTCACCCGGATAACACATGGGGGCCGGAAACCTGCATGCCAAGAAAAACCGTCTTCCAGTGACCATTCATTCCTTAACAGAGCTGGAACTCAGGTAGGACCTAGATCTGGACATTTTCCAGACCCATCCACGTCGTTGGGCTAGCAAAATTTCTCGTAGCGAGACGCCACAGCCGGTTTCAATAACCGGCTGTGGTCATTGCCTATAGACAGGTATGCACCTGCCTTGTTTAGCGAAGCCATCAGGCATTTTCTGCAGATGGGTGTCTGTCTTACTAATGAAGCTGCGCAAGGAAAAATCTCGCATGGCAATATTTGTTTTGCCGATACTGTATTCACTAAGTAAGCTTGAGCCATCATCCTAGTTCAAGATGATTTCGACACGCTGCTTCCCTGCTACAGAAAACACGTCCTGGACTGCAAGTTTACAGATGAATCGTCGACAAATGAAAATATCACAGCAAAGACCGATATCGTATTTTCGAGGTAACGCTGGGATGATTTTTACTTTCAAGCATTGAGTCAGCATGCTTGAGTCCTGGGGTTTCTGGTAGATTGAGGATGGGCGGATGCATGAGGTGCTGTCGACAACAAGCTTAGCCTCGGGGCCATCACCGGCTTCCCTTGGAACCTCAACACTTCCCCGCAGAGACCCACTTTGGTTGAATTAAAGGGCCCAATCATACTCTCCGACAAGATTATACACATGCAAGGCGAACTCGTAGTGTTTACCTAGTTCATTCGTGACTCTAAATTTTATTGCATAGAATCAAGGACGGGTTGAAACGTCTTCAGCAATGAATCTGGGCGCTTTGATGCACATAGGCAGACTGGCTAGTTGCCGGTAATCACTGATAACCAAAGGGATGCCGTTATTGCGGAAGAGCTGCCTTGCCAATCAGCAGAGAAGGTCAGGGGTCACCTTCAAGGATAGCGTGATACAAGATCAGTCAACTCATAATAACACGTTAGATAGGTCTAAGATGTTACGTGATTCAATAATACTATTAAGTGTACAATAATAATTTCACTTTTAAGTTTGGTCTTTAACATTCTCCAAGACAGCCGTAAGTATTAAATATCTTGTAACCTCTACTTCCTGTATTCGACTTGCTAGTTCTGGCTCCTCCGCCAAAGTATAGATGTGGGGAGAGATTTCAGATAATTATACAGAAGGGGCTCGGTCAGGGATCAACAGTACCTAGGCCGCACCCTTGCTCGCTGGTTGGTTCCAGTTGATGTTGCTGCACTGCAAAGATGAAGCCGCATTAACTAAGCACTGCAGAAGCCCCCATAGGCTACATCTTATCACACGGCAGCTGGCACACATACAGAGCTAAAGTCCCCCCAGCGCTTGGGTTTCTTCGTCACATCAGTCTCGTACTAGACTATACTTGAACACATGAAGTGCAGCTAGGTTTGAAAGGTTAGACCTTTTATCTCTACCTACAGTAAATGGCAGATTCACGTTACACAGTCGAGGTGCGAAATTCTGCGGGCAAAGACCTTGGAGTTTTTGCCACTACTGATATACCGTGCAGAACCCGTGTTATCGCGGAATTGGCTATACTCAAAAATCGACCGGGATCATGGCGATGCCAGGAACATACTACGCGCTTTTGAAAGTCTTTCCGTCTCGAAACAGATCTTATATCTACAGCTCCATGGGTTCGCATGCGCTGAATTCAGACGTGCCGCCGAGCGGGAGATGGGCCAAAGCTAGCAAACGATGTCAGAACTGCAACGCAAGGTCTTTTCAATCTTCGCAGCGAACGCTTTCGGCGACGTCTTTTTACTAGGTTCTCGCATCAACCACTCCTGCACCTCGAATAATCACTCTGCATACAACACCAGCTTTAGAAAAGAGACCTTTCATCATGTTCGCGACATAGTCGCAGGAGAAGAGCTTGCTATAAGCTACAACGATGGAACCGACCGTACGAAGAGCCAGAGGCAAGGCGAACTGGACAAGTGGGGGTTTGTTTGTACCTGTCCCACATACCAGATAACTACAGAAGAAAGAGAGAGAGAGGCAAGACACGCCCTGCTGTTCAGCCTCGACGAAGAACTTGCGATCACTATGAGAACTGGCAATTCCAAATCCTGGGAAAATGCACTAAAATTGGCATAAAAATTGGCAACTGTACAGAAGTCTGATGGGTTGCCGACTAGAGCTCTGAGAATTTCGTGAGTGATATATTTCATGGAAATTCCTGTTAATTGAAGATGCATCAGCTACCACTCCTACAGTATGAAACGAGTGCCGACATTTTCAATCAGAGGCTTTTAGATGCTAGATATACTGTGAGTGGAGGTTTCGTGTATCATGGAAGTCTTACTACTGGGCTAATGTTCGCACGAAGTTGGCCCAACTTCCACAACACGGCTGTGTCGGTCCCTTGAATCTTGTTCAAACTTCAAGCAATGGGCGGTGCACACAATATCATCCCTACCGACCACTCTGTAATCAAACACTTTGCCTCTATTAGCGTGAGGTAGATATAATCAACGGGTGAGGTTCACTATTGGATGGAGCCTCAGTTTTGGGCTATATTTGGACTGACAACTGGCTGAACTGACTGATAGCAACTCTGAATGGAACGAATACGAAATTTGACTTCTTGAAAAGGATTATGGCAGATGATCTGTTATGAAGGATCAGGTAGTAACATAGTTGTTTGACATGAGGGTCAGTAGTGATCATTTCCCTCCAACATTTGTGACGCATGTTTATGAAGCTACAAGTAGGCGTGTTTGACTCAGGAAGACGACCGACACAGCAATATCAGAGAGAAGCATCACTACCTTCTAGGTAGCAGTCCTTGCTCTTTACAAAAACCCGCTTGGCAGCTTCCAAACGAAAACTATGCAGTAGAAGCCGTCTCATATCAGCATAGCTTGAGAGAAGTTGGTCCCACTCATCCACAGTTCCCTGAACGCGGTCCTCCTTCTCAAAATTCGTCGCAACGAAATCCACATACAACTTCCGTAGCTTTGAGTCTTCAGCGCTGTTGTCACATGCATACTGCACGTCGAGTGTCGAAATGGCTCTGGTGAAGATATTGGCGTTGTGTTGCGCATAGAGACGGCTCATGGCGTGATCCTTGAACTCGGTGCACAACAGCTTATCGCCCAGTACCCAGCATTTAGCGTGAATACTGATACTATCGCTTCTGACGTGTACAGGCAACTGGAACGGTGCAATGGTATATTCTCCATAGTACATCCATTCAACGAAGAGGGCGAACACAACAGGATCATCGTCTGGAAGCTGGATCCGGTTTTCGCGAAGTTCTTTGAAGTCCCGGAGACAAGCAGCTTCAAGGAAAGGCGAGTAATGCGATATCAAGCGCTTAGGCAGGGACCAGGTGTTCCACGCAGAGTCCCCGGTAGAGTCTTGCACAGAAGTTGCCGTACCGACATGAAGCTCAATTCCAGGGCCGCAGAGACTACTCACGTTAACAGCTGTCCTGGTTTCAAACTGATTAGACGGCATACAGGTCTAGATAGTTGTTGTGCTTCTTTGCATCAGATCTTGGCAGTTTATGCAAGGGGCATGAAGAGATCATTACTCTCGTGCCTACAGAAGAAGGCCCATGTCCTTGTTTGTAATCTGCCAATCTAAGTTCTTCAAGACTGAAATCCATACATTCTGGTTGGGTTGAAATGGTGACGTATTGATCTGAAACCCGCCTGTCAGGAAACGATGACTCTACGTAAGGAACGAGTCGTACTCCGACAGTTCCATTGTTCGCTGGTAATGAACTTTCTACTGTTGATAAGCCAAGATGAACGCCTGACTTTCTAGTCGGCACGTACTAGGTGAACTTGAAGAACTATGCAGAGATGTCAGCGGGTATGAGTGTAGCACAACATTCACATGCACCTCATTTGTATGTATGCCGGCCGTCTAATACTTCGCGTCGGGAACGATTTGTAACGCGACTGCCGGTACCACAAATTCGACTCTGTGGTTCAGTCTGGCGTTCCAATGCTTTGTTGTAGGTAGTAGGGCACGATAAGTGAAAGTGCAGAGGTTTGGATGGTTCGGGGCGACATGCCAACAAAGCGGTCCGTACATTGATGCGGGGTTTGAGCTAGGTACCTATCTGTTGCTTGGCCAACGCCACCACATTACCCATGGCCCAGTTGCGCGCACCCACTTAGCCGTCCTCACCCCTTCAGCACCAGCAGCTCCAAATTCTTTTCCGCCATCCTGGCTACGACGATGGCAGCAACGTCCTCTTCGAGCTGCAGGCACTGGACACCAACGACTATGGGCAGCTAGGCCCCTTTGCTTAATTTGCAATCGATGCTTGTGCCATAATTGCAGGAGACTACGCCAGCGGTCGAGGTTGGCCGTCGTAATCGCGCGATGGCAGCGTCTCGATCGACCCCACCAGCACGCTGGGCGAACGTAGCTGCTATTCCCACCTTGATGGCGCCGACAACCCGTAACGTATCCGTGCACCTCGTGCCCGGATTCATCTCATGCCCCGACGAACACGGACGCGTGTTATAACACTACAACTTTGACGCGCAATATGTAATAGGCTG
>Ga0265797_10007813_pt1 | contig 14461 bp, 13 predicted proteins | sample P2T30metagenome_FD_192433 | JGI IMG/M metagenome (GOLD analysis project Ga0265797, IMG submission 192433) | Plant litter microbial communities from East Loma Ridge, Irvine, California - P2 T30 | ecosystem: Environmental > Terrestrial > Plant litter > Unclassified | place: USA: California... | reverse complement strand
GGATCCGCACATGGGCGAACGCATACGCAGAAAAGGGCTATGCTGTGGCGAGCAGCCATCACCAATCTCCGGTAACGCATGCTCCGACAATAAGTGGCATGGGAACATGCATGAACAGTGGCACCTGCAGCTGGAACATTCCCTTCTTTACACAACCGGAGCAGCAGTCGTATGCCTACAACACCATGCAGACTACCTTCAGTGACCCGAACCCGGACGTCAATTCTGCATACTTCCTCAGCGTTTACGCCGTTCTTGGACTCATCTTCATGTTCATCACCTTCTTACGAGAGGGCTTCCTCTTTGGAGGGTCTCTCGCTGCATCCAAACGCATACACGAACGTCTCATTCAAAAGGTTACGCATGCCAAGTTCCGCTTCTTCGATCAGACCCCACTCGGTCAGCTCATGAACAGGTTCTCCAAGGACATTGAGTCAGTCGATCAAGAGGTAGCGCCAGTCGCCATTGGTGTTGTTCATTGCTTTGCTTCCATCATCACGATCGTCATTCTTATTTCCATCATTACTCCTGGTTTCCTGATCGCGGCCTTCTTCATCTCCATCCTCTACTTCCTCATCGGTCGCTTCTACATCAACTCGTCCCGCGACCTGAAGCGATTGGAATCCGTACATCGAAGTCCGCTGTATCAACAGTTTGGTGAGACATTATCCGGCATGACGACTATCAGAGCCTACGGTGACGAACGCCGCTTCATCCGCGAGAACTTGGCGAAGATTAACACTCAACATCGTCCGTTCATCTATCTCTGGGCGGCTAACAGGTGGCTTGCGTTCCGAGTAGACGTCGTCGGTGCCATGGTCGCCTTCTTCTCCGGAGCTTTCGTGGTGCTTAGCGTTGGACGCATTGATGCAGGTGCAGCGGGTCTCGCGCTTACCTATGCTGTTACCTTCACCGAGAACGTCTTGTGGTTCGTTCGTCTCTACTCCGCCAATGAACAGAACATGAATTCGGTCGAGCGTGTCAAGGAGTACCTCGATGTCGACCAGGAAGCTCCATCTGTCATTTCAGAGAACCGTCCACCATCCAACTGGCCAAGCAAGGGATCCGTAGAGTTCATCAACTACAGCACGCGATACAGAACTGACTTTGACCTTGTCCTGAAGGACTTGACCTTCAAGATCCTTCCAGGTGAGAAGGTCGGTGTCGTAGGCCGAACGGGTGCCGGCAAGAGTTCAATGGCACTTGCCTTGTTCCGGGCGTTGGAGGCTGAGAAGGGCAAGATCTTGATCGATGACATTGATGTTGGTACGATCGGCCTGCACGATCTGCGGGAGAACGTCGTCATGGTACCGCAAGGTAAGCACATCTTTATATCTTATTGGGGTGGAACAGATGCTGACACTACACAGATCCGACACTTTTCACAGGCACTATCCGAAGCAATCTCGACCCCTTTTCTATCTTCACTGATGAAGAAATCTACACCGCCCTTCGCGAAGTCAACCTGATCTCTACTCTATCACGGCCCGCGTCCGGCTCTGTCACTCCTACTGGAGCGACCACCCCACCTCGCGCTGTCCAGATTCCCGTTCCGACAACAAACGCTGTGACAGCGGATGTCAACGGCAGCTACTCAGCCGCTACCACAAATCCCGGGTCCATTCTGGCGAACCGCGACTGGGAGCGTGGCGAGACACAGGAAGACACTGTCGTGGTCATGCCTGATGGGCGTACTGTGGACCGCGACGATGTAGCGGCACAGGCTGCTATGGAGGCCGACAACAAGAACCCATTCAAGAACCTCAACTCGCTGGTGTCGGAATCCGGGTCCAACCTGTCGCAAGGTCAACGACAACTTTTGTGCTTAGCGCGAGCGCTACTGAAAGCACCCAAGGTTCTGCTGATGGACGAAGCCACAGCGTCCATCGACTACGCCACCGATGCGAAGATCCAAGAAACCATTCGTCAGATCAAGAACACCACCATCACGATAGCGCATCGTCTCCAAACAATCATTGACTACGACAAGGTCCTTGTTCTGGACAAGGGTGAGGTCATCGAGTACGGCCATCCCTACGATCTTGTCCGAAAAGATGGCGGTTCATTCCGGTCCATGTGCGAAACCAGTGGCGAGCTAGAAACTTTGACTACTACTGCAAAGACAGCCTATGAATCGAAATCTACATCAGCTGCCGCATAGAGATCGCAGCGCCGGCCTTACGGTCGAAGGGTCTTGGGATGAGAGGGGAGAGTCAAATTTAGACGGAGTTGGAGAAGGACAAAAAGCATGTGATCAAGGTTTTGCATGAGCGGGTCGGCATTATTTCCTTCTGTTTCATTGTCGTGGCGTATACCAGTGTGCATATAATTATGTCTAACCGGCTCCGTATGGACCGTATAATCGATACATTGACGTACCCACCTCATTCAAGAAAAAACTGAACATGTCTAGAGCCTACATTAACGCTAGGCCACCTATCTTGTAGGTTTTTGTGTTCATGTAGGCTGCAGGCCTATCCAGTTTTTTTCTTAGTCAACGTGTACCACTAATCAGCCTAGAGCCTACATCAAGATAAAAACATACAAAGTAAGCGGTCTAAGGTCAACGTAGGCTCCAGGGTGTCCGGTTTTTCCATTGTATGAAGGTGACTTGGGTAAGCGGTGCTCGTCGGCATGTACATGTCAGCCATGTGAGATGAAGCATCGGATCTTGGCGGATCTGACAAAACGCACCACCACGTCGACGACCACCGATCAGTAAACAGAAGCAAAGGCTGAACGCGTGCTATCGAGCCAGTCCTGCTACTGCGTTCCATCAACAACATTCTGATCGGTCAGCAAAAAGTGCAGAATACGCCGTTGGGCTTTGTGGCTTTCGCTGCAGTACCAATCACGTGGCTGTCAATCCGCCGCTTTCGGGTCTTACTTGCCTTGTCCGGCGTCTTATCAGCCTTGCGTCATGCAACTTGATCTGGTGTATGAGTATTCGCTCGGTGGTTTCTAATGGCTTTTGCTGACTGTAACGTTGATTTGTCGTTGGGGAGGAGATGGCTTTTCAGTGCGTTGGCTGGATGGGAGGAGGGGAGCAGAGCCGCTTGTGGGGGTGCTTTGGTGATTAGAATAGGTGGTAAGATGTGAAGGTATAAAGGGGGTGTTACACCGGAAATGTTCGAGCAGCCTTCTTTACAGTATCGACTTTTGCGACATCTCGTTTGCGTACCTGGAAATCATGGAGGCTATCAAGGAGATCGTCCGCGACGCGCCTTTTGGCCAGCTCGTTCGTTACGCGACGCGTAACCGCTTCTTCAAGTATCTGGAAGAGCTACCCGGTTTTGAAATCCCACCTGCATACACCGACGTCGAAAAACTTCCCTCCCATACCGCAGGAGTTGAAGGGACCTCAACACGCAACTCAACCTCAACCACCCCGCCTCCGTCGCACACTCTCCCCTTCAGCCCCTCACGCCTCGAAGCCGACCTAGCCCTCCACATCACCCAATCGAACAGCCACGCCATCGCCCCTATTAAGACAGTTGACGGCCTCATACTAGCAGAGTGGTACACCACGACCGACCCCGCGAACCCGCAGAACTGGTCGCAGGGCAAGAAGGCATGGACGGCTTTCTTGATCTGTCTGTATACGTTCATCGTGTACGCGGGTAGCTCGATCTATGTGAGCAGTACGCTGTTGGTTATGAGCCGGTTTGGGGTCGGGGCGTTCAAGGCGAGTTTGGGGTTGGCGCTTTATGTGCTAGGTGTGTTGCTGATCTGCGTTGAGAGATATGATAGGATGGGATGGATCGCTGACGGTGTGTAGGATATGGGATTGGTCCGTTGTTGTTCGCGCCGTTGAGTGAGGGTATGTGATAGCCTCTCCTGTCCTTCTTCATTGGATGCTCGTTCCGTGTGAGGAAGTTATCGCGGACGTAGGCCTTGCTAACAGCTCATCACAGTACCACAACTCGGCAGAAACATACCGTACATCACGACTTTTGCGCTCTTCACCATCCTCACTTTGCCTACCGCATTAGTAGACAATCTCGGCGGCTTCCTGTTCCTCCGTTTCCTACTCGGCTTCTTTGGAAGCCCCTGCCTAGCGAACGGCGGAGCTACGATGCAGGATCTGTATTCTCTGCTCCATATACCGTACGGCCTAGCTTTCTGGACAGCCGCCGCGTTCGCTGGACCAGCTCTAGGGCCTCTTCTATCTGGCTTCTCCGTCTATTCGGAGAACTGGCGATGGTACGTCTTCTTGCTCGATCAACCTAGCCTTCTTCCTTCGTCGAGGCTGATTAGTCGTATATGTTTAGGTCTCAATGGGAACTCCTCTGGATGGCCGCCCCAGTATTCCTTCTCTTTTTCTTCTTCCTCCCAGAAACGCAGCCTACCACCATCCTTCTCCACCGATCTGCCCGTCTGCGCGCACTGACTGGCAATCCGAATATCCATACGCAAACCGAGATCGATCGCAAAGGCACCAAGTTTTCCGCAGAACTCCTAGATACTCTCATCAAACCTCTAGAGATCTGCGTAAAAGACCCTGCTCTCTTCTTCATCAACGTCTACTCCGCGCTGACATACGGTATCTACTACTCTTTCTTCGAGGTCTTCCCTCTCGTGTATTTAGAGATATACGGGTTCAGCGTCGGCGAGATGACGATTGTCTTTCTGTCGATCATCGTGGGATGCGTCGTTGCTATGACGATCTACTTCTCCTATCTGAGGTTCTACCTCATACCGGATATCCTGAAGAGAGGATTGAGACCTCAAGAGCATAGACTCGTGCCGGCAATCTTCGCAAGTTTTGGGGTACCGATTGGATTGTTCATCTTTGGTGAGTCTTATAGCGCGACTAAAGCTGAGATAGCAAGTACTAACAGCAATTTTGCTTAGGCTGGACGGCTCGTCAATCTGTACATTGGATCGCTTCGGCTATCGGTATCGTTATATATTCGACCAGCGTGTATATCATCTTTCAGGCTGTCTTTTGTAAGTCATAGCTTATATCTATGGTGTTTACTGTTCTCATCGCTAACGCTTCTTCAGCATACGTGCCCATGTCTTACCCGCAATACGCCGCGTCTCTTTTTGCAGGCAACGACTTCTGTCGCTCTGCTTTCGCTTTCGGATCGGTTCTCTTCTCCCGCCCCATGTATCTCAAATTGGGGATAGGAAAAGGAATCAGTCTTTTGGGTGGCCTGAGTGTCATGGGTATCGTGAGTTTAATGTGATTATGCAAGTCTGTGAATGTGCGCTAACTCGAAGTAGATTGGGATGTATCTGATCTGGGTTTATGGTGCGCGGCTGAGGGCGAGATCGAAGTTCGCTGTGTAGAACCCGACGTATTGCGAAGAGAACACGTTCAGATTGCGGGATGCGGTGGTTGGACTGTCCGCATGGACCGAATTTCGCTATCCATTAGACCTGAGATAACACACTCGCGAAGACTCTGACCGAAAGAATCAGTTAATTTTTGATACAACGCAAGATCCCTGATATGTACGTAACGTCATTTCGACCAGAATACAATGAGATCATCAATGTCATCATCGTCAAGTTCGCTCGGCTTCTCTTTGAACTTTGGCCCATAGCCTTCACGCTTACTCCGAAGCCTGGAGTAAACCTGATAACAATTCGCCAGCTCAATTTCTGCCTCTTCTTTCTTCCCCAATCCACTCAACGCTTTGTACCGCATCCAACACGCTCGGGTCTTCTCTGGCATATAGGTATGAGAATTGGAGAATGCCTCAAGAGCATGATTGAGGAGAGCAAGTGCCATGTCGTAGTTCCCCAGATTAATATGATGCTCTGCGACTTTGACGAAGACGTCGGCCGTACGGTGATGGCGGTTGCCAAGGGTTGACTTGTAGTGCATGAGTGCACGGCGGTGGTAGTCTAGACTGGATTTCACATTTCCCAAGGCGTGAAGGAAGCGGCCGGTGATGAAAGATACCCGGTCTTCTTTGCCGAACTCATTTTCGCGGTCTCGCAGCCCCTTTTTGAGGGTCCTAGAAGCTAGCTCGTTGTTTCCTTGCAGCCAATACGCCAGACCCAGATTAGCGAGCTGCAACAATGGTTAGCGTTCGTGACATATATAACGGACAATTTTACTCACGGGTAGCGAGATCATGGTCTCACTGAACTTGCGGTACTTGCGCATTTCTTCGATGGACTTTAAGAAGCATTCTTCTCCTCTCTTCCAGTCCCGGTTGAGCATGTGCGCGTTTCCCAACTCGTTCCAAGAGATGGCGAGACGCATGTCCTCGGTGTCACTCTTCAAGCTTTCTTTTACCATTTCTTCATTGAACATCGCATGATACTGCAATGCATCAGTTGGCTCGTTGATCTCAAGAGCTATGCATCCCCTGTTGTGTGCAATCTCGGTAAGCGAATAGTTTAGCATCGAGAGAGTTACCGTGCTGCCATGCGCGAGTTCGGGACGCTCCAGCAAACGGAGCTTGAGAGACTCGCATATCGACTGGGCCATGTTGTTGGAGTATATCGCGTCCGGCGACTGGCCACGTTCGTGTTGATACCAACCACTATCTATGAGAAGCTTCGCAAACTCGTAGTCGTCAAATGAGTCCGGGGATGGCGTAATCAACGGAAATACAGTCTTGAGGCGCTGTATGTGGGGAAACAACTCCTCGCAATTCTCCCAGCGAGCGATGCCATGTCTCCAGGTGAGCTCCTGAAAAGTCCAGCTATCGTTGATCAATTCCACACATGCAAGGAAGTATTTCCTCATCTCAGGCTGACGCAATCTGGCTCGTGCTACATCTTGTACCAGCCTGTGTACTGATAGCTTTCTTTTCTCCTTATTGCTGGTGAGGAGGGATCGCGCCAAGAGCTCGGTGCGCGCAGCAACATAGTCATTTTTGACAGATTGAACCAACTCAGAGTCGTCATCCTTTATTGGAGAAGTGAAGATCGATTCTGGGATTGCGTCAGGGTCCAGCATAGAAATGATGTTGATAAGCGCTACGCCTTTTCCAAGGCGGTCAAAGGCCCAAACAGAAGCCACGTTGGACTGATAGTTGCTTGTCGAGCGCGATTTATCGGGAGTTTGCCAGTCAAAGAAGGCCTGTGACCCTTCATGATCCTCGAAAGAATAGAGGAAGTCCGCAAATGACATATTTTTGGATGCAACGATAGAGCCCATTTGGCTGAGGGCTAGAGGTAGACCGCCCAAACGATTGGCAATGGTTGTTGCAGCTGTCATCTCATAACCGGCAATGGGTTGTTTGCCGGTCACGTGGAATAAGTACTGCGTAGCCTCGGGTACGCTGAATGGTTTCAGCTCCAGAGATGCAGACCATGAGTACGGGTTGCGACTAGTGATGAGGACAGAGCCCGGGCCGTTATATGGCCAGAAGCCATTCAACACTTCGCCATCCTCCACACCATCGAAGACCAGGAGCCAAGAAGCTTTTCCTTGAGTTTTTCCGCTTTCTCGTGATCTGTCTTTCTCCGGATTGACCAGCCACCCTTTCAGCACATCCCTTGTGTAGTTCAAGTCCATCGCATCTCGAGAATCAGCTGCTACCAGACCCAAGCCAATGGCCAAGTCTTTGTAGTCCTGCGCTATCTTCCCTGCATCTTCTGCATGAACCCACAAGATCGCATCAAACTTGGTTCTGTGCTTGGCCACGAATTCTGCTGCAATTTGAGTTTTCCCCATACCACCAGGTCCGTAAATCGCGTAACATCTCGGCCAGCTTACAGGTTTGTTGTCCACAGCTTCGTCTTCAGCAACGCCACATATGGCTTTTTGCATCGCATTGAGCGCATAATCCCGGCCGTAGAAGTTCCTATCCGGGGATACAGGCACCTGGTAGGCAGGGAGCGTTGGTCCGGAAAATGCGTTCGACGTGAAGTCTTCAAGGAAAAGCCGCTGTAAGAGAGGCTGTAGGGTCTCATCGCGATCATGCCCGAAGTATGGTTGCCGTTCAATGAAGCTCCAATCTTCTTCGTACGAAGAGTCAAGAAGTGGTGTTATCTCACCACTCCTGGTCGGCATCTCAGGTGAGATGGTACTGTCTCTCGAGAAAAGAGAAGTTTCGTCAACATAAGAGCTTGCGATGGTACTGTCAATGTCCCCAGGAAACGCAAGACTTGACGCCCCATTAGATTCTAGGACTCTGGAGCCGTTCTCGCTCTGCACAGTGACATCTTCTGCTCTTCCTGTTTGTGATGCGCCATCTGAATGTTCTTCGGCCTCGTCTTGCCATGGCAAAGCCTTGACGGCGAGAGACTCCAGATGAGCTGCGATGTGTTTAATGATCCGATCGGACACTGATCTGTCTTTCTGAGCTTGACTCAAGCCAGACATATGACCTGTCCCGTTTTCGCTGGGTATATACGAACACAGAGGGCACTGTGGGAAGATGATAGGCGTCGAAACTTTGCTCTTTTTCGCTAACAAGGGTAACTGTGACTCAGTGAATGATTTGGAGTGGTGACTGCGCATGTGTACAAAGTACTCTTCTTCGCTTTCAAACCGCGATGCTGAATGGGACTTGGATGTGCACCTCCAACGGATGTTGTGCTCCTGGAGATGGGATATCCAGGTGGCTTTGGTCTCGAAAAGCGTTTTGCCATCTGGACATCCTTCAAAGAGACAGGTGTAGGGCTCAAGGTCCTCTAGGACATGTCGTCTACAGTCAAATTAGCTACCACGACTTCGCTGTCCGCAATCATCGCATAGCAGATAACAGGCGTATTCGCTCAGGCGATCCAATGTAGCGTGTGATCACGTACCTCCAGTGAGAAGCTTTCGACTCCTTTATTGGTAACATGAGGCAGCAGTATGGACATTCGAACTCCTTACCGCCAGCAGCTGGTTTGGGTGGACGGGGTAGTTCTATTGGTGCACTCGAGGAAGGTGTGGCAGTAAAAGCGGTAGACTGATTTGATTTTGCGTCCTCCAGTGCTCGATCAAGTGGCAGATTCTGCTTGCGGAGTGCGGATGCGGAAGTTTGTGATAGGTCGGAGTTCTTTGCCTGGTGAAGCTCTAAGATCAGAGTGGGTGATAGTAACGGCTCATCTGCTAAATCAGAGGCGCGTGCTGTTGTATCCGTCTCACGATGTTTGGCGTCATATCCCATGTCTTCCCGCGTGCTTTCCTTCGATGAATGCACCACAGACAATTTCCTTTGGTGCTTTCGTTGGTATAAGAAACGCTGCCGACGTATGACAATGCCATGCGATAATTTGTTGCGCAGGAACTCAGGCGCATGTGGGAAGCAATGATACACTATCTGAAGAGCAAAAGCTGCGAATGTCTCGTTGAGCACGTTATCTTCTTCATCTTTCATGATGAACTGTTCAGCCTTCTCGTTCCGAGCTGCTTTTGAAGGCTGGCGAATCAATAGCGAAAGCCGATAGAGTCGATCGATCGCTTTCTCTATGCCTGATAGCCTCTTCTCTGGCAATGAGTCCTCCGCTGAAGTAGCAATGGTCAGCTCATCTTGAACCGAATCCGTCTCGGTTCCTTGGAACGATGATGATATTGCAGAAGAGGTCGCATCGTCGAATGATGCATCTCCAATTGATCCATCTCCAGTAAGACTGTCGATACGATAGAGCGCGTCGGCTGGTCCTTCTGGTCTCAAGCTCGCAATAGCTAAACGCATGCGGTCAGCCGATATTTCCTACTTCGATTTTTTGATCGGGCTGCATGGCGCTCTGTTATCCTTTCGTTCGGGTCTACGTCGCTTGATGTCGCAAAAATGTAGGGTAATAGGGACTTGCCTCGTTTGGTGAAATCTGTCAGAGTGAGAAGGAATTCCAGCATGAATTTCTGCGTTTGCTCGTTGTCACGAAGTCGGTAATCGAGCGAGGCGTGACCTTGAGCAAAGGCTCCGATGTTCGCCGCCCATATCTTGAACCTGGCGTACTGTTCTTCAACCCAATTGACGTTGTATGCATCATCCGACTTGTCGCATGCGAGACCCAACTCTTCACTAATCTCAATGAGCAACTCAAATTGGCCTTTGCAACCCTGGGCAGCTGCGCGAAGCTCATAAGACATGCTGAGGGGCAGGCTGATCCCATCAGTCGACTGAACACGGCGGGGGAGAAACTAAGAGCAAAGGTTGCAGCAGAGCCTCGTCCGGTGAGAAACGTAGATTGAGTGCCTGAGATACAGGGTAGAAATATTACTGACGCTATTAATCGGTCAGTGATGGTGTACGGTATGAGCCAGGTATTGGCAGTCAAGAAACATACATCGGCGGGGTAGAACGCCCGTCAGCCCAATGACGCCCTCTTTCGTTCCAGCTCACCGGATCTGTCGTAGGCTGCGCTGCGTCTGCCTTGGCCTTCGTTAGATAATAGCCTGCCCTCCACCTGGAGAAGGCATAGGCCTCTGTTTCGCAACAGGATGTCTGGTGCCGAGCTTGCTTTGGCTATTGTGCCACTCGTTATTGTATTGATCGAACATCACCAGACCGTCTTCCGCAGAGGCAAGGCATTAGCTTTCTCCAAGATCAGCAATAACCAACAACTAGACTTCTACCAAGAATTGCATGCAGAGATACTTCTACTCAGCTTAACTCTGGAGAAAGTACAGATCAACTCTTCGAGAGTGTTGTCTGGCGGGGCATTATCGGAGAAAACTCGAGCTGAAGCAATCGAAATTGCACTTGGCGAAAATGCGAACCACTTCAATGAGATCCTGAATCGAGTTTTGAAGAGCATCAACGATTTGGTGCGAGAAAAATCAAGCGTGCTGACGGACGGTGATACAGTAAATTCCCCGTCACAGGACCTCGAAGATGTCACCGCTTAGGCTAACTGTCGCAGAACACCCAACATGCGATGTTACACAGGCTTCATCGCTTTGCGGAGACGATCAAGTCGGACGAGGCGACGAAATCGGCTCGCGAGAAGTTTCGGTTTGCCCGCAATGAGCAGACACGGAAGGTGGCGATGAAACGTATACGCGAGGGAGTACGAACTTTGGAGCTTGTATTAGGCTCTTCGACGGAGATCTTCGAGCAACAGCAACATACGCCTCGCAAGAAAACCCCAGTCGATAGAATGAGAAGACTGCCCGAAGAACTGTTCAGGAAATTAGCGAGCAAATGGTCCTGCTCTTGTCGCACACGACATCTAGCGAAACTGTGCTTGTGGAATTGCTGTTGTACGTACGACAAGCGCGGTGATTCGAGCGACAGTCTCGACATCATTGTATCTGTGCCCGTCGAAGATCAAAGATCGTTTCACTGGCAGAAAAGCAGTATCCGCGTCACTCAGAGGTTAGTCGCAGAATCATACTTAGTACGTTGCTGAGCTTTACTGAAACCCTGTGGTTAGCCAACAAGATCGAGCCAGAAAAAGAAATCACAACGAGCCTCAGGTTCGGTTTGCAGGTGGCCAAGCTCCGTCTACGTCTTCAACAAGCACTCCCTCATCGGTACCGCCGGATCGCAATATTGAATCAGAGTCGCTATGTGATCTGCTACAGAGAGCCAGGGCTGCGAATACGAGCCTACAGATCTTGTTTGAGAACGACATGCTCTGGCAACAAAGAGCTAAGCGACCGGACTCACAGATCCGCCACCAGTTGGATGCATCCTTGATGAGTTTGCTGGGAGATGCCGAATGCTGGAAAGAAAGCAGTAAGCCTCGCGACAGATCGATACTCGCTGTACGCCTTGCGCACGCAGTCATGCACTGCTCTGAAGGTCCGTGGCTTCGCACAGACTTCGACAAGAAACAGATCTTTTTCTTCCGGGAACATGGTGCTCAACATCCAGACGTTGGCCGACCGCTCTTCGCGCTGGACTTTACACATCCACAGACGACGGTTGACGAGGATGACAATCTGTTCTCGGTCCACTCGAATCCCACCATTCTGTCTCTGGGCATCCTGCTACTCGAGATCAATGACGGGATTAAGATAGAGGATCATTGGGCTCCCGAGGATCTCATAGACGGCTTGATACCGAATGAGAGTACAAACTTGACAACAGCACTTCGTCTACTGAAGAAACTCGACGGTAAGCTGGTGATTCGATCACAGAAGGCGGTAAGGGCGTGTCTTGAGTGGGATAGATTCAACGACGGAAGAGAAGATGAGGACTTCGTGAAGCGAATGTATGAGCTCATCGTTGAGCCACTAGAAGATGTGTTGCAGCACTCTTGGGATGTCACACCAGGGCAGCTGGGGTTCGATGGGATACACACGAGTCGAGAGGCTGGGTCGGGGGCAACATAACGTAACGGGAACGCGTGCAGTGGATTTGCGATGCGGCCCAGTTTTGATGCGCAGGTGACGTGATGCACGCGTTTTGATTGGATTCAAGCCGATGCCCCCTGATCCACCTCAACAACCCGTGCTGCCCAGCCTTCTTCGACGCACAGGGCAACTAAACTGTGAGGACGGATTTTGCAGTCCAACAAACATACGGCTTGCCTCTCGTCGCCTTTCGTACTCATCGTAGTTACATGAGAAATTGTTACGTATGCCGTGTCCTATATTGTACGGCACCTGCAAGTTTGCGCCCTGCGCATATCGGGAACGTTTCGTCGCAACCTACTGACCCACTATAGTCCTCGCTAGCAGTGCTCATCGGAGACTCCCACGATGACGGCTTCCGCTACTAGTCCTACCGCCGATTCTCAAGCGGCTGTATTGTCTCCGGACGCGATCGTTCCTACGGGACCCAAAAGACAACCGTGGCGCGAGGTCTGGCCTGCGCCTCGAGAGCCTCAGCAGCAAGCCCAAATCTATGGCTTTGCGAAAGGCGAGATAATGGTGTTCGATGGCAATGCAGGCAATTTCTTCGCTAGAGATGGCTGGAGCGTCGAACAAGAGAGCGATACACAAGGCAAGGTTACTGCAAGGGGCGCAGAACAGAGCATAGGGCAGCCGTCTAAGCGCTGCGGCACAGTTCCATAGTACGCTATGTGCGCTTTGCCGAGGGGACATAGAACGTAGCGTTCGAATACATATAGACTATACTTGCCCGTGGTTCAACGTGTCGAGACGTCAGATGGCTCGTCGAAGCCTCCGTAATACACCAACGCCCTTACCTCAATACTCTCCCGTGGCTCTCCCTCCTTGTTCCTAAGCTCGAAAGCAGTATGCGGCACTAGGAAATTGCGCAATTAGCCTTTGAACCTGCTGCACGATCACTTCCCTTGCTTGATCCTCGTCAAATCTACGTACCAGGTTTCGTTCCCGCGTTCGCATCAGTGTCGCTTTGCAGGAAAATCCACGCCTCATCCGTGCCTTGATCGCTGCACCACCACCATTCCAGTCCTTCGCTCCAATACAACTGCCGGTTCTCCACCACATAATCAGGATAAACCAGGTCGCACGGTTCCAGGTCACTCTTGATGTCAATGGAATGCGGGTTGCAAAGAGCAAGTGGCCAGTCTTTCACGGGGCCACGCAATGGTTTCCAGAAACTGTGACGCTCGGATTAGCAAATGATAAACGAGGGTGTCTCAAGAGCAGGAGACTTTACTTAACACACTGTATTCTCTCTTTGATAATGTCCAAGTTATTGGGGTTGAGCTGCTTGGCCATATCCACCGCCCAATTCGTCGTAGTGTCTACATGCGCAATACTCGTCGGTTGATTCCATCGATAGCTCTCCCCAGTACTAATTGGAAACTCTGCATGTCTCTTTCGAACGGTGTGCTCAAAGATCTGTACTTTTTGTGCGCCAAGGAAGTTTTTGATCAAATTTGCAACCTCCCGTAAGTAGACGCGCTTCACCGCGTCATCGTCGTCAAATTGTGCGTATGGCAGTTGGGACTGAAATGGCAAGAGCTGGAAACCATGTCGGGAGAATTCCAGCGGCTCAGAACGTGAGCGAACATCATTGATGATGATATTGCGGTTGGTAAGCTTGATGTTCGAGGGTGGAAAGGCTGAGGGTGGAGTGAAGCGGAGGGAGTATGGTTTTTCGACCTCATACAAAGCATCGCGTTGAAGGAAGTTGGTCGTGGAAGTTGTGTTCATCGTATTGGAAAGTTCCACTGCTGCAATGCTGAGGGAAATGTACTCACGCTCAGAGGCTTTGACCATGTATGCTTTTCGAGGAGTCAGCCTCGTATCAGTACCCCTCACCGATCATACGTTGCACATCCCAGCCATGGCCAGCGAAGGTGTACTTAATATTTTCTCATCATGAAAAAGCTTGTTGTCATGATCGATTTCCACGGGAAAGTTTCCTGGGGCTTGTGAATGACGTTTTGCCAAAACGACTATAAAATACAAACTACCGCAAACTTCCCAGGTACCTGTTCATCAACTCTCCAAATCATACAGCAAGCACCCCCCAGTCCTGAAATTATACACGAAAGCCTTTCCTACAGCTCCTTCCCCATTTGTTCCACCTTCGCCCTTGTTCTCTATCCACTTCGCTCTATAACCCAGCAGTAAGTCGTGCAGCTCTTGCAGATATTTCCTCTCAGCAAGCGGCATCTTTTGTATGAAGTAACGCCACGAGTCCGGGTCGCTGAGACGCGTCTCCTTGAGCAA
>Ga0265797_10007812_pt1 | contig 14462 bp, 17 predicted proteins | sample P2T30metagenome_FD_192433 | JGI IMG/M metagenome (GOLD analysis project Ga0265797, IMG submission 192433) | Plant litter microbial communities from East Loma Ridge, Irvine, California - P2 T30 | ecosystem: Environmental > Terrestrial > Plant litter > Unclassified | place: USA: California... | reverse complement strand
TCCATGTCGGCTGCGGGTTGGTCGTCTGAGATAGTAATGTAGGTATCTGCGATATCTAGTTTACGCGCCAAATCGAGTTTGGGACCGGCTTTGGATGCAATCGTCAACTATAATCTTTTTGTCAGCCAAAAGCAATAGCACTCAAAAACGTTCAAACTTTGGCAGAAGTTTTCTCAGAAACAAACACACACACACATACATGGGCTGCACCATTCATCTTGATTAGTTGGGCCAACAGTATACCCGTCGGCCCACATCCAAACAGCAACACTCGACTCCCCACTTCCATGGCCATTCTCTCTATTCCATGAGCTGCACACGCTGCAGGTTCAATGCACACGGCTTCAAGATCTGAGATGTTGTCGTCAATGGGGAATACCATACGTGCGGGATAGCGACAGTATTCTGCAATGCCGCCGGGGACATTGCCGCCGTAGCCGATGACGTTTTCGCAGAGTTGAGGTTTACGACGCACACAGTGGAAACAGGTGCGACAGGGTTCGAGGGCATCGGCGGCGATGCGCGTGCCGGGGGTGAGGTGGGTGACGTTGGCGCCTGTGCGGACGATGGTGCCGGTTGCTTCGTGGCCTAGGAATAGAAGTTAGTACAAGGAGATTATGAGAAGTAAAGGGGCGGGAAGAGAAGGCAGTGTACCAGGAATCAAAGGCCACTGGCATAGAGTGTTAGTTTGACATCGATAGTGGGAATAGAAGTAGAAATACCTTTGCTAGAAACTCGCCCTTGTGGTAATGCAGGTCCTAATCAAGCAGTCAATATTGCGATTGTTTCTTTTCTGACGTGAGGTGTCTCGTTCTGCTAATCATTGACATACTGTTCCACATACGCCACAAGCTGAAATCTTGACCTGCGCATTTGTTAGTCAAGTGTACATACGGTCATAATCCATCTGGTGGTGTAGATGCCTCACAAGAACATCATCATCCCCAATCCTCGGAACATCAATCTCAACAACAGCAAACTTCTCCGGCCCTGAATATCTGTCGGTTCAAATTTCAGCATATTCTCATGTATGTTTTTGGCTACAGAGCATAGCAATGGCCTTACTGTAACGCTTTCATCTTTTCAGGTACATCATAGCTCCTCCTTGGTGTCGCAGTTCCGTTCATGATTGTCGTTGATACGGTATCTTGTTATAATATGACTTTCTTACTACAAAGAGAAACATTGTGGGTTGGTAGGTATTTATACAAATAAACCTTCAGTGTTACGGATTACTCGACACGAGCGTGGTGCAGGTGCTAACATTTCTAGACGCGTGTAGGTAGGGGAATGCGGGGTTCGGCAAACCTTCCTCGAGTGGGCGCGAGGGTCCGGCATTGCCATTTTGGGGTAAGTAGATATGCGGGGGTCTGGATTCTGAGAGAAATGCGAATAGAGAATATTGGGTGCGATTAGTATTGCTCTTCTATCGCTTCTGTTGAGTTAACGTATGAACTTTTATGGGTTCGCAAATACGAGATGCCTCCAGTCTTGCTGTGGGTATTAGAAAGCCCGTTGCTAGGTTGTAAAGGATAGCTGCATCATCCTGAGATTGATCCTTACGCTGGCTGTTTACCATAGTTTCCATTATTTTATTATTTTTATTATCATTTCACAAGCGATATGAATGCTGAACAGCAGATTTTCACAGCTCGGTATTGTAGAAATAGCAATATAAGGAAGCAGATAAGGCGCTATCTCAGCACCTTGTACTCGGTGAATGTATCATAGCTTCCATATTCCGTGCAAGAATAGTAAGACTTACGATTATGTGTAAAGGACACGTCTAGAAATATTTAATGAAGACCACATCGTGACTATGCATCATTATAAGCCACAGCTCTGGCACCCCTTTCGTTTTGGCCTATGCTTGCCATCATACAAACTGCTATCGCAGGCTATATGATTCTGCAGGCTATTGGATTTCTGGTGAAACTAGTCCAGGGACATCTCAATTGAAAAAAAACAGGTCTAAGTACTAGATTGGAGAATTGATTAGTGTTTTTCTGTAGCATCTCTCCTGACTCAATGTAGAAGATAATGTGTACTAGTTGACAGTGGGAATCATCAAACTTCCACAATACTGCATTGGGAGATTTCCCTGTATCAACTGTATGACCACCAAAGCAAGGCGTTAAGTGATGAAGATAATCGTAAGTTCGCCTAAAGATAACGCGGCATTTCGTGGTTGGCTCGACGGCTCCACAACACCCCACGTGCACTGCATGCTGTACACAAAAGTTGTCAAAAAGATGACAGTGACTTCGGCTGACATGTTCTGTAGGAAGGGAGCACAGCTGTAGGAGCCGGATGCAGCAAATGCGGGGTCGCTATCTCTTCCTTCCATTTTCTTTACTAGGCAAAGGCTATTGAACAGGGTGATTCACCCTTTACCATCAACAGGTCTCAGTCTGCTGAGATATTTTTTTGAAATAACAATATGCTATGACGATGATTTCTGGTATGCATGCTGATTACACGATCAGCGAGCGTGGCGATAGTCACGAAAAACCTCTGGTGGGACACTAACTATGCTCATTCAACAAGCTCTCATCACTGAAGACTTTAAGAAACTGATTATCGAATCTACGACGACGCATTACCCAAACTCAAGCGCCGTTGGCAACAATTTTTTAATCCACAACTTTCCTGACTACTCAACGCAAAGTCATAAATATCACTCAATAGTGCAAGGTCAGTGGTACAACATTTTGCTCTCTAGAACTAGATTATTTGCTATTGAGAATACGTACAAGGACACCCATTTCAATCATAGCCTAAGCTACTTCTACACCGATATCATCACTGAATATAACAATGGTGCCAGCAAACAAGGCAATGACTTTGCTGGAGCCTGCGCAAACAACCGTATCTGGAACTCATTATTAAAACACTGGCTACAGGAGTCACAATAACTCCTAAATTGCCACTCAAATCATTGAATGATGCTAAACTTAAGAGTGTAGCTAGGTCCACATCATCAGCTAACAGTCAACATCCTGAAGCCGGGTGTCAAGGCTCAGATTCTACACCGCGACTACCACATTAGCTTTCAAGACAGGGAGTCTTGTGCAAAGCTCTCAAAAGCTATGCAGATTGCGTTGCAGATTTTTACACTCCAAGGCGTAGCAGCGCATGCAGATATACCTATCAGAGCGGACCGACGCGCTTACTACTATTTAGTCAGAAGTTCAGGGAAGGTTACATTGCGTACCGCATCTCAGGGTTTAGGGACTATATTGTAGACAACTACATATCTGTACCTTGAGTGCAGAGTAATAGCCTCTTCTCCAACCCTACGCTATTTCGCGCCGCTGGCCGAGATGATTCTGGAGGCATTGTGCCCTCTGCGAGCCTATTACAAATTTTATCAGCGTTTGGAAAGCTGATCAAGAGGATTAATATGCTAACAATAGTTGAAGAATGTGGAATGTAAGAGTAAAAAGAGTAATAGATGAAGTGTTGAGCTTCAGGTGTTCAGTAGTGTGGTTGCAGAAGGCCATCCCTTTCGAATCAATCTTGACAAACGAATACCAGAAACAGCTGGCATAACACTAGAAAGCGAATATAAGGGCACTCGTTAATTATCTGTAAAGCGCAATATACCATGGAATGTCCTTTGACTCGGCTAAAGAAGGTAAGAGAGACAAACGAGGGTGTGAGTGCTGTCCTCGTGAGGTTCGGGGTTCTCCTAGTTGGAACCATGGTTCACACGCGCGATCACCCCACCCAAGACGATTCTAGGCTCCCAGTGCATATATTCATCACAGCGCTACACTTTTCTTAGGCATTGCAACTCTATTCTTCTTATCCCATCACGTGACAAATCCAACTCAACTCACACACAAGCACTTGTTACACAGAGCCACGACTGCGACAAACGCACTGCGACAACCGTTTGCCCAGCAGTTGTAAACAACAAGACCGTCAGCCGTCAGTCGGATAGCGCCGTCATAATGCCTTCATCAACGGGATGGCTTGATTACCCCGTCTTTGACCACGCATGGCCTAAGGAAGAAATGGCAGCGGAACTAAACGATCACACCCTCCGGACAAGAGACAGTGCCATGACAATGCGATCAGAAGAATGTTTCAACTGTACCCTATCACGACAATGCGAAAGCCCACCCACACCGCCAACAGACATTGAGGTACAACTGGCGCCGCTATCAACTCCAACAAGTGCACACTCCGCGTCACACATGGTCCGCCAACAGTCTCTAGAATCCGAGCTCCGCATCCTTAATGTTGAGCTCGCAAAATGCCAAATGACGCGAGATGCGCTGGCCCGACGCGAAGCCGCCTTGCTCGAGCTCAAAGCAGAGGTTGATGAGGAGATGAAGCTAAAGGCCGACATTGAGGCAGAGGAGAGGCAAAAACAGCAGGAGGAAGAGGAGCAGGACGATGTTGATGAGGTACTATTTATGCGAAATGTACAAAAGAGGGTAGAAGATGGTTTGAAGAAGGCTGGCACCCGAACAAGCGACGCGACAAGGGCAGAGCATAACATGCGGGATAGGGGCGAAGAGAAGGTGAAGGCTACGAAAGCTATGCCTATCAGTGCCCCAGAGCGGAGAAGACTGGCACGCATCTCGCTACTCCAGCGAGATCCTAGACTTGCTCACTAAGCTCTCGGATTCATGACATGTAGTAACTTCTTTACTTCTGCAGTTTTCTCAGCACGTGGTAATATCATGCATGTATTCTTCTAAAAGTATTAGTCTGGGATAGGAGCTCATAGCCTTTGCATATACTGGCTGTATTTAACCTTCAAGTTGCCAGTCAATCCGCGCCCTTCTTAAAGCGCAATACTTTGAACATTATCAAGTAAATGATCAGGGACCATTTGAATGTATTCAAACTGATTTTACGTGTGCGTTCCGTTACCGAAGTTTTCGTTGGTTTGTTCCACCGTGGCATCTTCCATTTCAGTATATGAGAGTAGTACCACAAGGCCACGAACGAATTCAGTAGTCTCTAGGCCTCGCCGTCGTGCAATGAGTTGTTCGTGTGAATTATGTAATGTATGTGTGCAATGCTCTGGCTGTGCAAACACATCCACCCTTCAATGTAGAGAAAACATAGATACGCTCCACAGTGACCGTACCACTACTACTCGGTACCTACATGTTCTATATATTGGGTTCTTCATTAACCAGAACACATCTTCTAGGACAGCCACACAAATTAGCAACGACGTCAAGTCCCATTTTACGTCACAGCAGGAGATTATTTCAAGTCCACTACCCCCTCCTGACCCGTCTTACCTCCACCCTACCAGCACATTCTGCACTCTTGATAAACTCACACAACCCCATCACACCACACCCTACTAAAAAAATGTCCCACGAAACTCCCACCAAGCTCCTCAAACTAGCCGCCGACCTCTCGAAACTGGGCACCGACCTTGAAGCTGCTGGCACCGCATTGGCCGCAACAGCAGCAATACTGGAGCAGGAAGCAGCCAATGTGGCGTGGGCGAATGCGCAGAGATGGGGGGTTGACGTGCAGGTAGCTGTGAGGGCCGGACCGGGGGCGTATGGGCAGATGCATGGGTTGGGACAGGCGGGCGAGGTCGTTGTGAACGGAGTGAAGAAGTGAGGAGAGAGGAGGGGGTGGAGTGTTTTATAAGGGGGGGAAGGGGATGGAGAGACAGAAGGAATACCAAGGGACCAACCAACTTTTATGCTCGAGGCCCTAGCAAGAAAGAACAGACAAGGGTTGTCAACAAATCTTTCTCTCTCATGTGCATATATATCTTTAATCAACAAATTCGCCCTTCTCCCCTCTATACCATATGACCCCACTTCTCTCTAAAAGAGAATAACAAACTTTATATGCAAATCACAATATGCACACTCAATATCTTAATTCATCGCCACACCAAACTTATACACGGAAGAACCTCCTAGCTCCAAGTCCCTTACCATAATGACCGCTCAACCTTTTATTTGCACAGCTAGTGCAAAATCTAATCAGATCATCAGATTAGATCCGATATCGGGCGTCATGGGTGGAACCTCCGAGTAATCTCCGTTCAACAAGCGGTCAAGGGGACTGGCTACACTTGCATGCGTGCGAATTACAGCTGCGGTTTTAGGCTTGCGCCGGTTGAAAAGCGCCGGGCTTGTGGCGTGACTTGTGACGAGATTTTTAGCAGATCCCATCACATGTTTCTGGGCTGATGGGAACGTGAGCGGCCCAATTATTTCAGACGCACCAGCGTGTGATTGCATGTGAAAGTCTGCACTGTAATGCTATGCAGGGAATTTATCTTGTTTGATATTCGCGCACAGTCGATTTCACGTGTTCTATTCGAGCTGAGAATGTATTTGTAATTAATCTGACCGAAAAAGAAACGCCTCCCAATATGGCAAGTAATCATCACCTGAAGTAAATACTTGCAAAGTAGAAGAATCGTAGGACCGCCCCCGCCCAACGGTCAACCGTGTGATTCGTGGAATAAAAAGAACATAGAGTTCGTTGATGGAATGAACCCGCATGAAAACCATAGTACATGCCCACATCCAGACAACTTGTGTGTGTGTGTGACAATGATGTACTGGGAAAAGGCGTGCTGCTTTTGCGAGAAAGAAAAAGACCCGAAGGTGTCATAAGATGGAGATGAAAACGCAGTGCTACTAAGCTCCAATATTATACTGTGATACAGCATCCATCATGTCGTGATCGTGAGCCTCGGTCGTTGGAGAAAAGGAAGCTTGTCGCCTTTCTTCTGCCTCCTCGATCAAAGCCCTATGAGTTCCATCAGATGCGCGGGGCCGCAGAGGACGCTGAGCGTGTTGTAATGTAGTAAGAATGCTGCTGGCGTCGAGCTCCATAGCGCTGTACATTCCAGGCTCCATAGTGAACGTGTTGCGGCGATCTTCCTGCTGAGGAAAAGGTCGCGGAACCGGCTTGAGTTGGCGCCAGTCCATGGCATTCGGATCAGTACTGACTCGGCCATCGAGTAGCTTGAAGGCTTCACTACAGCCGACCGTTCGTCCGCTGCCAATAGATGACGAAGACCCGGCCTGCATGTCAAATGCTGTTGATACTTTTGGCTCCATGACGTCTAGCGAACTACTTCTGCTCGAGTTGCGCCGTGAGATGGGAGGAGTGGCTTCACTTCGGAGCTGCGCGACCCGCTGGCACCAAGCTCGTTGCCTAGGGTTAGACTGGCAATCGTCACAAGAGCCCGGGCCTGTTATGGTCTTCTTGGGTTGAGTATTCTTGTTAGACGAACTTTGTGGAATACGTGCCAGTAGAGTCGGCTCGTTCTCAACCTTTGCATGCACCCCGACGCATATACAGATTTCTTTCTGACCCTGACAGAAGCCGCAGTCGGTGACTTTGGTGTCTTCGGTGATGGACGTAAATGGCGGTGGATCCTGCGTACGCGATGTAGGCTTCCGGAAGCTGGCGGTAAAGTCGGTCTCGAATTCCTCATGACCATGTTGTCCTTCATCTTCAGGCTGTCCATTAGCACTACGGAGAGTGCCAGTCACATCTACACCTTCCATTGGGACAGAAGCATGGTCATCAAAGTTCAAGTCGTTGGTCATCTCGGCAAAGCAAGCGCAGTGATCAGGCCTACACCGGTTGCAGGCAGGATCTGTAGTCTGCGGGCTACCGACATTGATCTCGTCAAAAGATACATGCGTAGGAGTATCGTGTCGTACATCGAAGTGCGTCTGCATGGGGTACTGAGTCGGCTGATGTTGTAACGTAGGATCTCGGCCCTGCATTTGCGCATCTTCGCCACATTTGACTCTTAGCCTTCTGATCTCCTCCTGCATAAGCTGATTCTCATGCCAGAGTTGTTGGTTCTTGTTCAGGAGTTGCTGCGTCTCCTCCCGAGAAATGACAAGCTCGTTATGTTTCTCCTTGAGAAGTGTCTCCAACCTGTTGTTCGCTTCCCTGAACTCGTCCTCTTTTTGTAGTTTTCGCTGACGGAAATTCCGTTGTGCTTCGCGGTTCTGGGCTTTGCGCTTGCTCTCGGGCTCGGTTTTGGCAGGCTTGCGCCCAGGCTTCGGTCGTGCTTGGATCACATATCCCCGGCTTGTAGGCCCCCCACCAGGTGGTGAGGGGCCGGTACCATCTACAGTAGTCGGCACCGTGGTGACGACCTCTTGAGGTGTGGCGCCGCGTGTCAGTGGTGTTGGGATTATTTCTCCAAGGCTGTCAGTTCCTGTAGTCTTGTAGCCGACAGCTGCAGCCGCAGCAAACCGCGACGTGGGTGGGAAAAGCAAGCAACAGTCTACTTACTTCGACCTCGAGTGTCGGGAATTGCTGATACCTGTGATACTGCCCCAGGCGATCCCGCGCACGATCCAGCGTTACTGTAGGTGTCGGAGACGGGTGAGGTGGCGTTACTGGCTGCAGTAACCGCGGACATGATTGCGCTTTGGTGTTGCGATTGCGAATGGGATACGAGACCGTTATCAGATGAGAATCCTGGTTTATCAGATCAAGCCATCTGCCGAGCCATGCCGAACTCGGAGCGGGTCGGAAAAACTTGCCGGTCTTCTGCCCTAGTGACGGCTTGTGCCGCCGTCCGTGTCATGAAAGCAAGAGTACAAACGTATACTTTGGGTGTGGTCTCAGAGTCTTAGAAGTCATGTATGCTCTAAACGGCGTTTTGCCAAACTACATAACATGGCTCACTAACAGTGGGGCTGATACCACAGTGGCACCGATAGCCAACGCCATTACTCCCACAAAAAGCACCTTGACTATGCGCTCGCTCTGTACACAACACTACCCCCATGTCTCCATCTAATCGTCTCGCGGGCATTCATCACATGCAGGGCTCTTGCAAGAGCTTGTTCGGAGTAGCCCTTTCCGTCAACCATTTCGCGCTTGAGAGTAGACAAGTTGATTTGCCAGCCAACAGCCATGCGTCTTCGGAGCTCATCTTCGACCTTGCTGACTTCGTCCATGAGCTCCTTTGAGCTCTGGCCTTCACCTTGGTTGACAGCATCCATGGTAGACGCAAGGAACAGGCGGATCGCTTCATCGACATGCGACTCGTCTGCTATAGGACTCAGAGATAGTTTGGCTAGCGACTCGGTGATACGGATGATGGCTTCCAACTGACGAACCGTAATCGGGATACTAGACCGCTGGTTTGCGTTGATCTCCGAGGCGTGCACTTGCCGCCTGATGCTAACAAAGTGACTGGAGAGTTTTTCGGCGGCTTCTGGGGACAGCCGTGGGGCGCACTTTTGCCTACAGTATGTAATGTAGCGCTTCATCTTGTCGATTGGAATCTCGGCCTGTACAGTCTCTTCGACACCCCGACCACCCATGGCAATGCCCATGACGTGCTTCGCTATTCGCTCGTCACGGCCGCGATCATGCTCGTCACGCACGATGAAGATCATGTCGAAACGCGAAAGGATGGTAGTCTGGAAATCAATGTTCTCACCAGGCGTCTTCATGTCGTCGTATCGTCCAAAGATAGGATTGGCTGCTGCGAGTACTGATGTCCTTGAGTTCAGGATCGTTGTGATCCCTGCTTTTGCGATGGAAATAGTTTGCTGTTCCATAGCTTCGTGAATGGCTACTCGGTCTTCGTCTCGCATCTTGTCGAACTCGTCGATACAGACGACGCCGCCATCGGCCAGAACCATAGCACCACCTTCGAGGTAGAACTCCCGCGTGTTGTGATCGCGTTGAACGGAAGCTGTCAGACCGGCTGCCGAGGAACCCTTTCCAGACGTGTAGATGGCAATTGGCGAGACTTTCTCAACAAACTTGAGCAACTGCGACTTGGCAGTACCTGGGTCACCAAGTAGAAGCACGTTGATGTCGCCACGAAGCTTCATGCCATCTGGCAGTATTTTTTTTGCGCCGCCCATTAATAGACAGGCAATGGCCTTCTTGATGTCTTCATTTCCATAGATAGAGGGCGCGATACAGCGGGCAAAGACTTGGTAAATATCTGGCCTTCTGCTCATTTCCAAAAACTCCTGCTCCTCTTCCTCAGTGAAGACTGCGTTTCCTTTGATGCCATGATCGACTTCTGCGTGAATGCCCACGGCACGTATGTAGGGGTTGCGGATGGCGACTGCAGCATTACCCGAACGCTTTGAGCCCTTCTGCTGGTAGATGGAAAAGACACCCATGACTGAGCATCGTGTGCCGGGAACAACACGGTTCGCCAGGTATCGGTCTGCTGAAATCATAATGTGTCGAGGGAGTTCACCGACGGGCACTTGGTCTGGCGCCTCCTGTAGCTTGAGCACCTGCTGATCGATGAATTGGCAGCGCTCGTGCATTACATAGTATGGATCGAGCGGGCATTTGTCGCCACTCTCGCCTTCTCCTCGTTGTCTACTGCATGTCCTAGGCAGAGAGATTCCGGCGAAACCACCGGCTACAGGTAGCATCTTTTCATCTTGGCAGTTCCTGCACCGAATGGCGAGGGCTGTAGACTTGGAAGACAGCGTCGAAGCGCCAATGATGATACCCGGTATGCGGACGAGTTGTGAGACATTGTTTGCCGTCAAATCGCGGATCGAGAGCTCGGAGGCGTTGGAATGGAGAAGCAGTTGGTGCTCGGGAAGCTGGATGGTCTTCTGGGAGGGGTAAACGATGCGCTGTGTACACGTCTTGAGGGCCGATTCAAACTGGAGGATATTAGTGTGGGAATTGAAGTGTGAAAAACAAGTCTCACGAGTGGGATTATCTCCGCAGGGTTCTGTCTGAGGTCGTGTGCAAGCTCTGGGTTGTAACTAATAAGGTGGGCAACGTCAATGTCACAGTAGTACTGCTTCAAGAGCACGTTCTCTCGTATTTGGTCTCTGCCACATATCAGAATAAAGCACATGGGTTATGTAAGCATTTTTTTTCGATGTACCTGTAGACGAAGACGTTATCAAGCGTAAACTCCATTATAAAATCCACCAGCGTCTGCTGCACGCGTGAGGGCGCAGCTGCATCTTGAGGGCCATCGCCTGCCTGGCTGCCGAAAAGACTAATCGAAAAGGGGGTTTGTCTGTCTGTCATTGCGTATGTATCTTGAACTCGTGAGTCGTTATGGGGTTGGCTGTGAACGCAGAGGGGCAGCCGTCGTTAGGGGTGACGCGCGAAGAAGGCGCGTCGCGACAGTCGGCCCGTGCTTTCCATTTTGCATCCCTTTCTGATCTAGCACTGTCGGATCAAAAGCCATCTCTCAGCAGCATGACAAGCCAAATCATACTCTATTACAAGTACATGCCTGCCTAAAGTACCGTGTCCGCTAATAAGAGGCACGTTTATTGACTATACGATCGTAATCTGCAATAAACTCATGGCATGGAGCGGTCGGTGCAAAAAGATTCCACGTAGGAACTGAATCTTGTCCCTCACATGATTACATAACCTTCACTCTGCCGAAATCGTGTCTGCACCAAGGTTCCCGCAGGATGCCTGAAATCAAATCGTGGCACGTGGACCCAATCTGAGTGGCTTATCGCTTGCGGATAGCGGACTTCAACGCGGACGTAGCCTCCCCGACATTCGTCCAGGAAGGCCTATAAGACCATGTTTTGCCTGAGAAATTCTGAACTGTGCAGATATTCGTGAGAACTACAAGAGCTATATGATCGCGATGAAGGTCCTCGTCGTTGGCGCAACAGGCGCCATAGGCAACACACTACTTAACCACTGCCTCCGCCGTCCAGAAGTAACCAGCGTAATCGCCATAACTCGCCGTCCACTTCCTTCCACCGACACAGCAAAGCTTTCGAACATCATCATACCAGACTTCGGTGCTCTTCCAGGTACTGAAGATGCTGCATGGACCAAAATGGCCGACGCAGACGCACTAATCTGGGCAATGGGATCATACACGTTTGACGAAAGCGTCAACTATGCTTACCCCCTCGCTTTCCAATCGGCACTCGCCAAATGTTTGGAGCAAAATGGTACGACTAAGAAGTTTGCGTGGATACTTCTCGGTGGTGCATTCACCGAACCAAACCAAACTCAACCCCTGTACTTCTTGGCAGACCAGCGGCGCACAAAAGGACTGCTGCAAACCAGAACACTAGAGTTTGCAAAGGCGCATGCAAACTGGGAAGCAGTTGTGATTAGACCTGGAGGCATTCTCTTTGGGGGAGACACGTACATGAATAGGGTGGGCAGCGCGTTGTTTGGAGAGGGTTTAAGCATCGGCGCGAATATATTGGGGGCATGTGTTGCAGACTTGGTAGTCAATGGTTTGGGAGAGGTGGAGACGCAGGGAATTGTCGTGAACAAAGAGTTGTCGGTAAGAGGGAAGAGAGTGTTGGAGGCGATGGGGCAATAGGCGTTGGTCAAGCTATGGCCCAATATGAGATCTCTCATGCACAACCCGTCTAGAGGTGTGCCTGGGCAGGAGAGGCCTTCTTGATTGCATCGTAACCAACCTCTTCTGCATGCTTCTCTGCATCAAAGCTCAGGATCCAGCTCGCATATCTCCAAGTAACCTTTTTCGGATCCCGTTTCACTTCATCCCAATCAGCACGGTGCCATGCATCGCGCTTATCCTCTCCTGTCTTCTGCACCGCTTTGACACGATCATAACGGACATCTTGGTACGCCCGAAGTGCTCCGCGCACATTGTCTTTACCAGCTTGTCTTAGCAGCACCGCAAGCGTGACGCCGTCTTCCATCGCTTGAGATGCACCTTGGGCACTAGTCGGCAGGAAGGGATGTGCGGCATCACCAAGCAAACAAACACGACCGTATCTCCCAGGCACAGGAGAGGCGTAGCCACTTACCCAGCTAGGTAGCGGATCGCAGTACAGCAATTTCCAATCCGAAAGCTTCTCCTCTGGAGTCTTTGACGCAATCTTCCAAACCAGAGGATCCCAGCCCTCAACAACCTTACGAACATCTTGTAGGTAGCCAGGGGTCGAAGATGGCTCACTGGTGCTGCCATCCGTGCGATGCGTCATGACCCAACAGCACGCTTTGCCGCCCTTGAGTGTCCAAAAGAGAAAATGAACATCTGGGCCTAGTACCTTTGTCAGCAACGTGATTGCAAGGAATGGAAAAAAAAAGTCAGAACGAACCGATCCAGCCATTCGCCGTATCTCCTCTCTCAACAAACTGCCTCGTTTCCGGATCCGCCATCATATCCTCACTGGAAAACCACGTCCTGTACGTCGAGTACCCGCTACTTTTCAGAGCATGCTCGTACCCCAATACATATTTCCTAGCCTTACTTCTCACCCCATCACACGCAACAACGACATCCCCATCAACCCTCCTTCCATCCTGCAGTTCAATGCCCGCTCTATCTTCCGCCTCCCAGTACTTCTCTACCCGCTGTCCTAGATGAATCTCTACTCCCAGCCTCTGCGCATACTCTAGTAAAATCGCATGCATCTCGCCCCGATGCCCATTGAACATAGGGCTGGACTCTTTGTAGCTGCTCTTCTGGTTTACAATAATCTCTCCTGTGTCATATTTGCGCACGTTGAAGCCGGATCCGCGGACATCAAGCGAGATTTTCTTCATGGCGGCTGATATGGATCCATTGTCCCAGCGGTGGATTATTCGGCCGCCGTTGGGGCCAAACATTAGTGTGTCGCCGAGGCTCTTGTGGAAGGGAAAGGATTCGAAGATTATGGGTGTGTGGCCTTGACGGCGGCATTCTATGGCTGTTGCGAGGCCGCCAAACCCTGGGGAGGAGGGTTGTTAGTGTTGTGGGACTTGTCTGTTTATCTGGGAGGAAATGGGGGGAACGGGGTGTTCAGTATTACCTCCGCCTACAATGAGTACTTTAATGCCTGTTTTTGGCTTTCCATCGTCTACTTGCGGCGCCGCCATCTTGAAAGACTGATTTGGTCCAATCTACATTTACGGAAAAAGTAGATATGAAATCGCTCAAGAAGCACAGATTCTAATCACTTCAGTATCCGGGATGGAGCTGCAGGATAAAGTTATGAAGATTACGACTTCCTGAAGAAAGAAGGAAAAAAACCTCCAACAAGGTGCGACGGTCCCATAGAGAAATAAAAGAGGCAAAGGCCACAACCGGCTCCACAAATAACCAACGTCTTACCAGAAGTTATCTGTCCGAAAAAGGGCCTTGTTTGTGAGTTTATGTGAGACCTTCTTCCGCTCCGTCCGATTGGATACCAGCAACCTCCACCCCCAGGCCAATATCACATACGTACAGCAACTTGAAAATGGGATGATTTGCGAAACGCACCCCGCAAGAGACAGGGCGAGTCCCTTTGCCATTTATTGCGGGGGGAGGGGGGCGCATGTGAAGCCTGAGCTTCTGAATTGCCGAATTTACTCTGCATAGTAAGCGTGGTCAAGGCGAGGTCTTTGACTTTCTATTGCCAAGCTATCGCAAAGGCGAGCAGTCCACGCGTCTGAGGCGGACGGAAGAAGTCTTAGTCAGCCCTAGTGTATTGATGTGCCAAGGCCGACACCATCCACTGGTCATCAGTGCTAAGCGGATTTTGTAGGGCAATAAGGCG
>Ga0265797_10007811_pt1 | contig 14463 bp, 11 predicted proteins | sample P2T30metagenome_FD_192433 | JGI IMG/M metagenome (GOLD analysis project Ga0265797, IMG submission 192433) | Plant litter microbial communities from East Loma Ridge, Irvine, California - P2 T30 | ecosystem: Environmental > Terrestrial > Plant litter > Unclassified | place: USA: California... | reverse complement strand
CTGCCGCAGCGCGCCGTGCTCGGTTTTTCCAACGTGCGCGCCAACGGCACCACCTACCGCATCTTCTCGATCCAGACCGATAACCAGACCGTGCAGGTGGCCCAGGATCTTGCCGTGCGCCGCAGCATGGCCAGCAATCTCGCCTTCCGCACGCTGGGGCCGATCGCGGTGATGATGCCGATTTTGATGCTGGTGGTGTGGTGGGTGGTGAGCGGCTCGCTCGATCCGGTGTCGCGCGTGCGGCGGCAGGTGGCTTCGCGCCAGGCCGACGATCTGTCGCCGGTATCTGAAAGCGGCTTGCCGGACGAAGTGCGGCCGCTGGTGCAGGAACTGAATCTGCTGTTCGGGCGCGTGCGCACCGCCTTCGACGCCCAGCAGAACTTCGTCGCCGATGCCGCCCACGAATTGCGCACGCCGCTGGCCGCGCTCAAGCTGCAGGTGCAGAGCCTGGAACGCGCCGATTGCGACGAGGCGCGCCGGGTGGCCGTCGGCCGGCTTGGCGCCGGCATCGAACGCGCGACGCGCCTGGTGGAGCAGCTGCTGGTGCTGGCGCGGCAGGAAGCCAACGAGGCGCCGCGCCAGGCGGTCGACATGGCCGGCGTCGCCAGGCGCGCGGTGGCCGACCTGATCGGCGTGGCGCAGGCCAAGGGCATCGACCTCGGCCTGCAGCGCGCCGACGACGGCGCCGAAGTACAGGGCCAGCCGGATGCGCTGATGATTTTGCTGCGCAACCTGGTCGACAATGCGATCAAGTACACGCCAGGCGGCGGCACGGTCGACGTGTCGGTGCAGGCGGGGGCAGGGCAGGTGGTGGTGACGGTCGAGGACAGCGGCCCCGGCATCCCGGCGGCGGAACGCGAACGCGTGTTCGACCGCTTTTACCGCGTGCCGGGCAGCGACGCCGCCGGCAGCGGGCTGGGGCTGGCGATCATCAAGTCGATCGCCGAGCGCCATGGGGCCAGCCTGACGCTGGGCGAATCGGCGCGCATTGGTGGACTGGAGGCGAAGGTCACCTTTCCGGCCTGAGTCCGCGGCACCTTATTTCACGCCGCCGCATGCCGCGGAAAACGCAGACTGAACACGGTCTCGGCCCCCGGCCGGATCTCGGCCTGGGCGCTGCCGCCGTGCAGATGCATGATGACGCGCACGATGGGCAGGCCCAGCCCGACCGAGCTGCCGCTGGCGCGGGCGGGATCGGCCTGGTAGTAGCGGTCGAACACGCGTTCCATGTCGAAGGAGGGGATGCCGTCGCCGCTGTTTGCCACCGCGATCGTGATCCAGGGCCCTTCCAGGCGCGCGTCCACCCGTACCTGTCCGCCCGGGGGCGTGTAGGTGATCGCGTTCGACATCAGGTTGTTGACGGCCCGGCGCAACAGCACCGGATCAGCATATAAAGGGTGGGCCGGCATCGGTCCCAGCGTCATCTGCACGCCTTTTTCTTCGGCCAGCATCTCGAAATAATCGGCGATGTGGAGCAGCTCGCGCTTGAGGTCGAGCCGCTCGCGCGACAGCGCCAGCTGGGCGTTTTCGGCGCGCGCCAGAAACAGCGTGTTCTCGATCATGCGCGACAGCCGCTCGTATTCTTCCTGGTTGGACCCGAGCAGGAACTGGTATTCGTCGATGCTGCGTTCCTGGCTCAGCGCCACCTGGGTCTGCATCATGAGGGCGTTGACCGGCGTGCGCAGGTCGTGCGCCAGGTCGGCGGCAAAGCCCGACAGGCGTTGCACGCCTTCTTCCAGGCGGTCGAGCATCTCGTTGAACGCGGTGGCCATCTCGCGCAGCTCGGCCGGCATGTGGGCCGGGTCGAGGCGCGTGTTCAGGTGGTGGGTGTGGATGTCGTTGGCCTTGGCGGCCATGCCGCGCAGTGGGCGCAGGCCGCTGCGCACGGCCCAGAAGCCGAGCGCCGCGGCCAGCAGGGTGCCGACGCCGACCGCGGTCAGCAGGTCGATGCGGTAGTGCTCGAGAATGGCCAGGCGGTCCGAGCGCACCCGCAGCAGCAGCACGCGCACCTGGGTGCGTGCACCCTGACCGCCGTAATCGGCCAGCATGTCGAGCACGTGGGCCGGCCCCGGCCCGCCATCCACTTCCACGATGTCGGCCTGCGCGGGCGCACGTGCCACCGGTACCGGCGTGTGCGCGGGCAGCGGCGGCTCGGCCTGCACGGTCGACACCAGCACCTGCCCGTCCGGCAGCGCCACGTGCAGATCCACGCCTTCCTGGCCGATGACAGGGGCCAGCACGGCCTGCAACTGCTCCTGCGGCATGCGTCCGCCGGCCGGCAGGGTGCGCAGCAGCTGGCGCACCAGCACGCCCTTGTTCAGCAGGTCGGCATCGTCGCGCTGCGCCATTTGGGTGGCCAGCGCCTGGTACAGGTAAGCGTCGACGACCCCGAACACGCCCGCGGCGATGGCGGCGAACAGCAGCCCCAGACGCAGCGAGATCGACAAGGGCCTGCGTGTCACGCGCGCTCTTCCAGCAGATACCCCATGCCGCGCACGGTATGGATCAGCTTGCGCGGATGCGGATCGTCGACCTTGGCGCGCAGGCGCTTGACCGCGACGTCGACCACGTTGGTGTCCGAATCGAAGTTCATGTCCCACACCTGGGAGGCGATCAGGGAACGCGACAGCACCTCGCCCTCGCGCCGCACCAAGAGCTTGAGCAAGGCGAATTCCCGGGGCGTCAGCTCGATGCGCATGCCGTTGCGCGACACGCGGCTGCGCAGCAGGTCGACTTCGAGGTCGCTCACCTTGATGACGTCGGGCTCGCGCGACGGCGCGCGCCGCAGCAGGGTGCGGATACGCGCCAGCAGCTCGGCAAAGGCAAACGGCTTGACCAGGTAATCGTCGGCGCCCAGTTCCAGGCCACGCACGCGGTCGGCGATATCGTCGCGCGCGGTCAGGAACAGCACCGGGGTGTCCTTGCGCTGGCGCAGCTCGCCCAGCACGGTCCAGCCATCCATCTTCGGCAGCATCACATCCAGCACGATCAGGTCGTAGTCGTGTTCGAGTGCGAGGTACAGGCCGTCGGGACCGGTGCGCGCCAGGTCGGCGTTGAAACCGGATTCGCGCAAGCCCCTGTTCAGGTAGTCGCCGGTCTTGGGGTCATCTTCAACAATCAGTATTCGCATCTATTTCACATTCATTTTGCAATCAAGCCCATTGTGCCGGACTCCGGCGGGTTTGCGGGTGACAAATCCGAGCTGATTCTGTCATTCAATTGTCATATTCGGGTCATGCTGGCGTCAGGGGCGGGAATCTAGACTGCAAGCCATACCAACCAAAGAGGAGAAAACATTATGAACCGCTCGACTCGTGCCCTGATCCTCCCGCTGTTCGCCAGTGCCCTGCTTGCCGCCGGTTGCGCCACTGCTTCCGATGTCGCGAAAGCCAAGCACAGCCGCGCAGACTACGGCACCCCGGCCGTGCATGCGCATCGCACCATCGTGGTCAACGACCGTACCCGCCATATCAATGTGACCAATGGCGAGACCGTGCAGTTCGACGTCAACGGCCAGCGCTTCGCCTTTGCGTTCAACAACTGGCCGAACAAGGAGATCGTCGATCTGTCCGTGATCGCGCCGGACGGTGTCACCACGCCGAACATCCGCGTCTATATCGCTCCGGATCCGATGAGCCGCGGCTGATCCCTCAAAAAAGCAGCGAGCCCGCAACGGGCTTGCTGCTATGTATGTTTCCGCACTGAACGGTTTCGTGTCCGGTCCTATGCTCAAGCTGTGATTCACGCTTGTTGGCAGAACCCATGACCGCGCCTACCTCCGCCACGCCCCATACCCCACGCCGCCGCACGGCGCTGCTCTCCGCCGCCGCCTGGAAGCAATTCGTCGAAGTCGCCAAACCCTACTGGCTGGGCGAAGAAAAGAAAAAGGCCTGGTGGCTGCTCCTGCTGCTGATCGTCCTGATGCTGGTCGAGACCAAGCTGGCCGTGATGCTGAACGACCAGGCCGGCGAGATGACTTCGGCGCTGGCCGCGAAAAACGGCGATCGTTTCTGGACGTCGGTGCGTGCCTGCCTGTTGACGCTGGCCTTTGCGGTACCGGTCTACGCCTTCTATTACTACATGCGCGATCTGTTCGCCAACCAGTGGCGGCGCTGGCTCACCGGCCGCTTCCTGGACGGCTACCTGAAGGACCGTAAATACTACCAGCTCGGCGCCGACAAGGACATCGACAACCCGGACCAGCGCATCAGCGAAGACATCAACACCTTTACCGGCCGCTCGATTCACTTCCTGCTGATCTTCATCGGCTCGCTCATGCAGCTGGTGGCCTTCAGCACCGTGTTGTGGTCGATCTCGCACCTGCTGGTCGGCGTGCTGGCCGCGTATGCGCTGACCGGCACCGTGGTCGCCCTGTATGTGTTCGGCAATCCGCTGATCCACCTGAATTTCTGGCAGCTGCGGCGCGAGGCCGATTTCCGTTTCAGCCTGATCCGCCTGCGCGAAAACGCCGAATCGATTGCCTTTTACCGCGGCGAAGACCAGGAACGGGCGCGCATCAAGGTCAGGCTGGACAAGGCCATCCACAACTTTTCAAAGCTGATCAAGAAGCAGCGCAACCTGAATTTTTTCCAGCGCACCTTCAGCCAGCTCACGCTGGTGCTGCCGGGCGTGATCCTGGCCGGCGGTGTGCTGTCGGGCGAGCTCGAAGTGGGACGCGCGATCCAGGCGGCCGGCGCGTTCACCGCGGTGCTGGGCGCGGTGGGCGTGATCGTCGATAACTTCGAGAGCCTGAGCCGTTTCATTGCCGGCATCGACCGCTTGCATGGCTTGTCGCGGCTGGTGCTGGACGATGCCGCCACCTCTGCCGGCGCTGCCGCCACGGCTAGCGCTGCGGGCGACCCACATCCGTGCATCGAGCGGCGCCTTGGCAAGCACCTGGCGCTGCAGTCGCTGACCCTGCATCCGCCGCAATCCGAGCGCGTGCTGATCAAGGAACTGAACCTTACGCTGAAGCCGGGCGACGCGCTGCTGATCACCGGCGACAGCGGCTGCGGCAAAAGCTCGCTGCTGCGCGCGATTGCGGGCTTGTGGCAGACCGGCAGAGGCACGATCCAGCATCCGCCGCTGGAAGATTTCTTCTTCCTGCCGCAGCAGCCCTACCTGCAGACGGGGACGCTGCGCAGCCAGCTGCTCTACCCCAGCACGCATGCTGACTTGAGCGACACGCAGCTGCTGGCGATCCTGGAACAGGTGCACCTGCCTCGCCTGGCCGAGCGCGTGGGCGGCCTGGATGCGGTGCGCGACTGGGACAAGCTGCTGTCGGTGGGCGAGCAGCAGCGCCTGGCCTTCGGCCGCGTGCTGGTGCATGCACCGGGTATCGTCATCCTCGACGAAGCCACCAGTGCCCTCGACAGCGCCAACGAAGCCGCGCTGTATGGCCGCCTGCGCGACAGCGGCACGACGCTGATCAGCATCGCGCACCGGCCGGCGGTGCTGCGTCACCATACCCATGTGCTGCACCTGATGGGGGAGGGCGCGTGGGAGCTGCATGCTGCGGCGGGTTATCGCTTCGATGGGGACGCGGCGGAGGCGGACAATACGGCCGATGCGGCCGATGCCGACAATGCCGATACGCGCGTACAGCCGGTGCGGCCAGCGCCGGGAATGGCGCTGGCCGGCGCGTTGGCAACGGCGGCTTGACGCGGCAATCAGCCGCGCTTCAACTGCCCGATCACACTCGCCACCTTGGTGGTGATGACATCGACCGCCGGCCCGTTGGCACCGTGCGGCAGGATGACGTCGGCGTGGCGCTTGGTCGGCTCGATGAACTGCTTGTGCATCGGGCGCACCGTGTCCATGTACTGGGTGACGATGCTGTCCATCGTGCGGCCACGTTCGGCGACGTCCCTTTTCAGGCGGCGGATGAAGCGCACGTCGGGGGCGGTATCGACGAAGATCTTCAGCGACATCATCTTGCGCAAGTCGGCGTCATACAGGGCAAACAGGCCTTCGATCACGATCACCGGGGCCGGCTTGACCGGAATGGTCTTGCCCGAGCGGTTGCTGATCGTGAAGTCGTATTCCGGCATCTGGATCGTTTCGCCGTTGCGCAAGGCCTGGACGTGCTCGACCAGCAACGGCCAGTCGAAAGCCTGCGGATGGTCGTAATTCTGCGTGCGGCGCTGTTCGAGGGTGAGGTCGGTCTGGTCGCGGTAGTAATCGTCCTGCATCACGACCGATACCATCTCGGTGCCGAAGGACGCCAGCACCTGCTGGGTCACCGTTGACTTGCCGCTGCCGCTGCCGCCAGCGACACCAATGACAAACGGAGGGGGAGTAATCTGATTCATCCCCGCATGATACCGGAGCGGCGGCCGAACCGACAGGGGCGGTTGATCCGATGTGGGTTGTTCTGCCGTCCAGCAACGCCGCCGGATGGCGCATTGTCATCCGACGGTAGATCTATGGTGCAACGTTGTTAAGATTCAATAGCCACAGCGAAATTGAGTGGATAAACTTAGACAGTTGACACGTATTGAAGGAAATGCCGATGGCCCGCCGGATGATTGTTCTTCTTCTTGCTGCGCTCGGCCTGCTGACCGGCCCGGCCTGGGCGGTCGAGCGCGGCGCGCTGTTCAAGGTCAGCGGCCACGGCCATACGATGTATTTGTTCGGCACCATCCACATGGGACGGCCCGAATTCTTCCCGCTCGACAAGAGCGTCACCCAGGCCCTGGCCGCGTCCTCCACACTCGCCCTGGAAATCGATCCGACCGTGCAGAATGCGGAGGTGGCGGCGGCGGTGCAGCGCGCCGCGCTCACCACGCCCGCCATCGTCGCCGCCATGCCGCCTGCGCTCGGCCCGCGCCTGACGCGCCAACTGGAAGCGCTGGGCGTCCCTGCCACATTGCCCACCCAGCTCAAGCCGTGGATGCTGATCATCACGCTGGCATCGGTCGAATACGCCAGGCTCGGTTATCGGCCCGACCTGGGCATCGACGCCCACCTGGCCACACTGGCACACGGCCGGAACATCAAGGTCGTCGGCCTGGAGACGCTCGAGAGCCAGCTCGACCTGTTCGACCGCCTGCCGGTTGCCGACCAGTGGACGATACTCGATGAAACCCTCGACTCGCTGGATTCAGGCGAAGCGCGCCAGGAAGTGCAGTCCGTGACCGACGGCTGGGCCAGGGCCGATCACGCCACGCTCGACGCGCTGGCGCGCAAATACGAAAAGGACGAGCGGCTGTCGTCGCAGATCCTGCAGCGCCGCTTCCTGGTCGAACGCAACGGGCCGATGGCCGACAAACTCGACGGCTTGCTGAAGCGTGAAAACAAGACCATGGCGGCGGTCGGCCTCATGCATTTGATCGGCAAGAACAGCTTGCCGGCTTTGTTGCGTGCAAAGGGATTGAAGGTCGAGCAGCTGTACTGAAGGCGATCAGTCCGCTGCGTCGAAGTCCATGGTGCTGGTATCGACATCGGCGGCGGTGGGCTGCCCGAACAGCTTGAGCCAGGTAAAACCGATAACGCCGGCAGTCAGCGAGGCCACCAGGATCGCCATCTTCGACGCGTTGACCAGGGCCGGACTGGCGCCGAACGCCAGGTTGGTGATGAAGATCGACATCGTGAACCCGATGCCGCCCAGGAGGCCCGCGCCGGACACGTGACGCCAGTTCAGGTCGAGCGGCAGGCGGCATACGCCCAGCATGACCGCCGCGAAGCAGATCAGCGTGATGCCGAGTGGCTTGCCGAGTACCAGGCCGGCGATGATGCCCAGGCTGTTGGACGACACCAGTTCTTCCATCCATCCCGCTCCGATCACGATGCCGGTATTGGCCAGCGCAAAGACCGGGAGGATGAGGAAGGCGACCGGAAAGTGCAGCAGATGTTCGAGCCGGTGCGATGGCGACGCCGCGTCGTCCTCGGCGGGGGAATACGGGATGGCGAACGCCAGCAGGACGCCGGCAATGGTCGCATGCACGCCCGACTTGAACATGAGGAACCACATCAGGACGCCGCCGGCGATGTAGGGTGTCAGCGCAACGATGCGCAGCCGCTTGTTCATCAGGAGCAGGATGGCGAACACGCCGAGTGCGCCGCCCAGGTAAGCCAGGGACAATCCATTGGTATAGAACAGGGCGATGACGACGATGGCGCCCAGGTCGTCCATGACCGCCAGCGCGGTCAGGAACACCTTCAGCGAGGCCGGTACGCGCTTGCCCAGCAGCGCCAGCACGCCGAGGGCGAACGCGATGTCCGTGGCCATCGGAATCCCCACGCCGGGCTGGCTCGGCAAGCCCTGGTTCAGCATGAAATGGATCAGTGCGGGAACTGCGATGCCGCCGGCCGCGGCCAGGACTGGCAGCACGGCATTGCGCCAGTCCGACAATTCGCCGCTGTACAACTCGCGTTCGAGTTCCAGGCCGATCAGCAGGAAGAAGATCGCCATCAACGCGTCGTTGACCCAGAGCTCCACGCTCAAGCCCGCGACCGGCAGATGCCAGAAGTGCAGGTAGTCCTGGCCGAGCGGCGAATTGGCCAGCAGCAGCGATATGAGCGTGCAGGCGATCAGGACAATGCCGCCGGCCTTTTCCGATTCGAAGAAGCGGTTGAATGTCTGCGAGAGCGCGCGCTGTATGACGGTCATGCCTTCCCCTCGGAGAGGGAATGCAGTGGCGAGAAGAGGTGCGGAGCGACGTTTTTCATGGGCGAGCGAGTGGCGCGCGGCGGCCCGACCTGACGCATCCCTGCTACACGACATGTGTAAGCACCCAGGGCGAGTATAGCCGATTTGTCAGCACATCGGCGGCAACGGCATTACGCGGGCGCGTCGCTCTTGCGCACGATGCGCTCGCGGCTTGTACCCATCACCACCTTCGCATCGGCGCTGCCGGTGCGCACCTTCAGCCAGTCCGTCACCCGTGCGATGTCGCTCTTTTTCGGCATGCGGCGGCAGTCGGCGTTCAGGAAGGGAACCGGTTTTGCCGTGCCGCCGTCGGCAGACCATGCCCGCCCGACCAGCGTGTTCCCGCATTGCGGATACTGGGCCTCGAATTCCAGGGCGACGGCGTTCGCCTGCGATTTCCAGTCGCGCTCCTTGTCGAGTTCGCCCTTGAGCGTTTCGAGCGCCGCGTCCTTTTCCTGCAGGGTCTGCTGGTTGTTGCGGACGATGTCCGCCAGGATGTCCGCCTTCAGCGTACCGACGTCGATCTTGTTGTTGTCCTCCGCCTGGGCCTGGTGGACGAACAGGTGCCCGTCGCGCAGTCCCGCGCTCGCCATGCGCCCCTCGATCGCCTTGATGGCCGGCCCCGGCAGGCGCGGACCGATCAGTGTCACCTCGATGTCGTGGGTATTGGGGAGTACGCGCGTCTCGAGCACATGGACCTGCGCCTCCTTGAATTCCTTGCGCACGAAGTCTCGCGCGCGGCTGCTGAACACTTCGTTGTCGACAAGGCGCACGGCCAGCCAGATGCTGGGCAGTCCGGTGATCAGGACGATGGCCAGCAAGGCGCGCTTGACCCGGCGCTCGCGGCCCGGTTCGATGAACTTGCGGTGCGGCAGCCTGAGGAGTTCGATCACGATGACCGAGGCAAAGGCAATGAACACACAATTGATCGAAAACAGGTAGAAGGCGCCGCCGAATACCTGCCATTCGCCATTGGCAAGGCCGTAACCCGCCGTGCACAAGGGCGGCATCAAGGCGGTGGCGATCGCCACGCCCGGAATCACGTTCGACTTTTCGCGCCGCGTCTGTCCGATGATGCCGGCCAGGCCGCCGGCCAGCGCGATCAGGACGTCCCACAGCGAGGGCGTGGTGCGTGCCAGGAGTTCGGACTGGGCTTCCGCCAGCGGCGTGACCATGAAATACAGGGTCGATGTCAGGAGACTGATGCCGGCCGCGATCGCCAGGTTCACCAGCGAGCGCCGGATCAGGGGGAAGTCGAAGATGCCGATGCCGTAGCCGAGTCCGACGATCGGCCCCATGAGCGGCGACACCAGCATGGCGCCGATGATCACGGCAGTGGAATTGGTGTTCAGGCCGATCGACGCGATCAGGATCGCCAGCATCAGGATCCATGGGGTCGCACCCTGGAGTTCCACGCCGGCACGGATGCCACGGTCGATCTCGGCGTCGTCGGCCTTGTCGTCAAGGAGGCTGAAGCGGTGGGCGATCGCTGCTTTCAGCGAAGGGGGACTGGGTCGGGAATCGGGCGCGTTCATGGCGGCGGAACTTTTATCGGGGAGGAAAGCAGCCGATTCTCACTGAAATTTCCCATTCGTACAAATGTTTATTACTTGAGAGAATGGCGATGTGGGTGTCTGCAACACGCCTATGTTTCCAGTTAATTTCCAGCTGTTAACATCATTTCATGTGTATTGGTACAAATTAATGCGGATGATTACAATATGCCGCTGCCCCAGCTTTGCCGCGCGTGCGGGGCTTCGACCATCAGAAAGGTGCAGACGATGACAGACCCATTGCCGAACGACGCGACAAGTACCAGCCAACGCCGGTGGATCCAGGTGAATCCGCCCGTGTTCTACGTGTCGGCGGTGCTGATCCTGGCCTTTGCCGCCGCCTCGGCACTGTTTCCGCAACGCGTCGGCAGCCTGTTCGATACGCTCCAGGCCGGCATCGTGCGCGATTTCGGCTGGTTCTACATCCTGTCCGTCGCCTTCTTCCTGGTCTTCGTGATCTTCCTGATGATGAGCCGCTACGGCGACGTCAGGCTCGGGCCCGACGACAGCGAGCCGGAATACAGTTACCTGTCCTGGCTCGCCATGCTGTTCAGCGCGGGCATGGGCATCGGCCTGCTGTTCTTCGGGGTGGCCGAACCGATCCAGCACTATGCGCTGCCGCCGGTGGGCGAGGGGCGCACGATCGACTCGGCGCGCCAAGCGCTGGTGCTGACCTTCTTCCACTGGGGCCTGCATGCCTGGGCGATCTACATCGTGGTCGGGCTGGCGCTCGCGTACTTCGCCTTCCGGCGCGGCCTGCCGCTCACGCTCAGGTCGAGCCTGTTCCCCCTGATCGGCAACCGCATCCACGGACCGGCGGGCCACGCCATCGACATCTTCGCGGTGCTGGGCACGATGTTCGGGGTCGCGACCTCGCTGGGCTTCGGCGTGCTGCAGGTGAACGCGGGTTTCGCGCACCTGTTCGGATTGCCGGTCAACCCGCAGGTCCAGATCGTCCTGATCGCGGTCATCACGGGCATGGCGACGCTGTCGGCGGGCACGGGCCTGGACAAGGGCGTGAAGCGGCTGTCGGAGCTGAACATCATCCTCGCTATCGCGCTGCTCCTGTTCGTCCTCGCCGTGGGCTCGACGGTGTTCCTGCTCGAAGCCTACGTCCAGAACATCGGTACCTACCTGGGCGAAGTCGTGCAGCGCACCTTCCGCATGTATGCTTACGAGCCCAATGCGTGGCTCGGCAAGTGGACCCTGTTCTACTGGGGCTGGTGGATTTCGTGGTCGCCGTTCGTCGGCATGTTCATCGCACGCATCTCGCGCGGACGCACCATCCGCGAGTTCATCGGCGGCGTGCTGCTGGTGCCGGTCCTGTTCACCTTCCTGTGGATGACCGTGTTCGGCAATACGGCGATCCGGCTCGACCTGGGCGGCGCGGCGCCGATCGTGCAGACCGTCGCCGACAATTTGCCGGTGGCACTGTTCGAGGTGCTGGAGCAACTGCCGCTGTCGATGATCGCTTCCGGCCTGGCCACCCTGCTGGTCATCACCTTCTTCGTCACCTCCGCGGATTCCGGCGCACTGGTGATCGACATGATCACCTCGGGTGCGGCGCCGAATCCGCCGGTCTGGCAGCGCATCTTTTGGTCGGTGTGCGCGGGCCTGGTGGCGGCGGTGCTGCTGCTGGCCGGGGGCCTGCAGGCGCTCCAGACCGCCGCGCTCGCCAGTGCGCTGCCGTTCGCCGTCATCATGTTGCTGATGTGCTATGGCCTGCTGCGCGCCCTGCAGACGGAAGCGGAAGGCACGGCGATCGACCTGTCGATTGCCGCCGACTCGCCGCCGGACGTCAGCCTGAGCTGGCAGCAGCGCCTGGCCAGCATCACCAGTTTCTATGACCAGCCCGAGATCGCGGCCTTCCTCGGCGGGACCGGGCATGACGCGCTCGAGGCGGTGGCGGCGCAGATGCGGGAGAGCGGGCTGGTGCCCGAACTGACCGGGAGCGAGCGCCGCATCGACCTGGACGTGCCGCACGGCGACCGCGGGACCTTCCGCTACACGATCCGCGCACGCAGCTTCCGCGCGCCGAGTTTCGCCTGGGCCGAGTCCGAAGGCAGGAATGCGGACACCCGCCACTACCGGGCGATGGCCTACAGTTCCGAGGGCGACCAGCAGCACGACGTCACCGGCTACACGCGCGAACAGCTGATCAACGACCTGCTGAACCGCTATGCCCGGTTCCGCCATGCGCGCCGGATGCCGTGAGATGACAGCCGCGTTGATCCATCTGGGTGCGCTCCGGATATCTGGCCCGCCCGTGTGTGAAATGTGAAAACAAGACCATGGCGGCGGTCGGCCTCATGCATTTGATCGGCAAGGACAGCTTACCGGCTTTGTTGCGCGCAAAGGGGTTGAAGGTCGAGCAGTTGTACTGAAGGGTATCTGTCCGGCCAGGGAACCGTCCAGTCTGCATTTTATTCCCTGCATTCTTCCATTCATCGCAATATTGCCCAAGTTGCAATCTCGCTGGCTACACTTTGTCTACGCAACTAAAAAGGACAGAGTATGCTAAAGCGATTTCTCTGCGGCGTCGCCGCTTTCACCCTGGCTGCAGCGGCTGCCGCAGCCCCGTCGGACGAGCTGTCGGCCGCCATCGCATCGGCGAAGTCCGGGTCGAACGTGCCTGCCGTCGGCGCCGTCATCCTGCGCAACGGCGCCGTCTCGGCACAGGCAGTGCTGGGCGTGCGCGAGGCGGGAGGGGCGGCCGCGGTAACGCTCAACGATGTGTGGCTGATCGGTTCGACGGGCAAGGTCATGACGGTGGCCATGATCGCCCGCCTGGTCGAACGCGGCTTGCTGGCATGGGACACGCCGCTCGATGCCATGCTGCCGGACATGGTGAAAAGCATGCGGCCTGAATACCACAAGGTGACCCTGGTCGAGCTGCTCTCGCACCGCGCCGGCTTTGCGCGCGACCTGCGCGACGAAAAGACGATGGTGCAATTTTTCCGCGACGGCCGTCCCAGCGCGGCGCAGCGCCTGAGGTATGTGGCCGCCGCACTTACGGACAAACCGGAAGCGCAAGCAGGCACCTTCAGCTACAGCAACGCGGGCTTCATTGTCGCCGCCGTCATCGCCGAGCGCGCCGCGCATGCCAGCTACGAGGAACTGATGGGCGCCGAGGTATTCAAGCCGCTGGGCATGACGCGTACCGGCTTCGGCAACACCGGCGAGGGACAGAATCGCGGCCACCAGCACGGCAAGCCGATGCGCCACATGGCCAGCTTAGAGGACGGCGCGCCCCGCATGTACGCGCCGGCCGGCTTCCTGCACATGAGCCTGGAAGACTGGGCGAGGTTCAATCTGGACCAGCTGGCGGGTGCGGCAGGCAAGGGCAAGCTGCTCTCGCCCGCCTCCTACCGGCTGATGCAGACGGCGCAGCCGGGCAGCCCGGCGGGACTCGACTGGGGCGTGCAGCAATCGATTGCGGGCCGTCAGGGTCCCGTTCTGGTGCATCAGGGCTCGGACGGCAACTGGCTGGCCATTGCAGTGCTGTTTCCCGAGCAAGGGACCGGGGCGCTGATGGTGGCCAATGCGGGTCCGGACATGGGCGCCGAAAAGGTGCTGATGGGCCTGGCCGGGAAGTTGTTTGTGCAGTTGAGTCCGGCCAAATCGAAATGACCGGCTTTGTTGCGGACGTTTAGAGGCGTTCAATCGTATCTACTTCAATTTCACAGCCCCATCTGCCAAAGTGGCCACAGCCACATAGATCTTTGGGGGTACGAACAAGGCCAACAACGCGAACGCGCTTTCCGGTCCATCGTGCGAGCGCTTCCTGATCAGCTTGAATGCTTCCTGGGCCAGATGCAATCCAAACGCTGGATGGATAGTAGGCAGCATCGACTGTCTCCGTCATCTGTCGACGCTCTGCCTTCGGGAAATGGTCTAGAGAGCTGTGTTCAAAATCTAATGTCAGCAATCCAACAACCTCAACCCGTTGACCGTCAAACTCGTGCGCACAGTCGATTAGTTCATTTACAGATAGTGCATTGCTCATCGCTTCATTCCACCAGGTGAGGTTGCAATGCCCGCATATGGACTGTTGCGGACTGTGAGTCGTGTCTGCTTTCGACCCAGGCTGTGTAAAAACTCAAAACGGCGAACTGCAAGCCGAATTGTGCGGGCCAGGGCTAATTCTGGAAGATAGAGAAGCGCTCCAGACCTTGTAATCCCACTTGAGCATTTTCAGCAAGGCCATTAAGGAAAATGCTTCAAGCAGGCCTTGCAGGGTCAGAAAATGGGCGTACGCCC
>Ga0265797_10007810_pt1 | contig 14464 bp, 15 predicted proteins | sample P2T30metagenome_FD_192433 | JGI IMG/M metagenome (GOLD analysis project Ga0265797, IMG submission 192433) | Plant litter microbial communities from East Loma Ridge, Irvine, California - P2 T30 | ecosystem: Environmental > Terrestrial > Plant litter > Unclassified | place: USA: California... | reverse complement strand
AGAGTGCCGAAAAGTGCTTGGTGGAGGAGCACTTCTTCACCCTCGAATATGAGCTGGTCCATGCGTTGACGCTACAGCCATCCCCCACGTGGCCCGCCACCCTGATTTGATATTCCAAGTTAACCAGCAAACGTGTAAGGCAATCTTACAACTTCACCGACTCGAAATACTAACCGGTCCGACAGAGCGCTAGACCGGGTTCTTTTTCTCGTCATCCCCGACCCAGTCGCCGTTGGGATCATCTCTCTGGAATATGAGCAAGCCCATTTCTCTTGCTCGAGCGCCTCATCGCACCGCTTTCTTGATGTTTTCACGTGCAGGTCACGCGATCAGTGAGCACCGCGCTCTCGGAATCTGGGATCCAAATAATGCCTCCTTTCACCGCCGTTGGGCCCGTCTAAAATGGTGCTGGTGCTATTCCTGGGGAAAAACTACTGATTTCCAAGACGACATACAGAGGAGAGATAGGTGTTTCTCAGAGTCACCAGCAACGCGGCTTTCTCGGTCTAACCATATCACCTTACAAACATGCCGGCATGATCCGTATACCCTCAGGTCCGGGTTGAGAGTGACGAAAGCATTGCTGCTTACGACATCATTATTTAATATACTCGATCCCTGATCGTACCTAGTGACCATGTCCATACTCTTGGCATACACGACAGCAGAGCACCCTCTCATGGGCAACGTACACCCGGGTCAGAACACCGGCATGAGCGTGTCATCGTCCATTATTTCTCACTTTCTTTCGACTCTAGCAAGTAATCGCATCCACCACAGTCTTACCAGTCCGGTATACCGTAAGCTGGACTAACCCCAGCTGAATCCACTCAAAAGCTTCAAACGTAACGACAAGCAGATCACGCGCGACGTAGGGAACTACGAAATCCAACTCTCAGAAACCACTCCATGGACCCAAGAAACCTCGATCTCGACTTCGCGTCCGAAGGCTCGCATTACACAACATTCACGCCACATGTTAACGCCAGCCACTCCCAGGTAGGCCATGCCTTCACGCAGGGGCCCCGCTCAAGTCTTGAACAAGCGCAATGTTCAGAGCATCCACGCCCAAGTGCCCATTCATCACATCAGCGACAATGCGAACCCGCCGCTCTTGCACGAGGCGAACCGACGTATCGCGGCGAAAGCTATATCAAAATGGAGTCAGCCTTGCGGGGTCAAGAGCGAAAAAGAACAGAGACATCAACACGTGGGGAAGAAAAGAGTCCAACTTACTTCGAAGAAGCCAACAGTTGCTGCTGCCTGCGATACTGTCTCTTTTCATCCAGTCCCCGCAGAACGTCTTCGAAATCCTCCGCGGCTCTGATTTTCCTTCGCAGCAGGCTGATCTCGACGTCCTTGTTACCGATGGCGCACTCGCGACAAGAGCAGCGAGAGTACCCGCCGCTGCTGTTCTGGATACACTCGCACACCATCCTGTTGTCGTAGACCTTCCTCGCCGTCCTCAGAGTGGTGCAGTCCTGTCGACAGTAGTCGTCGAGGAGGCGCTCTCGCTCCAAGCGGCGAATGACGGACTGCACCGTTGCGAGCTCCGCCTCGAGACTGTCAAGAGTTTCGTGGCGGCGCCACAGGCGGTTATTGAGTTTGTGCAGACAGGCTACTGAGGTACAGCAGTGGTGTTTCTTGCTGGCTTGGGGGCAGTGGCTGTGCTGACAACACATTTTTTCGAAATGCGCTTTTGCGTGTTTTGTTCGAGTGGTCTGGTGAATGTGTGATCGTGCTTCCTGTAATGGGAAGTCACTTGATTGGTAGGTGAGGATGGTTGGTGAGTTTCATGGCCTTGTGCGAGAGTTTGAAGAGGCTCTTATGTCTATCTGACACTGTTTGATGTCTCTAACCAGTGGCTCTAGATTGGCGTTAACTGCGTGTAGGCCAAAAGGTAGATGTCAAGCTTTCCTTTTTACAGATCTAAGGCCCAGACACTGGATACAGACCGCGTGACCACGTAAGACAGCTAGCAAGAGGAGGAAAGCAAGTCACGAAGCAAACGCGCCTTGGATATGAAAACCTCACTCTCTAGGTCTCAGACACTCTGAAAAGTCCATACATGCTAACAATGTTCGCTGACCAAACCTGACAAACACCCAAATTTCAAGACATAACAACAGCACAGCTGTCCAGCTGCCTGAAACACTTCGATCGGAAAGAAGCCGAGTCATCGTGATGGCTAGAAACGACCATAGCCGTCAACAGTACCCTTTCAAGTCCTGCGTCTACCAGTCTCAGGCACCCAGCGAAACCATCCAGAATGCGAGCGTTGCTTCGGCCTACGCCCACGCGAAAAGAAAAGACAAGTCAGCGAAGAACACCTCCCAACACCCCACTCCAGCCATCAAGCAACGAGGAACTTACCTCGCAGTACTCTCCGTAGCCTGCGAAGTCTTCGAAGTCCTCGAAGCCTCCAAATCCCACCTCCACCTAAACTTCCTCAGCGCCTCCAAATACCGCCTCGCCTCCACACACTGCAACCCGACCAACTCCACCCCGCGATCCGCCCTCTCAATCGCACAGCTTACACACCCGCACTTCGACCTCGGGCCCGCAACAACCCTCCTCATGACCTCCGCGTAACGTGCGTAATCGCTGTTGATTTCCCGGCCGTGCCAGGCGGTGCGGTCGCACTTTTGGCGAATGTCTTGGGTCAGGAGGCGGATGTTGGTTAGGATCGGGTTGAGGGTGTTGGTTTTGGTCGTGAGGGTTAGGTGTCTGCGTTCGAGGCGGAGGGCGAGGGCGGAGGCGCAGGAGCGGCGGGTGCAGTGGGGTGGGCGGTAGGTGAGGGGGCAGTGGGAGCGGCGGGAGCAGGGCTTGGATATGTCTGAGAATTGGGAGCTGTGGGCTGGCATGATGGTTGTGTTGGGTTTGCGTGGGGGCGGTAGGGTAATATTTGGCTTTGGTGGTGGCGGCGGTGGTGGTTGTGGTTGTCTTGTTGGCGATAATGGGTTTCTTGCTGATGTTGCTAAGGCAGGTTGAGTTTGGCGTTGATGCTTAGGAGTAGGAGGACATTGTAGCGTATGAGTCGTGGTTCGGAGGCGGATCTTATAAGTTATCATTGTAGTTTCCGCCATCTTTTATTGCCTGCGAGCCCGGTGGTATGGACTGTGTGATTTGTGCGGACGGACTTGGTCACCATTGTGAGTGATGTAGGAATAGAGAGTGACTGCCGCCAGGTGGTTCGAAAAGGGCAGCAGGGAACGAATATTGGTTTCACAGCGGCCCGCTGATGCTGTGTAATTCAATGTAGTCACGGGTGTGTAGGTGATCATCGTCGGCCTGCTGCCTTGAGAATTGAATGGTGAGACAAGTGCGCTGGAAGGCCTGCTTGTGTTGAATGGCATGACATGAAGCTGTGCGTTTTTGATGTAAGTGGCGGTTTGTGGCGATTCAATCGATGGAGTAAACGTTCGTATATTTGTTGGAGACCTGAATCGATCATTCCTGATGCTGAAATAGTTAAACATTCGATACAGGCCACTGCAACGATCTCTGAGATTTTTTAATTGACTTGTTGGTATCGTGGCGTAGGTGGACATTACCCCAACCCGAACCCGTAGAGTGGTACAAAAAATTGGCGCCCAACCAATTTGCCTGGGAGGAAAGTTAACGTTGATACTTCAATGATTTTCGTCGTGTTAAATCGTGAGGGATGAAAGAGTGATAACCAGTCAGATAAATCGATAATCGATGTAAGCACTATCAATATACATATGCAAGTGAGGCAATCCGTCTTGGCCATCAATTTGGAGAGATCCGATTTGACGGCTTCCTGCCTCAACCCAAGTCCGTGACGTCGGGTTTCGTGACATGCACAAGCGCTGCCACCATCCATCGCCTGTCTAACTCAGTATACCTACCACTTACTCTTCTCACCCTCTTATCAACTCCACCTCCAAGCATATCCCCTTCCCCCTCCCTTTGTTGCGCCCTTTGTCCAATTGTGTTCAATGCCCCACCGGCAACACCAAATCTTGCCCTGCGTACTCTCAAAAGACGTGGGGCGGTGGGCGCGCATCAACCGTGCTTTCAACTCGCGCGCATAGCTCCAGCAGTGACGCTGCCGCGTAGCTACCTACCTTATTCGATTCGCCTTCTTTGCGCCGCACCAGGTATGCCTGACCTCTCCTATGCGCAAGCTTCAATCCGCACATGCTGACCATCGCGCTGGCACAAAAGTCTTGCACGTGCATTGTCGTCGCCTTTTCTTTCATCCTCCTGGCTGCTTCGAGAGCACCCTGAAACACCGCTGCACCAGTCCGACAACTCAATTCGCGACTTTCGCCGGCCTATGGGCACCACTACTTGACAGCACACGATTGAACCGACCATAAACCAACCAGAAAATACACACCCAATACTAGCGATGCCGTCGGCAGGCGCAACGGCCGATAATGCACACCCGCATTCCCTTTCACGGCGCAGCGAAGGCGATCGCTCCGAGCTCGACAAATTGGACGCCGCAGTCGAGCGCATGAAGAAGCACACACGACCCGATCCATACATCGTCACAATTGAGCGGGACAAAAAGCTGCAGTATGAGCATCAGTGGAAGATGCAACAGATCCAGTGGCTGCACGGCGCACCATTCAGATATGATGAGGGTGAAGGCATACAGTACCAGACGTTTGTTTTCCAGGAGCCTGGAACGAATATGCTTTCATTGCACGCGCAGTACTATCCTGAAGAGCGTCCGGGAACTGCGGACAGCACGCGCAATGCGACCGGATTGCATACTCCCGCGCAAGGCCCTAAGAAGGTCATATCCTTCGGCGCATACAAAAAGAAGCAAACTGGTGAAACGCCAACACGAGATGGTCACAATGCTCGCGATTCAGACAAATCGAGCAAGCAGCCGGCAGTCAAAGGTCCCGCGGAACGAGTCAAGGCATTGGAAGCGGAGAGTGCCGACATGCTAAAGGCAGTGGAGGAGGAAGAAAGAGCGGACGCAAGTCGCGATACACAGAAGAGTAAGGAACTATTGCGTCGGGAGCAGGCTTCGTCGAAAAGTCCAGAGCTCAAGAGGAAGAGAGTGGGCGATCCTATTGTTGCGAATAAAGCGCCGGAGACTAACGGTCATGACTCTGCTCGACCAATCAAGAAAGTCAAGACCGATGCGCCGGCTCCTGCTGTGAATGACACGAAGAAGGCAAGACTACCTTCACCTCCGCCCGAGAAGCGCACGGTGAACAGGAAGGATGACGACGTCGAGTCTAAGCTTCCACCAAAGCTGTCGCCACTACACGACGTGCCTCCGAAGCTATCACCCTTGCGAAACGAACCTCACATGCGATCGCCGTCGCGCGACGTACCACCGAAGTTATCACCCCTACACGATGCACCTCCAAGTCCGGACACATTCAAAATGCCACCGCGCATTTCCCCAGATCTCCCCGACAACATTGTTGCATCGCTCCAATCGAGCGAAGGTAAACGAGGTACTGGTCGCGATTCGACCAAAATCAAGGATGAAGGACGTTCTGCGGGTGTGAATGGTGATGTGGCCAGCAAAGACAAGAACACAGAACAACACAGCAACCCGAGGGCGAGGTCGAACTCTCCTGAACGGCGAGTGGCCCAGCAATCCTCAACTGATGCGCCTGACAGCGCGGTAAACGAATCGCCAGAAGACACCCATGAACCAGCCGACGGAAAGAAAAGGAATTCGCTAGTGGCGAAAATCAAATTCAAGAAGGCGAGAAAAGAAGATGTACAGCGTATCCTCAAGCTACCGGCACGGCCTGACAAGCGCATTGCTTTATCTTCCACATCGCCAACGTCATCTGATGTGGAAGATACTGCAGAGCCTGTTTCTACACAGAAAGCGAGTTCCCAGAACACATCAAAGACTACAGAGAAGACAGACGAGCCTCGAAGATCAGGGAAAGGGGTCGCACAGAAAATCGGCTCTGCGTCTAAGAAGGCAGAGGAGAAGAGGTCTGTATCCGAAAAACGGCCCAGAGCAGAGCCGACCGCAGATCCGACTGAGAGCTCAGAGACCTCAGCGAAAAGAAAAAGAGTCGACGACGCGGCCGAGCTACCTCCTAAGAAAAGACAGCCCGATGTTGCATCGTCGCAAATTGCCTCAAAGAAGAAAGCGCCTGGTGCGCTGGATCTGAAGAAAGCTCCGAGCACTCCCATGCCGCCAGCAGTACCGTCTCCAGCAGTGTCAAGCGTGCAGAAGACGCAACTGATGACGCCCGCCGGCCGCAAAGATCATCTCCACCTCAAACGCGACGCATCTGCTGAAAGCCAGGTTGACACACCCTCTGGACATTCGAACACGCCGAGTGATCGAACGTCACAACCAAACGGCACGGCAACCAAACCACCCTCCAGCAATCCTCACCCCGCTAAAGCGGCCACCTCCAAGGCTTGGGCTGACGAGCAAAAGCGCCTCGAAACAGTCGGCCGCGATCTTAAGCACGCCGCCTCCGACTTGCTCAACAACAGGCCCAACTCGACTACACGCCGCGCGGCCGCCGCAAAGTCCCTGGAATCGCTCTTGTGCTACCTCCTAGCCTTCACATGCTCAGACCGCGCCGCCCTCGTGGATAACAAGAACATCCCAATGCGATCCTGGCGCAGCCTGACTCCCTTCTGCTCGTTCGTCGCAAAGGCAACGCAAGACTTCGCAGCCCTGAACGGCCTCACTTCTTGCCTTGCCGTCGTAATCCACGCGCACATTCTCGACATCGCCACCCGCTACCCCAGCGAAGGACCCAGCCGCGACTCGCTGATCGAGCTCAGTGGCGCCCTTCACAAAGCCGCCATGGCCGCGGACGAAAATCTCGACATCGACACCGTCATCACCACTTTCCCCAAAACTTGGTCCGGCCGAAGCAAGTCCGCTCTTCCTGCTCTTACCACCGCCGAATTTGGCGAGCCAAGGAAATTGCTTCAAGGCGGTGGCTACAGGTTGCCTCTGGGAGTCCAGACCGACGCTCTGCAGGCTACCAGAGCGGGTCTGGCAATGGTCAAAGAGTGGCTGGCCAAAGAAGGCGTAGAGTATGATTTCAAACTCGTTGGATGAGTTGAGTGTTCTTGAGTGAGCGAGTTAGGGATTTGGAAAAGTCTCATGTTATACCCTCCCTTTCATTTCTTTCATTCTTCTTCTTTCTACCCCAATCGACTGTTGCTATGGCGCGGAGAAGTTGTTGTCGCTTCGGCCTCTGGCATTCGGTTCTTTCCACCCTTCTCCTTCTCCTTCACCTTTACCTTCATTCTCTTCTATTTTGTTCCTGTTCTTGTCACATTCCCTTTGGTTCTCTTGAATGGTTCAGACGGCCGACCTCGCTGGGTTTCATGCGGCGTACGCGTGGTTCCCTCTCTCTCTACACAAATGATACCCACAATTCCTTTTTCCTTTTTCCTTTTTATCTCGGTGTTGCGAAATTGGGTTTCAGTCTCCTAGGTGCTGAGCGTGCTGAGGTATTGTCTTTGTCTTTGTGTTTTGAGTAAAATGATGATGATAGCATGGGGATTTGGGGATATGGCGGGTGTGTAGGTATTTATATATCGGTTAGAGGCGCGGGAATCGTACTATGCACTACTACTAAAATTATGTTTGATACTGCTATCATCTCTGTGCTTGTTTCGTCGTCTCTGTTCTTAATTGGATGACTTCAAACCGTGATGTGCGATGTTGAGGCGTACAATTGTGTACGTGAGTGATCCAGATCGTATTGGTCCTATCCCATCAATCTATTGCAACATCAAGACAACACGTGCTATATGTACACGTTTCCCGACCCCTTCATATGGAATTGCCGATATATTCGTCCCACATTTCCTCTGTCCAAGGCTCCTGGTTCTGAAGACTTCCTGATGATGATGTGACTGCCTTCGCGCCGCCATATTGCATTTCGATGGTGTCTATCAGATCGCTCTGGAATCCTAATCCACCGCTCGGCGTGTCCTGGTGCCACTGTCTATACGGACCCGGGAGGTGTTCCGATAGGGCAGTCGCTGGAAAATCAGCACTGGCGGTCGTCAACCCCGATGGAGCGGTCATAGTGGCATGGTTGATGTCGTCGCGTGTGGCAGTCCTGTCTGGAAAGGTAAGCCCATCGAGTTTCGATCCAGACGTGGGGTATATGGCTGGTCTCTTCCCAAGAACTTTCCTGGAACATCGATAGCCCACAATGTCGTTACTGGAAGATACCAGGCCGGGGTCTTGACAAGATTCATAATGTCCTGTGCCGGAACCTTGACTATCGCGCAACGACCCATGCGGAGTCTGGAGGGTTTGTGAATTTGTCGAAGCGTTTTCCAGCGCATCTGGGGCATCACTTTTTACTCGTTGATGTATGCTGCGACGCCAGTGCTCATCGCTGAGAGCCGACGGCCGTAAGGTATCAGTTATGATGTCCTGTAACCTTTGCACCTTCTCTTCCAAACTGGTGATCTTCGTCCGCCCGGTTTCGACCTCGCGGGTTAGGACTTGGATTTCTTTGGTGCTCGCTGAATCTCGCCTGCGAAGTTCTTCGAACTGCTCGGTGAGCTCTTGAGCTCTTGATAAAAGCTCATCTCGGGTCGGTGCATGACGGCGTTGCCTTGACTTCATGCCAGTGTGCACGTTCTTTTCCATTGTGAAAACGTTGTCTGGTATCTCCTTGGCGGAATTTACTAACCGGAATATGTAGCGGAAAATGCTTTCGCGGTCCTCAGGTCTTGATCGTGTAGTTTTGGTCCCGCATGTTTTAGCATTGAATCGATGGACTTGGCTGTCAGCCGTTGTTGAGTCTTCAAGGCATCGAGGAGAGAGACAATGCTCGATACAGTCGACGCCGGTTGGGTGCACATTTCCGCCAGAACTGTTTTCGACAAGCAACGCGTAACATGTCTTGCATATGTAGATGTGGTGGCAACTGGCCAGTCTGTCGATGACTTCGCCAATGCTTCTGTCTGTACCCAAGCATGGATTTTGCGGGTCGCCTCTGAAGCAGCAGATGAGCATCTGCTCTCTGGTAGACGCTGGCGCCTTCCGCCTTGCTTTCAGAATGGCGCGCGAGAGGTCCTCCGGATCGTCGTCTAATCGCTGCCGCTTGTGGCTTGATGTTTGGTGTTCTTGACCTGGGGCCCCAGTATGATCGCTTGAGGGTTGTTGATTTCCAGCTTCTCTGTCCCCCGAACACGACCGCTGTTCATGTCCATCGCAAGGATCTTGTGCTTCAAAATTTTCGGTGGAAGTTTCCGAGCCACTCCCGCTCGTTGCTGATAGATGGTCGGGAATATTGTCATCCTCTTCTAAGAATTCCAGGTCCAGGAGCAGACGCTCAAGTCCTATCTGAGCCTCTGTGAAAATAGCAGCCGATGATCGGGAGGCAAGTGGCAAATCTCTGACGTTTTTTGACAGGCCATGTATAGTCGAGTCAGATTCCGCCATGTCGTTGACGTCGATGATGATATCGTCGGCTGCACTCGATGATGAACTGGTCGCGGTGCCAGTACCGCTATCGCTCGCCCGGCTTTCGTCGGCAAAAGGTCCAGAGACAGAATCTGATATCGTAAAGCACACGCTGCTCGATGCCCGATGCCCATGGGTTTCCGCGAATTTTCGATTCTTGACCGGAATTGAACCTCTCGGCGTGACTCCCATCTCTTGCCATGGCAAATCAACATGTCTAGTCACAAATCGTCGCCCAACAGGCGTTCGAACATGATACTCTGTTGGCTCATATCGCTCTAAGCGCTCCACTCGTGGAACTTCAAAAAGCTCTGACCGGCCGCGATGAACATGACCCTGACCCATGTGCGTCGAGTCTCGAGAGGAGGGCGAACCGGAAAGCGACAATTCAGTTGGGTACGGCGGCGTAAGATCTTGCGAGCATAGGTGCATTTGCTGCAAGAGCTCCTGTGACCGAGAGAATTGGTAGTCGACCGTCTCGTTGGGTAGTGTGTCGCGAGAGCGACGGGATAGCGAACTCGACCGGCATGTCGCGTTTCCACTACATCTATCATTGTCGAAATTCGCTGGAGCCAAACGGCTTTGACGAGTGCGAGAAGTTGGCTCTTGTTGCCTGACGATTCGGATATTGCCCCCGCGTTGGGGAGGCAGTGGACTTCCCATCACTTCGTTGGTGCTCGAATGCTCCATCCTTCTGCCAGTGGAAGTGGACGGAGGCAGAACGCTACGTTCTGCATCGAGGTCCGTCATTAGTGCGGAGATATGCTGAGTATTTGTTGCCATCTTATGTAGTTTCCTGAAATGTGCAAAGGCATGCTGCTTGGATGATGGTCACCGCGTGCGAAATGGAATTGTGCATCTTTTCAGTCGAGAAGTGATCTTTGAGCGTCAGCATAAGTGGAATGGTAGTAGCTGTCGAGTCGATCAGTACGTTGAAGGAAGCTTGTACCGTCAGCAGCCCCATGAGTATCCATGTACCATCTGCGAGGCGGCTTAACCAGCCCGAATCGGCTCTAGTCGAGCCAAGGCCAGCTCAAACGAATCGTTAAGGAGTCGTTAACCGCCACATACGTGTTAAAACGAAGCTCCAGATGTTCACGCCACAACGAATTGGCCTGCTAATCAACACCACCCACGAGCAAGGGGAATGCCGAGTACTCGGATTATACGCCACATACTGAGCAATTCCTTAGCGAGTCGTTTGCGGACAGCGAGGCCTGTTGCGAGTCCCTCGCAGTTTTCCATCACTAGAGAGTAAACATGACAGTCTCACAATCGAATCGTTTAGCATATGAATTGAGTATCCATGATTTTGCGTAGGCATTGCAAAAACCTTAAGACCTCGGGGGTCTCATCGGGGCACGTTGCGTGCAGCAAATACCCTTTTAACAACAAGCCAAAAATACACTTGCCATGACTTGGGACACGTCAAACACCCTTGAGCTTTTGGGTGTCCTCGGCACAGCATTCGGCGCCGGCGTGACATGGTACAAGCGCAGGCGCATCACAGCCGCCAGCCGATGGCTTCTTAGTAGGTCTTCCACCCACCCTCTCCAGGCTCAGATCTCTGGTCTGACTTACCATAGTCAAGGCTCGTGGTGTTCGGCAATCAAAGCCTCGGAGTGACACATATTTGGGTTCTGAGTTTCTAGAACTGCGCTTCTGGATCGACCCGGATGTTGAGGCAGGCGAGGTGACGTTAGCTTGGGGAGAAGAAAGAGAGTGTTATTTTGAGGGATGTTGTGTTGTGTTCAGATGAAGTCGCTCCTGTGGCGAGTTATTCTCGTGGGGACCAGGAAGTGGATCGTGTTCGGCCATTTCGATCTAGTGCCTGCAAATGTATCTTGAATGGAGAGTCGTTGATTTGCAAGAGACAGGCCCATACATAGAGTATCTTTCAGTGGCCACCGTGATGCTTGCGAGATTTTGTGATGGTGGTATAGCGATTTTGACACGGTGGATGGATGGAAGAAAGACACAATCGTTTTCCGAAGAGCCGGGCACCTTCCTAAACAGGGTTCAACCGGAGCCTTGGCAACCTCCTACTTCCGCGATCTTTAGGACCACCTCGTTCTTCCTTCCCATTGCGCACCTTTTCATTCATTCGCTAAGCCCGCAATCGCCCGCCACTATCATGCTAAGTCATGCATGCCCAGCCGCCGCCTAGGAAGCCTACCGCAATCAAGCAGGCATTGGCGGGGCTTGTGCGAGCAGCTTCTTGATCAAGCATGGCGAGTGGACACTAGGCCGAACGATAAGAGCCGACTGATATTGATATTGATGTTGCGGTACTTGGCGGAGCGGCGAGATCACAGAAGACTGTAGGGCAGTCTGCAGACCTCATGCTTGGAGATTGGACAATGCAGGACCGACACGCGAGAGCAGGGTATGCACGCCTGGCCAGATGCCGTGGCCAAGTATAAATCTCATGTTCTCCTCTTCGATTCAACAGCCACTTCGTTCTCATCTTTAAAGCTCTATAGCTAAAACCAAAGGTTCAACCTCGCCAATATGAAGGTCACAGTCGCGCTTGCAGCTCTCGCAGCTACTGCATCGGCGACCACAGAACTCACAGGACGTCAAGCCGGCCACAACGATAAACCGTGTAAGAAAAGGCCTGATGTGGCTTCGGTACGTCGTCCGAATCTTACCTTGGATCATCAAATTGCATGTCACTGATGATTTCGCAGAGGAAGCTCGAATCCGACATCACGTCGAAGAAACTCCTGAGAGGCGCTCAGCAACTCCAGGACTTCGCCTACAGCTACCCAGACCGTAACAGGATCATGGGCGGCAAGGCCCACAACGACACCGTCAACTGGCTGAAGAAGGAGCTCGAGTCCACTTCATATTACGATGTCACCCTTCAGCCGTTCTCCAACTATGTGATGTTGAACGGCACGATCAACAGCTTCACCGTTGATGGCGAGGCAGTCGAGGCCAACCTCTTCGAGTACTCCAACTCCACAGCTGGTCTCGTCAGTGCGCCGTTGGTCGCCGTGAGCAACTTTGGATGTGAAGCATCTGACTACCCGGCCACCCTGGCTGGTAACATTGCTCTCGTCTCTCGTGGCAGCTGTGATTTCGGTCTGAAGTCTGCTCTTGCCGGTGGTGCTGGTGCGGTCGGTGCTGTCGTTTACAATAACGTCGCCGGTACCGTCTCCGCCACCCTTGGCCCGCCTCCTCGCCCCGAAGGTCCTTATGTCGCCACTGTTGGCGTTACTCAGGAATTGGGCCATGTCTACCTCTCCCAGCTCTCCAGCGGTGCCGACGTCACCGCCACTCTGGATGTCTTGACCGACATTCAGATCATCACCACCAACAACGTCTTGGCCACCAGCAAGTGCGGTGACAAGAACAACCAGCTCGCTCTCGGTGCTCACACTGACTCTGTCGGCGCTGGACCCGGTATCAACGATGACGGCAGTGGTACCGTCGGTATCCTCAATGTTGCCAAGTCACTCGCCAAGTACAACGTGAAGAACGCCGTAACCTTCGGCTTCTGGTCTGGAGAGGAGTCCGGCCTTCTCGGTTCGACCTACTTCGTCGAGAACCTCTCCCCTGAAGAGTCGCTCAAGATCCGCGCCTACCTCAACTTTGACATGATCGCCTCCCCCAACTACGTTCACCAGATCTACGACGGTGACGGCAGCGCCTACGGCCTCACCGGACCCGATGGCAGCGATAAGATCGAGGAGTTCTTCGAGAAGTACTTCGCCCGAGCCGGCGTTCCATCCAACGCCACCGAGTTCAACGGCCGCTCCGATTACGGTCCATTCCTCGACGCCAACATCCCCGCCGGAGGAACCACCACCGGTGCCGACGAAGTCAAGACCGAGGAGGAGCAGAAGATCTGGGGCGGTGTTGCCGGCGAGATCCTCGACCAGAACTACCACCAGGCCGGTGACACTGTCGACAACCTCGACTTGGATGCCTGGCTGCTGCACGCTCGCGGTGTTGCTGCTGCTGTTGCCAAATACGCCTCCTCCTGGGAGGGCTTCCCCGCTCGCACTCCCGTTAGCAACACTACCACCAAGAGGAGTGTGTCTGAAGTCCGCAAGACTGTCGCTGGTGTCAAGCGCTCGTTGCAGCTGTACTAGATACAAAGCCTGTGCTGCAAATCTGCCAGAAACGCTTTGTTCCGAGATAGCGTGTAGATCGATAATGAATACATACATGTACGACATACAAAAACAGACTTCTTCTCATAAGTGGCCCCTCTCTCCGGACTCTACACATCCAATTTACCTCCTCACCCTCTTAGTCCCCTGCGTAGTGGCCACCTTGGGCTTATGCCTCGCGAAAACACACCCTGGTTCGGTCGGCGCCTTGTTGCAACACTCCATGAAATACCCATCCGCATAGTCCGGGTCGTTCATGAGGGAAGAATCGTACGGGTCACCGTGGCATTCCGGATCGTGATCTGCCCAGAAATCCGATTCTTCGTCGACTGCTTGTTCCACTGGTAGAGAAAAGGGTAAGTGAGTGAGTGAGTGAGTGGTGATGACAGGTCAGGTTAAGCGTAAGCAAATCCCCAGAGGTAGTAATAAGTAGCAATAACAACGCAGTAATGCAGAGACAGACTCCACAGAAACCATCATTCGAAATCTAGGGAGGGTAGTGTTGAATGGGAACACTGAAATTTACAAGGGTGATACCTGCAGACTCCATTCATGTTGTTGTCCACCTGATAGACATGGTGGCAGTTCTCGCAGACTTCGGACGCTTTTCGCTTGGGGCCGCCGTCGGCTTCGGATGATGCTGATGGCCCGCCGAGAGGTCGTCGGAGAGTAGCGTCAATCAATGGACGGGACTGTGGTACGTCCGCCCAAAGGCGTGCCACGAGTCTCTTCAGCTCTGATGTTGGAGCGTCTTTGATTGCATCCTCAATGCCGACGCTTTGGGGCGGTGGCGAGGGACAACCGGAGGTCTCTCGATCCGCGGAGTCTGGATACATGGATGCTCAGTCTTGGTGGGGTTTCAGTGGGTGGTTTTGTTGGTCGACTTACTTGTGCTCACGTTTCTGGACATGTTGTCTTCTCA
>Ga0265797_10007809_pt1 | contig 14465 bp, 10 predicted proteins | sample P2T30metagenome_FD_192433 | JGI IMG/M metagenome (GOLD analysis project Ga0265797, IMG submission 192433) | Plant litter microbial communities from East Loma Ridge, Irvine, California - P2 T30 | ecosystem: Environmental > Terrestrial > Plant litter > Unclassified | place: USA: California... | reverse complement strand
CCGGCACCGTCGAGACGGGCCGCCTCCTTGTACTCGGGCGACACCTGCGTCTCGGCGGCGTAGAGGGTCAGCGCGATGAAGGGCACCGCCTGCCAGACGATCAGCATCCAGATCGACGTGTACGACAGCAGGGGGTCGTTCGACCACTGCGTGTCGGTCATGTCGCCGAAGACCCGCAGCTGCGTGAGCATCCAGTTGACGACGCCGTAGCCCGGCTGGAACAGCCAGTTCCAGACCAGCGAGGAGGCGACGTTCGGCATCGCCCACGCGAAGATCAGCACGACCGTGACGACGTAGCGCATGCTCGTGTGGATCCGCGTCAGCAGGTGCGAGACGCCCATGCCGATGACGACGCTGCCGGCGACCATGGCCGCGGTGAACAGGACCGTGCGGAGCAGCGACCACCAGAAGTCGCTGTCGGTGAAGAGCGTGACGTACTGCTGCAGGCCGACCGATTCGTAGGCGCCGGTGAACAGGCTGCGCTGGTCGTAGTTCGTGAACGAGGTGAAGACCAGGAACACGATCGGCGCGACCATCACGACGAGCAGGACGATGCCCGCCGGGCTCAGCAGCCACAACGGCGCGAGCTGGCGCTTCTTCCGCGGCCGCGGGGCCGGGCCCTCGGGGGCGTGCTGGCGGGGTGGGAGGGGCGGCGCTGTGGTGACGGCCATGGCTGCTTCCTGGATCGGGACTCAGAGATCGGGTCGAGCGGAGATCGGGTCGAGCGGAGGAGCTGGTCGAGTGGGGTGGTGCCGGCCGGGCGGCGCACGTCCTGCTCGTGCGTCGCCCGGCCCTGCGGTGTGGAGCCGCTTCCTGGGGGGACTACTTGTTCAGCGCGTCGTCCGTCGAGCTGTCGAACGCCTCGGCGGCAGCCTCGGGCGACTTGGTGCCCGATGCGATGCTCGAGAAGAGCTCGTTGATGCTGCGGTCGCCCTCGAGAGCGGCCCAGTTGCCGCTGGCCGGGGTGGCCTTCGAGTTCAGCGCCGCCGTGAAGAAGCCCTCGTCGATGTCGCTGAGGGTGCTCTGCGCGGCCTCGATGCCGTCGGTGCTGTTGGGGATCCAGCCGTCGTTGCCGTAGACCCAGTCGTTCTGGATCTCGGGGCTCGCGGCGATCTTCACCCACTGCAGCGCCAGCTCGCTGTTCGCGCTCTTCGCGGCGATGCCCCAGTCGGAGCCGCCGAGCATGACGGGCTGCGAGTCGCCCGACTTGCCGGGGAACGGGAACGTGCCGAAGTCGTCGTCGGTCAGGGCCGGGTTGAACTCCTTGATGAGGTCGATCTTGCCGTTGGTGCCGAGCACGGCGCCCGTCTTGCCGTCGGCGAAGACCTGGTTCTGGTCGGGCACGTCGGTGTCGAGCGTCTGCGAGGCGCCGGTCGAGTACGAGTTCTGGAACTCCTGCCAGTCCTCGAGGCCCTGCTGTGCCTCCGGCGAGCTGAAGCCGGCCTCCCACGAGCCGTCGTCGCCCTGCGTGGCGATCTCTCCGCCGGCGTCCCAGACGAACTGCATGCCCGCGTACCAGTACTCGCCAGGCGTGTAGAAGGGCGAGTAGTCGCTGGCCGGGTTCGCGGCCTTCAGCGCGTCGAGGTCGGCGGTGAGCTCGTCGTAGGTCGTGGGCTCGTCGGTGATGCCGGCGGCCTCCCACTGGGCCTTGTTGTAGATGACCGCGCGGGCTCCGGCGAAGCCGGGGACGCCGTACAGCGAGCCGTCGACCGTGGCTGGCTCCTCGAGGCCCGTGAGCCACTCCTGGCCCTGGGCGATGTCGTCCGCGTAGTCGCTCAGGTCGAGCAGGGCGCCGTTCTCGGCGTAGCTCGCGACCTGGGTGTTGCCGAGGTCGAGCACGTCGGGCGGCGTCGACGTCGCGAGCGCGGTGCTGATCTTGGTGGTGATGCCGTCCCACTGCTGGGTCTGGACGTCCACCTCCGCACCGGTCTGCTCGGTGAACTCGTCGTTGATCGCCTTGATGGTCTCGTCGGTGTAGTCGCCCGTCATGACCCAGACGGTCAGCGTCTCGCCGTCGCCCTTCGTGGTGGGCACCGTCTGCGGGCCGTCGCTGCTGCCGCCTCCTGCCGTGCCCGCACTGGAGCAGGCGGTCAGGGCGAGTGCGGCCGTGAGGCCGAGGGCCGCGACCGCTGTGTGACGTGTCATTCGCATTGTGTCTCCTCGTGGACGGGGCGGCGGTGCCGCGGGGTGCTGCTGGGAGTGATGGTGGTCGTACAGGTGCGTGCGGTGTTGGTGCGGGTGGTGCGGTCTGTGGTGGATCGGGCGGCGGCAGCGCCTGGGGAGGGGCCGCCGGGGCAGGACCAGCGCGCCGTTCGGCCACGCGCCGTCACGAGACGCCCAGCTCGGCCGAGAGCACGAGGGAGGCGGCGCCGAGCACGGCCAGGTCGCGGTCGTCGCCCGCGTAGCGGAGGACGAGCCCCTGGCCGACGGCCGCGAGCGTGCGGGCCCTGACGGTCTCGACCGCCGCGCGCAGCAGCACGCCGTCGAGCAGCTCACGGGGCCCGGAGAGCACGACCTCGTCGAGCCCGAGGGCGCTCACGACGGGGGCGAGCACGAAGCCGAGGTCGCGCCCCGCGGCGTGCAGCACGGCGCCGCGCGAGCCGGGGTCGACGGCGAGGAGGCGGGCCGACAGCCCCGGTGCCGCGAGCGAGACCTCGAGGCAGCCGCGTCGGCCGCAGGCGCACACGTCGCCGGCCTCGTCGACCGTGACGTGCCCGATCTCGCCGGCCGAGAAGCGGTCGCCCTCGACGAGCGCTCCCCCGACGATGAGGCCCACGCCCACGCCGTGCTCGATGGTGATCACCATCAGGCTGCGGGACGGATCGCGCTCCGGGTCGCCGAAGGTGTGCACCCCGAGGGCTGCCAGGTTCGCGTCGTTGCCGACGTGCACCGGCACGCCCGTGCGTGCGCTCAGCCGGGCCGCGAGCGGCAGGTCCCACCAGCCCAGGTGCACCGCCGTGCGCACGACGCCCTGGTGGTCGACGATGCCGGGCGTGCCCACCCCGACGCCGAGGAGGCGCGTGGTCGTCAGCGACGACAGCTCGTCGACGAGGCGCTCGGCCAGCGCCACGGCCGCCTCGCCCGTCGCCCCGTCGATGTCGACGCTGGCCCGGCCGACGACCTCGCCGCGGACGTCGACGACGGCGCCGGAGAACCGCTCCGCCGACGAGAGGTCGAGCGCGAGGATGTGGAACGAGTCGGGCCGGATGCCGACGAGCGTCGCCGGCTTGCCGACCCGGGAGTCGCCGCGCAGGCCGAGCTCCGCCACGACCCCCTCGTCGGCCAGCTCCTGCACGATGCCCGAGACGGTCGGCCGGGTGAGCCCGCTCTCGCGGGCGAGGTCGGCGCGGCTCATCGAGCCCTGGTGCCAGAGGGTCTGCAGCACGAGCGAGCGGTTGCGGGCCCGGGTGTGCTGCGGCAGCGACTTGGCGGTCACCCGCAGTGTCGAGGAGGCGCGCTCCGCGACCGCAGGAGCGGCACCGGCACCGAGGGCGGCGACGCCGGCGGCACGGGGGGCGGCTGCTCGGGGCACGGTCGCCTCCTCTCGTCTCGGGCGTCGCCGACCGGGGCCTCGAGAGGCGTGCGCCGTCTCGTGGTGCGAGACGGGCCCGGCAGCGTTGCCGTTTAGTAAAAATGCCTTACAAACACGTTGTCAAGGCTGGTGCGGTGAGTTTACGAGCAGGAAACACGGCTGGTCAATACCCGAAACGAGCCCGAGATCTCGGGGGTCTCGTGCTTGCTGCCGTCCGGTTAGTAAGCTTTACTAACACCCATGAGCAGGCCCGTCCCCGCCTTCCCCGGCATCGTCGTGACGCCCGTCCTGGTCGCGAGCGGGGCTCCTCGCCGCGACCGCGCCGTGGCGTCGGAGCCGTGCCCGTGAGGCTGGGCCTCGACATCGGCGGGACGAAGATCGACGCCGTGGCCGTCGCCGACGACGGCGCCCGGTCGCCCCGGCCCGTGCACCGCGTCCGGCTCGCCTCGGGCTTCGGCACCGACGAGGTGCTCGACAACGCGGTCGAGGCCGCGCGGCGCCTCTCGGCGCTCACCGGCGTGCCGCTCGACCGTCTGGCGTCGGTCGGCGTCGGCGTGCCCGGCGTCGTCGACGCCACCACCGGCAGGGTCGGCCACGCCGTCAACCTCGGCCTCGTCGACACGGCGCTCGGCGACGAGCTGGCCAGCCGCCTCGGCGTGCCCGTCCGGGTCGAGAACGACGTCAACGCCGCGGCGCTCGGCGCGTGGCACGCGATGTCCCTGCAGGGCTCGATCGCCTACCTGAACCTCGGCACCGGCCTGGCCGCCGGGCTGGTCCTCGACGGTCAGGTCCGCCGCGGCGCGCACGGTGCCGCGGGCGAGATCGGCCACGTCCCCGTCGACCCGGCCGGCGCCTGGTGCGCGTGCGGACAGCGCGGCTGCCTCGAGACCGTCGCCTCGGGGTCGGCGGCGGCCCGGCTCTGGCCGACCACCGCCCTGCACCCGGCACGCGCCCTCCTCGACGCGGCAGCCGACGGCGATCACCTGGCCGTGCAGGCCCGACGCACCCTGGTCGACGGGGTCGCGCAGGCCGTCCGGCTGCTAGCCCTGACGGTCGACGTGCAGACGATCGTCGTCGGCGGCGGGATGAGCGCGCTCGGCGACGAGCTGATGGGGCCGGTGCGCGAGGCGCTCGCCCACCAGGCCGCCGCCTCCTCGTTCATCGCGTCGCTCGACCTCGCCTCGCGGCTCGTGCTGCTGCCCGCGGGCCTGCCCGCCGCCGCCGTCGGGGCGGCCATGGCAGGTGCGCAGGCCGATCTCGTCCCCGTCGCCACCCTCAGCTGACGCTTCCTCTTTCTTCCTCCCTCTCCCTTTCCTCCTCTGCTCCGCCGTGAACCGGCAGGAAGTGCTGCCCGGGCCTTCCCGAGAAGCACTTCCCGCCGGTTCACCGGGCCGACCGACGGCCAGCCAGCCGACCGGCCGACCCGGCCGGCCGGCCGGGCGGGCCTCAGCCCCGGCGCGCGAAGCGCAGGGTGACGATCTCGAACGGGCGCAGTGTCAGCTCGACGGGCTCCCCCGCGGCCCAGCGCGCGGCGCCGGGGACGTCGGCTCCGTCCACCCCGAGCTCGCGCTCGTGCAGGTCCGTCCTCCAGGCTGCGCCGAGCCCGGCCGACGTGTCGACCTCGATGGTCGACGCGGCCCTCGACCCCCTCGCCTCGTAGAGGCGGACGACGAGGTCGCCCGAGCGGTCCTCGGCGAGCTTGACCGCCTCCACCACGACCGCCGGCGACGACGACGACACGAGCGGGGCGACCGGGACGCCGCTCCCGGCGACCGTGCGCAGCGGCAAGTTCAGCCGGTAGCCGGCCGACAGCGCGTCGACCACGTCGGGCGCGACGCGCACGGTCGACCGCAGCACGTGGCGGCCCTGGTCGGCGTGCGGGTCGGGGAACACCGGCGCCCTCAGCAGCGACTGCCGCACGAGCGTGGTGGTGCCGCCGTCGTCCCGGGTCGAGCGCGTGACGTCGTGCCCGTACGTCGAGTCGTTCGCGACGGCCACCCCGAAGCCCGGCTCGGCCACGTGCACCCACCGATGGGCGACCGTCTCGAACCGGGCGAAGTCCCACGAGGTGTTGGAGTGCGTGGGGCGCTGCACGTGCCCGAACTGGACCTCGGACGCCGCGCGGTCGGCGTGCACGTCGAGCGGGAAGGCCAGCTTCAGCAGCTTCTGCCTCTCGTGCCAGTCGACCTCGGTCACCAGCTGCAGCTCCGCCTCGCCCTCCTCGAGGGCCCAGCGCTGCACGATCGTCGACGTGCCGGTCGTCCGCGTCACCACGAGCGACACCCCGTCGACCTCGACCGACACAGCGTCGACGAGGTCGGTGCGGGCGTTGGCGTAGACGGCGTCGATGTCCCACGCGTCCCACTGGTTCGGAGTGTCCCGGAAGATCTGCAGCAGTCCGAGCCTCGCGCCGGGAGCGACGAGATCACGCCCGGACGTCGAGTCGACGAGCGACGAGACGAGGCCGTCGGAGTCGAAGACCGCCCTGACGAGCCCGTTCGAGAGCACCCAGCCGTCGCCGTCGGCGTCGAGCACCACGCCGGTCGCCGTCGAGCCGGCCGCTGCGCCGCCGCTGCTGCCGACGACCGCTGCGGACGACGCGGCCACCCCGCGGTGCGGGACCGGGCCGGCGTTGAAGGCGACGGCCACGTCGCCTTGCCCGGCCAGCACCTCCTGCGCCCTGGCCGTCAACGCACCGAGCTGCTCGGCGACCCGGGCGTAGTTCCGCTCGGCGTCCTGGTGCACCCAGGCGATGGACGAGCCGGGGAGGATGTCGTGGAACTGCAGCAGCAGGACGGTCTGCCAGAGCTCGTCCAGCTCGTCGTGCGGGTAGTCGAGCAGACCCCGGACGGCCGCGGTGGCGCACCACAGCTCGGCCTCGCGCAGCAGGTGCTCGCTGCGGCGGTTGCCCTGCTTCGTGCGCGCCTGCGAGGTGTACGTGCCCCGGTGGAACTCGAGGTACATCTCGCCCGACCAGACCGCCGGGTCGGGCATCTCGTCACGGGCCTGCGCGAAGAAGGAGGCGGGGGTGCCGACGGTCACGCGCGGCGAGCCCTCGAGATCGGCGGCCCGCCTCGCGGCGGCCATCATCTCGCGGGTCGGCCCGCCACCGCCGTCGCCCCAGCCGAACGGCACGATCGAGACGTTGGAGACGCCCTTCTCGCTGTACTCGCGCTCGGCGTGTGCCAGCTCGACCGCCGAGAGGTCGGAGTTGTAGGTGTCGACCGGCGGGAAGTGCGTGAAGACCCGACTCCCGTCGATGCCCTCCCACAGGAACGTGTGGTGCGGCATCCGGTTGGTCTCGTTCCACGACTCCTTCTGCGTGAAGAACGAGTGGGCGCCGGCCGCGCGGGCGATCTGCGGCATGGCGCCCGTGTAGCCGAACGAGTCGGGCAGCCAGACCTCGTCGCACTCGATCCCGAACTCGCGCCGGAAGAAGGCGTGGCCGGCCACGAACTGACGGGCCAACGCCTCGCCTCCCGGCATGTTCGTGTCGGACTCGACCCACATCCCGCCGACCGGCACGAACCGGCCCTCGGCGATCTTCTCCTTCATGCGGGCGAAGAGGTCGGGGTAGCGCTCCTTCACCCACGCGTACTGCTGGGCGCTCGAGGCGGCGAAGACGAAGTCCGGGTCCTCGTCCATCAGGGCGACGACGTTCGAGAAGGTGCGCGCCACCTTGCGCTGCGTCTCGCGGACGGGCCAGAGCCAGGCCGAGTCGATGTGCGCGTGGCCGGTCGCGACGACGCGGTGGGCGCTGGCGGCGGCCGGCGATGCGAGCACACCCGCGAGCGCCTCACGCCCGAGGACCGCGGACCCGGCGACGTCGTCGTGGTCGACGACCTCGCACGCCCGCTCGAGCGCGCGCAGGATCTCGTGTCGCCGTGGGGTGCCGGGGTCGAGGGTCCGCATCAGGCCGAGCAGCGTCCAGATGTCGCGGTCGAGCTCCCACACCACGGTGTCCCTCTCGGCGAGGTCGAGGGTCCGGAGCGTGTAGATGGGTGCCGTCCCCGCGGTCGCCTTGTCGCCCATGGGCGTCTCGAGGTAGAAGAAGTTGCCGCCGACGTCGGGGTTCGACGCCGCCTCCACGAAGAACTCGATCGGCGCCCCCGGCGAGGCCGAGCCGCCCACCAGCGCCAACGGCACGTATCCGTTGTACGGCTCGATGGCCTTCACGAGCGTCCCGTCGCGACGCCAGACGAGTCCCTCGGCCTGGAATCCGGGCTGACGTGTGCTGAAGCCCAGGTCGACGACGGCCTCGAGCGCCGTGGCCGGGTCTGCACCCCAGCCCTCGGGCACCACGCCCGTCACCCGGAACCAGGTGGTGCCCCACGGCCGGCTCCACGGCGTGCCGGGGACGAAGGGCACGAACTGCTGACGGACGGCCTCGGCGAAGGGCACGGGCTCGTCCGGCACCTCCCACGCCTCGACGGTGAGCGGCGCGGCGCGGCGGTAGATGTTCGGCGTGATCCGGTCGAGGACGAAGCGGTCGATGCGGGCCTCGACGAGGGCGGTGTTGTCGTGCATGGGGAGAGTCTCCTTGTCAGCGCGCACGAGCGCGCGGAGGTTCGGTGATCCGGTGGGACGAGGGCAGGTCAGGCGCGGTCGTGGAGGAGCGACATCACCCCTTGACCCCGCCGGCGAGGGCGTTCGACCCGCCGAGGGTGCGCGACACCAGCACGTAGAGGGCGATGACCGGCACCGAGTACACGATCGAGAACGCCGCGAGCTGGCCGTAGGCGACCGAGCCGTACTGTCCGAAGAAGTTGAAGATGCTGACGGCGGCGGGCTGCTTGTCGGGGCTCAGCAGCAGGATGAAGGGAACGAAGAAGTTCCCCCACGCCTGGATGAACACGAAGATGAACACGACCGCGATGCCGGGCCGCATGAGCGGCACGACGACGCGCGTCAGCGTCGAGAACATCGACGCGCCGTCCGTCCAGGCTGCCTCCTCGAGCGAGACGGGCACCGAGTCCATGAAGTTCTTCGACATCCAGATCGCCATGGGCAGGCTGGAGGCCGCGAGGAAGAACACGGTGCCGCCGATCGAGTCGATCAGGTCGAGCGAGACGAACAGGCTGTAGACCGGCACCATCATGGCGGTGATCGGCAGGCACGTCCCGAAGAGGATGCCGTAGAGGAACGGCTTGTTGATCCGCATCCGGTAGCGCGACAACGGGTACGCGGCGAGGATCGCCACGACGACGGTGATCAGCGCACAACCCCCGGACAGCACGAGGCTGTTCGCGAGCGGGATGAACGAGATCTCGGGCGTGAGCACCTGCCTGAAGTTGTCGAGCGTGAACTCGTCGGGCACGGCTGCCGAGAGGGACGCGTCCGTGTCGACCGAGGCGAGCACGAGCCAGACGAGCGGCACCGCGAAGCAGAGCCCCACGACGACCAGGACGAGGTTCGAGACCAGCGCGAGCCGACGGCCGCTGGGCGAGGTCATGGCCACGGTCAGTCCACCTCCGGCTTGAGCGCCCTGATGTAGATGATCGAGAAGACCGCCCCGACGAGCAGCATGATGGTCGCGATCGCGGTGCCGAACCCGAGCTGCGAGAAGCGGAAGGCCTCCTGGTAAGCGAGGATCGGCAGCGTCGAGCTGTCGGTGCCCGGGCCCCCGCCGGTCATGACGAAGATCAGGGTGAAGACCGAGAGCGTCTGCAGGGTCGTGAGCATGAGGTTCGTCGAGATGCTGCGACGGATCGCCGGCAGCGTGATGTAGACCAGGCGCTTGAGACCGCCGGCGCCGTCCATCTCAGCCGCCTCCGTGATCTCGGGCGGCACCTCCTGGATGGCCGCCGAGTAGACGAGCATCGAGAAGGCGGCGCCGCGCCAGATGTTGGCGATGATGACCGAGATCAGCGGGAACGTGTAGAGCCAGTTCGCCCCGGTGACGCCGAGGCCGGCGAGGATCGTGTTGAGCGTGCCGCCGTCGTTGAAGAACGCGTACGCGACGAACGCGGCGACGATCTCCGGCAGCACCCACGCGGCGATGACGAAGGTGCCGACCACCGCGCGGACGCCCTTGTTCGCCGAGCGCATCAGGAGGGCGACGCCGAGCCCGACGACGTTCTGCCCGACCACGGCGGAGAAGAACACGAACGCGAGCGTGAGCAGCACCGACTTGGGGAAGTCGGGGTCGGCGAACAGCTCGCGGTAGTTCGCGAAGCCGACGAACTCCGAGCCGCCGGCGGCGTAGCCGGTCAGGGAGGCGTTGGTGAACGACCCGTAGAACGACGAGATGACGGGGCCGAGCAGGAAGATCGCGAGCAGCACGATCGCGGGCACCAGCGGGACGGTGCGTCCGGCGGTGCGGAGGGCACGGGCCCGGGAGGCGCCCGCCCGGCGACCGGACGGCTCACCTCCCGGGCGCGCACCGGGGCCGCCCGGTCGGTCGCCGTCGCGACCGACCGGGGCAGGAGCGAGGGTCGCCATCGTCAGTCGGCCTCGACCGTGGCGTCCTCGCCGACGATGCCGACCAGGGCCTCGTCGTACGCGGCCGCCGCCTCCTCGGGGCTCTGCTGGCCGGTCATCACCGCCTCCATCGCGATGGTGATCTCGCTCGAGATGCGGTTGTAGTCGGTGGTGGCCGGGCGGAAGTGCGTCACGGGGACGATCGACGAGAAGAACTCGAACGAGGGGTTGGCGGCGACGTACTCCGGGTCCTCGGCGACGTCGCTCCGCACGGCGATCTGGCTCGCGGCGATGTCGTAGGACTGCGAGCCCTCCTTGCTCAGCGACTGCTCGATGAACTCGAACGCCTTGTCGGGGTTCGCGCTGTTCGCGCCGACCGCGAGGGTCCAGCCGCCCGACATGCTGACCGCGCCCGGGGCCTGCCCGTCCTGGGTGGGCATGGGCGCCTGGCCGAGCACCTCGCTCCACTCCGGCCACGGGTTCGTGCCCGTCTCGAGCCAGGTGCCGCTCAGCCACGACCCGTCGAGGGCGATGCCGACCTTCGACTGCGGGAGCCACTCGCCGCCGACGATCGTGGCGATGTTGGTGTCGAGCGCCTGCTCGGGGGTCGGGCCGACCCCGCCCTGGTAGACGTCCTCGATGAAGCCGAGGGAGTCGACGAAGCCCTGCGACCCGGTGACCCACTTGCCCTCGTCGTCGTCGAAGAGGGTGCCGCCCTCGGTGCCGTAGAGCAGCATCTCGAAGCCCTGCATCGTGGCGCCCTCGCCCTGCGGCTTGCCGGAGTAGATGTTGAAGGGCACGACGTCCGGGGAGGCCTCCTTCAGCGTCGCGGCCGCGTCGAGGACGTCGTCCCAGGTGGCGGGCTCCCACGGCACGGGCAGGCCTGCAGCGGCGAAGAGCTCCTTGTTGTACCAGAGCGCCCGCGTGTCGGTGCCCATCGGGACTCCGTAGAGCTTGCCGTCCTCGCCGACCCCCGCCTCCTTGGCGTTGACGTAGAACATGTCCCAGTCGTCCCAGGCCTCGGTGTACTCGTCCAGGGGCAGCAGGAACCCGGCCGCGGCGTCGCTCTTCAGCTTGGCCGTGTCCTCGTACTGCACGTCGGGGGCGGTAGAGGGGGAGCGGTTCATCAGGGCGAGCTTGGTGAAGTAGTCGTCGTTCTGGCCGGCGATGGGGACGAGCTCGACGGTCATGTCCGGGTTCGCCGCCTCGAACTCTGCGGCGACGGCCTTCATGTGGTCGTCCATCTGGGTGAAGGTGCCGAACTTCTGGTACGCCACCTTGAGCGTGTCCTCGTCGCCTCCGCCGCTGCCCCCGGCGCAGCCGGCTGCCAGCAGGACGGTGGTCGTCGCTGCGGCGGCGACCGCCAGCACGCGACGTCGTCGGGTGTTCGTCGTGCGAGTCATGGTGCTCCCTTGCTCCATCGCTCGACCGGCGTCGTCGCCGGTCCGTGGAGTTACTACACCGTATGGAGTTATTGCTTGTCAAGACGTCGTGACCGAGCTGTGACACTCGACCGAGGGCCCCGGTCCGCCGCGCCCGGCGCCCGCCCCTAGGCGGAGATGAGCAGCGCCGACGGCCTGGGCGAGAAGGCGTGGTCGAGCACGAGGCAGGCGGCGCCCACCGCCGCGACGTCCGTGCCGATGGCCGACTGCTCGAGGGCGATCGGGTGCTTGGCGATGAGCGCGGCCGACGACCGCACGGCCTCCGGCAGCACCTGGAGCACCCAGGGGGCGACGACGTGCCAGAACGGCCCGCCGAAGACGACCTCGGCGAGGTCGAGCAGGTTGAGCACGACCACGACGGCCCGGGCGAGGTGCCGCGCAGCCTCGTGCAGGATCTCGAGGGCCCCCTCGTCGCCGTCCGCGGCCTTGCCCGCCAACGCGACCAGCGCCTCCTCGATCCGGTGCAGGTCGTCGGGGTCGCCCTCCGAGCGGGCCGCGTCGAGCACGTCGACCAGCAGGTCGTCCGCCGTGAGCACGCCGGCCTCGACCGCCTGGCGGACGAGCGCGTGGGGGGTGATCAGCTCGCCCACGCAGCCGATCCGGCCGCAGGTGCAGCGGCGACCCGAGGAGGCGACGGTCACGTGTCCGGAGTCGCCCGCGTTCGAGCTCGACCCCCGCACGACGTCGCGGCCGATGACGAGCCCGGTGCCGAAGCCCGTGCCGTAGTAGACGAAGGCGAAGTCCCGCCGGGAGGCGCCGTCGCTGAACCAGAGCTCGGCGACGGCAGCCGCGGCGACGTCCTTCTCGAGCAGCACGGGCAGCCCCGTCGCCTCGGCGATCGCCCGGCGCAGGGGCACGTGCCGCCAGCGCGGCAGCATCGGCGGGTCGAGGACGACTCCGTCCTCGACGTCGATCGGCCCCGGCGCCGCGATGCCGATCCCGAGGAGGCGCGCGCGGTCCACGCCGGAGCCCGCCACGAGCCCGTCCACCGTCCGGGCGATCAGCCCCACGACCTCGTCGGGCCGCGACGCGGACGGGGTGGGGGTCTGCGTGTGCGCCACCACGGTGCCGTGCAGGTCGAGCAGCACGTAGGTCACGACCGCGGGGTCGACGTGGACCCCGAGCGCGAAGCTGCCTCCCGGCTCGAGCTGCAGCATGGTGCGCGGCTTGCCCGGACCGCTGATGACGGTGCCGCTCTCGCGGATCAGGCCGGCGTCCAGCAGCCGTCGCGACACGTTCGTCACCGCCTGCGGGCTGAGGCCGGTGCGCTCGGCGATCTCCGTCCGGCTGAGCCCGGCCGCCTCACGCCGCACCGCGTCGAGCACGACCGAGCGGTTGTAGCCGCCGACGGCCGGGAGGTTGGTGCCGCGCCTCACGGCTTCGCCGGGCCTCGGTCGGTCTGCATGCCCCGATCCTCCCACCCGCGACGGTGGTGCCGGGCGGGGGTGCCCCGTTACCCTGAGGCCATGTCGGACCTGCGCCTCGAGACCCTGTCCGCCGCCACCGTCGTGGCGGCCAACAACCTGACGCTGAAGCCGGGCCAGGAACAGTACGTGGCCCCGGTCTCGCACTCGATCGCCGAGGCGTACGTGAACCCGACGACGGCCTGGCCGCGCGTGGTGCTCGACGGCGACGAGGTCGTCGGCTTCATCATGGGCAACTTCGACGCGGACGCCGACGACGAGTCCCTGCGCAGCTGCATCTGGCGGGTCAACGTCTCGGCCGAGCACCAGGGCCGGGGCGTCGGGCGCTTCGCGATCCACGCCCTCGCAGGCGAGGCGCGCAGCCGCGGCTTCGACACGCTCACCGTCATCTACGAGCCGGGCGACGACGGCCCTGAGCGCTTCTTCGCCCACATCGGCTTCGAGGTCGTCGGCGAGACGCCGTACGGCGAGCACCTCGCGGCGCTCACCATCAGCCCGACGCCGCAGGGCGAGTGACCGCGGGGGCGGCTGCGCCCGACGACGCCCCGACTGACGGCGCCCCGTCAGGCGGCGACTTCGTCTCGCGCGTCGTCTCGGTCGTCGAGTCCGTGCCTGAGGGTCGGGTCATGTCGTACGGCTCGGTGGCGGCGGCCGTCGGCTCACGCTCGTCGCGCGGCGTCGGCAAGGTGATGGCGCACGCGGGCTCGGACCTGCCGTGGTGGCGGATCGTGAAGGCGTCCGGGCACGCGCCCGAGGGCCACGGCCAGCGTGCGCTCGAGCAGTGGCGCGCCGAGGGGACGCCGCTGCGGTGGTCGCGGACCGGCACGGTCCGGGTCGACCTCGAACGCGCCTCCTGGTCGCCCGACGTCAACCTGTCGGACGAGCCGGTCGACCCGTTCGGCTGACGCGCTCACGACTGCCAGGCGCTTCGATCGGAGCATGCGTAGCGCACGACCTGGCACGGCTGACGCCCGCCGCGCACGACTCAGGAGAACGGGCGGGCCGCCTCCTGAACCGTGCACCGTTCAGGAGAACGACTCCCCCCGCTGCGCAACGCAGGACAGATCTTCCTGAACGAGGAGGAGGGCGACGCCTACACGAGCGAGTCGCGCCAGGCCGCGTGCAGCTGTGCGAACCGCCCGGTGCCGGCGATGAGGTCGGCAGGAGTGCCGTCCTCGACGACGCGACCGTGCTCCATGACGAGCACCCGGTCGGCGATCGCCACCGTCGACAGCCGGTGCGCGATGATCACGGCGGTGCGGTCGGCGAGCAGGGTCTGCAGGGCCTCCTGCACCATGCGCTCGGACGGGATGTCGAGCGACGCGGTCGCCTCGTCCAGGATGAGCACCGCCGGGTCGGCGATGAACGCCCGCGCGAACGACAGCAGCTGGCGCTGCCCGGCCGAGACCCTCCCGCCGCGCTTGTTCACGTCGGTGTCGTACCCGTCGGGCAGCGCCACGATGAACTCGTGGGCGCCGACCGCGCGGGCGGCGCGCTCGATCTCGTCTCGCGTCGCGTCCGGCTTGCCGAGCGAGATGTTGTCCGCCACCGAGCCCGAGAACAGGTACGCCTCCTGCGTGACCATGACGATGGCCCGCCGCAGGTCCTTCGGGTGCAGGTCGCGCAGGTCGACGCCGTCGAGCGTGA
>Ga0265797_10007807_pt1 | contig 14469 bp, 7 predicted proteins | sample P2T30metagenome_FD_192433 | JGI IMG/M metagenome (GOLD analysis project Ga0265797, IMG submission 192433) | Plant litter microbial communities from East Loma Ridge, Irvine, California - P2 T30 | ecosystem: Environmental > Terrestrial > Plant litter > Unclassified | place: USA: California... | reverse complement strand
CCACTACCGGCGAAAAAGCCAGCCCATGGCTGTGGCGCAGCGGCGCCGGGATCGCCACTACCTTCAGCAACGGCGCCGAGCTGTCGGTGAACTACGACGCGCAGACCCGAAGCGACTACACCGACCAAACCGCCTCGGTGAAATTCAGCGTGCCGTTCTAAGGGCGTAGCCCTGATCACACCTGTGGGACCCGGCGTAGCCGGGGAATGTAACAATGCAGGCCCAAAGCTCGGGGGCGCTCGCCCCCTCCTACATTCGCAGTGGCCTACCGGCAAAATCCCTTAAACTCCGCCTGAGCAGCCCAGGCGGAGACCCCGGTGAACATCAGCGATTCGAGTTTCGAAGAACTTCTCAATGCCCTGCACGACGGCGTGTATATCACTGACGGTGAAGGCATCACGCTCAAGGTGAACCGCGCCTATGAACGCCTCACCGGGCTCAATGGCGAAGCGTTGCTGGGCCGGCCGATGCAGGCGCTGGTCAAGGAAGGGGTGATCTCGCAATCCGCGTCGTTGCGGGTGTTGCAGGACGGCCAGCCGGTGTCGGTGATGCAAAGCCTCAGCCAAGGCAAGCAACTGCTGGTGAGCGCCACGCCCATCTTCGACGACGCGCGGCGCATTCGCTATGTGGTGAGCACCGTGCGCGACATGACCGAACTGCTGCGCATGAAGCACGAGCGGGACGAACTCGCCCAGTTCAAGCAACTGCGCGCCAGCACCGCGCGGCTGCATGCCGGCCAGCGGGACAACCTGCTGCAATCGCCAATGGTGGCCCATCAGGAGGTGGCCGGGCAGGTGTTTGCCCTGGCCAGGCAAGTGGCCGCCAGCTCGGTGAAGGTGCTGTTGCAAGGCGAAACCGGTGTCGGCAAAACCCTGGTGGCACAGTTCATTCACAACGCCAGCCCCCGCGCAAAGGAGCCCTTCCTGGCCCTCAACTGCGGCGCCCTGCCCGAAAACCTGATCGAGGCAGAGCTGTTCGGTTATGCACCCGGGGCATTCACCGGGGCGGGCCCCAAGGGCAAGCGCGGCTTGTTGGAACTGGCCCACCACGGCACGTTGTTCCTCGATGAAATCGGCGACCTGCCGCTGGCGGTGCAGGTCAAGCTCCTCAAGGTCATCGAGGAAAACCGCTTTATCCCGGTGGGCGGGCTGGAGCTCAAGGAGGTGGACGTGCGCATCATCAGCGCCACCCACCACGACCTCAAAAGCCAGGTGGCCGAGGGCAAGTTCCGCGCCGACCTCTTCTACCGCTTGAATGTGGTACCGATCAGCATTCCCGCGCTGCGCGAGCGACGGGAGGAAATCCCACCTTTGCTGGAGTACTACCTGGCCAGTTTCAACAGCCGCTACGAGCGCGACGTGCACTTGAGCCTCGAAGCCCTGGACCTGCTGTGCGACTACCCTTGGCCGGGCAACATCCGCGAGCTGATCAACATCGTGGAGCGGCTGGTGGTCACCAACCACACCGGTACCATAGAGGCCCTGGACCTGCCCGAGGATATTCTCAACCTGGCGCCCTCCCCCGAGGCAAACGGCCGGCTGCCGTTGCGCAAGGTGCTGGAAAACGCCGAACGCGCCGCCATCCGCGCGGCGCTTCGGGCCCACAAGACCACCCGGCTCGCCGCCAAGGCGCTGGGCGTGAGCCAGGCCACCGTGGTGCAGAAAATGAAGCGCTGGGAACGCTCCGATTAGGATTTCAATCAAGGCCACCAATTGTGATTGGATTGCCAATCGCGGCCGCTCGATTTTCTGCTCCGCCAAACCCTGCAACCCCTCTAGCCCGGCCACCGCGCAGGCTTGGCACAGGTTTGGCTATGTCCTTAAGGCACGCTCCCCACAACAACGCCTACAGGACGAGCCGATGAGCCTCTCTGCCTTCAAGATCGCCAATACCCTGATCACCGGTGCCGCCGCGCTGGAACGGCTGCCCGCCGAACTCACCCGCCTGAACGTACGTAACCCGCTGATCGTCACCGACGCCATCCTGGTCAGCTCGGGCACCGTGGCCCTGGCCCAGGCACAACTGGGCGGGCGCGACCATGGTGTGTTCGACCAGGTGAAGCCCGAACCGGAACTGTCCATCGTCGAGGATGCCACCCGTGCTTACCGGGACGGTAATCACGACGGCCTGATCGCCGTGGGCGGCGGCAGCGCCATCGACATCGCCAAGGGCGTTGCCGCCTTTGCCCACCATGACGGCCCCTTGGCCGAGCTGTTCGGGGTGAACCTGGTAAAACGCAAGGGCCCGCCCCTTGTCGCCATTCCCACCACGGCCGGCACGGGCTCGGAAGTGACCAACGTGGCGATATTCTCGGACAAACAGGCCCAGCTGAAAAAAGGCATCGTCAGCGACTACCTGTTGCCGGATGTGGCCCTGGTGAGCCCGGTGATGACCCTCACCTGCCCCCGCAGCGTGACCGCCGCCAGTGGCGTGGATGCCTTGGTGCATGCGGTGGAATCCTACCTATCGGTAAATGCCTCGCCGATCACCGATGCCATTGCCCTGGGCGCGATCAAGCTGATCACCCGGGCGCTGCCCAAGGCCTATGCCAACCCCGACAACCTCAGCGCCCGCGAGGACATGGCCACCGCCAGCCTGATGGCCGGCATGGCGTTCGGCAATGCTGGAGTGGGCGCGGTGCATGCGCTGGCCTACCCGCTGGGCGGGCGCTTCAATATTGCACACGGTGTGAGCAACGCGCTCCTGCTGCCCTACGTGATGGCCTGGAACAAGATGGCCTGCCTGGAGCGCTTCCGCGACATCGCCCAAGCCATGGGCCTGCCGGTGGCCCACCTGAGTGACAACGAGGCCGCCGACCTAGCGGTGCAAGCGATGAGCGATTTGTGCGCTGCGGTGGACATCCCCGCCGGCCTGCGCAGCTTCAATGTGCCGGAAGAGGCAATCCCGGCCATGGCCGAGGAAGCCAGCAAGATCGACCGGCTGATGCGCAATAACCCCCGCAAGCTCAGCGCGGGCGATATCGAGAAGATCTACCGCAGCGCGTACTGAGCGCTGGGCCGCAGGCTTTTCGCCCGGGTTCGCCCGGGCCTCACCCTTACAAGACCAATAAACCAGGTGCCCTGTCATGTCCCATACTCCGCTCGCGGGCCGCGAGAGCCCGTATATCCCCCTGGGCCCGTTCAAGGTCCGGTTGCCGTTCCTTCACTACAAGATCGAAATTCCGGACTACCTCCAGGGCCTGCTGATGTGCGCCGTGGACCTGGCCGCGATCCCGCTGATGACCGAGCTGCTCGGCATGCCGTTCGAAGTGGCGCTGGCCGTGGTGATGCTCAATGGCCTGCTGTACCTGGCCCACCACCTGTTGGGCGACCCCACCGTGCCGGGCTGGATCACCCCGGCGGTGCCGCTGTTGATGGCGTACTGCGCGCAATTCCCGATCGGCCCGGAGCGCGTTCACGCCTTGATTGCGTTCCAGCTCATGTTGGGGGTGTTTTCCATCGCCCTGGGCGCGACGGGCATGGCCCGCAAAGTGGTGGAATACGTGCCCTCGGCCATCAAGTCGGGGATCATCGTAGGCGCCGGCCTCAGCGCGGTGATTGCCGTGTTCCAGGTGGGCGGCAAGTTCAACGTGTTGCCCATGACCATCTCGATCGCGGTGGGCATCGCCTTCTACCTGATCTTCTCCACCCACTTCAACGCGCTCAAACAGCGCAACCGCTTCTGGTGGAATTTCGCCAAGCTGGGGATCCTCCCGATCATCCTGCTGGCGGTGGTAATCGCGCCGCTGTTCGGCGAAGCGCCGTGGCCGACTATCCAGTGGGGCATCAGCCAACCAGACTTCGCCGGCCTGTGGCACGGCTATACGGTGTTCGGCCTTGGAATGCCGCCACTGTCGATGTTCCTCTCGGCGGTGCCGACCATGCTGGCGGTGTACATCATCGTGTTCGGTGACGTGCTCAGCGCCAAGGCGTTACTCGACGAGGCCGAAACCGTGCGCACCGACGAAGCCGTGGATTACAACCCTGACCGCGCGCACCTGATCTTCGGCGCGCGCAATGCGTTCATGAGCATCTTCGGCCCGGACGTCGCCATGTGCGGGCCGAAATGGGCGGCCATGCTGGTGGTGGTGATCGAACGCTTCAAGGGCGGCCCCAAGGCTATGCAGTCCATCATCGGCGGCGTGGGTTCCTTCCGTTGGGGCACCAATACCGGCCTGCTGCTGTTGCCGGTGGTGACGTTGGTGCAGCCCATCCTGGGCGTGGCGCTGTCGTTGACGCTGCTGATCCAGGGCTATGTGAGCGTGCGCCTGGGCATTCTGGAAGCGCGCAGCCAGCGCGACCTGGGGATTGCCGGGGTCATCGGCGCGGTACTGGCGATCAAGGGCGCCAGCTGGGCCTTCGCCATTGGCGTGGTGCTGTGCCTGCTGATCTACGGCAAGGACTTCTTCAAGGGCGAGGTCGATGGCACGTTCAGCAAGGACCTCAAACCTCAACCCGAGCCCGCCGTGCCTACGCCCGCCACGGCCAGGCCCGCCCGCGCTGCCGAGCAGGCACTGGCCGACTGAAGCCTGCAAACCCTTGCCGGCGAAGGCCGGCAAGGGATCGTAACGGCTGCGCTACGCAGTGACCGCCGGTGGGCTATGCTGCTGCGACCACTGACCGGAGCGAGCGCTGTCGTGACCACTACCCCAGCAACCTCTTCTTCACGCGCCGGCGCCGTGCTTTGGCTGACCGGGCTGTCCGGCGCGGGCAAAACCACCTTGGCCCAAGGCGTTGCCGAGCGCCTGGGCGCCGCAGGTTACCCGTGCTACCTGCTCGATGGCGACCGCCTGCGCACCGGCCTGAATGCCGACCTGGGGTTCAGCCCTGAGGACCGCAGTGAAAACGTGCGGCGTACCGCTGAGGTGGCCGCGCTGTTCGCCGATGCCGGCCTGCTATGCATCGTGTCGCTGATTTCGCCTTACCGCGCGGACCGCGAGCGCGCCCGCAAAGCCACGCCCCGCTTCCATGAGATCCACGTGGCCGCCGACCTGGCCACCTGCGAACAGCGAGACACCAAAGGCCTGTACCGCCGCGCCCGCGCGGGTGAGCTGGCCGCCTTCACTGGCGTCAGCGCGCCTTACGAAGCGCCGACCTCGCCGCAGCTGCGCCTGGACACCCACCGCGAAAGCCCGCAAGCGAGCGTGGAGCGCTTGTACCGCTACGTGCTCGACGCCCTGCCGCTGGCTCGGCCACAGAACGCGCCGCTGGATGTTCGCCACGAGCAGGCCCTGCACCTCTACCGTAACGGAGAGGTGGCCGAAGCGTTGCAAGCCATGGCGCGGCTGATTGAGGAGGCGCCCAATGCACCGCTGCTGCACAGCAACCTGGCCGAAATGCTGCGCCAGCAAGGCCAGCCCCGCCCGGCCGTGGCCCATGGCGAGCGCGCGGTGGCATTGGCGCCGGCGCTGGCCTCGGCGCACAGCAACCTGGGCCTGGCCTGGTTCGACCTCAACGAACTGGACCGCGCCGAGGCCTGCCACCGTACCGCTCTGCAGTTGCAGCCCACCATGGTGCCCTCGCTGAATAACCTGGCCAGCATCGCCCACGCCCGCGGCCAACTCGAGGCGGCCATCCATGGCTACCGCCAGGCACTGCTGTGCCGGCCAGATTACCCTGAGGCGCTGTCCAACCTGGGCACGGTGCTGATGGAGGCCGAGCGCCTCGACGAAGCCGTGCAAGCCCTGGAGCAGGCCACGGAACTGGCTCCCTCTTCCGCCGACGCGGTGTGCAATCTGGGCCTGGCCCGCCTGCGCCAGGCCCGCCCGAACCAGGCCCGCCCGCTGCTCGAACACGCGTTGCAATTGCGCCCGGGCCATATCAAGGCCTGCGCCGGCCTCGCTCGCTGCCTGGCCGAACTCGACCAGCGCGAGCAAGCCCTGCGGTTGCTGCAAGCCGGGCTGGAGCGCACCCCCGACAGCGCCGAAGCCTGGTGCCAGCTGGGCACCCTCGCCGCGGAGCACGGCGACCCCGACCAGGCCGAACAGGCCTTGAACCGCGCGCTGAGCCTGCGCCCGGGCTTCCCCGAGGCATTGGTGGGGCTGGCCAGCCTGGCCCTGGAACGGGGCCGGCAACCTGAAGCGGTGACGCTGCTCGAAGATGCCTTGGCCCAAGCCCCGGACAACCATGGCGCCCGCTATCACCTGGCCCAGGCCCGCAAGGCACGCCCCGGCGACGACAACCTCACACAGATGGAGGCCATGCTGGCCGGCGCCGCCCAGGCCAGCCCCGGTCGGCGTATCGCACTGCATTACGGGTTGGGCAAGGGTTACGACGAACTGGGGGACTACGCCCGCGCCTTCGCTCACTTCGAACAGGGCGCGCGGCTGAAACGGGCCACCTTCGACTACAGCAGCGAGGCCGACGAGGCGCGCATCGAAGCGATCATCGAGCACTTCAACGCGCAACGGTTGCGGGCGCTGGAAGGCCTGGGAGACCCCAGCGACCTGCCGATCTTCGTGCTCGGCATGCCACGCTCGGGAACCACCCTGACCGAGCAGATACTGGCCAGCCACCCCCAGGTGACCGGGGCTGGCGAGCTTCATGACCTGATGCGCCTGCTGCAGGACCCGCTTCCCGGCGAGCGGCCACTGCCTTACCCCGCCAACCTGGCCCATGCCACGGCCGACGACCTCGCTGGCCTGGGCCGCGATTACCTTGCGCGCCTGCGCCGCCATGGCCCGAACGCCCGGAGGATCACCGACAAGCTGCCGGCCAATTACATGGGCGCCGGGCTGATACCGGCGATGCTGCCCAACGCCAGGATCATCCATGTGCGACGGGACCCGGTGGACACCTGCCTGTCGTGTTTCACCCGCTTGTTCAGCGAGCACCAGGAAGCCACGTACGACCTGGCAGAGCTAGGCCGGCACTATCGCCATTACGCCCGGCTGATGGACCATTGGCGCGAAGTGATGCCGGCCGGCAGCCTGCTGGAAGTTCGCTACGAGGACCTGGTGGCCGACTTGCCCGGGCAGACCGCCCGCCTGCTGGCCTACTGCGACCTGCCTTGGGACGACGCCTGCCTGGCCTTCCACCGCAACGAGCGCACTATCCGCACCGCGAGCGTGACCCAGGTGCGCGAGCCGCTGTACAGCACGTCGGTGGAACGCTGGCGCAACTACGAAGCGTATCTGGGGCCGTTGCTTGAAGCCTTGGGGGACTGCCGCTAAGCCGGGCTCACAGGCGCGTCAGCGCCAGTCATCGAACACCCAGCGGTCGGGCTGGTCGTACCCGCCGCTGCCCCGGTGCATGGTCACACCCAGAATGCGCATGGCGAAGCCGGCCTCCAGCAGGTGCTGGTAAGCCAGCCGGCGCCCTGTGTTCACGCCCAGCATCACGCTGCGCTGGCCATTGGCGGCGGCAAGGCCATCGCAGGCAGCCAGCAGGCGGCTCATCCGCTCCGGCGCGTGTTCCCCTCCACGCACCGCGGCGAATTTCACATAGCACACGCCATCGCCCGCCTCGCTGTGGGGCCCGAAATGGCAGGCGGCGAAGGCTTCGAGCTGGCCGTCGGGCGCGTGCAGCATCAGGTTGGCGCCCAGCTTGAGCTGCTCCACGGCCAGCAGTTCGCCCCGCACATCCAGCCCCTGCGCGATGCTTTCGGTCAGGCCGGCGCAGGCCTGGAGCACAGCGTCAGTCAATTCGGCCGGCGGCGGTACCGGGCCTTTGGGCGCCGGGGGCACCGCCCGTTCCATCACCGCGGTAAGCGCCTGGGGCCAGAAGCCGAAACCCTGATAAAGGCCCAGATGCCGCGGGCTGTCGGGGAAGGTGAACAGCCCGGCGTGGTTGACGCCCCAGGCATCCAACTGCCCGCTCACTGATGCCATCAGTGCCTTGGCGACCTTGCGCTCCCAAAATGCCGGGCGCACCGCCACCGGCCCCACCACGGCGTGGCTGCCCCAGCGGGCCACGCCGGCGACCCCGGCGAGGGTGCCGCCAACCTCGATCTTGAACCAGGCGGTATGCGGCGCGCGCCAGCGGCCTTCCACATAATCCCGGTCGTTCCAGAACTCGCCAGGCGCCGCCACCCCCATGAACGTGGCGAATGCCTCGCGTACCACCTCGCGGGCTTCAGGCAGGTCGGCTTCGAGCAAGGGCTGGATGAGGAAATCGGACATGGGAGCCTCGGCTGAGCGATGAGGGAGGAACGATACCGTGCGAAGAAATCGCGCGCAAAGCCATGAGCCCGTGGCAGGCCTGACCACCGCGAGCCCGCGAAATATCCCGACCACCGGCCAGAACCTTTTCATTTCCCGCCGTTCTACTTTACACACTCACAGGGAGGTGGCACATGGCCGCAACTCAATCGAACTTCGCCAGCCTGGACATCGCACTGGACGCGATCACCGCCTGGGAAACGCACTGGGCATTGCGCGATGAGCGCTTGACGTGCCGCTATTGCGGCTCAAGCCAGGGCCGCTGGCAGAGTCGCCAGCCATTCCAGCATCGCCGTAGCTGTGAGGGCGCGGCGTTTGCCGATCCGATGCCATGGGCGGCGGTGCCGGGCTGGCAAGGCTGATACCGGTCCTCAAAATGGCAGCTCGCTGACGTCAAAAGCGCTTCCCCTCCGGGTGAAGCGCCGCTTGTCCGCAGGCGGATTTCCCCGAATGTTTCAGCTTTGACACACCCCTTGCGCCTGACTATACCCAAGTCCTCTCTACGACATCGGCGACAAGCCGGGGGTGGGCCATGGTACGGAATAACCGGAACGGGCAGTGCGGCAGGGGCTTGAGCAACCTTCACACACACCACTCCCCCCGGGCCCTGGCGTGGGCAGTCGCGCTGGCGGTGGGCGGCCTGGCCACACAGCCGGCCCTGGCGGCGTGCGGCAGCGCCGGCACCACAGTGATCGGCGCCGCGGCCAGCGGCCCGTGCGTACTGGTGGCCGGCAGTACGCTTAAAGTGACCAGCAGCGGCGCGCTCAGCAGCGGCAGTGCAGCCGGGGCCACCGCCGATGGCGTGAACGGGGCCTTGCAAATCCTCAACGCCGGCACGGTAAGCGGCAAGCCGGGTATCTCGCTGACAGACAGCTCCATCACCGGCGGCATCGTCAACTACCGCAGCGGCACGCTGGGCGGCGCGGGCACCAACGGCACCGCGGTGCTGGTGGACAGCACGCGCCTGAGCTCGGGCATCGTCAACAACGGCAAGGTGCTGTCCGGCACGACCTCCGGCAATGGCCTGGCCATCGAAGGCAGCCTCATCGGCGGGCTGCGCAACCGTGGCCAGATCGACGCGGCGGTTTATGGGCTGCTGACAGTGGAGAGCACCCTCAACGGCCAGGTGTACAACAGCGGCAGCGTACAGGGCGATGTAGTCGGGATAGGCCTGACCAATTCCATCGTGCGTGGCGACGTGGTCAACAGCGGCAGCCTCGATGGCGGGCAGTTTGGCCTGGCCCTGACCGGCGCCCGGGTGAGCGGGGACGTGCGCAGCGCCGGCTCGCTGCAAGGCGGCTCCGATGCCCTGCGGATCGCGAACAGCAACCTGGGCGGGAACCTGCTCACGCAAGGCACGGTGCAATCCGGGCGCACGGGCATCGAACTGTTCGGCGGGCGCCTGGCCGGCAACCTGGTCAACGAAGCCCGGATCACAGCCGTGACCGGCATAGTGGTGAACAGTGATGTGCGCGGCAATGTGATCAACCGCGGCACCATCGTCGCCACCAGCAACGGCCTTGCGCTGTACAACGCTTCGGTCAAGGGCACCGTGCTGAACACCGGCACCCTATTGCTGGAAGGCGGTGTGATTCAAGGCCCGGAAATTCCACAAGCCGTGCTGGGTGTGCACACCAATTCGGTGATCGCAGGCCTGTACAACACCGGCAGCATCACCAGCACCGACCGTATCGCGGTGCAGATCGACACAGCCACCGTGGGCAGCCGCGGCATCAAGAACGTGGGCGGCACCTGGAGCGGGCGCACCGGGCTGTTTCTCGACAACAGCCGGGTGGCCGGGAGCGTAATCAACACCGGTGCCATCGAAAGCGTGGCGGGGGTGGAAGGTGCCGCCGCGGTGAAGGTACGCGCCAGCCAGATCGAGGGCAGCTTCCGCAATGCCGGCACCCTCAGCGCCGTCGAAACGGCCGTGAGCCTGGACAACAGCGGTATTGCCGGCAACTTCAGCAACAGCGGGGACTTGCGCGGGTTCAATGGCGTGCGCCTGGAAGACACCAGCGTGGGCGGGAGCGTGCTCAACAGCGGCAACATCCAGGCCGATGGCAACGGCATCACCTTGTTGAGCAGCACCGTGGAAGGCGACATCAACAACAGCGGCACCTCGTTTGGCTGGGACAACGGCCTGCGGCTGAGCGACAGCACAGTGTACGGTGTGGTGCGCAACAGCGGCACGCTGCAGGCGCACACCTATGCCTTGAGCATCCGGGGGTCTTATATCAAGGGCGGCGTCAGCAACACCGGGCGGATCGAAGGCCCGGCCGGCGTGGTGCTGGGCAACAGCCGTATCGGCGGTTTCGATAACCGCGGGGTAATCCAGGGCGGCGACGACGGCGTGCTCACCCTCTCGCGCGTCGAAATCTCCGGCGACCTTGGCAACAGCGGGCAAATCCGTTCCGACCCCACCTCCCCCTTTACTCTGTTGCTGGTGGATACCCAGGTAGGCGGGCGCCTGGTGAACAGCGGAACCATCGCCGGGCAAGCGGGCATTTACGTACGTAACAGCGATATCGCTGGCGGCATCGATATCAGCGGCCAAGTGCTGGCCGACCCTGTGAGCGGATACGCGGTGAACGTCGACAGCGAGTCCAGCGTGCCGCAGCTGCGTATCAGCGGCAAGGACACTGCCCGGCTGAGCGGCGCGGTACGGGCGCTGGCCACGTCGGTAGTGGTGACCTCAGGCAGCACGTTTACCCTGCAAGACGGCAACCGGTTCGAGGTGCCTGTCTTCGAAAACCGCGGCACGCTGGCGGTGGCGGCGCAGGGCCCGGACCTGAACGACCCCGACGCCGCGGCCCACAGCGCCGTGGCCACGGTCCAGGGCAATTACGTGCAAGCCAGCGGCGCCACGTTCAGCACGCGGGTCCTCGATGGCACGACTTACGGCCGCCTGGTGGTGAACGGCACGGCCACCCTGCCCCACCTGGCCAACGTGTTCGTGAACGTAGCCAACCCCTCGCAGCCGTTCACGGTGAGCAGCCTGAACAACGTGATTTCAGCCGGCACCCTGGCCTCGGATGGCACCTATAACGTGACCAGCAATTCCCAGCTGTTCAATTTCACCGGGGTGAAAGATGCCAACACCCTGGACCTGAAGCTGGCGGCCAAAAGCAGCACCGGCGTACGTGATGCCGTGAAGGGCAACCCCGCCGCCCAGGCCGCCGCGCGGGTACTCGACAGCCAGCTGGCCAAGGGCTCGGGCAGCGAGTTGTCCAGTTACTTCGTAAGCGCCACCTCCCCCTCCGAAGTGGCCCGGGCGGTCAGCCAAAGCCTGCCACTGACCAACGCGCTGCCCGCCAGCCAGTTCATGCTGGAACACATCACCGATACCCTGCGCGAACGCCTGGCTGAATCCCCCATGCTGGGTGCCAGCTTCGCGCAGCCTCAGGGCGGGCTCTGGATCAAACCGTTCGGGGCGCGCATGGCCGACAACCAACGCGCCGGCAATGGCTTCGCGGCGAGCGTGGGCGGCACGCTGTTCGGCGCCGAAGCGGTGCTGTCCCGGGCGACCCGCTTGGGGGTGGCCTTTGCGTATGGCAACAGCCAGGCCAACGATGCCGGTGCCGGCAGTGGCCGCGCCAACCAGTTGGAGCTGTATCAGTTCACCGCCTACGGCAGCCATTTGCTGGACGAGTTAACCGAGCTGAGCGTGCACGTGGGGATGGGCCAGAACCAGAGCGAGGGCCGCCGCACCCTGAGCTTGGGCGGCGGTAACAGCCAGGCCAGTGCCAGTGTGGATAGCCAGATCCTCACCAGCGGCGTGGCACTGTCGCGGAGGGTGCCCCTTAGCGAGGCGACCACACTCACCCCCTCGCTCAGCGCCGATTACACCCGGGTACACGATGAGGCGTATCAGGAACGTGGCGCCGCCAGCATCGCGCCCCTGCTGCTGGAAGTGAATGCGCGCACCACCGAACAATTGCTGCTGGGCTTGGACACTCGCGTCAGCCATTACCTGACGCCAGGCATCGAGATCAAGGGCAAGCTTGGGGTGGCCTATGACGTGCTCGACGAAGGCAACGTGGTGAACGCCGCGTTCGCCGGCGCCCCCGGCCAGGCTTTCCGCACCCCGGGCAGTGACCTCGGGCCGTGGGTACTGCGCGGTGGCCTGGAGTTCACCTCGGTGAGCCAGGGCGGCACTCGCGTGTCGTTCGCCATGGATATGCAAACCCGCGCCGGCTACACCGAGCAAACCGGAACGATGCGGGTAAGCGTGCCGTTCTAGCGAAAAGCACCGCCCCGCTGGCATGGCGCGCCGGTGCAGGTAAGATGGCCACTATCCAGCGGGCTAGTGGGGCCTGCTTCCTGGCCAGGGGCAGCCATGGACGCTGTGTATATGAGCGAAGAGGGCCCTGTGCCTGGCTTCGATTCGTTCGACGAGCATTGGCTTGCCAGCCTGCGTTGGGAGTATCTGGATGCAAGCGACGGCCTCAGCCGCTGGCGGGTCAGCAGCGCCGAGGGCCTTCGCCGCTGGCTGCTGGTGCGCGCGGATCACCCCGCCACGCCCGCGGCACTGGCCTGGCTCGACCGGGAATATGCCCTCGCGCCATGCCTGGATGCGGCCTGGGCCCTGCGCCCCCTGGGTCGCCTGGCCACCCGTGAAGGCCCGGGGCTGGTGCTGCAGGATCGCGGCCAGCCCGCTTGCGCGTTGGCGGGCAGCCTGTCGGTCGAAGCCTTCCTCAGCCTGGCGATCAATGCCAGCGCCGCCCTGGCCAGTGCCCATGAACGCGGCATCACTCACCATCACCTGTGCCCCCGTCATCTGATAGTCGCCAGTGACGGCCGCGTGCGGCTCACCGGCTTCGGCGCCGCCTCGCAGATGGACGACACCGCCGCCGCGCCTTCGGGCCCCTTGCCGAGCCGCTATTCCTACCTGGCACCAGAGGCCCATATGCTGGGAAGCGAGCCGATGGACCACATCGCCTCGGCAAGCCCGGGCATGGACCTGTACGCGCTTGGCGTGACCTTTTTCGAACTATTGACCGGGCGCTTGCCCTTCGAGGCCAATGACCTGCTGGAATGGCACCAGCAGCACCTGGCGGTCACCCCGCCTCGGCTGGGGGAATTTCGGCAGGGGTTGCCCGAGGCGCTGGAAGACCTGATCACGCGCTTGCTGAGCAAGCAGCCCGAGCACCGCCCGGCCTCGGCGCGCCTGCTCGAGGCGCAGCTGTGGCGCTTTTTGAACGAGTGGCGCGAATACGGCACGCTTCAACCCAGCGCCGAGGCCTTCCACCCGCCCACGCCCGCCCGGCTGGTGGGCCGCGAAGCGCCGATGGCAATCCTGACCCAGGCGGTGCAAGCCCTGCAGCTGGGCCGCGGTGGCGCGGTGTTTATCAGCGGCGAGGCCGGCATCGGTAAAACCAGCCTGGTACGCGCCCTGCGCCAACGCCTCGGCCCACACGCGCCCTTGATCGCCAACGCCAAATGCGAGCTGGCGCGCCACCCGCTGCCTTACGCCGCGCTCTGCGCCGCGCTGAGCGCCCTGTTCACCCGGCTGGCGAGCGCCCCGCCGGACCACGCTCAACCTATCGCCGAGCGGGTGCGGCAGGCGCTGGGGGATCAGGGCGACACCCTCACCCGGCTGGTGCCGGAACTGCAATGGCTGACCGGGGTGCTGCCCACGGCCAGGGAGCCTTCGGTAAGCGAAGCCCGGCGCAACCTGCTCGGTTTGTTCCAGCGGCTGTTGGCCGCGGTGGCCACGCCGCAACACCCGGTGATGGTGTTTCTGGACGACCTGCAATGGGTGGATCAGGAAACCGTGTCCTTCCTGGCCGAGCTCGGCGGCCGGGACCTGCGCCACGTCCTACTGATCGTCGCCTGCCGCAACGATGCGCTGGAGACGGACCCGGCCTTGATCAGCCTGCTCGAACACTTCCTCACCCTGGGGGAGCGGTGCCGGGAGATTGCTCTTTGCGCTCTTGACGTCGACGACATTGCCACGGTGCTGGACGCCCGGCTGACCCTTCACAGCGCCGAACGCGACGCCCTGGCGGATCGGCTCCATCAGCGCGGCGCAGGCAATCCGCTGTATATCGATCAGGTGATCGCGGTGCTGGGTGATGCCGAGCGGCCAGGCCAGGCGGTGCACCTTCCGCTGTTCGCCGATGTAGAAGCCTTGTTCACCACCCGCCTGGATGGCCTGCCCGAGCGAACCCGGGAAGTGCTCGGGGTGTTGGCGATGCTGGGCAACCACACGCCCGTGGGCGACCTGGCCGCGGTAACCGCCACCGAGCCCGCGCAGCTCTGCGGCCTGCTTCGGCCAGCCATCAGCGCCGGGCTGCTGACCGAAAGCC
>Ga0265797_10007806_pt1 | contig 14469 bp, 10 predicted proteins | sample P2T30metagenome_FD_192433 | JGI IMG/M metagenome (GOLD analysis project Ga0265797, IMG submission 192433) | Plant litter microbial communities from East Loma Ridge, Irvine, California - P2 T30 | ecosystem: Environmental > Terrestrial > Plant litter > Unclassified | place: USA: California... | reverse complement strand
GCGACGGCAGAGAACAGTCCATGCGATCTTGCGGGGGTTCTTGCGCTGGAGGAAGAGCGACTCGGACTTGCCGTTCTGGAAACGGAAGATCTTGCTGTCCGAGCGGACGAAGAGCTTGCCCTGTGATATTTATGTCAGCACGAGTGCTGAGCATATATGCGACCAGTGTCCCATCCAAGAGTCTCGAAATATGCGCCTGGGCGTGGATCCGTATCGCTGGCATGTCCCTTCTCTTTCATTCCAACAGCAGCGTATATCTTCCGGAGATAATACGTGTATGTGGCGCTCCATCCATTTTCCCAGCATGCCTCTCATATGCCTCCACGGTCCTCCCAGTGTGCGACTCCGAGACGGGTGAAGGGACGGCGGTGTGCGCTTACCCTGCCGGGATAGATCTTGCGACCGGAGAAGGTGTCTTCGTAAGTCCTCATGGTTGCCGATATGTCGTTGATATCCGGTCGATGTCGTCGTCTCGTGGGCGCTCTGCCTCGCGTTGTGATGTTGGAGGGAATTTCGAGTGCTCCCCACGCCGCCAAGATCTGACGGTGCACAGGCCAGCCCGCGCGAACATCCGAGACGCCCTCATAATCTGGCTTCAAAGCCCACACTGAGCGCCCCTCTGATGAGACAAAAGCGCGGAATTTGAATCTAGTCTATGAGGCGCCGTCATCACGTTTGATGTGACGGACTACGTTCGAATAAGATTCATATTTATTTTTATGAGATTAAACTAGTGGCTTCACTCGTTGTTACTGCTTACGAGTTCTTGGTTCACAGAAATTGCTACGTTGAATGTCATATTCTTTGGACGTGTGCCAAAATCCAACACCGCTTCAGTACACTGCACTGTGTGCCCTCAGGCAGGAATCGTCATCGAGAACGCCATCGGTTCGAGGAATGAGTAGTGATCAGTTCATTCATTTAATCTCAAATCGCCGAATAAATTAGTCATGGCCAAGGACTGAAAGTCACTGAATACCACGTTTGCAAAATAATAATATCCTGACGGTCAAAGCAAACAAAAGTGAACTATGAGGGCCAGCCAACTGAGGCTGCCTCGACGACTCTCAGCGGCCTATTACGTTAATACTTGATCGGTGGATAAACGCATGGCTATCACGGCCTACTCTGGTCAACAACTACTGTGCCAGCCCGTCCGATGTAAAATGTCGATGAAAGGTCTCATGTAGTAAAAAGCATACGTATGAATGCAGCCAGCACAATTACCCTCTAGCTGCAACGTGAAGCCGACGTTTGATCCGACAAAACACAACAACTACAATACAACACAGCATAACATCTTATAACATCTATCTAGGGTATTGTATGCTAAAATTCTACATGCAAAACTCAATCATCTATGTCAATCAATAATTCGTCGACTACCAGTCATCATCGTCCTTCTCGTCATCTGTAGTCATAGTCAGTCTCGTATTCGAACCATGAAAATCAAGTTGCAAAAGTACTCACCAGAATGCGACACCTTGCTCTTCCTTGCAGCCAAAGCACTAGCCAACGCACCAGCCAATCCACCTTGGGCATCGCCACCGGCAGCAGCGCCACCACCAGCACTAGGTGCAGATGCAGCGGGTTCGCTGCCCGGAACGGCTGCTCCACTGCGATCGCGCTTGTCTTTGTCAGACACCTTCTTGAGCTTCGCACCTCCACGGATTTCTCCGAGTAGTCCATCGCGACCTGGCACAGCGATCTTTGGCACGGCTGCAGCGGTATCGCTTCCCACGCCAATGTCTTCACCGCCTGCACGTGGTGGCATGGGAGGAGGCGGCGGAGGTCCGCCTGACGATGGCATAGGCGGTGGCGGAGGAGGTGGCGGTGCTCCTGCTGTAGGCGGCATTGGAGGCATTGGAGGCGGTAGGCCAGGAGAAGCAGTTGGTGGAAGAGGCGGCGGAGGAGGGGGACCGCCTGCTCCAGGAGGTGGCGGCACTGGTCTTGATGCGCTGGGTGGCAGAGGAGGTGGTCCAGGCGGGCCAGCATTTCCGCGAGGAGGTGGAGGTGGAGGCATTCCTACAACAGCAGCGTTCGCGACTTGGTAGGAAGAGTCCCTCGGAGGAGGTGGAGGTGGGCCACCTGCACGAGCAGGCGGTGGTGGTGGGCCCGAAGGAAGGCGTTTGCCTTCGAAAGGAGGCGGTACATTGAATCTGCCTGCTGAAGGTGGCGGCGAACCAACATCGTCCTCCAGAGGAGTCTTCGGAGGTCGAGGCGGAGGAGGAGGACCTGGTGTAGCTGAGCTGGTCGCGCGACTCCTCGAGGGCAAGCTCGGCGTGCTTGCAAATTTGCCAGCATCTGCAATCGGAGGAGGAGCTCTGAAACGAGGTCTTGGAGGTGACGGTGCTCGAGGAGGGCTGGGAGAAGGGCTTGGAGGGCGCTGAACAGCAGGCGATGCGTTGCCTGCTGCAGACTTTCTAGGTGGTGGGGGAGCAGGAGGAGGACCACGCTTCGAATTGCCACCTGAAGAACCAGTGTTTTGAGGGCTCAGAGTCGCAGCACTTTGCGCAACGGGTGGTGGTGGTGGCGGGGCTTTTGCAGCCCTCTCTTTTCTTTCTGCGTCTGCAGCGGCTGCCGCCTTGTTTTGCTCGAGATAGCTCTTAATGAACCCAGCGTGCTCCTCGATCTGGTCCTCTGTAATTCCCATTTGCAGGAGATCCTGCAAAACAGCCTGGACAGCGGGGTCGTTCAGATCGATACCTGCAGCATTGGCGCGACTGGCTGCTGTAGGCTGAGCAGGCGGAGGTGTGGGAGCGTTTGCATTGTGAATTTCCAGTCCTCTAGGAGGTATAATGCTTTGAGCAGGCGCCTGGGGCGTAGAGCTACTCCTGTCGCGGCCACCCAGCAGCGAGCCCAAACCAAATCGGCTGTGGTGCTTCCCGCTGCTGCCTCCACTGGGAGCGCCAACCGGCGTGTATTGTTGCTGACCGCCGAACGAGGTCTGCGTAGGCCCGCTCGCAAAAGGCTTGCTCTTGGTATTTTTGTGCGCATTCTTCTCCCGCTCATCAACCTTCTTCTTGAACTGCTTTGCCTCTTTCTCATCCGCAAAGCTGAGACCCGCGAGACAGTCCTCGAGCTCGAAAGTGTGGAAGAACGTGCGATCCTGGTTGTAGGAGAATGTGTCGTAGACTTCCTGATCCCACAAAACACCACGGTTGGCGGGAGAGACGTCCACAAGCTTGATAAAGTAGGTGTTGCCCACGAGATCATTGGCGAGGACCGCAGCGCCCTGCAAGCCAGTGTAGGTCCATCGGTTGCGGTGGTCTGGGTGAGCAATGTAGAGCTTGGCAACGGCGACAGCGTGGATCTTGTTGGAGGCCTTCGGCACGGTACGTTTGACAGTTTGTTTGTCGTCGTCCGAGAGGATGGAGGGCATGGCGGTGGAGTGCCTGTTAGGCTACTGGATTCCTCGGTGAGTGTTGTGTAGGTCGCGTGCTCCAGTTACTAGTGGGTTGACCCAGATCAGAAAAGACGAAATTATTATAGCGGTATTACCGGAGAGCGGCAGCCTAACGAAAGGGTCCGCGACGTGTTGTATGTCGGTGTAGTCTACCGTGAGGTGCTGGCAGCAATTGGGCATGGGTCGCTAGCTGACGTAGCCTGGCAGCCGAAGTCACCGATTGCGCCAAGAGAGGCGTGGTCTTCACGCTTCGGGTGCATTGCAACTCCACATTCACATTCACCGGCATGACACCGTCTCTTCTACTATGTCGGACATGAAACATGCTACGTGTACGAATGGGATCACACATATTCACCGCTAGTGTGGGCTTAACACGAATTTCGATTGCTTGCTGAGTCAACTTGCTGTCCTATCACGGATTGCTACCCAAGTCCGAGGCCACATGACTACTAGTGCATTCCCATTTACCCATTCGCGTACCTTGCATCGATGCATCAATGCATCAGATCATGTTGTGGATACGGCAGAACTCTAGTCCTTGCCTGCAATCGGAGCACACCGGCTCTTGGCACAAGGCCTCGGAGCAAAGCGTGATGCAGTCAGGGCAGAAAGCACGCTGGCAGTGGGAGCACTCCAGGAAAGCATCCCATTCCTCAACACCGTTAGGCTTTGTAGCACGCAACGTGGCGACGGCCTCTGTATTGCGGCGTATTTTGTTCAATTCCATGATGTCAGTTGTTCTCTTCCGCGGTTGGTTAGTAAGCTCCGCGAACCGACAGCACAATGAGCCACAGGCAGCACAGAACTCGGGCTCCGAGGGCTCATTTGTGTACGGACTCCCAACAAAGAAGTCGTTCGCGTATTGAGCCATGTTGGCAGGCTGTCCGGGAGTCGGAGACGGCAACGACGGCAATAACATGCCTGGATTGTGAATTCGACGGCACATGATCTTTTTGGTGTTCCATGTGTAGTGATGGTTCGGGTGTTTTGCGTTCCCGGGTATATGCTCATGGATTGGCTCGAGTCCAATCTGTGACCGAAGAATCTGAATTTCCTGATTGTTGAACTGTGCATCAGGGCTTTGGGTAGCAGGTGTCGGGCTTGACTGTTGCCAGGCGTTGATAACGTCTGCAAAGGTCTCATCCAGTTCGCTCGACTTAGGCTTTATGTCGTTGTCTGGTGAGGCGACTCTTGGTATAGCACTAGGCTGTTGTTGCGATTGTTCAGCAGGTCGTGAGGTGACAGGGGAAAGTTGGGTCAAATCTTCGACGTGTTCAATGCGGTAGAGAGCAGCTTCTTCTGCTGGGAGAGTAGTCTCATTGACTGTTTTGTGTTGCGTCGCAGGAGGTACAATCTGCCACTTACCGGTACCGCCAGAGCTAACGTAAGGTGAAGAGGCTTGTGATGGTGTTGTAGTTTCTTCGGGTGACGGGCTGATTTGGATAGTAGGTAGAGACACCGTGGGCGAGCCAGTGGAATAGTTGTTGGAATCAGTACGATAACTAGCAGGCTGGCTCGATTGAATGACAACAGGATTGCCGATGTTCTTGGCTGTTAATTTGTTTCTCGGCGTCAATGGTGCAACTGAAGATGACCATGTGCCATGTGGCACGCCTTCGCCCATGGCCGCCAGAAAATCGCTCGCGTCTGGGAAAGCAGGAACGCGGCTCAGTCGAGCTAGACTTTTCGGACTAGGTTCGAAGAGTGGTAGGCTTGAGGTACGACGCTGGTCAACGCACTTTGAAGTGTCGCAAATGTCCTTGGCTGATTCAAAGTTATCGTTGACGGCGTTTCGAGATCTGTTGCGGTGCCATTCGCTGTTGTTGAGATCGGTGTGTTTGCCGTCGGTATTGCTTACGGCGTACTTCTGTGGTGAATCAGTTTGACGAGGCTTTGCCAAATCGTCATTGAATGTGATGGCTGCTGGTGATGTTTGCTGCAGCACCGGACCAGTAGGGTTAGCAGGGCCACTGCTTGATCTTGTGGTCTTCTCTGCTGTTGAGGGCTTGCGTATGAGAGGAGCAGTCTTTGCAGTTCTACTCGGCGGTTTACCTTGACTGAGGTTGAAAGGAGGTGGTAGAACTTGACTTTTGAATGAAGAAAATGAGGCAGGCTCACTCGGGATCTTGGTAGTTGATGGTACCTTGACAGCCGATGACGGCTTGCCAGGTTCCGGCGGCCGATCGCGAGGAAGCTTGGGTTGGGCCCGCGAAGGTACGATGGGCACTGGGAGCCTCGTCTCGCCCAGCTCCCTTTCCCTTTGGCCGCCCGACGGCGTGATAGACGATCTGACATGTCGGAGCCTCGGGATTTTTGAATCGCGCAAGGCAGGGTGGCTCGCCGTAGGCGGAAGTACTGGTGGGGTGCGGTGGCCAATCGGTGGCACACGCGCGTTGGCAGGACCACGTCTCTTTGAGAGGACATTTGGCTTCTTGGGTGTTTGAAGCGTTTGGGCGCCTGTCAGTTCTGGAGAACTATCTTGAGTGGGAGTGCCCTGCGTACTTTGACGAGGATCAAGTGAAGAAATGCCACGGAAGCGAAGTGGCGTAGGAGTTTGAGGCTCAGAACGAGTCGCCGACTTCTCTCTGATGTATTGCTTGATCTCATCAGAGCCCAGCCTGCTCAGACGTGGGTCGAAGCTGTCAATGTTGAACACACCAGTCATCTGCTCAACACTGCGACGAGCCAAAGATGCACTTCCGGGAGTTGCGTAGTCAACACGTTTTCTTCCTCGGCTTCCTGTTTGATGTGTGCCTGAAGACTGAGACGACTGCCCTGTCGCTTTACTGCTTTTAGTCGTGTGGACTGTTGAGGGCGTCGCGGGCTCAAGGACGTTGCTGATGCCCAAGCCTACATCTGGCGACTCCTCTAGGCGCTCACGCTCGAGTTCTTCCTCAGTGAGCAGACCAAGGATTTTCCTGAACCCATACTCTTTTCGTTCCTTGGCTTTTTGAGCCTTCTGAGCGGCGAGGTATTCGGGTGTCGGATTGACTCGCATGGCCTCTTCGTACCTCTGTTTGCGCGCCTTATCTGCTTCAATCCATTCTGGCTTCTGAAAAAGCCGATCTCGAAGTTTCCTCGTGTCTTCATGGTTCAGCACTTCCATGACAAACTTCCAGTCGTCGTCATCAAAGTCTTTCGGTTCTTTCTTCGGCAGCCATCCGTGCTCGTCGTATTTGCCAATGAGGCCTTCAATCGCGAGCTTTGCCCACTTGAAGTGCCCTTCGCGTCCTTTGCTGATGTTCCTGATGAATCGCCTTTCTGCTTTCGAGCTTGCCTTCTGCTCGCACCTCTCTTGTTCTTGTTCTTGGCGAACCTTCTCTCTCACCCGTGCAACGGCTTCGTCCCAGTCCGGGTCATCCGGAATTGAGGGGAACGAAGGCGAGGTGGCAGTGCTGTTTACCGTAGTTGTGCTACCGAGCGCTCTAGCACTACGCATCTTGGAAGAAGATGTCGGTGTTTTCGGGGGTAATGTAGTTGTGCTGCCGAGTGCTGTGGCGCTGCGCATCTTCCTTATGGATGTGGGTGTTGTCGGAGTCTTCTTAGCGGGGGCGAGTTGCTCATAGGCAAGGAAGGGTGCAATGCCTTCCCCACCAGGTGGCTCTTCACTGGAAGCTTCTGGAGAACCAGTAACGAAGCGCAGTGGAATCGGAGGGACAGGAGGCGGCGTTTCACCAAGCATAGGACTTGGTTGAGCAGGCGACTGAGGAGACTGAGACCCGGTGGAGCTCTGTGAGGTTCCACGTCTTGTCAGGCTCGCAAAAGAGCTTTTGCTCTTCAATGTACGGGCAGACGCCTTTGCCTTCAGTCGCTTGGGCCATGATGTCTCCTGTTGAGTTTGTTTAGCATGTGTCCGTCGGGGCGGTGGTGCGCGTTGGGTCGCAAAGGCAAGGGGCAGCATAAGCTCGTCGTACGCTCGCAAGCTCGAGAGCTGGGATCGAGTCAGTAAGTGATGTCGCGCATATGGAGTGAGAAACTTACCTCGAGCTTACGGCGCTCTGCAATACCACGTCGTGCATTTTGGATGCTGCCTCCCTTGATCTTCTCCTCGGGTTGGACCGATTGTGTGTGGTCGATCGTGCTCGTGGAGTTGTGGTCCGCTTGTTGCGTTGGCTTCGTATTTGCCATTGCCATTCCCATTCCCATGGCCATTGACTTTGCCTTTGCCTTTGCTGCTGCCACTGCTGCTGTGCGCCTTTCGCGGCGACTCAAGACTCGACGAAATAAATCACGTACCTTTTCTTGGGCGCGGGGAGGTGCTTCCTCGTCCCACTCCATCTCACTCTTCGGCCCAGATGGTGGTGGGGCCGCCGGCTGCCCTGCTGCAGCTTTGTCGAGGTCCTGCACCAGTGGGAGCAGGGACAGCCGGTTGGCCCTCTCGGCGGCAGGGCGCGACTGCATTGGTGGTAGTGGCCGGGGCGGCAGCGCTGTCGCGGAGTGTGGTGGTGGTGATGAGGAGGAGGGAGGTGTGAGTGCTGCATCCCACATCAGTGAGACACGAGGCAGAAGCCCTGCTGAGAGAAGGATATGTGGGGTGGTGGGGGCGGTTGAAGTGAGGTTAAACCCTTGGCGTTGATTCGAGAGTCGCTCCTTCCCCATGAGGGGTGCTTGTGTTTTCCCCAGTGCAGCAGATATGAGCGTACTGTGTTCTGTCATGGGCGTGCTGATACTCTGTCTTGGTTGACAGTTCCCTCAAGGCTGCAGCGCCAGTCTACTACGTTAGCTAGAACGGAGTTCTATAAATCAGACTGCATTGGTTCAGACATCATTGAATAATACTGAGACCGACGTAAAGGCGGCAGAGTATTAGTTCGAGGCATTCACGGAACACGTTCTCGGAGGATCACATTTACCAGTTCTCTCTGGAGCATAGGATATTAGCACATTGGAAACATTCACTGTTTGGACTTGGACTTACGACGGAGAGTGAAGAGGCCTTGTACCATGCGACTCATAAATACCATCACAAAACACTTCTCTCCAACCATTGTATAAACTATATTCATGACATTCAAGAGCCTATCTAAGTCACCAGTTGGAGTTGGAAGCATACTCCGCGCAGGAACATTGTAGATACTCATCATGGGATCATCGTCCAAACGCAGAAAATGCAAAAAAGGGCAGTCGTTGACCTGCAACAGTGGCTTTCGTATTGTTGCTCACTTCTTTGTGGCGTATTGCTGTGTCCACTCGCGCGCAGTCTTGATTGCCTCAGGTTGGTTCTCCTATTTAGCGTTAGTCGAATGCTTGCAACCGCAATAGCATGGGCAAGTTCACGAACCTTCCATTGCTTGGCCACGGCCTCATTCAGAGGATCTTCTGGGTTGGGAGCGCCGAGTAGAGCCTGGATACTGAGCAGAATTGTGCGGATCTGGAGAGCAGGCGACCAGTTGTTCTTCAAAACGTCCAAGCAGATGCGACCGAGCCTGTCGATGTTGGGGTGATAGATGCGAGTCAAGAAGCGTATCCGAGGTGGGCACATGGGGTAGTCGTCAGGGAGAAAGAGCTCGAGGTTGAACTTTCCACCTACCATGTTGTCAGTATACTGAGTCCTGTCGCGTGTCCTTGCACGTTGTCCGGGCTTGCTTACCTTCGTAGCAGCTTCCATCTGGTCCGTCCACCCAAACGTCGAAATATCTTGCGTTCTCGTCATGCGGCTCAGCCGAGATGCCTGGAACTGGCTCGTTCTGTAGCCTCTCCGTCTCTTTGATGATTCTCTTGGGAAGTGGTGCCGACATGTTTGCTCTTGCTTCGCTGAGTCAGGCTCTCTGGTTTGCGATCCTGAATCGCTGTTGGCTTATCGTAGCGTATTTTTGGTGGTATGCTAAAGGCTAGCTCGTCTTATGCTCGATGCCTTTCTGCGGTAGATGCCAGTGATACGTGCGCGTGAATGAAGAGTCGGGGGTTGGTGAGGTGGTGGTGGTGGTGGTGATGGTGGTGGTGGTGTTGTTGTTAAGTGAAATGGTGCAAGTTCGCCATCAATAGTTGGGTGAGGGACAACCTAAGCCTCCCCCACTTCGTCGTTCGTCACTGCCTGCGACTTTTCTGGGGCAAAGCACCGAAATGAATGGGACGAATTATTTGGCGCATGCATGACACCTGAACACACCATTCACTCTCTGCCTTTCCTTCATGGACCGCGAAATTACTTTACGAAACAATAACGCTCATTCACAATAATGGTCAACAAACCGCATGCGTCGCGTAACCACAAACCAGGGAGCAAGAAACCTCAGGCCAGCGCGAGTACTATAAACGGGGAGGACACCAGCTACATTGTCTTCGGCAACGAAAAGCCAAAGAAGGGCAAGCAGCCTGCACCAGAACCCGCTGGGAAAGGAAAAGCAAACGATGCGTCCGCAGCCGGCGCACAGCCCGAGGCAGAGAAGAAGCCAGACACCAGGACGTTGATCGCAGGCGCATCATGGACGGGCAAGCTGCCTCAGACCCTCTTCAACGAGCACTGTCAGAAACAACGATGGGAGAGGCCTGAATATACCGTACACAGAACACCGGGTGGATTCACTGGAGCGGTTCTCTTGCGACAGAAGAACCCAAAGACTAGCGAGATCACTGCATTGCCGCCAATCACACCGCCGAAGGACTATAACAAGGACCATGGTGTACAACCTAGTGCGGTGGAGGCAAGGCACTTCGCGGCCGCATATGCGTTGTTCAGAGTCAGTAACATGAAAAACATCCACATGATGCTGCCACCCCAGTACCGCGACCTGTGGAAAGGTGATTTCTTAGACTTGAAGAGCGAGGCCTTTGCACAAGGTCAAGGGTATCTGTACGAGGCAGATCCGTTCGCTGCGAAGAAAGCGTTCGACTTGGCCAAACTAGCGAAGGAGAAGGCCAGAGCGGACAAAGTCAAGGCTTCGGAGCAGGATAAGAAGGATCAAGTCGTCAGCCTGGACGGCCAGGTACAGTCCAAGCACATTCTGAAAGGATGGCAGAGGGTCCCCAAGGTCGAGATGGGAGGACGTACAAGAAGAGAAGTGGAGACACTTGTGAGAAATCAAGGAGTGTGGAATCCACATCAGATCAAGCTTAGCCCGCAGGCTACGAAGCAGATCGTGGAAGAGCTGTCAAATACTGGATTCAGGAAGAGCCATGTTGAAGAGGCTGCAGCTGCCTGTAAAGATCGCGAGGAATGTCTGGAGTGGCTTCTCATTCATGTTCCAGAGGACGATCTGCCCAAATGGGCGCTACCTGAGAACTATTCAGCGGGTGTCAGCATGGCAAGCAGCGATCTCAAGCGTGAAGGCAAGCTGAAGCGACTTGCAGCAAGTGGTTATGCGATGGACGTGTGCGCTCAAGTTTTGGATATTTGCAATGGCGACGAAGGCAAGGCGGCCGAGAACCTGCAGAAGAGACTTACAGGCGATGATGAAGATATTACAACGGCGATCCAAGAACCAGCAGATCTCGAGACCTGGAACGAAGAGCTAGAAACCCTCGCTGCTATCTTCGGTGAAAGGTTCAGCAAAACTGAGAAGGCATGCACTCTGACACTTGAACGACAAACGCCATCTAAGAAGCCCATCATCCTGCGCGCCCGTTCACCGATCAAAGGCTACCCCAACGTGGTGCCTATTCTCTCACTGGAAGCCGAATTACCCGCTTACATCAAACTGAGTATACTGAAGAACTGCCTAGCGCATTGCCAGGAGTCATTGCTAGGCGAACAAATGCTATTCAGTATTGTGGACTGGATCGAGACCGAGATCCCAAATATCATGAACCGTCCGGGACGACTAAGTGAGATCGCAAGTGCTGCAACTACTTTTGTCGAGCCTGCGGCTGCTCGTGCGCCGACAACACAAAAACCACGCAGACATCCCAGGCCTATCGCATGGACACCCGCCACCCAAGGAAGCCAACGCATCCTTGCAGAGTGGACCGCCAGACAAGAGCTGCCGGACCAGAAGAAGATGTTGCAAGCCAGACAGAATCTGCCAGCTTGGAAACTACAAGACAAGATCGTGGAAGCTGTGACGAAAAATCAAGTTACTATCATTTCAGGCGAGACTGGTTCTGGAAAATCGACACAGAGTGTGCAGTTTATTCTAGACGACCTCATCAAGCGCAGCTTTGGTGACCAGGCCAACATCATCTGCACACAGCCCAGGCGTATCAGTGCTCTGGGCCTGGCGGACAGAGTTGCGGATGAGCGATGTGTGCGAGTTGGTGACGAAGTTGGTTATGCCATCCGCGGTGAATCTAAGCAGAAGTCAGGAACGACAAAGATCTGCTTCGTGACCACCGGTGTGCTGCTCCGAAGGCTACAGACTTCTGGTGGTAGCTCAGACGATGTATTGCGCAGCTTGGCTGACGTGAGCCATGTTGTGATCGATGAAGTTCACGAGCGCAGTCTCGACACAGACTTCTTGCTTGTACTCCTCAGAGATGTTCTCAAGAAAAGGAAGGACCTCAAGCTCGTTCTTATGAGTGCTACTCTCGACTCGGCCACTTTCGAATCGTACTTCAGAGGAATGGCGTCTGTCGGCCAAGTCGAGATTGAAGGTCGCACACACCCTGTCACGGACGTCTACCTGGATGAGATCCTCCAAGCAACTGGCTTTGGTGGCATGCCTGCCGAAGACGAGACTCAGTCAGTTGTCGATTCTGTCCTTGACAACGAGTCTAGGAACGGCTCGAAGGTTGACCCAAGGACAATTACCACGGCCCTGAGAGCAGTTGGTACAAGAATCAATTACGACCTGCTAGCGCAGACCGTCCAAGTCATCGATTACGGACTTGGTGAGGAAGAGGGCGGTATCTTGATTTTCCTCCCTGGTGTTGCAGAGATCGACCAGGCACTACGAGCGCTGCGCGATATGCCAGGCTTGCATGCCCTCCCTCTACATGCCTCCTTGCAAAGTGTCGAGCAGCGTCGCGTCTTCCAAAAGCCTCCACGCGGCTTGCGCAAGGTCATTGCAGCAACAAACGTAGCAGAAACGTCCATCACCATTGATGACATTGTTGCTGTAATCGACACGGGTAGAGTCAAGGAGACCAGCTTCGACCCTGCTAACAACATGGTCAAGCTTGCGGAGGTCTGGGCTTCTCGTGCGGCTTGTAAGCAACGAAGAGGTCGTGCTGGTCGAGTAAGGCCCGGAACTTGCTACAAGCTCTTTACACGCAGTCAAGAGGCGAAGATGGACGAGAGACCTGAGCCTGAAATCAGAAGAGTGCCACTTGAGCAGCTCTGCTTGTCCGTCAAGGCTATGGGCGTTGCAGATGTCCCCTCGTTCCTCGCTTCTGCGTTGACACCTCCCGAGAGTCTTGCAGTCGATGGCGCTTTGCGACTGCTCGGCCGCATGGGCGCTTTGGACGATACTGAGCTGACTGCGCTGGGTCGCCATCTATCTATGATCCCAGCCGACTTGCGTCTTGGCAAGCTTATGGTGTACGGTGCCGCTTTTGGATGCCTGGAGGCATGCTTGACGATTGCTGCTATCCTGACAGTCAAGAGTCCTTTCATCAGCCCACAGCCTAAACGCGAGGAATCAAAGGCAGCCAGGACAACGTTCGGTGGCGGGCTTGGAGATCTCATCTGTGACCTGAGAGCATACGAGGAGTGGGCCTCCCGCCGCGCGGCAGGCGAGCGCACATCTGCGCTGCGTAGATGGTGCGACGACAATTTCCTCCACAACCAAACACTCATGGACATCTCGACCAACCGCACGCAGTACCTGTCCAGCTTGAAAGAGACCGGTTTCCTCCTCTCCACCTACTCCCCCAACTCCCCAGCCGCAGAGTCCTACAACCGCTACAACACCAACGACACCCTACTCCGCGCGCTAGTCGCAGGCTCTTTCCAACCGCAACTCGCACGCATCGACTTCCCCGACAAGAAATACGCCGCGTCGTCCTCAGGCGCTGTCGAACTCGACCCCGAGGCCCGCACCATCAAATTCTTCAACGAAGAGAACGGCCGCGTCTTCATCCACCCGAGCTCCACGCTCTTCGGCGCGCAGAATTTCCCGGGCAACAGCGTGTACATGTCGTACTTCACCAAGATGGCCACCAGCAAGGTCTTCATCCGCGACTTGACGCCGTTCAACGTGTACAGTCTGTTGATGTTTGGTGGACCAATCGGTATTGATCCCCAAGGTCGTGGGCTGGTTGTTGATGGCTGGGTGAGGTTGAGGGGTTGGGCTAGGATTGGAGTGTTGGTTAGTAGGTTGAGGATGATGCTTGATGAGCTTTTGGCGAGGAAAGTGGATGAGCCTGGGGTGGACTTGGGTGGTAGTGATATTGTTGGTGCTGTTAGGAAGCTTGTTGAGCTTGATGGGCTGGATAGGTGAGCGGGTTGATGTGACTTTTCTCGAGATACCCTGATGACGGAGATAGATGATATATGGAATTAGAGCTCTCAGCACCCTGGCAAATGCTTCATAAATCCTAAGGAAATATACGACGCATATTCAAACCTTACGCACGGGGTACTAATAAATGTAGTCATACAGACGGGTCCAATCCTTTCCAGATGGAACTCCCCTTCCAGACTTGCACAACAGGTAAATAAGATGGGCGTTTCAACTTTCGTGATCCAATAGTTTATGGAGAACATCTACTTGCCAACCGTCAAAAACAACCTATCACCAACATCGCCCAAACCAGGCTTGATCATGCCCTTCTCATCCGTCTCCGCATCGACGCCACCAACCCAAAGCTCAACACCCTGCGGCCAGATTTCAGAAGCCTTTTGCAAACCCGCCTGGCTCGCAAGAACAGACACGGCAATAATCCGCGGCACGCCCCAGTCACGCAGGGTGTCGATGGCCGCGCAGACGGTCGAGCCGGTGGCGATGATGGGGTCGATGACGATGGCGAGGTCGGGCACCTTTGACTCGCCACCGACTTTGTGGTAGGGGAGGTTGTTGTAGTACTCCACGGGGTCGAGGGTGGTTTTCTCGCGGTACATTCCCAGGTGGTGGATTGGCACGGGTTCGGGAAGGAGAGACTGCAGGGCGTCGACCATGGAGAGGCCGGAGCGGAGGATGGGCACCAGGCAGACTGTGGCGGGGGAGATGGATTCTGTTTTGTAT
>Ga0265797_10007805_pt1 | contig 14469 bp, 15 predicted proteins | sample P2T30metagenome_FD_192433 | JGI IMG/M metagenome (GOLD analysis project Ga0265797, IMG submission 192433) | Plant litter microbial communities from East Loma Ridge, Irvine, California - P2 T30 | ecosystem: Environmental > Terrestrial > Plant litter > Unclassified | place: USA: California... | reverse complement strand
TCAGCGGCTGGGTCAGCGCTGGCGTATCCTGCTCGTTGTGGCCCAGCTTGCGGTAGCAGATGATGTCGACCACGACGTCCTTGCCGAATTCGGCGCGGTAGTCGAGCGCGATCTGGCTGGCCAGCACCACGGCTTCAGGATCGTCGGCGTTGACGTGCAGCACCGGCGCTTCGATCATCTTGACCACGTCCGAGCAGTACAGCGTCGAACGGGCGTCGCGCGGGTCAGAGGTGGTGAAGCCGATCTGGTTGTTGATGACGATGTGGACCGTGCCGCCGGTGCCGTAGCCGCGCGTCTGCGCCAGGTTCAGGGTTTCCATGACCACGCCCTGGCCGGCGAATGCAGCATCGCCGTGCACCAGGATCGGCAGCACTTCCTTGCCCTTCTTGTCGCCGCGACGCATCATGCGCGCCTTGACCGAGCCTTCGACGACCGGGTTGACGATCTCGAGGTGAGAAGGATTGAAAGCAAGTGACAGGTGGACCGGGCCGCCCGGGGTGGTGATGTCGCTCGAGAAGCCCTGGTGGTACTTGACGTCGCCAGCCGGCAGGTCGTCGGCGTGCTTGCCTTCGAATTCTTCGAACAGGTCGGCCGGGCTCTTGCCCAGGGTATTGACCAGCACGTTCAGGCGGCCGCGGTGGGCCATGCCGATGACAATTTCTTGCACACCTTTTTCACCGGCGCGCTGGATTACTTCGTCGATCGAGGCGATGAACGATTCACCGCCTTCGAGCGAGAAGCGCTTGGCGCCGACGTACTTGGTGTGCAGGTAGCGTTCCAGGCCTTCGGCCGCGGTCAGGCGTTCGAGGATGTGCTTTTTCTTTTCTGCGCTGAAGGTCGGGGTCGAACGGATCGACTCCAGACGCTCTTGCAGCCAGCGCTTTTCGGTCGGGTCGCTGATGTACATGAACTCGGCGCCGATCGAACGGGTGTACGTGTCACGCAGCATGTTCAGGATGTCGCGCAGAGGCGCGGTTTCCTGACCGAAATAGGTATTGCTGATGTTGAAGACGGTATCCATGTCGGCTTCGGTGAAGCCGTAGAAGCCTGGATCGAGTTCTGGCAGAGGTGGACGTTCCTGGCGCTGGAGCGGATCCAGGTTGGCCCAGCGCGAACCGAGGTAGCGGTAGGCGGCGGTAATCTGGGTAACGGCGACGCGCTTGCGGCCCAATTCAGAGTCGGCGGATGCGACCACGGTACGGATCGGGCCCTGCTTGGCGCGCTCGGCGAACGAAGCGATGACCGACGAGTGAACCACGTCGGGACGGCACGAGCCATCGACGGCCGGCACGTGCTGCATCTGGTCGAAGTAGGCGCGCCAGTTTTCGGGCACCGAGGTCGGATTGTCCAGATAGGCTTCGTACAACTCTTCCACGTACGGCGCATTACCGCCGAACAGGTATGAGTTGGCGTTATATTGTTGCATCATTCTTGCTCACCTTTCTTTTCGCGCTTCGCGAGGTTTGGGCGGGTTGTTTAACCTTCCGCGGCACGGCCTGACCGGTTAGCGGATTGCACTTCGAGACATCAAGTTGTGGGGGAAGGACTTTTCGAAACAGAAATCTTGTGCAAAATCCTGCCTATTTGCGTTGAGTATTGTAACGCATCATGTCATGCAGGGCAGGTCGGCAAACCAGAAATTATTTATTTCAAAATGTGAGCGCCGATCAGGTCAATCCAGAAAATTTGAACTGACGAGTTGACCATGTAAATGATAATCGTTATCATTTACAAATGGACTCGACCTTGCCTTCCCCACCCCACGGCGCCCTGCCCGGCGCGCGCCGCGCCCTGTGGCTCAAGCAGCTGCACACCTGGCACTGGATCAGTTCCGCGATCTGTCTGATGGCCATGCTGCTGTTCAGCTTTACCGGCCTGACCCTGAACAACGCCACCCTGATCGAAGCCAGCCCCCAGGTCACGCGCCTGAAAGCCAGCCTGCCCGAACCGCTGCGCACTCAGCTGCGCGCCTGGGCCGAAGAACACGCCGACGCCGAAGTGCCGCTGCCGAGCGAATTGGCGGACTGGACCAATCGCGCCTTCCCGGTCGATGTGCGCGGCGTGCGCGCCGAATGGACCGAGGACGACGCCTACATCGCCCTGCCGCGTCCGGGCGGCGACGCCTGGCTGCGCATCGCGGTCGATGGCGGCGCCGAATACGAGCGCACCGACCGCGGCTGGATCTCGTGGCTGAACGACCTGCACAAGGGCCGCAACACTGGCGCAGCCTGGAGCTGGTTCATCGATTTCTTCGCCGTCGCCTGCCTGGTGTTCTGCATCACCGGCTTTCTGATCCTGAAATTCCACGCCGCCAAGCGGCCGTCGACCTGGCCGGTGGTGGGATTTGGCATCGTGCTGCCGGCTCTGCTGGCCCTGCTGTTCGTACATTGATTTCCCGCGCATTTCCTCACTGAAAGAGAAAACCAAGAATGAAACTGTCCAACACGCTGTCCCGCTCACTTGTGCTGACCCTGCCGCTGGCGTCGGGCTGGGCCATGGCCGCCGATCTGTCGGTCAAGTTCGACCTGCCGCAACTGAACGTGGCCGAGTACCACAAGCCCTACGTCGCGATCTGGATCGAGCGCGCCGACCAGAGCATTGCGTCCAACCTGGCGCTGCTGTACGACGTCAAGAAGAAGGACAAGGCCGGCGAGAAATGGGTCAAGGACCTGCGCACCTGGTGGCGCAAGGCCGGGCGCGAGGCCAGCTTGCCGATCGACGGCGTCAGCGGCGCCACCCGCGCGGCGGGCAGCCACAGCATGAGCTTCAACGGCGCCCGCAACGGACTGGATAAATTGCCGGCCGGCGAATACAAGCTGGTGATCGAAGCGGCGCGCGAGGCCGGCGGACGCGAACTGGTGAAGCTGCCGTTCAACTGGGCCGGCAAGGGCAAGCTGGCGGCCAGCGCCAGCGGCAAGGAAGAGCTGGGCGCGGTCTCGCTGCAAATCCAATAACCAGACAATAAACGGAGAACCCATGAACGCAAGCAAACTGAAACTGGCGGCGCTTGGCCTGGCCCTGGCCGGCCTGTCGCTCAGCGCCCAGGCGCACCGCGGCTGGCTGCTGCCGAGCAGCTCGATGGTCGAAGCCAGGGAAGCCTGGGTCACGCTCGACGGCGCGATCTCGGAAGGCCTGTTCGAATTTCACCACGTGCCGCTGCGCCTGGACGGCTTGAGCATCACCGATCCGGATGGGGTGACCACCCCGGCCAGTGGCGCCGTGCTGGGCAAGTACCGCAGCACCATCGATGTGCGCTTGCCGAAGGACGGCACGTATCGCCTGGCGATCGTCAACAACAATCTGTTCGGCAGCTACAAGCTCAACGGCGAAACCAAGCGCTTCCGCGGCGCCGAAGGCAGCCCCGGCGTGCAGGTGCCGGCCGGCGCCACCGACGTCGAGACCAGCACCACCCATTCGCGCCTGGAAACGTTCGTATCGGCCAACAGCACCAGCGAAGGCGCTCTCAAGCCGAGCGGCGTCGGCCTGGAACTGGTGCCGGTCACCAATCCGACCGACCTGCGCGCAGGCGAACCGGTTCGCTTGCGCTTCCAGCTCGACGGCAAGCCGCTGGCCAACTTCCCGTTCAGCATGGTGCCGGGCGGCGTCAGGTATCGCGGCACGCTGGGCGAACTGCGCTTTACCACCGATGCCAAGGGCGAAGCCAGCTTCACGGTGCCAAGCGCAAACATGTACTGGCTCAGCGCCAAGTATCCGTTCGAGGCCGGCAAAGGCCGTCCGGAACCGGGCGTGCGACGCTATACCTACGCGGCAACGCTCGAAGTGCTGCCGCAGTAAGGAGGCCGGATGCGCGACGTGATCGTTCCATTTGATGTCGACACGGCCTTGCCGCCCGGCGGCAGCAGCTTGTATGCGACCTCGGGCCGGACCATGGGCACCGGCTGGTCGGCGCGCATGATGCTGCCGCCGGGCGCCGACGGCGACGCTTTAGGGCGCGCACTGCAGGCCGAACTGGACGAAATCGTTGCGCAAATGAGTCACTGGGACAGCGACTCGCTGCTGTCGCGTTATAACAACGCCGCCGCCGGCAGCTGGCATGACTTGCCGGCGCAGTTCCATGAAGTTGCCGCATACGCGCTGGCGCTCGCGCAGGATAGCGGCGGCGCCTACGACCCGGCCGCCGGCCAACTGGTGACACTGTGGGGTTTCGGCCCGCATGCACGCTACGACCAGGCCGGCTTCTGCGCGCCCGACAGCCTGGCCATCGACGCCCTGCTCGCGCGCCGCGCCGGGCGCCGGCCGCAACTCGACCGCGCGGCGCGGCGCCTGCTGCAGCCGGGCGCGGCGATGCTCGATTTTTCGTCGATCGCCAAAGGCTACGCGGTCGACCGCATGGCCGCCTGCCTGCAAGGACGCAGCGTGCGCCATTTCCTGGTCGAAGCCGGCGGCGAATTGCGCGGCGAAGGAGTCAGGCACGATGGCCAGCCATGGTGGGTCGAGATCGAAGGCGTGCCTGAGGCAGGCGCGCAGAGCGCGCAGCCGCTGGTCGCCCTGCACGGCCTGGCAATCGCCACCTCGGGCGACTACCGCCAGTATTTCGAGCATGGCGCACGGCGCGCTGCGCACACGCTCGATCCGCGCACCGGCAAGCCGGTCGCCAACGATGTCGCCTCGGTGACGGTGCTGGCCAGCACCTGCATGGCGGCCGACGCGCTGTCGACCGCCCTCACGGTGATGGGGCCAGAGGCCGGCATCGAATTCGCCGAGGCGCGCTCGATTGCAGCGCGCTTCCTGGTGCGCTCGCCTGGCGGCCTGAGCGAAATTGTCTCGCGCGCCTGGGCCGCGCTGCGCCAGGCATGACGCTCGACCCGCTACGCTGGGGCGGCGCGCTGGCGCTGTCTGCCACCTACCTGGCCATGTGCCTGGCGATCTGGCGCGCGCGGCTGGCGCTGGCCGCAGCGGGCGCGGCCGGCGCGCCGGCCGACTGGCTGATCGTGCACGCCAGCCAGACCGGCAGCGCCGAACACCTGGCCGAACGCACCGTTGCCACGCTCGCGCTGGGCGGCCTCAAGGCGCGCGCAGTGTGCATGTCGACCCTCGACGCAGCCACCCTGGCCGCAAGCAACCGCATCCTGTTCATCTGCAGCACCTACGGCGAAGGCGACCCGCCCGACAGCGGCGCCCGCTTCGCCGGCCAGACCATGGGCGGCCTGCCCGACCTGTCGCAACTGCACTACGCCGTGCTGGCGCTGGGCGACGCTACCTACGACAGCTTCTGCGGTTTCGGGCGTGCGCTCGACGGCTGGCTGGTAGCGCGCGGCGCGACCGCCCTGTTCGACCGGATCGACGTCGACCGCGGCGCGCCTTCGGCCCTGGCCGAATGGCAGCACCACCTGAGCCATATCGCCGGCACCGTCGACGCGCCCGACTGGGAAGCGCCGGCCTACGACGAATGGCGCATCACCGGCCGCACGCTGGCCAACCCCGGCAGCGCCGGCGCGCCGCTGTACCGGCTGGCGCTGGCGCCGCTGTCCGGCGCCCTGCCCGCGTGGCAAGCGGGCGACCTGGCGCAAGTGAGCGCGCCGCGCGACCCGGCGCATCCACGCGAATACTCGATCGCCTCGACGCCGAACGAAGGCCATCTGGGCTTGCTGGTGCGCCTGCAGCGGCGCGCCGACGGCACGCCGGGCGCGGCATCGGGATGGCTGTGCAGCGAGGCCCAGCAAGGCGACATCATCCGGCTGCGGGTGCGCGCGCATGCCCGTTTCCGGCTCGGCGAGAACGCGTATCGGCCCTTGATCGCGATCGGCAACGGCAGCGGCCTGGCCGGGCTGCGCGCCTTGCTCAAGACCCGCATCGACGCCGGCGAACGGCGCAACTGGCTGCTGTTCGGCGAACGCAACGCCGCGCACGACTTCCTGTGCCGGGATGAACTGCAGGCGTGGCGCGACGATGGCGCGCTGGCGCGGCTCGACCTTGCTTTTTCGCGCGACGGCGACGGCGACGCGCTGCGCTACGTCCAGCATCTGCTGCTGCAGCACAGCGACGTGCTGCGGCGCTGGGTGGGCGACGGCGCGGCGATCTATGTGTGCGGCAGCCTGCAGGGCATGGCCGGCGGTGTGCACGAGGCCTTGAACAGCGTGCTCGGGGCTGATGTCGTCGAGCGCCTGCTCGAGGACGGGCGCTACCGGCGCGATGTCTACTGAAGACCCGTCCCGCCAGCTTGCAAGCACACTGCGGGGCTCGGCTCTTTGCAATCCCGGCAATAATTCACTATATTGGCGACGAGCTCCTGTAACTCTTCGTTAGGAAACCATGTACGCCCTGTCGCTTGCGCTGTCGGTCCTGTCCCTGCTCACCGTCTGGATGATGGTGACCGTCTTCATCCTGCCGCCGCTGGCTTTCTATACCGGCTACAAAGCGTACCAGGCGCGGCGCCGCCGGCCGGGCCCGCGCAGCGTGATAAGAACCCTGGTGTCGGCGCTGCCCATGGTGCTGTCGGTCGCGGTCTTCGCGCTGATCCTGACCATGATTAACACCGGCTACCAGGCTTAGCCGTTTTCAAGCGAAACGCATCCGGTACCAGACCAGCCCAAGCAGCTCATACACCGCATACCATGAACGGCGCATGCCCTCCGCGCTCGGCAGCCAGGCGCGCATGCCCCTGGCCTGGCCAGTGAAGAACATGGTCGGCGCATCGATTACCTGCAGCCCGGCGCGCTCGAACACGGCGCGGGCGCGCGCCATGTGCATCGCATCGGTCACCAGAAGCACGCGCGTGACGCCATCCTTCTTCAGCAGCGCGGCGCTGTAGCTGGCGTTTTCGCCGGTATCGCGCGATTGCCCCTCGACCCACCTGACCGGCACCCCGAAATCTTCGCGCAGCGCCGTGGCCATCGCATCGGCCTTGGTATAAGCGCGATCGTCAAGCGCTGCATCGCTGCCGCTGGAACCATTGCCACCGCTCACCAGCAGCGGCAGCCCGGTGCGCCGCTGCAAGTGGGCCGCATAGCGCAGGCGCGCCAGGGCGATGTAGTCGGGAATGTCGCGCGCGCCGTACTCGGGCGCCGCCTGCAGCCGTCCTGCAGCGAGCACGACAATTGCCCCGGCGCCGGCGTTCTCGGGCGCCAGCAGTGGCGTGGTCATGCGCTCGAGCGGCTTGACGAAAAAGCTGGCGCCGGCGTTGCTGGACAGGATCGCCAGCGCCGCCAGTCCGCTGCCGGCAATGATGCGCCCGGCGCGCGGCCACCAGCGCCAGAGCGCCAGGCCGACGGCGATCACGAAGAACAGGCTGGTGGGCGGAAGAATGAGGTCGCGCGGAATGGCGTTGAGTAGATTGAGCACGGGTCGATGGTCGTGGGTGGTGGTGCAGGATGCAAGCGTGCTGAGTAGACGACAAGAATTATGATAACGTCAAGCACCATTTCAGATTGATAAGCCGGCCCGCAATGAAAACTACGCTACCGATCATCCTGCTGGCACTGCTGGCAGGCGCCAGCGCCACTGCCAGCGCAGACCAGCCGCGCGTCATCATCAAGTGCAGCGCCAAAGGCGGCGATTGCCAGAACAAGGATGCGCCAGCCGGGAAGCCGTTGCTGCCGCCAGACCAGCCCGGGGATGCGCAGATGAGCTCGATGGCAGCGCCGATGATGATCTCGCCGCCGTCACTGGCCGCCGGGTCGATGCCGCCCACGCCGTCGGCGCCGCCCGCGTTAGCTGCACCTTCTGCGCCTTCTGCGCCTTCTGCGCCAGCTGTGCCAGCTGTGGCGCCAGTTGCGGCGCCAGCTGCACACGCTGTCGTCCAGATCCCGGACGCCGCGCACGCCGCCTGCGCCAGGCGCAAGAACGGCAGCAAGGTCACCGTCAAGCTGGGGCCGAAGGAAAGCATGGCCGGCGTCTGCAAAAAGGAAGGCGGCAAGATGCGCTTCCGGCTGCGCCATCACCGCAGCGTCAGTTGAACGCGGTGCGCCTCGGATGGTTCCCCACAGCGCACGCTTGAAATTCGTAACGTTAGCAAACTGATTAGAATGGTCTGATCCGTTTCATGCCTGCGGAGGGCGCATGTTCGATCTCGATCTGCCTTGGTGGGAATTCATCTTGCGCGGCGCCATCGTCTACTGTGCGCTGCTGCTCATGATGCGCCTGTCCGGCCGGCGCACCGTCGGCCAGTTCACCCCGTTCGATCTGCTGGTGGTGATGCTGCTGTCCGAGGCGGTTTCGAACTCGATGAGCGGCGGCGACGACTCGCTGATCGGTGGCCTGATCATCGCAGCCACGCTCCTGGCGCTGACGATGCTGGTCGCCTTCCTGACCTCGCGTAGCGAGCGCATCGAAAAGTTTGTCGACGGCAGCCCGGTGCTGATCGGGCGCGACGGCGTATTCTTCGACAACGTGCTGAAAAACTGCCGCCTGTCGCAAGGCGACGTCGAGGAAGCCCTGCGCGAAGCCGACTGCCCGCGCCCGCACATGAAATGCGCGTTCCTGGAAGCAGACGGCCGCATCAGCATCATGCGCAACCCGTCGTAACAACCCCACACCTCTAGTGCGTTTGCCGTATTCACGTTGCTGAACTGACGAGGTTTCTAGACGGCTTTTGACCGCCCGTACCGTGTGGGCGGTCGCTTCTTGCTGTGCTAATTTTTTTGGGCGGCGCTTCCACCGGAGGCGCGCTTGGATCCTTTCCTAATCAGGAGGTATGCCATGAACAAAGCCCACACTCTGCCCAGGCTGGCTGCGCTAGCCCTGGCGGCGTCCACCCTGCTCGGCGCCACGGCGAGCCAGGCCGAACCTGTCACTTACCGCGCCGTGGCCAGCGGCCCCGCCGAGGACCCGCCCAACGGTTCACCCGGCTCGAGCATTTCGACCTTCGAAATCGACGACATGATGCTGCGCGCCGAGGTGCCGTTCCGCAATCTCAGCAGCCCGACCATCAGCGCCCATATCCACTGCTGCACCGTGGATGCGTTCCGTGGCGTGGCGCAGATAGCGATCGCGCTGGCCGACTTTCCCCTGCAGGTAACAGGTGGCGACTACAGCAGCAGCTTCGACCTGGGCGACGCCGCGATCTACGATCCTGCCTTTCTGGCGGCCTACGGCGGCACGCCGCAACTGGCCAGCGGCGCCCTGATCGATGCCTTCAATGCCAACCAGGCCTACCTCAACATCCACAGCGAACGTTATCCGAACGGGGAAATCCGCGGCTTCACGGTCGCGGCGCCGATCCCGGAACCGGCCACCTGGGGCATGCTGGGACTGGGCCTGGGCATGCTGGCGCTGCTCGGCCGGCGCCGCCTTACGCTGCCGGCGAACTTGCAGGCGAAGTTGCAGACCTAGCGGGTGCGCGCTGCGCCAGCAGCCTGCCCCAGGCCGGGATCGCCGCGCGCCAGAAATCGTCGCGCGTCGAGCCCGGTCCCAGGGCAGCGTCGCGCATGTCCAGTTCCAGGAACCCGGCTGCGTTCAGCAGCACCGCCAGCGCGGCCGGCTCGTCGCCCGCCGTCACTGCCAGCGCGCCGGTCTGTTTCGATAATTTTTCGCCATTCGCGTTGCGCACCACCGGCACATGCAGGTAGCGCGGCGTCGGCGCGCCGAGCAGGCGCTGCAGGTAGATCTGGCGCGGCGTCGAGTCCAGCAAATCCGCCCCGCGTACCACATCGGTCACGCCCTGCTCCCAATCGTCGACCACCACCGCCAGCTGATAGGCCCAGAAGCCGTCGGCGCGCTTGAGGACGAAGTCGCCCGAGTCGCGTTCGAGATGCTGGGTAACCGTGCCGGCGAAGCGATCGATGAAGCTGACCTCGTCGTGCCCGGCATCGGGCACGCGCACGCGCAGGCTGCGCAGCGTGCGGCCGGGGCCGAGCCCGTGGCGGCAAGTGCCGGGATAGATGGCGGCGCCGTCGGGTGCGAAGCCGAGGCGCGAGTCGGCAATCTCGCGCCGGTTGCAGCCGCAGGGGTAGGTGTTTTGGGCAATGCGCGCGGCCGCGGCCTGGTAGCGGTCCTTGCGCCGGCTCTGCCAGACGACCTCGCCGTCGGCGTGCATGCCGAGTGCGTCCAGCAGCGCCAGCATGCCCTCGGCCGCGCCGGCCACGCTGCGGCCTTCGTCGATGTCTTCGATGCGCACCAGCCAGGCGCCGTCGTGGAATTTCGCGTCGAGGTAGCTGGCCATGGCCGCGACCAGCGAGCCGGCGTGCAAGGGGCCGCTCGGCGATGGGGCGAAGCGGCCGACGTAGGGGCCGGGGCGGGGGCGGAGCTGCGGGGAAGTCACTTGCGGGAATCGGGTCGTTGCATTCAAGGCGAGCACCTTAGCACAGGCGGCGCCCGCCGGCGGGCGCCGGCCAGGGTCCCCATGGCTTGACTATTTGAGCGCGTTCTTCTCGTGGCTGGCGATGATGCCGGTCACCTGCTGCACCACCTCATTCGGCACCGCGAGCGCCAGCTGGTAATGCACGATCTCGAAACCGCTCTTTGTCTTGCGCATCACGCCACTGGCCACGCAGGGACCCATGTTCTCGGTTTCCAATTGCTCGTCGAACCAGATCAGCGATTTGTCGGCCGACGCGTACACATTGCGTTTGGTGGCCTTGAAGGTCCACGCCTTCTTGGCGTCGAAATACGGGGTCGACCACTTCTTGAATTCGTCGCGGGTCCAGACCTCGGTGCGGTCGGTGCCGATATAGACGCCATCCCTGGCGATCTTGTCGAAGTAGCGCATGCGCGTGTTGGCGGCATCCAGATGCCAGCCATCGAGGAAGGTGTTGACCTCGCGCGTCAGGGCGGCATCGGTCGCGGCGTGGGAGCTGCCGAGCATGCTCAGGAACAGGAAACAGGCGGTCAGGAAGCGCTTCACGAAGGTCCTTTAGGTTGGATTATTGTGTAGATATTGTACACACCGACAGGCGGCGAATCATGCAAATTGGAACGCCGTCGCCCTTACCCGCTGGGCATGAAATGCAGCTGTTCAGCCAGGATTAACGATTCATTCAACGCGTACGGTTACAGTCTGTCGCTCTGCAACCAACGCACACCGAGCGATGAAAGCCTGGCCCTTGAGCACCCTCGCCCTCGTGGCCGCTCCTCTTCTCGCGGTTCAGCCAGAGTCGATCGACACCGTGCGGGAAGACCCATTTGCCCTGGCCGAAGAGCGCCGGCCGGCATCGATCCTGGTTGCGCGTCCACATGACGAGGCGGTCAGGCAAGCAATCCGGGATACCCTGGCCGAGCGCCCGGATGGCGTCTTGTCTGCGAGCAGCCCCGCGCTCAGCGGCGGCGCGTATCACGAATTTGCGCGCCAGTTCTCCGCGGCCCGAAAGACGCACTGCCTGGGCCCCGATCCGCTCAAGCATCAGCCGCACAGTATTGAAACCAGAAACTGGACGTTCGGCGTGGGCGGCCTGCTCGCTGCGCCGTTCTGGGCGGCGGCTATCGTACGTGGCAAATGCAACTGGCGCTAGTCGAGCAGCGCTGCGCTGATCTGCGCTGCCAACGCCAATGCCAGCGGTGCCTCAGCGATGCAATTCGCCCGAGCGCTCCGGTTGATACTCGATGTCGTGCACGGTCGCTTCGAAGGTGGCGCCATCGGGACGTTGCCAAGTGATGCTGCTGCCGACACGCAGCCCCAGCAAGGCCGTGCCCACGGGCGTGAGCACCGACAGCTGCTGGTCGCTGTCATGCATGTCCTTCGGATAGCTCAGCGTCATCGTGACCTCCTGGTCCGACCCGCTAAAGGTAAAGCGCACGCGCGAATTCATGGTCACGACGTCGGACGGCATCTCCCAGGGTTCGACCATTTCGGCGCGGTCGAGTTCGCTCATCAGCGCGTCACGCGCATTGGCCTGGACGGCGGGCAGGCGGTCGAGGATACGTTCGAGGCGGTCGAGGTCGAGCCAGGATACGGTAATCGATGGTTTCATTGTGTTACTCCACGGTGAGGCCGAATGATGGCCGTGACTTGAAGCCGGCGCTTGGCCGGCGCTACGGTGCGATGGAGGTGGCCCGGGAGGACGGGTAGGCGGCAGCCGGCCCGTGGTTCCTCACCGAGCCCGGGAAAGCCGGGCGACGTGATGAACGATGAAGTGTGCCGCTCGGCATGAGAATGCGGCATGCCGGCAACTGCCCGCGCACGCGCTCGCCACGCCGGGATGCAGGCGTGCGAGGGTGCGACGAGTTGGCAGTCGAGATAATGTCATGGCGGACGACGAAGGTGAAGACCCAGTATAGTCCGCCAATTGCGAAAGCGCCATCATGCGGGGGCATATTGCCTGCAAAGGCAGTCCGACGACGCCTTGACGGCCTCGGGCAGCAGCCGCCAATCCCCCGTCGGTGCTGCCCCCGTTTGATGATCTGACCGCATTACCGCCGACCACGTTTGCGCTGGCTGATCGGCCGAGGCCGTTAGATGCCCGAGCAGACGAAAAAAAAGCGGGCCGCAGCCCGCTTTCGCTCAACCGGAGCGCCTTGCGGCGCGCGCTGATTAACGCTTGTCGATACCTGGCACGTCGCGCACCGTCGAGCCGACGAACAGCTGACGTGGACGACCGATCTTCTGCTCTGGATCGGCGATCATTTCGTTCCACTGGGCGATCCAGCCGATGGTGCGGGCCATGGCGAAGATGCCGGTGAACAGCGAGACCGGGATGCCCAGGGCCGATTGCACGATGCCCGAGTAGAAGTCGACGTTCGGGTAGAGCTTGCGCGAGACGAAGTATTCGTCGTTGAGCGCAATCTTTTCCAGTTCCATCGCCAGCTTGAACAGCGGGTCATCCTGCAGGCCCAGCTCTTCCAGCACTTCGTGGCAGGTTTCGCGCATCAGCTTGGCGCGCGGGTCGAAGTTCTTGTAGACGCGGTGACCGAAGCCCATCAGCTTGACGCCCGAGTTCTTGTCCTTGACCTTCTCGATGAAGGCCGGGATGTTCTCGACGGTGCCGATTTCTTTCAGCATGTTCAGCGCCGCTTCGTTGGCGCCGCCGTGGGCAGGGCCCCACAGGCAGGCGATGCCGGCAGCGATACAGGCGAACGGATTCGCGCCCGACGAACCGGCCAGACGGACGGTCGAGGTCGATGCATTCTGCTCGTGATCCGCGTGCAGGATCAGGATACGGTCGAGGGCGCGCACCAGCACGTCATTGACCTTGTACTCTTCGCACGGGTTACCGAACATCATGTACATGAAGTTGGCGCTGTACGACAGGTCGTTGCGCGGGTACATGAACGGCTGGCCGACGTTGTACTTGTACGCCATGGCGACCAGGGTCGGCAGCTTGGCGATCAGGCGGATGGCCGAGATTTCGCGCTGCTTGGCATCGTTGATGTCGAGCGAGTCGTGGTAGAACGACGCCAGCGCGCCGACGGTACCAACCAGCACCGACATCGGGTGCGCATCACGGCGGAAGCCACGGAAGAAGAACTGCATCTGCTCGTGGATCATCGTGTGCTTGGTCACGGTGTCGCTGAACTGTTCTTTTTGGGCGGCGTTCGGCAGTTCACCGTTGAGCAGCAGGTAGCAGGTTTCCAGGAAGTCGCAGTTGACAGCCAGTTGCTCGATCGGGTAGCCGCGGTACAGCAGCTCGCCCTTGTCACCGTCGATGTAGGTGATGCTCGAGTTGCAAGCGGCGGTCGACATGAAGCCAGGATCGTAGGTGAACTTGCCGGTCTGGCCGTACAGCTTGCGGATGTCGATGACGTCCGGGCCGATGGTGCCCTTGTAGATCGGCATGTCGACCGACGGGCTGCCGTCCGAGAACGACATGGTGGCTTTGGTATCAGAGATATTCATGGCACTTCCTTCTTGTGGGAGTGGGTTCTACAAAATAAAACGAAACCTTACGTGATCCGGCCTCCACACGGCGGCCGGATCAAAATTTCGCTTACGCTTGCCGCAGCTTCGCCAGCAAGGCGCGCACATGCGGCAGGTCGACATCGCCCTCGGGCTCTACACGTCCCAGGAGCAGATCCATCAGCGGATTGTCCGCCAGGTCCAGCAAGCGGGTCAGCGCATCGACCTCGTCATCCGTCATCTCCTGCTCATGCGCATCCAGGAAGCGCGTCAGGATCAGGTCATTCTCGAGAAGACCGCGGCGCGCGCGCCAGCGCAGGCGGGCACGGTTGGCAGGATCGGCTTGATGCGTTTTCACCACTAGAGTCCGTTGTTGGTTCGACATCATACTCCGGCTGCCGCGATTCGGCAGTACGGTACTTTTACTGTATTGCTGCGTTCTATTGCACGCTGATACGGGCGTGATTCGAACGCGTGGACGGGAAACCCGTCCACCCTTGTTTCCTGCAAATCGAAGCTTCCCGGACACGTCGGCGGCACAACCGCCGACGTGTCCGGGCAACGATCAAATCGCGCGACGCACCAGCAGTTCCTTGATCTTGCCAATCGCCTTGTTTGGATTCAGGCCCTTCGGGCACACGTCCGTGCAATTCATGATCGAGTGGCAGCGGAACAGGCGGTACGGGTCTTCCAGGTTGTCCAGGCGCTCGTTGGTGGCTTCGTCGCGCGAGTCGGCGATGAAG
>Ga0265797_10007804_pt1 | contig 14469 bp, 12 predicted proteins | sample P2T30metagenome_FD_192433 | JGI IMG/M metagenome (GOLD analysis project Ga0265797, IMG submission 192433) | Plant litter microbial communities from East Loma Ridge, Irvine, California - P2 T30 | ecosystem: Environmental > Terrestrial > Plant litter > Unclassified | place: USA: California... | reverse complement strand
ACCTGCACATGGCCCGCGAGGTCTCGACCATCCGCGTGTACAGCGCGCCCGGCGGCTACGAAGCCCGCCGGGCGTATGACGGAATCATCACGGTCACCCACCTGACAAGCAGCACCGTGTATGTGCACGGCGCCGTCGGCAAGATCGACCGCGCGACGCATGCGCGCGCACTGAACATGCTCCGCGATCTCGGCGTCACCACGGTGATGTACGAGCGGCGCGGGCGAATGAAAACAATAGAGCTGGAAGCCAGTATGCCAATTGCCACCACCACCGACGGGATCGTACATGGCTAATTACCTGGGCGGCGATAAGCTACTTGCAACCGAGCAGCACAGCACGGGCAATTCAGGCCCACGGTTCGCCAATTACAAACGCGAAGCCGAGGCACCATACAACGGCGTGCGCGTTGGTATTTTGTATAAAAATACCGCCGACCCAGCGCCTACGTTTGAAGCTTATGTAGCGTCAACCGATACCGGGCTGCGGAACACGAATCAAAATCTGTTCGCGCCAATGAGCGGCGGCGCGGCAGTCAATGCGGTCGTTACCGGCGCAGATACGCCAGGCTGGCACCGCGTCACCTGGGGCGGAGCAAACAGCGTGACGCCGCCGCTGGTCCCTGGTGTGGGGCAGAAGGTTGCAGGCGTTGTTTTCTCGGACGTCATTCCGCTGAACAGCAAAGCGCGTACAGACGTGCCGGGCGCCCGACCAATGACTGTGGCGAAAGTCAATCAGTTGGCGGCAGGGGCGGGCTATGTCGGCGGTGTCGGTCGTACCGCGTGGAACCTGGCGCGCGACCAGTATTTCTACCGCGAAGAAGTCAATCAATCGTCGTCGTCCGCAGACCCAGCGGTATATCCAAATGGAACCGTCAACACGACGTATCTGAACCAACCCGAGCCGATCGCTATATGGCTCGAGTATCAATACACCGTGCCCGTTCGCAATTTCCTTGTGACGGGCGACAGCCGCTCAAGCGCAGCGGCGTGTAAGTACAACTTCGATACGTGGTCGCGCCGCGCGGTCAAAATGTTGAGCACGCCGCAACTGCCGTGTACGCTGACAAACGCGGCGGGTTCGGGGTATTCGCAGACAGAATTTCTCGCCATCGCGACGGCAATGATCAACGCTGGCTGGCAGGGTACTGACGTCATTCTCCCCGCATTTTCACAGAACGGATTTAACGACGGTTCCGCCGGGTTCATCGCTCGAAATCGCGTGTTTCTTGACCTCTGCATTAGCAAGGGTTTCAAGATTTACATGACGACGGATTACGGTATTGGCTACCCTGTCGGCCAAGCGGCAGAAACCGGGCGCCAGGAATGTATCGCCGAAGCGCGACGCCTTGCCAGCATCGGGCAAGTCACGCTAATTGACGCCGACGGGCTGCTTACAAATTACGCAGACAGTCCCAATAATCCTAACCTGAAACCGCAATTTAATACCGCCGTTGTTGCAAACGGGGTGGAAGGTGCGCCGGGATCGGGCGACGGCAACCACATGGGGTCGTGGGGTCACATGACCCTTGGTAAATCGGTTGCGACGACGATCGGCGCGACGACGATCCTACCGTCATCACCCGGCGCGCCAACGATCGGCACTGTTACGGCGGGCGTCGGTTCGGCCAGCGTTCCATGGACCCCGCCGGCAGACAACAACGGCAGCGCGATAATAGACTGCACCATCACCGCACAACCTGTCGGCGCTACCGGCACGACCGGGCAGGTTATTGCAACGGGCACGACCAGCCCGATCCCGCTGACGGGGCTGGTTGCCGGAACCGCGTACACGGCGTTTGCGCGAGTACGAAATTCCGTCGACAGCGGCGGCGCGTCCGTGGCATCAAACACGTTCACGCCAACGGCGGCGCCGGTGGCCGATACGACTGCCCCCGTGATGGTCGGCGACATCGAGATCACGAACATCACTACGTCGGGCGCAACGCTTTCATGCCAGGCAGCGACCGACGCTGTCGGCGTCGCTGGCTACGAGTACAGCATCAACGGTGGCACGAACTACACGCTCATCGCCAACGCGGGCCGCTCTGTCGTTGTCTCCGGTCGGCCCGCCGGCACTACGCATGACGTGCGCATGCGGGCTTTCGATGCGGCGGGCAACCGCGCCACCGAGCCACTGGCAAAGAGTTTCAAAACGCTGGACGAGCAGCCGCCCGTGCAAAACGGCGTCGTCGCTTCGACAGTCGCCGAATCGCGCAGGGTCGCATTCCCGGGCGGCACGCGCGTTGTCCCGTTCGACAGCAGGCCAACCGTGCGCACGCCCAATGCCCCGTACCTTGAACTTGGGCGGTGGTCGAGCGAGAAGCATCCGCTCGACGAACGCTACTGGGTGGCGGATATCACGATCGCCCTGGCCGAGCGCAACACGACTGCGACGTCAGTTGTCGCACTGGTGGCAGGCGTCGTCGTGCTGGAGCAACCCGTCGTCCAGGGCAAGCTGATCCCGGTGAAGCTGGGCGGGTTCAACGCTGCGATCGGCGCGTCAAATTTCTGCACTCTCCGCATCACCCTCGCGAATGGTGAGCGGATCGATCGGACGATCTACTTCAAGCAACAGGTTGGTGTGCATTTGCTCGACAAGGATCCGGACGAGCAAAGCTTCTACGTCGGAGATATCGGAAACGACCTGGTCGACAGCAACACCACGGCCACTCAGGTGACAGCGCTTCCGGTCGGGGTGGAAGAGCTCGTGCCAGCGGTGATCCAGGGGCCTTTGATCCTGGTGAAGCTGGGCGGCATGGACACGCTCCCGGCCGGCGCCAACTACTGCGACTTCCGCATTGACTGCGCCAACACCGAGCGGTTTCACCGAACCATTCAATTCAACAGGGTGGACAACTGATGATCGATGCATCCCAACTGCCGAGCGTGCCGATCACCGAACTGCAAAAGCAGCAGGATGCGGCCGCCGTCGAGTACGCGCGCGCGCCGGCAGCACCTGGCGCGCCACACGGCGCCGGCCGTCCCCCAGCCGTACAGGGAACGATACGATGAGCCTGAAACTGATAATTCCGCCTGCTGGGTTGGCGGTGTCGATGGAGGCCGCGCGTACTGCCGCGCGAGCCGACGTCGGGGAGGATGGCAGTTCGCCACTCGATGGCGAGATCGAATCGGCCATCCGAATTTACACGGCGGAGGCCGAAGGTGAAACGCGGCGCGCGATCATGGATCAGACCTGGCGCCTGACACTGGACCGCTTCACTGGGGCGATCGAGCTGCGAAAGCCGCCGATACTCCAGGTCGACCACATCAAGTTTTACGACGTCGACGGCGTGCAGCGGACGCTGGATCCGCAGGACTATTTGGTCGATTCCGAGAGTGAGCCGGGTTACATCGTGCCGGCACCTGGCCACGTGTGGCCACCGACCATGAACCGCGTGAATGCGGTTCAGGTCCAGTACCGCTGCGGGTACGGCGCCAACCATGCCGCTGTGCCAGTCCAAATCACCGGCTTTGTTCAGGCGCGCATCGGCGAGCACTTCCAGACCGGCGGCCAGCCCAAGAATGAATTGGTCAAACGGCTGCTTTGGCCGCTGGTGGTGCACGGATGATGAACGACCGCATTGCGCTTCTCAAGCGCGCGACCACCCGCGATGGCGCGGGACAGCGTTTGCCAGCGGCCTGGACGGCGCTGCCGGACATCTGGGCAAACGTTAAATTCCAGTCCGGAGCGGAGGCCATGCGCGCAAACGCCGATGTGTCGATCGTCAAATGCTCGATCAGGATCCGGGCCCGCCCGGATGTGGACGCGACAATGAAGGCGCGCTACAAGCGCGTCGACTTCGACATCAAGGCTGTGCTTCCTGATTCGAATGACCGGGATTTTGTCTTTCTCGTGTGTGAGGCGGCGAAATAATGGATTTCGACCCATCGAGCCTCATCGAGGCTGTTCAAGAGACGATCAACCAGGTCAATAATCTGGTCGACGAGGACACGCTTCGCACGATCGGCTTTGTCGGTGCTGATTTATTTCGCGACCAAGCGAAGCAGAACGCCTTGTCAAACAAGAAGACCGGCATTCTGTTTGACAACATCATCGTCAAGCGCCTGGAGGAAGAATCAGACGGAGCTCGGAAGCAGGTGTATCTGGTTACCGTCCGAAATGGAAACTCAGCTTCGAACGGCGCCTACTACTGGCGCTGGGTAGAAAACGGGCACAAGTTCGTTCCGAAAAATACCAAGGTCAGCAAGCGCACCGGCCGCACGATCGGCTGGGCTGCGCACCGGCGCGCAGCCGAGCTCGAGTACGGAAATGCGCGAGTGCGGGCGTATCCCTTCATGCGGCCGGCTTACGAAATGAAGAAGCAGGAGGCGGTTGACCTCATGACGCGCACGCTGGCAGAGCAGATGGCAAGGAATGCACGATGACACCACACGAGCAAATTTTCCAGGTGCTGGGCGACCTGGTCGACGGCCGGGTCTTCCCCGGGATTGCTGAGCCTAATACGCAGACGCCGTATCTCACCTTCCAGATCATCGGCGGCCCGCCGATCAACTTCGTCACCGGGGAGCTGCCGGCCAAGCGCTTCACGCGCGTGCAGGTGAACACGTGGGCTGAGACAGCGATCGAGGCCTCGCAGGTCGCAATGCAGGCCGAAGGCGCGATCCGTGCAGCCCGCGCGCTGCAGGCGGAGGTGTTGAACACGGCAGCCGACACATACGACGAACCAACCGAATACCGCGGTGCCGTGCAGGAGTTCATGCTGTTCTGCTGACCGTACCAGTTTCATTTCCCGAGCCGCCCCGAGAAATCCGGGCGGTTTTTTCTTTGCCCGAACGGGCGCAACGGCCCGGAAACGGGCTTCTTCACTGAAAGGCCCTTCAATGGCACTCTCGCTCCCGACCGGCACCGCATACGCGATCGCTACCGTCTACGCCACTGCAATCGGCGTCACCGCTGCTTCCAACGCGGCAGAAGCCGTCCTGGCCACCGCAGCAAATACTTTCGCCGCCGGCGACTATCTCGAATATGTCGGCGGCTGGAGCCGTATGACCAATCGCGTGTTCCGCGCCAAGGCGGCGACCGCGACCTCGGTCACACTGGAAGGCATGGACACCACCGAGGTGAACCTGTTCCCAGTCGGCATGGGCGCCGGCACTCTGCGCAAGATCACTACCTGGATCCCGATCCAGCAGGTGCTCACTGCCGAGCCGTCCGGTGGCGATCCGAAGTACGTCTCGGTCAGCCTGATGGAAAACGAAAACGACATCAACCTGCCAGACGGCTACAACGCGCAGAGCCTTGCGCTGACCATCGCCGACGATCCGCTTCTGCCGCACCACGCCGCGATGAAAAAAATCGCGGACTCGCGCAAGATCGCCGCCATCCGCGCCGACCTGCCGAGCGGCAGCAAGATCCTGTTCAATGGCTACATTTCGTTTGACGAAACCCCGAGCATGGCCAAGGGCAACGTCATGGCCGTCAAAGGCGGCTGCGCAATGCAGAACCGCCCGGTTCGCTACGCCGCGTAATAAGTCTTGCCAGCTCGCACCAGCGGGCTTTTTCCCAACCGCGAGGTCGCCCCTCGCGGTTTTTTTTATACCCATCTGAAAGATAAAAATCATGGCAACCAAAGCAAACAAGATCGTCCTCGGCAAGCGTCCAACCGGCTTCAAGAAAGAAGTGAAGTGCACCATGCTGGACGGCTCGACCGGCTGCATGGAAGTGACCTTTAAGTATCGCAGCCGCACTGAGCTGGCGGAACTGACCGACAAGTTCCAGGCCACGCTGAAAGACGAAGCGAACGTCGAGATCGAACGCTTCAAGGCCTCGGTCGAGAAGGCGAAAGCCGCGGGTGAGACGATCCCGGAATTCACGATGACGCAGGCCGAGATCGTCACCCGCCAGACCAAGGTCGCTGTCGAATACATCCTGGCGATCGTCGACAGCTGGAACCTGGACGCTGAATTCGACAAGCATGGCGTTGCCGAACTGGTCGATACGCTGCCGGCCATGGCCGACGCGATCAAGGATGACTACCGCACCGCGATCAACGAAGGCCGCCTGGGAAACTGAGGGCGATCGCCGAATCCATGTACAAGCCAGGTCTGTCGAAAAAAGACCTGGCCGAGATGGAGGCGGCGTGCCTCACGCCCGAAGACTTCCCGGATGAAGACGTGGAGGTGTGGCCGGAAAACTGGCCCGCCTACGTGCTGTTCTCGTATATGCGCACGCAATGGCGCGCCGGCGGCATGGGAATCATCGGGCTGGACTACGGTCCGCTGCATCGCAAGATGGACCGGATGAACCTGTCGCCCGAAGCCTATGACGATCTCGAATGGGACGTCCAGACAATGGAGTCGGCGGCGCTCGGCGCGATGCATGACCGGGACGAATAGCAACCACCCACCATAGCCCTGAGCGCTCGCGTGCCAGGGCTAAACTATTTCTAAGGCTCGCCATGACCGATATCGTTAACAACGCAACAATTCGGGTAGTGGCAGATGCCTCTGGCGTCGAAGCGGGGCTGCGGCCGGCAATCGATGCCGCGCAGCGCGCTGGCCAGGCGATCACGCAATCGGGCGCCAGCGCCGCCGGCGCCGCACGAAGCGTTGATGCTGCGCAGCGCAACATCATCGCGTCGATCCAGCGCACTACCATGGCCATGGAGTCGGGCGGTCGCACCACTGCGGCCTATTACGAGGCGCAGGCGCGCCAGCGCAACGTCGACCCTGCATCGCTGACCCCATATCTCAACCAGTTGCGCGCCGTCGAGGTGGCGCAAACGCAGGCCACCGAGTCGACTCGTGCCCAGGCAGCGGCCGCTCGCGAGCTGGCCCAGGCGCAAGCGAACAAAGAATCGTTCCTCGCCGGACTGCGCGAGCAGATCGCACTGTTCGGCAAGTCGACCGAAGAAGTGCTGCGATACCGCGCCGCCCAAGCTGGCGCGTCGCAGGAAGCCGCCCAGCTGATCCTCCAGCTGCAGAACATGCGCGTCGCCCAGGAGCAAGTCGAAGCTGCAGCGCGTGCTGCTGCGCTGGCCCAGCGTGAATCTGTTCAAGCCGATGCGTCGCGCAATGCCTTCTTGCAAGGCCTGCGTGAGCAAATCGCGCTGTTTGGGTTGTCGACCGACGAAGTGCAGCGCTACCGCGCGGCGCAGGTCGGTGCGGCGGGCGCCGCCGATCCATTGATCGCCAAGCTGCGAGACTTGCGCCTGGCTCAGGAGCAGGCGACCTATGGTGAGCGCATGCTGGCCCAGGCCCAGCGCGAGGCCGCTCAGGCGCGCGCTGGCCAGGATTCCTTCCTGAAGGGGCTGGAAAATCAGGCTCAGGCGATCGGCAAGACGCGCATCGAGCTGCTCGAGCTGCAGGCCGCGCAGATGGGCGTGACGACCCGCGCCAAGCCTTTCATCGACCAGCTTCGCGCGGCAGACAGCGCCCTGCAGGGCGGCGGCATGTCGGCGGCAGCAATGAATGCCGCACTGCGCAACGTGCCGGCGCAGATGACTGACATCATCGTCAGTCTGCAGGGCGGGCAAGCGCCGCTCACGGTGCTGTTGCAACAGGGCGGCCAGCTGCGCGACATGTTCGGCAGCGTCGGCGGCGCTGCGCGTGCGCTTGGCGGCGCCGTGCTTGGCCTGATCAATCCGTACACGGTCACGGCCGCAGTAGTGGCCACCGGTGCGCTGGCTTTCAAATCCGGCTATGACGAGTCGATCAAATACTCGCGCGCGCTGATCATGACCGGCAACATCGCCGGCACCACTGCGGGCCAGATGTCCGACATGGCCAACAGCATGGAATTGATCAATGGCTCGCAAGCGACGTCTGCGAAGGCGCTGACGACGCTGGCCAGCACGGGGGCAATTGCTGGCGCCAACCTGGAACGGTTCGGTACTGTGGCAGTCGATGCGCAGCGTATTCTCGGCAGGAGCGTCGAAGACACGACGAAAGAATTTGCGGCGCTGGGCAAGGATCCGCTCACGGCGCTGCGCGCTATCGGCGACCAATACGGCTTCGTGACCACCGAAACTTACCGTGCCGTCAAGGCGGCGCAGGAGCAGGGCCGCATGATCGATGCGGCAAGCATCGCGCAAAACGCCTATGCAGATGGCGTGGCCGGCCAGAAGGACAAAGTCTTGGCCACCCTGTCGGCATGGGAGCGGGGGTGGATCAATCTGAAAAAGCTTCCTGGTGAAGCTTGGGATGCTGTTGTCGAATTCGCCGGTGGACGGGTGGAAGGGCCAGGGCAGCAGATCGCTCAACTCGACGCACAGAGCAAAGCCATGGAGGCGCGGATCGAGCGACTCAAGCGGATCGGAACGTCGCGCGACGGCGCCGCGTATGACCCGTCCAAAGATCGCGACGTTCTGGCGGAGCAGGCGCTGCTGGCAGCGAATCAGCGCTCGATCGCCGGGATCAATCAGAAGGCTGCTGCGTCGAAAAAAGCAGCTGAAGAGCAGGCATCGGCAGCAAAGCTTCAGGCACTCGAGCGGGATTGGGAAGACAAGCGAAAAATCATGCTGACCCGCGCGGAGCAGCGCGACATGGCGTTGGCGGCGGCCGTGACCCGGGGCCGTGAGGTTGGTGCGTCAGAGGAAGCCATCCAGGATCACCTCAAGGTAATTCGCCGCGAGTACAACGACGTTTATGTCGCCGGCATCGACAACAGCATCACTGCGCTGCGCAAGCGCGGAGAAGTCGAGGATGCACTTTCACGGCGAGCCTTGAATAACATCCAGGCTCAGCGTGATGCCGGCTTGATCTCGGAAGAGGACGCGCTGCGCCAGACAGCGGCGAAGCAGCTTGCTGACATGGACCGTGTCGAGGCCGGACTTCGTCGCCAGCTCGCTCTGACCAGCTCGAAGATTGGCAGCCAGCAGCAACAGACCGATATCCAAGGCCAGATCGCGAAGCTTGATGTCGAGCGCGTCAACCGAAGTATCGATCTCGAGAACGACCTGGCGGCGTTGCAGCGCGATCGCGCGCAGCAAAGCAATGACCTGTACATGCAGGGCATTGTTGTCGCCAATGCCGAGCTGAACAGCGTTACCGCCCAGGTCGAGGCGCAGCGGCTTGCAAACGCCGAGATCGGCCTGAGCAAGACTGCACTGGCCGACCTGCAGTTCGGCCGCATGAACGACGCTGCAGCGCTTAAAGAACAGACGGCCGCCGCGCTTGAAGCACTTGAGCCGGGCAGCGCGCTGGCTGAGCGCTACCGGCGCCAGGCGGAGGAGCTGCGCAACCTGGCCGCAGCGAAACGGGAAGGCACCGTAAAGCAGGATGCGTCCGAGACCAGCAAGAAGGCGCTCGACGAGCTGAACCAGTTCCTCGATCCTGCACGGGCGGAAACGTTCGGCGATGCGCTGCGCGAAGCGTTCGGCGGTGCCGGCGATGCGATCTCCAAAATGACGGCATCGCTTGACGGGTTCGCTCGTCGGCAGGAGCAGATCGCCAAGGCCCGAGCAACGGCTGAAGCGCAGCGCGGCACGAAGGATTTCGACGAGATCAAGTACCAGAAGACGATCTTGGAGCTGAACGAGCGGGACACGAAGAACCGTCTCGCTGGCTACGGCGCCATGGCCGGCGCTGCCGCCGGATTTTTCGGCGAACAGAGCAAGGGCTATCAGGCTCTGCAGGCCGCATCGCAGGTGTTTCATGCAGCCGAACTAGCCATGACGCTGGCCGAGCTGGTGCCGAAGGGTATCGCCGCGGTGCTGAATCAAGGCACTGGCGATCCGTACTCGGCGTTCGGCCGCATGGCAGCTATGGCGGCCATCGTGGCCGGGCTGGGTGTCGCCATTGGCGGCGTATCCGGCGGCAGCGTGTCGCTGTCCGAGACGCGCCAGAAGGCACAGGGTACAGGGTCAGTTTTGGGATCGGACGCCAAGTCCGAATCCATTGCGCGTGCACTCGACGGAATCGAAGGCGCAACGGTGCAGGGCCTGGCCATCAGTAGTGGCATGCTGGCCTCACTGCGAAATATCGAGGTCGGCATCGGGCAATTCTCGTCGCTCTTGGTGCGAACCACTGGCGTGACGGGCGAGTTTGGCGCTGACTTGGGTGGCAATAGGTTCGACTCGAAGGGCATCAACGGGATTGGCGCCATTGGCGGCAGCCTTGCTGGCGGCCTGGCTGGTGGAGCCGTCGCCGGCGCGCTGACGATGGGTGTCACTGGCGCAACGACCTTGACGGCAATGGGCGCCGTGGCCGGGCCCATTGGCATGGCTATTGGCGCTGTCTTGGGTGCGGTGCTTGGCAAGTCCCTTGGCAGGGCAATGGGCACTGTTTTCGGCGGCAAGAAATCGGTCGAAGACACGGGCTTCATGCTCACGCCAGCCAATTACGCCAGCATTCGCGCTGGCGGCACCGACGCGGCGCAGTACGCCGACATCAAGTCGAGCGGTGGCTGGTTCGGCAAGGACAAGATCAAGCAGGAACTGGAGGGCATGGGGGCCGAGGGCAACCGTCAGATCGCCAGCATCTTGACGTCGCTGTACGACACCGTACTGCAGGCTGGCACGATGATCGGCCTCGGTGCCGACGGCTTCGAGGCAAAGCTGAACAGCTTCGTGGTCGACATCGGCAAGGTTAGCTTGAAAGGGCTGTCCGACGAAGATATCGAAAAAGAGTTATCGGCCGTGTTCTCCAAGGTCGGCGACGACCTGGCGGCCTTTGGTGTCGAAGGACTGGCATCGTTCCAGGCGGTGGGCGAGGGCTACCTCGAGACCCTGACCCGTGTGGCGACCAATTACCAAGCCGTCACCGTGGTCACGGATTCGATGGGGATGACGTTCAACGCCGTCGGGCTGGCGTCGGTCGGTGCGCGCGAGCGGCTAATCGGCCTGGTTGGTGGTCTGGACGAATTCACCTCGAGCGCTGACCAATTCCTTGCCGACTTCTACAGCGACAAGGAACGGGCCGACGCGCTGCGCGCGCGCATCACGCCGACGCTCGACCAGTACGGCATCAAGACCGGGGCCGAGGATTCGCTGCAGCAGTTCCGCAGCGTGGTCACCGGCCTGGACCTGACGACCGAGGCCGGCGCGCGCGCGTACGCGACGCTTATGCAGATCGCACCATCGTTTAAGCAGATCGCCGACGTCGACAAGGACGCGCTGGAAAAAGCGACTGAGCTGGCCAGCAGCCGCCGTGAGCTGGAAATCCAGATCATGGAGCTGACCGGCGATAAGGCCGGCGCACTGGCGGCCACTCGCGCGCTGGAGCTGGCGGGGATGGATGCATCGCTTCGCCCACTGCGGGAGCGGGCGTATGCACTGGAAGACGAAGCGGCCGCACTTGAAACCGCGAGCTCGCTGCTGTCCATCCAGGCGCAGATTTACGAGCTCACCGGCGACAAGGCCGGCGCTGCTGCGGTGCTGGCACTGCAACACGCCAACGCCCTGGCAGCGCTGGACCCGGCGCTGCGCGGCGCCACGCAGAACCTGTGGGACTTGCAGGCCGCCGCCAAGGCTGCCGACCAGGTCAAGGCAGTTGCTGCTGCGCTGGTGACCGGTGTGGATGGTGCGTACTCGGCGCTGCAAAAGGTGGTCGAGCGCCAGAAGAAAACCTTGCAGGAGGACATCGACGTCCGAACGAAGTCGGTCGAGAAAATCAAGTCTCTGTCCGAGGCGCTGCGCAGCACGCTCGACGGGATGACAGTGGCTGGCGCCGAGAAAGAGGATCGGCAAGCAGCTCAGTCGCAAATCCAGGCAGCCTTGGCCATTGCGAAAGCCAGCGGGATCCTGCCAAAGGCTGACGACTTGAAGACAGCGCTGTCGGTGCTGGGCAAGGATTCGTCGGAACAGTTCGCCACCCAGGCGGACTACCTGCGCGATTTCTACGCCACCCGGATCGGCATCGAGGATCTGGCTGGCATCACCGATAAGGCGCTGTCAGCGGAAGAGCGCAGCCTGAAGGCGCTTGAAGACCAGGTCAAGCAGTACAGCGACATGCTCGAGCGCGAGCAGGAGCAGATCGACGTCCTCAAAGGCATCAGCACCATCGGGCTGTCGATCGAGCAGGCCATCCAGGCGCTGCACGGTGCGATGGGCGCAGCGGGTGCAAACCCGTACAACTCGGCTACCAGCCAGATCAGCGATGCCTACAAATCTAGTCTCGGCCGTGCGCCGGATGCGGCAGGGCTGAGCTACTGGCAAGACCGGGCCGCCGGCGGGATCTCGACCGACGCCATCATCGGGTCGATCAAGGGCTCGCCCGAGGCGCAGATCCAGGCGCTCTACAAGGACGTGTTCGGCCGCCCGGCTGACGCGGCCGGCCTGAGCTACTGGATCGATCGGCTCAAAGGCGGCATCAGCCTGGGTTCGATCCGCGAGACGTTCGAGGAAAGCGCCGAGAAGAAGCTGCGCGGGTTTGCCGTCGGCACGAACCAGGTGCTGTACGACACGCCAGCCTATATCCACAAGGACGAGCGGATCATGCCTGCGGCCGACAACCGCGAGCTGATGCGGCGTCTGGCCAGCCCGAGTGAAAACAATTCGGAGCTGGCCGTAGCGTTCGAGCGGCTGACCCGCCAGTTCGAGGGCATGCGCACAGAGATGTTCGAAGTCATGTACCAGACGGCCAAGAACACCGGCCGGAGCGCGAACAGCCTGGAGCACATCGACCGAGTGGGCGTCGAAATTAAAGAGGAAGGGACCGTATGAAACTGATCGCTCCGATTCCAATCACGGCCGATGTCCTGGCCGCGTCAACACTTTCGGAAAGCGATACCGCAGACGCACCACTGTGGGCGGCGGGCGCGAAAGCGGTGAAGCAGCGAGTTCGTCGGCCCGATCATCGGATCTACGAATGCGTCGTGGCGCACACCGCCACGGCGAACGCGGTGGACTACCCGGAGAACAACTTGGCCGGGACAGCGGCGAAATGGATCTTCGTTCGGCCCACCAACCTCTACGCGGCATTCGATTCGGTGATGAACACCGCGAGCGTTGCCACGGATGAGGTGCTGTCGTGGACGTTGACCCCGGGCGTGCGCACCAACTCGGTTGCATTGTTCGCGGTTCGCGCCTCGAGCGTGCGCGTCCGGGTAACCGTCGACGGCGTGGTCAAGTACGAGAAGATCCAGAACCTTCGGCTGCGCAACTGCCGCACGTGGTCGGAGTGGTTCACCAAGACGCGGTCATTCCGCCGCGACGTCTCTTTCACCGACTTGCCGATGTACCGGAACGCGGTGATCGAGATCGTCGTCACTTGGCCGGGCAATCGACCAGAGGTGGGTGAGTGCCAGCTGGGCAGGTTCGATTTCCTCGGCCGCGTGCAATGGGAACCGAGCGTGCGCACGGTCGATTATTCCAAGGTCGAAACCGATATCTGGGGCAGCACGAAGTTCACGCCGCGGCGCGCTGTGCGGGTCGTCGAATACGACCTGTTCATCGACAACGCGAGCATCGAAGAAGTGCTGCGGCTGCTGACAATGGCGAAGTCGGCGCCGCGCGCGTGGCTCGGCAGCCCGGTGTTCGGCTTCCTCAACCTGTTTGGGTTTGTTCAAGACTTCCAGATCGTCTTGAAGCGTCCATCCGGATCGTTCCTCAACCTTCAAATTCAGGAGTTGACCTGATGGTCGCACTAATTACAACGAAACTTCCAGCGCTCGGCAATGCTCCGGATCCCGATCGGCCTGCCGAGTTCGATGACGAAGCGGACGATATGATGCGCAAGCTTCCGCCGCTTCAGCAGGCGATCGATGCGTTCGGGGTCGAGGCCAATGCGTTGGCGAACGACGTTAATGCCCAGGCCCAGGCCGCCGCGGCCAGCGCGGCCCAGGCCGCACAGGGCGCTATCGCTGCCGGCGCCGCGCTGTGGGTGTCGGGCCAGTCGTACACAACGCCCGCCGCCGTGGTCGATCCGGTCACGCTGTTCCTGTACCGCAAGCGCACGGCGGCCAGCTCGAGCATTACGCCACCGCGCAGCGATCCGACGAACTGGAAAAACATCTCGGTTATCCCGCCGGCGACGGGTGCGGTGGGTAGTCCTGCCGGCAGCACTGACGGCATCGTCCCGTGGGACTTGTCCGCCATCCAGATCGCCACGATTACCCTATTGGGTAACAGTACGATGGCCGCGCCGACCAATCTGTCCGCCGGCACCTACGTGCTGCACGTTAAGCAGGATGCGACGGGTGGCCGCACGCTCGCGTTTAACTCGGCCTTTGTATTTATCGAGGACGTGCCCCCACAAATTGACACCGGCCCGAACCGCCGTACCATCTTGTCATTCATTTGCGACGGCGTGAACATGTACGGCTCATACCTGCCGGGGTTCACGAAATGAGTCTGCTTGCACTCCTACTGCCGCGCACCGTGGTTCTCAAACCCGGCAACGCGGTCAACTACAACATGCGCACCGCCGTCGGCAACCTGGTCGGCCCAGCCGTGGTCATCTGCCTGGCCGAGGGGGCGATCACATCGGCGAACAGCACGCTGCCGGCATTCACGACCGGCGACGGCTGGGGCGCCGGTAGCGTGCTCATGCTCATCAATAAAGGCAC